>Ga0209798_10000100_pt1 | contig 46054 bp, 44 predicted proteins | sample DOMMetBare3Fresh_FD_187475 | JGI IMG/M metagenome (GOLD analysis project Ga0209798, IMG submission 187475) | Wetland sediment microbial communities from St. Louis River estuary, USA, under dissolved organic matter induced mercury methylation -... | ecosystem: Environmental > Aquatic >...
TCGTAGCGACGCAGCAATCCGACTTTCTGCTCCTTTGCGGTCTCGGCGATCTGCGCCACGACCAGGTCGCGGTCGGCCTTTGCCAGCACGCGGGGAGCGTATTGCGGATCCATCAGGACGACATCCATGCGCCTCGACTTGAGCCGCGCAATCCCTTCCTGCAGGACCCGGGCGCGCAGATCGAGCGGACGGTCGCGCAGCAATGAGTTGGTGCCGACCTGCCAAATCACCAGATGCGGATTTTCCGCGATCACGCCGGTCTCAAAGCGCGCTAGCATGTCGGCGGCTTCCTCGCCGTTGACGCCTCGATTGACGACCGTGAGCGGATGATCGGGGAAATGCCGACGCAGCTCGGCCTCGAGCCGGCTCGGATAGGAACCCGCCGGCGAGCTAGCGCCGGCCCCCGCCGTCGATGAGGAGCCGATCGCGACGATCTTGATCGGCAGACCGCCGGAGAGGCGGAGCGAGACCCGGGAAAGCCCCTGGTCGAAACGAGCGATATCCCCCTGCACGGCGCATTTGGGAGGTCCGGCGGAGGCCGATCGAACGCGATCCTGTGCCAACAGCGGACTGCAAGCGACGACCACCGCTACCGCGACTGCCGAGAGCATCGCGGCGCATCGAAGACCATGATTGTGTGTCATGAAGGAGGTGCTGCCCTGTTCGTTCAATCCCCGTAGTTCATTTTTTTGACGGTTATTGTCCCGCCTGTAGCCGGCCCGCATTGATCACCAACGCGGCGATCGCCCGGGCAATGCAGTCGTGGACGCGCTGAGCCAGCACATTGTCTTTGCCGGCCGCGTAGAGATCGAAGGCGCCCGTCTCCGACCAATGCCGCATGATGCCGAGCCGATCGAACAGCGGCGTGTCATAATGCTGCGCGACCACCCGCATGACGTCCGCATAGGGGCCCACCGCGATCATGGTCTCGGTCCGCGGGCTGAATTGCATGTTCATCAGGATGACGTCCGCGCCACCCTTGTGCAGCCGATCCACGCCTTCTTCGAGCGCGAGCTTGAACGTGTCCGGATCGACCCTCCGGATTGCATCAATAGTCCCAGTCTGCCAGATGACCAAGTTGGGTTTCTCGTCGACCACCAACTTATCCATACCTTTGGCGAGATCCTCGGCATTTAGCCGGGTGCGCAGCAGCGTGACGACCTTGACCGCCACGCCCGACAGGCGCTGACCGAGCACCGCCTCAAGCCTTGCCGGATAAGCCGACGGCGGTCCGTCGGGGCCCGCCAGCGCCGAGGAGCCGGTGCCGACCACCGCGATGCGCAGCCGCTTCTGGGCCACGACTGCGCCAAACACGCGCTTGAGCTGGCTGTCGCCGAACAACAAATAGTCAGGCACGCCACAGCGCGGTCGCTCCGCAGCCGAGGCGCTATCAGCAAACACCAGTGCGGCCAGCGCCGCTGCAAACAAAACCCTCATGCCTCGCCTCCCGCGAGGTCAGCATCAGCCGACTTTGGGCGCGTTGTCGAGCCGCGCCCTTCGACGGCCTTATACCACATAAGAAGTGCCGCCGTCCCAATCATTACTATAATACCTAAAACACTGATAAGGATCTGCATCCAGATCGCTCCCGACACTTCAACCATCGCAAAATGGCCCGCAAAGGCCAAAAAAACGCCCAAGCAGAAGACTTCCAGGGAGTGCTGGCCACACAGGATGGCCGGATAGAGCGCCCAGGAGTTCAAGAGCGGCCAAGTGCGGGGCACGAACCGCACCGTCACCGCCGCGAGAGCCAAGAAATGGGCAAAGCGCAAGACATCAAGATTGGTCTTGTCGATCGGATAGATCAGATCATCAAGCCAGACCGGCAGATGAACGAGACGGCTGAAGCCCGGCAGGTACCAGGTCAAGGCAATGACGATCCCGAACGCGATGTAGGCGAGCGCGACGGCCGTGGTCACGCGCGAGCGCAAGGCCGGGCCGAGCCGCGCGGCGCCGCCAAGCGCGCACCACGCTCCGAACACGAACAACAATTGCCACGCGAACGGGTTGAAGTACCAAACGCCCGACGGATAGGCGGGCAGATTGACATTGAACCACCAGGCCAGCACATAGGTCGCCGCCGACGCGGCCAGCGCCAGCGTGGGAGCCCGTTGCAGCAGCCAGAGGATCGGCGGAAACAGGATCAGCAGGACAATATAAAGCGGCAACACGTCCATGTTGGCCGGCTTGAACTTGAGCAACAGCGCTTGAACGATGGTCTGGTCGGGCTGTTTGAGGAAATCGAGGATGTTCATTTCCTCGGCGTACAGCGGGTTCTCGAAGCTCGTCGCCACATAGGAAATCTCGGCCATGTAAATGGCGAACAGGAAGATGTGAGCGACGTAGATCTGCCAGGCCCGCTTGAGGATGCGGGCGCCCGAGACGACGAACCCGCGCTCGTTCATCGCCCGGCCGTAGACGAAGGCGGCCGTGTAGCCGGAAATGAATATGAAGATTTCAGTGGCGTCGCTGAAACCGTAGTTCCGGATCGTGATCCAGCTCACCACGTTCGAAGGAATGTGGTCGAGGAAGATCAGCCAAAGCGCCAGCCCGCGGAACAGATCGAGCCGCAGATCGCGTCCGGTCGTCGTCGTCACCACGGGGGAATGCATTGACAGGCGATCTCTCGCACGTTTGGTGGATTTGAAGCTCCCGCTCTCTTGGCGGCCAAGCCCATCGGAAAGCTTCAAATTCAAGATCCGCGCCAGCACCCTTGGGTTGCCAGTGGACCCTTGATGTCGACGTTCGCCTCGCACCGCGCCGAGGCGTATGACAACGATCGGAGCCGCGGCCCGGGGGCGAGTCTACCGGATAATACTGTAAATGCGGCAATTCCAGAACTCACGATGTCGCGGCGGCGCCAGATGCAAGGCGATTGCAACTGGCTGCAGGAGGCTGTTCACTGCGGCTGGACTGCGCGATAGCTTGCACAATTGAGGCCCAGGCTTCCCAAGGCTTGATGATGACTGCTTCCAAACCATCCTACTGCACGGTCACCCGGCAGATCGAGGTCAAGGCGTCGCCGACGTTCCTGCCGGACCGCTCGTCGCCGGAGAACGGTTATTTCTTTTGGGCCTATACCATCACCCTCACCAACCTCGGTCACGAAACGGTCCAGCTCAAGACCCGCCATTGGCGCATCACCGACGCCAATGGCCGCCTGCAGGAAGTCCGCGGCGCCGGCGTCGTGGGCGAGCAGCCGGTGCTCAAGCCCGGTCAGAACTACGAGTACACAAGCGGCGTCCCCTTGCCCACACCGTCCGGCTTCATGGTGGGCAGCTATGGCATGGTCACCGAAACGGGCGAGCCGTTCGACATCGACATCCCGGCCTTCTCGCTCGACCTCCCGCAACAGGGCCGCACCATCAATTGAAGCCCGCGCTATATTAGCGCCGTCAGGATTCCCGGCCATGGGCATGCTCGCCCGCGCGCCCCTCGGCATCATTGCTTGCGACGTCTTGACTGCTTGCGACGTCTTGCGGCTTGAACACGTAAGTCGCACTGCAGAACTCGCAGGTGACGGTGATGACTCCGTTCTCGACCATGTGGTCGCGATCGTCCTGCGAAAAATTTCCGAGCATGGTGGCGACGCCTGCGCGCGAGCATGAGCACTCGGCGGCGAGGTTCCGGCTGCGAAACACCCGCACGCCGCGTTGGTGGAACAGCCGATAGAGCAGCCGTTCGGATGAGACCGTGGGATCGATCAGCTCGTCGTCCTGCACGGTCGAAACCAGCGAGCGGCCTTCGCGCCAGGCGTCGTCTTCGGGCAGGCTGTGCGGCTCGATGCCCTCGGGCGCGTCGCCTGGGTCGAAGTCCGCCTGCTGGGCGCGCTTGGGATCCCGAGGCAGAAACTGCAGCACGACGCCGCCGGCACGCCAATGCTGGCTTGTTCCCTCAGCGCCTACGATGATCTCTTCGCCGACCGCGATCCGCACCCGGGTCGGGATTTGTTCCGAGCGCAGGAAGTATTCATGCGCGGCATGCTCGAGATCCTTGCCCTCGAGCGCGACCAAGCCCTGGTAGCGGCTCATGTCAGGACCTTGGTCGATGGTCATGGCGAGGTGTCCGCGACCAAGAAGCGCTCCAGGCGCATCGTCTTTGGCCGCCATCGCGGCGGCAACCCGCTCCTTGTCGAAACGCGCGCAGCCGCGCACGCTTCCGGGCGTGCGGAAATCCACCACCAGCATCCGCACCGGTCCGTCGGTCTGGGTCTGCAGGATGAAACGTCCTTCGAACTTGAGCACGGAACCGAGCATCACGGCGAGCACGATCGCCTCGCCCAGGAGCCGCGCGACCGGGGTCGGATAGGCGTGGCTGCGCAGGATCGTATCAACAAGCGGCCCGAGCCTTACGACGCGGCCGCGCAGGTCGAGCGCGTCGACCGCGAACGGCAGGATCGTGTCATCGACCGAGGTCGCTGCGGGTTCGCGAACGGGAATACCGGTATCAGGGTCAGACATTGGCTCTATATGGACTTTGCCTCGGCCATTTGCGAGCGGCCGGTGCCGGGGGCCGCAAGAATTGGAAGAATCTGTCCCCAATTTCGCTCTAACGGGCAAGGCACCAGGCCAGAATACCCTTCTGAGCATGCAGCCGGTTCTCCGCCTCGTCGAAGACCACCGATTGCGGTCCGTCGATCACGTCGGCTGTGACCTCCTCACCGCGATGGGCCGGCAGGCAGTGCATGAAGATGGCCTCGGGCTTGGCGCGCGCCATCAGCCGGGAGTTGACCTGGTAGCGCTTGAGCAGATTATGGCGGCGCGCACCGTCCCGGTCTCCCATCGACACCCAGGTGTCGGTGACCACGCAATCGGCGCCCTTGACCGCCTCCTCGGGGTCCGAGACGACCCGGATGTCGGCGGGCGACGCCTTGATCCAGTCCATCAGCCATTTCTTCGGCTTGAGCTCGGGCGGCGAGGCAACGCGCAGCCGAAACTCGAAGCGATCAGCGGCATGCACCCACGACGCCAACACGTTGTTGGCATCACCCGACCAGGCGACCGTCTTGCCGCGGATCGACCCGCGGTGCTCCTCGAACGTCATCACGTCGGCCAGCACCTGACAGGGATGCGAGCGATGGGTCAGGCCGTTGATCACTGGCACCGTCGCGTGCCGTGCCAGTTCCAGCAGGGTCTCGTGCGCGAGCGTGCGGATCATGATGCCATCGACGTAGCGGGAGAGCACGCGCGCCGTGTCCGCGATCGTCTCACCGCGCCCGAGCTGCATTTCCTGACCGGTCAGCGTGATCGACTCCCCGCCAAGCTGGCGCATGGCGACATCGAAGGAGACGCGCGTGCGGGTCGACGGCCGATCGAAGATCATGGCGAGCGTCTTGCCCTTGAGCGGCGCCTTTCCGGGCTGGCCATCGCGCTTGAGGCGCTCTTTCATGGCGCGGCTTGTCTCGATCATGCCGCGCAAGTCCTTCGAGCGGATGTCGCCGAGATCGAGGAAGTGACGGATACTGGCGGTGCTCATCCGGCAGTTCCCCGCTGGCGCGTAGTCCGCTCCGAGAGCCGGGTGCAGGCGCGCTCCAGCCGCCGCACAGCCTCGGCGATCTCGGCCTCGGACACGATCAACGGCGGCAGCAGCCGCACGACGTTGTCGCCCGCCGCGACGGTGATCAGCTTCTCGGCGCGCAGCTCGTCGACGAGCTCTCCGTTCGGCACGACCGCACGCAAGCCGACCAGGAGCCCCTCCCCGCGCACTTCGGCAATCACCGACGGAAAGCGATCCTTGATCTCGGCCAGCTTCTGCTTGAGCACCAGCCCACAGCGGCGCACGTGGTCGAGGAAGCCGTCCGCAAGGACGACATCGAGCACCGCGTGGGCCGCCGCCATCGCCAACGGGTTGCCCCCGAAGGTCGAGCCGTGACTACCCGCGGTCATTCCCTTGCCGGCCGCCGCCGTCGCAAGGCAGGCGCCGAGCGGGAAGCCGCCGCCCAACGCCTTGGCCAGCGCCATGATATCCGGAACGACGCCGGTACGCTGATAGGCGAACAGCTCGCCGGTGCGGCCGACACCGGTCTGCACCTCGTCAAAGATCAAAAGGAGTCCGCGCTCGTCGCACAGCGAGCGCAGCGCCCGCAGGAACTCGTGCGGTACCACGCGGACCCCACCCTCGCCCATGATGGGCTCGATCAGGATCGCCGCGCTTGCCGGGCCGATCGCACGCTTGGTCGCCTCAAGATCGCCGAACGGCATCTGGTCGAAGCCATCGACCACCGGCCCGAAGCCGTCGAGATATTTTTTCTGACCGCCGGCCGCCAACGTCGCGAGGGTGCGGCCGTGGAAGGCGCCTTCGAAGGTGATGATGCGGAAACGCTCCGGCTGTCCGTTCGCCGCATGGCACTTGCGCGCGGTCTTGATCGCGCACTCCATGGCCTCCGCGCCGGAATTGCAGAAGAAGACAAGGTCGGCGAAGCTCGCCTCGCACAGCCGCGCCGCCAGCCGCTCCGCCTCCGGGATGCGATAGAGATTAGAGACATGGATCAGCTTCTGGGCCTGCTCGCTGATGGCAGCCACAAGCTGCGGGTGACCGTGCCCGAGCGCGTTAACCGCCACGCCGGAGGTAAAGTCGAGGTAGCGGTCGCCATTGGTGGCCGTGAGCCAAACACCCTCGCCCCGCTCGAAAGCGAGTTCGACCCGCGCATAGGTCGGCAGCAGGTGTGATGTCGAAGGTGCGTTCATCGCATTTCTAACTTGCCCGAGACGAACTTGCCCGAAACGAAATGTGCCGCCTCTCCGGGCGGCACAGTGACATATTGTATTGCTGCGCGAACCGCTGTCAACACGGTCTCGGCTGCTATGTATCACGAACTTCGGAAGCGGGGCACCAGTCTCGGCGCAGTGTGGCGGTCACGACACGGCAACACCGCCACCGACAGTGTCGGCGACGCGCAATCGGGGAAATGTGTGGACGACAACCGCCGCGCGGCTGGAAGGTGTGGACGCGCGAGAGCGCGAGTCTTGCGCCTGACTCTCGCCGTATTGTAGCCTTCCGATCGTTGAGACACGACATTTCGTGCGGCGGATCGGTCTCTAGAGCCCCTAGAGTCAATCGTCAGTGGGGAGTTGGCGTCGGGCAATCTCATCGTTGCCCAGACTTGGCGCTGGATTCTGCGACGATCGTGCCGTCCCCGCACCTTCTGGGACCTGGAAGCATGGGCTGGACTGACGAACGCGTCGAGCTGTTGAAGAAGTTGTGGGCCGACGGGCTCTCGGCGAGTCAAATCGCCGCAGAGCTCGGCGGCATCACGCGCAACGCCGTGATCGGCAAGGTCCATCGGCTTGGTCTGTCGGGCCGCGCGAAGTCGCCATCCTCGGCGGCGCCGCGCCCGCGCAAGCCGCGCACGCATTCGCATATGCTGCGCGTCCCGCGTCCGGCGATGCGCGGCAACACCGCTCTGGCGCACGCCTTCGAATACGACGTGGAGCCCGAGCCGGAAGTGCTCGATAACATCATCCCGATCGGACAGCGGCGCACGCTGCTCGAGCTCAACGAGATGACCTGCCGCTGGCCGATCGGCGACCCCGGCAGCGCTGACTTTTTCTTCTGCGGCGGTCAGACTGTGACGAGCCTGCCATATTGCGCCTATCACTCGCGCGTCGCCTATCAGCCGCCGAACCTGCGCCGCGACCGGCGGCCGCAGCGGTGATCGATCCAACCGAACTGAATCAGGCGGTTTTCCCGAAGCGGTCATCCAGCGCATAGCCCGAGCCGCGCACGGTGCGGATGGGATCGGCCTCATCGCCACGGTTGAGCGCCTTGCGCAGGCGCCCGACATGCACATCGACCGTGCGCTCATCGATATAGATGTCGGAGCCCCAGACGCCGTCGAGCAGTTGCTCGCGCGAGAACACGCGGCCCGGCCGCTCCATGAGAAATTCCAGAAGGCGGTATTCGGTCGGCCCGAGATCGATCGGACGCCCCCCACGCGTGACCCGCTTCTTCTCCCGGTCGATCGCGATATCGCCGAAGCCGAGCACGTCGGCGACACGTTCCGGAGAGGCACGGCGCAACAGCGCCGAGACCCGGGCGAGCAGCTCCGGAACGGAGAACGGTTTGACGACATAATCGTCCGCGCCGGTCGACAGGCCGCGGACGCGCTCGCTCTCCTCGCCCCGCGCGGTCAGCATGACGATCGGCAGCTGCCGGGTTTCGGGCCGCGAGCGCAGCCGCCGGCAGAGCTCGATGCCGGACACGCCCGGCAGCATCCAGTCGAGGATGACGAGATCGGGCACGGCCTCCCGCAAGCGCAGGTCGGCTTCGTCGCCGCGCGGTACGCTTTCGACGTCGTAGCCAGCGGCCTCCAGGTTGTAGCGCAGCAGCAGCGTGAGCGCTTCTTCGTCCTCGACGATCAGAATGCGTGGATTCATATAGTCGTAGCCTCGGCTCAATTATCCGACGCCAGCGCGGCGGCCAGTGTAGTCGTGTCACCCTTCGGCCGCTGCTCGGCGATCGGCCGGCCCTCGATCATGTAGTGGACGGTCTCCGCAATGTTGGTCGCGTGATCCCCCATCCGCTCGATGTTCTTGGCGCAGAACATCAGGTGGATGCAGAACGTGATATTGCGGGGATCCTCCATCATGTAGGTCAACAGCTCGCGGAACAGCGAGGTGCACATCGCGTCGATCTCCTCGTCGCCCTTCCAGACCGCGAGCGCCTTGTCGACATCGTGCCCGACGTAGCTATCCAGCACCTCCTTGAGCTGGCCGAGCACCATGGCGGCCATGTGCTCGACGCCGCGGATGAGCTTCTGCGGATGGAAATCGCCGCTGATCGCCGTCACCCGCTTGCCGATGTTCTTGGCCAAATCGCCGACGCGCTCGAGGTCGTTGGCGATGCGAAGCGCTCCCACGACCTCCCGCAGGTCCACCGCCATCGGCTGCCGGCGCGCGATCGTCAGCACCGCCTTCTCCTCGATCTCGCGCTGGAGTGCATCGATCGCCGGGTCGAGCGCGACCGCGCGCCGGGCGCGCTCGGCATCGCGCTTGGCCAGCGCGTCGACTGCATCCGCGACCTGCTTCTCGGCAAGGCCGCCCATTTCCGCCACCAAGCGGGCAATGTCCTGCAGATCGACATCGAAGGCCTTGGCGGTGTGCTCGCCCATCGTGACTGTCATTGGTGTCATCCCTTATCGATCAACCGAAGCGACCGGTGACGTAGTCCTGCGTGCGCCGGTCGCGCGGCGCCGTGAACACCTTGCTGGTCGTATCGAACTCCGCCAGCTCACCCAGGTACATGAACGCCGTGAAGTCGGAGACGCGGGCGGCCTGCTGCATGTTGTGGGTCACGATCACGATCGTATAGTCCGCCTTGAGCTCGTCAATCAGCTCCTCGATCTTGGCGGTCGAGATCGGATCGAGCGCCGAGCAGGGCTCGTCAAGCAGGATCACCTCGGGCTTCACCGCCACCGTGCGCGCGATGCACAGGCGCTGCTGCTGGCCGCCCGACAGGCTCAGTCCATTGACCGCGAGCTTGTCCTTGACCTCGTCCCACAAAGCGGCGCGACGCAGCGACATCTCAACCCGGCTTTCGAGCTCCGACTTTGGCAGCTTCTCGTACAGGCGAATACCGAAGGCGATGTTCTCGAAGATCGACATCGGGAACGGGGTCGGCTTCTGGAACACCATGCCGATGCGGGCGCGCAGCAGGTTGAGGTCCTGACTGGGCGACAGAATATCCTCGCCGTCGAACAGCACCTGACCCTGCGCGCGCTGATGCGGATAGAGATCATACATCCGGTTGAGGACGCGCAGCAGCGTCGATTTCCCGCAGCCGGAGGGGCCGATGAAGGCCGTCACCTTGTTCTCGTAGAGCGGCAGCGTAATCGACTTGAGGGCCCGACTGTCGCCGTAAAAGAAATCGAGGCCGCGGATGGACACCTTCTCCGCCAGGTCGGCGTGATCGACCGGGCTGTGGACGACGGCAGGCGTGGCGACGTTAGGTGCGGCAACGGATGCAACGGTCATGGCTACTTTCTCGCGGCGAGCGCCCGCGCGATAATCGAGAGCGCGAGCACCGCAATGGTGATGATCAGGGCGCCGGTCCAGGCGAGCTGCTGCCAATCCTTGTAGGGCGACAGCGCGAACTGGAAGATGACGACCGGCAGGCTCGCCATCGGGGCGTTAAGGTTGGTGCTCCAGAACTGGTTGTTGAGCGCGGTGAACAGGAGCGGAGCGGTCTCGCCCGAGATGCGCGCGATGGCAAGGAGGACGCCGGTGATCATGCCGGCCTTCGCCGCCCGGTAGCACATCCGCGCGATGATATAGGCGCGCGGCATGCCGAGCGCGGACGCCGCCTCGCGCAACTGGTTGGGCACCAGCGTGAGCATGTCCTCGGTGGTGCGCACCACCACCGGCAACACAATGACGGCAAGCGCGACGCCACCCGCCAGGCCGGAGAAGTGGCCCATCGGGGCGACCATGACCTCGTAGATGAACAGGCCGATCACGATCGAGGGGGCGCTGAGCAGGATGTCGTTGATGAAGCGAACGACCGAGGACAGTCGGTCATAGCGGCCGTATTCGGCCATGTAGGTGCCGGCGAGAATTCCGACCGGGGTGCCGATGGCAACCGCCAGCGCCGTCAGGATCAGGCTGCCGATGATCGGGTTGAGCAGGCCGCCGGCCGCGCCCGGCGGCGGCGTCATCTCGGTGAAGACTGAGAGCGAAAGCCCGGAGAATCCCTGCCATAGCAGGACCCCGAGGATGGCCACCAGCCAGCCAAGCCCGATCGCGGTCGCGATCAGCGACAAGCTCATCGCGATGGCGTTACGGCGGCGGCGAGAGGCGTAGAGCGATGCCATTGGGAGCGATGCCATGGGGTCAGCCAATCCTTCGCTCGATACGGGCCAGCATGTAGCGCGCCGTCGAGAGCACAATGAAGGTGATGACGAAGAGGATCAGGCCCAACGCAATGAGCGAAGACGTATAGAGATCGCCGACCGCTTCGGTGAACTCGTTGGCGATGGTGGCCGAGATGGTGGTGCCGGGCGCCAGGATCGAGGTCGAGATCTTGTGCGCGTTGCCGATCACGAAGGTCACCGCCATGGTCTCGCCCAGCGCGCGGCCGAGTCCGAGCATGACGCCGCCGATGACGCCCACGCGCGCATAGGGCAGCACCACATAGCGCACGACCTCCCAGGTCGTGCAGCCGATGCCGTAGGCCGCCTCCTTGAGCACCGGCGGCACCGCCTCGAACACATCGCGCGAGATCGAGGTGATGAACGGCAGCACCATGATGGCGAGGACGAGGCCCGCCGTCAGAATCCCAATCCCGTAGGGCGGCCCCTCGAACAGCGCCGATAGGACCGGCACGTTGCCGAAGGTCGCGATCAGGAACGGCTGCAGCGTGTCCTGCAGAAACGGCGCGAACACGAACAGGCCCCAGATGCCGTAGATGATGCTGGGAATCCCGGCGAGCAGCTCGATCGCGATGCCGATCGGCCGCCGGATCCATTTGGGACATAGCTCGGTGAGGAAGACCGCGATCATGAGCCCGACCGGCACCGCGATCAGCATGGCGATGAACGACGTGACCAGCGTGCCGTAGATCGGCGCCAACGCGCCGAACTTCTCGGTCACCGGGTTCCAGCGCTGCTCGGTCAGAAAGCTAAAGCCAAAGGCCTGCAGCGCCGGGAGCGAGCCGATGAAGAGCGACAGGATGACGCCGCCCAGGATGACCAGCACGCTGATCGCCGCGGCGCGCGTGAGCAATCGGAACGCGGTATCCCAGGCGCGCACCCGGTCGAGCGCTTTGGCGCGCGATTCCCGCTCACCGACCCTGACGGCACCGGCCTGCAACGCGACATCGACCACAGGCTGCCTCCTGGCTGGGTCCATACAAGGGCTCTCCTGACATAGATCCGGATGACAGAGATCCGGGAGAGCCCAATCAAGCGGTCTAGCGTGCCTGGCACAAGCCGCAAGTGATCCCTCCCCCAAAGTCATGGGGGAGGGATCAAGCGACCGGCGGTTAGTTGGACGCCGCGAAGACCGGCTGGCCTTTCTCGTCCTTGATCTCCTGCCAGCTCTTCTGGATCAAGCCGACAATCTTGCCGGGCATCGGCACGTAGTCGAGCTCCTCGGCCATCTTGCCGCCCTTGGCATAGGCCCAGGTGAAGAACTTGAGCGCCTCAGCCGATTCAGCGGCCTTCTGCGCCTTCTTGTGCATGAGGATGAAGGTAGCGCCCGCGATCGGCCACGAGCCGGCACCCGCCTGATCGGTCAGGATCACGCCGAAGCCGGCTGTGCCTTCCCAGTTGGCATTCGCCGCGGCGGCCGAGAACGCTTCCGCGGTCGGATCGACCACCTTGCCATCCTTGTTCGCCATCTTGGCATGGCTGAGCTTGTTCTGCTTGGCGTAGGCGTATTCCACATAGCCGACCGAGCCCTTGGTCTGGCCGACGTTGTTGGCAACGCCTTCGTTGCCCTTGGCGCCGATGCCGACCGGCCACTCGACCGCGGTGTTGGCGCCGACCTTGCTCTTCCAATCGGCGTTGACCTTGGAGAGATAGTCGGTGAACAGGAACGTCGTGCCCGAGCCGTCCGAGCGGTGGACGACGACGATCGGCTGCGACGGGAGCTTCACATTCGCATTGAGCTTCACGATGGCGGGATCGTTCCAGGTCTTGATCTGGCCGAGGAAGATCCGAGCGAGCGTCGGGCCATCGAGCGAGAGCTCACCGGGCTTGATACCTTCGACGTTGATGACCGGCACCACGCCGCCCATCACGGTTGGGAACTGGGCAAGGCCATCCTTGTCGAGCTCGGCTCCCTTGAGCGGCATGTCGCTGGCGCCGAACGTCACGGTCTTGGCCTGGATCTGCTTGATACCGCCGCCGGAGCCGATCGACTGGTAGTTCAGTCCGGAGCCGGTCTCTTTCTTGTAGGCGTCCGCCCACTTGGCATAGATCGGATACGGGAAGGTCGCGCCGGCACCGGAAATGTCGATGGCGGACGCCTGTGTCAGGCCCGCCGTCGCCATGACGCTGGCGGCCGCGAGGGTGGGTAGCAATCTCATGCCTCTCTCCTGTTGCATGAGCCTAAAGCGAATACCGGCGCGGGTCGTTGATCCCACGACGGCAAACCTCGGGCTCTTGTTAAGGTTGGTTACTGGCGCGCTCGGCGCGCCACCGGCTAGGCCCGTCCGATCGACGATCCATCCGGCTGGCGGTATCCCTACGCGTCTCATGTCATCGTTCTATGATCGCTCGATGACAGTTAGATGACAGACTAAGATATTATTATATTTGACTATTTTTGATTTTGGCGATGTCGCCGGCAAGCCGCGCAACAATGCCGAGCCCCAAAGCCCAAGCGTCAAGAAGCGGCTTCAGCGCCGCGACGGCGGCGCCGGCAGGTGCACCGTAAACGTCGCGCCCTGCCCCAGCACGCTTTCGATGGTCAGTCGGCCGCCGTGGCGGTTGGCGATGTGCTTGACCAGCGCCAGGCCGAGGCCGGTGCCGCCCTGGGCCCTGCTCTCGGTCACGTCGACGCGATAAAACCGCTCGGTCAGCCGCGGCAGGTGGTCAGGTGCGATGCCGGGGCCATAGTCACGCACGTCGACGCTGACCTCGCGCGCGGCCGGCGGCCCATCCGCGAGCGACAGCGTGATGTCGACGCGCTTGCCGGACGCCGCATATTTCAGCGCGTTCTCGACCAGGTTCTCGAACAGGCGCAACAACTCGTCGCGGTCGCCGCGCACGATCACCCGGTCGGCCGGCACGCTCAGCCGCACCTCCACCTCGCGGTCGCGGGCCAGCGTCTGCAGCCCGTCGATGACCTGGCGGACGATGGCAACGAGGTCGACCTCAGCATCAGGACGACGATGCTCGTTGAGCTCGATGCGCGAAAGCGAAAGGAGGTCGCCGATCAGGCGGGCCATGCGGTCGGCCTGCGCTTCCATGATCCCGAGAAAGCGGTCGCGGGCGGCGACATCGTTGCGCGCGGGCCCACGCAGGGTGTCGATGAAGCCCGAGAGCGCAGCCAGCGGCGTGCGCAACTCGTGGCTTGCATTGGCGACGAAATCGGCGCGCATCTCCTCGACGCGGCGCAGCGGCGTGAGATCGTGGAAGGTAGTCAAGATGAGTCCGGCGGCAGAGCCCGACACCGGCGTGACCGGCACCGCGACGGCCTCATACCAGCATTCGACCGGAATCCTGACAATGAATTCGGCCCGCTCCACGCCGCCGTTCGCTCCGGCGCGACGGATCGCGTCCAGGACCTCGGGGTTGCGCAGGCCCAGCGATATCGGCTCGCCACGCCGCAGCGCCGGCGCTAGCGCGCTCGCGCGCGCATTGAGGGCCACCACCGTCCCTTGCAGATCGAGCGCGACCACCGGGTCAGGCAACCCGGACAGCACCGCCTCAACCAGCGAATCCTCGGTGCGTCGGGCAAGCGGCTCAACGCGCGTGGACGCCTGGCGCTCCGCCGAGGTGCGCGCGGCCATGAGCAGCGCCGACGCAACGATCAGGACGAGACCGGCCAGCGCCGGACCGAGCGTAATGAAGCCGAAGGCCCAAAGCGCGCCGAACACGCCTGCGGCAGCGGCCAACACCAGCCGGGCCTGACGGAGCCAGTCGATCCATCGGCCGGCGCGCAGGCCATCCTCGTTGTGGGTTGAGCTCATCGCATCGACTACGGGCTCGGTCCGGACTCTCCTGCTGGAACTCTCCTCATAGCGGTTTGCGCCGGCGCGCGACACTCAAACCAGCGTCCTTGCCCTTGCCGGTGCCCTTGCGGTCATGGCGCCGTGACGGGCGGCGGTGGCGGCGGGCCGCGCATCGCAAGAACAAGCTCGCGAATGCCCAGGATGACGAGCGAGAGCGCAAACGGGACGACGTAATAGATCAGCCGGAACAGCAGCAGGCCCGCCAGCAGTTCCTCCTTGTCCAATTGCCACAAGGCGACCAGCATGGCGGCATCGAACACGCCCAGGCCGCCCGGCGCGGCGCTCGCGAAGCCGAGCAGCGTCGCCGAGACGAAGATCACCGCAATCATCACGAAACCGACATGCGGCTCATCCGGCACCAGCACGTACATGGCGAGCGCGCAGAACGTCAGATCGACGATCCCGATGCCGATCTGCAACAGCGTCAGCGGCCCGCCCGGGAGCGTGACCTGCCAGCCGTGGTGGCCGATGACGCGCGGCTTGCTCCACACCCAGGCGACATAGCCCGCCAGCACGATCAGCGTCAGGAGCGCCGCCGCGCGATTGAGCCACACCGGGAACTGGTTAATAGCGCTCGCCCCCTGCGGCGCATACGCAATGCCGAGCCCGAGCACGGTGGCGTTGCCGAGCCAGAACGTCAGGCCGGCGATGAAGCACACCTTGGCGACCGCGATCGCATCAAGGCCCCAGGGCGAATAGACGCGGTAGCGCACCGCACCGCCGGTGACCGCGCTGGCGCCGACATTGTGACCGATCGAGTAGCTGGTGAAGCCAGCGAGCGCCGCCACCCGATAGGGGATGTCGGCCCGCCCGATCGTGCGCAGCGCGAACAGGTCATAGAAGGTCAGCGTGAAATACCCGAAGGCGACGAACAGGGCGGCAAGCGCAATGTCCTTGGTGCTGGTCTCTTTGACCGCCTGCACCACCTCGCCGATCTCGATGTCGCGCAAGATGCGAAAGAGCACCACCACCGCGATGATGATGATGGCGGCGCTGACCAGGAAGCCGATCCGGTTCCAGCCGATACGCCGATCGCAAAAGGCCGCCACGACGCGCGCCGCGTTGAGCACTGCCTGCCACCGGTTGGCTGAATTGGGCTGCATCAGGCGATTTTGTTACACGCGATGTCGTCGTTGGAGGCGCGAATGGGATGCAACCCTGAAGACCCTGGATCAGTAGCAAAAACCCCCGCCCGACGCGAGAGTGCGGATAGGCTCAGGTTAGGTTAAAGCGACCCACCCTCCGTGAAGAACGCCCGCAGCTCGGTATAGGTTTCATTCGGTGCCTCCTCGGAGAGATAGTGTCCGCAGGGCAGCGCCTTGCCGCCCCGGATATCGGCCGCGTAGCGCGGCCAGATCTCCATGGAATCTTGGTTGCGCCCAACGCCCCCGGTCGCCCCCCACAACAGCATCACCGGGCAGATGATCTTGCGGCCAGCCTTGAAGTCGGCCTCATCCATGGCGAGGTCGACGCCGTGGGTGGCGCGATAATCCTCGCACATAGCGTGAATGGTCGCCGGATTGCGGAAACAGCGCTTGTATTCAGCCAGCGCCGCCTGGTCGAAGAAGCTCAGCCCCTGCGGGGTCTTGGCGAGCTTCTTTTCGATGAAGTAGTCGGGATCCGCGCCCATCAGCCGCTCCGGGAAGTCATAGGGCTGGATCATGAAGAACCAGTGCCAGGAGAAGGTCGCCCACTGGCGGGTGACGTGGTTGAGCAGATAGTGCTGCGGGATGATGTCGAGGATCGCGGCGCGCGCGACCTTGCCGGGATGGTCAAGGCACATGCGGTGGAGCACGCGGGCGCCGCGGTCGTGGCCGGCCGCATAGAAGTGAGAGAACCCCAGCGCCGCCATCACCTCCACCTGGTCCTGCGCCATGGCTCGGAACGAGTAGCCCGAATGGTCGGCGCCGCCGGGCGGCTTCTCGGAATCGCCATAGCCGCGCAGGTCGGTCGCCACCACGGTAAACTCCTCCGCGAGCCGCGGCGCGATCTTGTGCCAGGACACATGCGAGAACGGATTGCCATGCATCAGCAGCACCGGCGGCCCATGGCCGCCATGCACGGTTACGATGCGGGCGCCGGCGGTCTCGATCTCGGTCTTGGTGAAGCCTTCGAACATGCTTCAATCTCAGGTCCTAAAGTGCGCCGCGCGTCGCCGGTGGCGAGCTCTAGTGCCGCCGATTTGAAGTTCCTGCACCACCTGAAGCAAACTCTGTCAGGAACTTCAAATCGAAAAGCGGCACTAGAATCGTAGAGTTGCTAGTGTCCCTCCGAAGCTCGTGTCACCGGTTGCTGCGACGTATCACGAACTTCGGAAACGGGGCACTAGCGCAACTCACGCCATCACTGCAGCGGAATCTTGGCCGCTCGTGCGAGCTCGACCGCGATCCGCGCTTCCTTGGCGACCCGGGCATCGAAATCGTCAGGCGACATGGTCATCGGCTCGGTGCCGAGATTAGCGAGCTTGGCCACAACCGATGGGTTCTGGAGGGCCTTGACGGTCTCTGCATGAATGCGCGCGACGATGCTGCGCGGGGTCTGCTTGGGCGCAAACATCCCGACCCAGAAGTCGAAGTCGGAATCGGGAAATCCGGACTCGAGCGTCGTCGGCACGTCCGGCAGCGCAGCAGCGCGCTTGACGCTCGACACTGCCAGCGCCAAGAGCTTGCCGTCGCGGATGAACTCGATCGCCGGCGGTGCCGGAGCGAAATACACGTCCACGCGGCCGGCCAGGACCTCGGTGAGCGCTTCCGGGGCGCCGCGGAACGGAACCAGCTGGCCGGTGAAGCCGGCCGCGATCCGGAAACGCTCCATGGTCAGATGGGGCGGCGTGCCGATCCCGGCGGCCGCGTAGTTGAGCGTCCCGGGCTTGGCCCTGGCAAGATCAACAAGCTGCTTGAGGGTTGTGATGCGCTTCTCGGGCGAGATCACCAGCACCATCGGCACGACCGCAAGCGGCGTGATCGCGGCAAAATCCGCCACCGGGTCATAGGGGACATTGGCCTGGATCGCCGGCGTGGTCACGAGGCCGTTGGAATGGGCCAGGAGGGTGTACCCATCCGGCTCCGCCCTGGCGACCGTCCCGGTGCCAACCGTGGTGCCCCCACCTGCCCGATTGTCGATGATGATGGTCTGACCGACCTGGGCGGCGACCTGATCGAACACGGTGCGCGGAACAAGGTCCGTTGCGCTGCCGGGAGAGAACGGCACGATCACCCGGACCGGTTTCGTGGGCCAGCTCTGGCCGAGGGCGAGGTCAGCCGTCACGATGGCGGTGACGGTCGCGAGAGCCGTGCACCAGGCCGGTAGAGCCATCCGGTATCGCATGTCCGCTCCATGATCGGGACGGCAGGCGCGCAAAAAAGGCTGCCGCCAGGGCGGCAGCCTAACCGATCGGATCGGACCTCACCATGACCGCGGTGAGGGGATCACTGCGTCAGAACGACGAATTCCGTGTAGCGGCCGGTCTCGCGGCCGAGGCCGTGATCAGACACGACCAGCGAGGAGCCGGGGGTCAACAGCTCGCTGATGCGCTCGACCGCTCCAGGGGGCAGATTGATGCGATCAAGTGCTTCCGCGGCGGTTGACGGCGCCTTCGCGTCGACGGTCGGTGCCGGCTCGGCTCTCTTGCCGGCCTTCTTACCGCGGATATCGACTGGGCGAGCCGAATGGTCCGGCGGCATCGTGATCGCATTCCAGCGCACCTTCCCGCCGTCCTCCTGGATCTCCATGGCGGTGAACACGTGGGTGCCCAGCGGCTGGTCCGGGTTGGCGATCTCAATCGGCATCTCGAAGACCGGGATGAACCCCTGCCGCACGAAGATCTTCTTCTCCCGCTTGCTGACAAAGACGGCGACCTGGCCGGCGCGCTTGACCGGCTCGGCGGCCCGGTTGCGGGTCGGCACGGGCTTTCTGGGCTCGGCGTCGACCGGCGCGAGCTTTTCCGGCTCAGTGGTCGGAGCGGCCTCGGCGGTCGCAGCCGGTGCAGCGGCGGGCGCATCCGCCGGCTGTTGTGGCGCCGCCGGCGTCGACGCGGTGGTCTCAGTCTCGGCAGGCGCCGAAGCCGCCTCGGCCGCCGGCTCAATCGGGGCCTGATCGACGACGACATCGGTCATATGACCGGCGTCATCCGCGGCGGTTGCCTGGGCGAACACCACCCGCCCAGCGGTCTTTTCGGCCGCCGCGAGTGTGGAGCGCAGCCCTTCGACCGGGTCGGCCGCAGCCACCGGCTTGTTCCGCAAGCTAAACAGCTTCGGATGATCAAACTCATAGGGCACGGGGTCGTTGCGGGCGATCACGACCCGCACGCCGAGCTTGGTGATCTGCCACAGGCGCGACACGAAGCCGGTCGGCATGCGGATGCAGCCATGTGACGCCGCATAGCCGGGCAGGATCCCTTCGTGCATTGCCACACCCGACCACGTCAGGCGGTGCATGTAGAACATGGGCGCGTTGTCGTAGAGGTTTGAGCGGTGATAGCGGTCCTTTTCGATGACGCTGAACACGCCCATCGGGGTGGGATGACTCGGAGTGCCGGTCGAGACCTTCGACTGCGCCACCCGGACGCCGTTGGCGTAGAGACTCACATGCTGCTGGCCGATCGACACCACCATCTGCAGCGGCCCCTTCGGCAATTCGCCGAACGGCTGCTTGGCCGACATGTCGGGCTTCTTGCCGACGGTCTTTGAGCGGCCGTAGCGGGAGGCAGCGTCGGCCGAGCCAACCAAGGCCGCGATGAAGGTCAAGGCCACACCCGACGCCAACACCCGGCGCCATGACATTCGTGACAAGCTCGCCCGCGCCATGAGGTTCACTCCGACCGTGTTTGCCAAGGCCCAGTCTCCTTAAAGTCTTCTGTGACGCATTTTCTGTGACGTAAGCGTCTTTCGTGACGTTCCGTTCCGGTCCAACCAATCTACACCACCGTATAGGATAAGCGTTGCGCCGGGGTAAAGTCGCGGTCTGCTTTTGACCAAAAACCGCGGCCGTTGCAGGGCTGCAACGCTTTGCTGATTCGCCGGCTTTTGGGGATACCCCCCCCACCGTGGCTGGCAGATCGTCCCCAAAGGAGTTCACAACCGAGCTCAAGCTACGGCCCCCGGGCCGCTCGGATGCCGAGAGCTGCGTCAGGACCCCAGACCGCGGGTGGTCGCATCGAACAGTTCCTCCACCGCCAGGGCGCGCGGCAGAAGCTTCTGCTGGAGGGCATACTTGATCATGATCTCGAGCGCCGGCCGACAAGCCTCGAATCCAAACGGCAGAAAATCGATGCCGCCAGGCTTGGGCAGGCCGGCCGCTCGCTTGCTCTCCACCAGCAGGCGAAACACCTCCCGCACCGCCTGCGGATCGGACTTCGACAGGGTGTCGGTCACCACCACCATGTGATTGATCGGCACCGCTTTGTATTGGGCATACCATCTCGCCGCCGCCGCATCGGGATCCGGGATCACGCTCTTGAGATTGGGATCATTGGGCAGATTTGCCCCATAGATCGCCGCATCGACCTCGCCGTCCCGTAGCATCTGCAACAGGTCTTTCTGCGGCGGAGCGCGCTCGACGCCGGGCGGCTCGCGGTATTCGGCCACGTGGCCATCCTCCTGCGACACCCAGTGGATGCGGTCCGGATCGATCCCATAGTCATTGGCGAGGATGCCCCGCACCCAGGTTATCGTGGTCTGGCTGTAAGATCGCACCCCCACGCGCTTACCGGGAAGGTCGGCGGGGGTCAGCGTGCCGCGGGCGGCGCTGTACAGGATGGTGTTGTGCTGGAAACGACCCATGATGGTCGCCGGAATAAGGACCAGTGGCTTGCCGTAGGCCTTCGCTTGCAGAAAGGTCGCGATCGCCATTTCGCTAATGTCGAACTTCAGCTCCCGCACCATCGGCTTGAAGAAACGGTTGGCCGGCTTGATGTCGGTAAAATTGAGAGCGACCCGATCCGACTTCACCTCGCCGCGCTTGAGCGCGAGCGTCTGCGGATAGTCGTCGAAAGCGACGTTGAGCGTCGTGACCCCATCTGAACCCATTGCGGCTTGCTTCCTCCTCGGCGGTCTGCCAGACCACATCGGTATAGTGCAATTGGACGATGTGAGCCGGTAGCAGCCATGACTTTGATCTTATCCAACGCGGATGTCGAGAAGCTCCTGACCATGCCCGAGTGCATCGACGCGCTCGAAGACTCCTACGTCGAGCTCGCCGAAGGTCGCGGCGTGAACCGGACGCGCTCGGATTGCATCACGCCGACGTCCAATCCCGATGCGATCTATGGACTCAAGTCCATGGACGGCGTCATCCCCAAGCTCGGCATCGGCGCCATCCGCATCAATTCCGACATCATCACCTTCCCGAAAAAGGGCAATAACGTCGTCCGTGAAAAGGTGCCGGCTGCCAACGGTCGCTACGTTGGCCTGGTGCTCTTGTTCTCGTCCGAGAACGGCGAGCCGCTCGCCATCATGCCCGACGGCGTGATGCAGCGCATGCGGGTGGGCGCCGCCAACGGGCTCGGCGTCAAGTATCTCGCCCGCAGCAACGCGGCGACCGTCGGCATCCTCGGCTGCGGCTGGCAGGCCGGCGCGCAGCTGATGGCAGCCATCGCGGTCCGCAAGATCACGTCGGTGCGTTGCTTCAGCCCGACCGAAGCCAAGCGCGAAGCCTTCGCGACGGAGATGAGCGCGCTTCTCGGCATCGAGGTTAGGGCCGTCGATCAGCCCGAAGCCGCGCTCGCCGGCGCCGACATCGCGATGTGCGCGAGCAACAGCCTCGACCCGATCTTCTTCGAGCGTTGGATCGAGCCAGGCGCGCACCTGAGCTCGATCAAGCTGCCGGAGATCGAGATCGCGGCGGTCAAGCGGGCCGACCGGCTCGTGCTCCACGCGCATGAGCAGAAACCCATTCACGTCACCACCCGCGATCTCGCGCTGGCCAAGAAGGCCAACGAGCACGGCTGGTCGGCAGGTTCAGAGATCGACTTCGACCGGCTGCCTACCCTGCCGGACCTGATCGTCGGCCGCGCCCAGGGCCGCCAGACGGACAGCGAGGTCACCTGCTTTCTCAACAATATAGGGCTTGGCTATCAGTTCGCCGCCGCCGGCGCCGTGGTCTATCGCAAGGCCAAAGACAGCGGCCTCGGGCACGAGTTGCCGACCGAGTGGTTCACCGAAGACGTGCACCCCTGAACGCTTGCGCCGAGACCCCGAGTCAATGGCCGCCCATGCCCAGGACGGCCTGGGTGGGCTGGTCCGGCCCGAAGTCACCGTCGAGCGACAGCAGCTCGGTGAGGCGGGTACGCGCGCGGTTGACGCGGCTCTTGATGGTGCCGACCGCGCACTCGCAGATCGCAGCCGCTTCCTCGTAGGAAAAGCCCGACGCGCCGACGAGCAACAGCGCCTCCCGCTGATCGTGCGGAAGCTTGGCGAGCGCCGCACGGAATTCTCCGAATTCAATACGGCCGACCTGCTCCGGATGCGATTTCAGGGTGTCGGCATAGTGGCCGTCAACGTCTTCGACCTCACGCCGACGCTTGCGATACTCGGACCGGAACAGATTGCGCAGGATCGTGAACAGCCAAGCCGGCATGTTGGTGTCGGGCTGAAACGAATCCACATGTGCGATCGCTCGCATCAGCGTTTCCTGAACCAAGTCATCGGCCCGTTCCACGTTTCCGCTGAGCGAAATGGCAAAAGCTCGCAGGCTCGGAATCGCCCCGAGCATCGCGTCCTTGATTGCTGGTGCCAACGTCATAGGCTGTGTCCCTTGTCGGTGGCGCCCCCTCTTCCTTGCAGATGTAGTGTCTGGCGAAGGTCATACTCATCCAGAAGGCGCCTGAATCGCTCTGGTACACCTTCCTTCCGCACGACCTCGAAATAGGCGTCGAGCGCCTTGCCCAGCCGACTCAGCGTTGCGCGGTTGAGACGGCCGCGGGCCTTGCGGGCACCCCCGCCAACCGTCGACTGCTGCGCGCTGCGCCCGTTCGGTGCTGACGGCGGGCGTTGATCGATCGGATCCGGGCCAGCTGTTTCCGGGTCGGTTTGCTTTGCCTTCATGCTTCAACCCCGTCCCATCACGTGGTGACGCACATGGCCCGTCCACTGGCCCGTCCACGCGCATGTTCATCCAACGCGACCGGGAGAGTTTCGTTCCGGGAACGGGGAACTAATGCGGAGGCGCCGGCGCTGCCCGCGATAACCGCTCGGCTGCTCTGCCGACGTCCGCTCTAATGCATAGGCGATCTGCAACGCCGCCATGCCACAGGGTCCGCGAGCCGCGGGAGGCGCGCATGCAGGGTGTTATTGGGGTCTAGGCGGGCGAAAAAGCCCCGGAGCCACGAGAGTGCGCGCTGTACCACCCTGGCAAAATTATGGCTCTGCAACCTTTTTCCGTTGAACCGATTGTCACCTCACGAACACCAATGGTGCCCGCCCTAGCGCCTTGGCCTCTTACGACCCTGCGCGATGGGCCGGCGGAACAGGGATCATGGCGATGCGCGTACGATGGAGTTATTGGCTGGGCGGGCTCGGCATAGCGGCGGTGTCACTGGTCGTCGGGCTTGAGATTGAGATGGCAACCGCCCGGCCGGGCGGGGTGTCGACGACCATTGACCGTAGCTTCAAAGGCGACCGCCTCGCGCCCGACATGCACCCGAGCATGCAGCCCAGAGTCGCCCCCGCCGGACAGCAAAAGCTTATGGACGGATGCGAATCCAGCGCCAGCACAATCCGCAATTCGCCGGTCGCCGGGCGCTGCTTCGCGGCGGCGAGCATGCGCTCGCTGGCCTGAGCAGGCGACTATGCGGCCGCGCCTTCGTGGTTGATCGCGAAGTCGGCCGGGGGAGTGGGGCCCCACACGTAGAAGGAATCCTCTGGTGGGTGATCGCCGCCTTTCCAGTCCTGGTCAACTGCGATGTAGTCGACGTCGGCGGAATATTCGCTGTAGCTGCCCCAGGGATCGCGCACGTAGTGGAAATAATTCGAGCCTAAGACGTGCCGCCCGAGACCCCAGCCGGCGGTGAAGCCCTTGTCCGCCATCTGCATGGCGCCAAGCCCGATCTCGTTGATCGAGGGCATATCCCAACTGACATGATGCAGGCCGGGACCGTCGGCCTTCACAAACGCGATCACGTGATGATCGCTGCCGTGGATCGCGTGCATGAAGGCGATCATGTCGCCCGAGCGATCCGATAGCCGCAGCCCCAGCACATCCCGATAGAACGCGATCGTCTTCGGGATGTCGCGCGTGAACACCAGCATGTGGGCGAGCCGCCGCGGCCGCACCAACGGCTTGGTGCTGTTGGCGGGAGCGCCGGCGATGCCGGCCGGGCTCGAGATGCTCTCGAGCGTCGATTTCTCGTTCGGCGACGATTTCTCGGCCACCCGGATCTCATGAGCGACGCCGTCGGGGTTGCGAAACCAGAGCCCGTTCGAGTGGACGCCGGGTGGCGGATCGATGCGTTCGATCCGCATCGCTTCCAGGCGCTCACGGAAGCGCGGCAGGTCGTCCTCGAAGGCACCGAAGGAGATGAACTGCAGCTTCTTGCGCGAGTCCTCCACCACCGAGCCCCAGCGGTGCGGGTGGCCGTGAGTGTGGAGGTTGATGCGGTTGCCCTCCTCTCGCACGTCGAGACCGAAGAACGAGTAGAACTTGCGGGCCTGCTCAAGGTCGGGAACCGAGAAGTTGAAGTGGTCGAGCGAATGAACGCCGAGCTCGCCGGGACGGCGGCTGACCGGCTGGGACCGAATTTGCGTCATCGATCGTCTCCATCACTGCTGCCAGTGCCGTCGATTTGAAGTTCCCACGCGGCACTGGTGGACAGCATAGCGTCAGGCCAATTGCGGGAAAAGCAATAACGCGTTGCCGCGGTCGATGGCGTCGCGCTTCGCCTGCGGTAATTCGACCGCATCGTAGGTCTTGACCGCCTCCGCGATCACGCGGGCGTTGGCGAACGGCCAGTCGCTGCCGAACACGATCTGCCCGGTGGGCGCGATCCGCTCGACGCAGGCGAGCGTTTCAGCCGTGGGCGACAAGGCGTTGTCGTACCAGAACCGGCCAAGCCGCGCATAGATGTCGACGGGCGAGAGCTGCTCGAGCCGCGCGTCGATCATCGGCGAGATCGACAGCCGCCAGGCGAAATAGGGCATCAGCCCACCGGCGTGGGCGAGCACGAAGCGGATGCGCGGGAAGCGCTCGGTCGCGCCGCTGAAGACGAGGTTCACCGCCGCCCGTGTGGTGTCGAACACGTATTCCATCATGAAGCCCGGCCACGGCAGGTCGAGCTTGCGGCTCGACGGATGCAGCGCCGGATGCACGAACACGACCGCGTCACGCGCGTTGAGCGCCTCCAGCACCGGATCAAAATGCGCATCTCCCAGGAATTTTTCGCCATAGCTCGCGAACAGGCAGACGCCCTGGTGCTTGAGCGCTCCGAGCGCATGGTCGATCTCGGCGACCGCCTCGCGCAGGTCCCACATCGGCACCGTCGCGAAGGCGCCGAAGCGCTTGGGCCAACGCACGCCAAGCTCGCTCGCATACTCGTTGCAGCGCCGCGCCAGCGCGGCGCCCTTGGCCGGATCGCCGAACTGCACGCCCGGCTGCGCCAGCGAGGTGAGCGCGACCGCGATGTCCTTTTCGTCCATCAGTTCGAGCGCGCGCTCGGGTGACCAATCCGGATAGCGCCCGATCGCCGGCCCGGCGCCGGCCGCATAGGCGGCGTCCTGGTAGAATTGCGGGATGAGATGGAAGTGGACGTCGATACGGCGGGGAGAGGGCATGAGGAGCTACACCAAATTCAGTAGGGTGGGTTAGCGTGGCCCCGAACTCGCGGTGGAGCCAGCGAATTCGATCCACGCGTAACCCACCATCATGCTTAAGCCTTCAATTTACGCACGCCGACGCGCGACGCGGTGGTGGGTTACGCGTGGATCATGATCCAACAACAACGGAGAATGTCACGCCGCCAGCCCGAACAGCCTTTCCGCGTTGCGGTGGCAAATCTTCTCTTTGTCCGCCGCAGACAGCCCGATCGAGTCGAGCACCTTGATGGTGTCGCGGATGTAGCCCGGCCCTTTCTCCTTGTCGAACGGACAGTCGGACGCAAACAGCGTGTGGTCGGGAGTGAAGAAGTCGATGCCGCAGATGGTGGCGGCGCGGGCGCCTTCGACCGCGGTGTCGCCGTAGAAGCCCTTGAAGTAGTCGTAGGGCCGCTTCTTCAGGCTCTTGAGCAGCGCGCCATAGTCCTCGTCCGAAGTGCGGGCGCCAAGCTGGTCGAAGCTGTGCGCGACGCGCCCTTCCAGATAGGGAATGACCCCGCCCAGATGGTGCGAGATGATCTTGAGATCGGGATAGCGGTCCATGATGCCGGAAAACACAAAGCGCGCGAGCGTCACGCCGGTCTCGTAGGGCCAGCCGAGCACGCTGCAGATCTCGTATTTGGAGTAGGTCTCGGTCGGATAGTCCGGCATCTGGCGGGTGCGCGAGGGATGCAGCAGGATCGGGCGGCCAGATTTCTCGATCACCTCGTAGATCGGCCAGAAATGCTTCTCGTCGATCGGCGCGCCGTTGGCGTTGGTGGCGAGCTGGATGGCATTGGCGCCGTTCTTGAGCACGCGCTCGGCCTCCTTCGCTGCCGCATCCGGAACGTTCATCGGCAGGAACGCCGAGTAGCCGACGAATTGCTTGGGGTGCTTGGCCACGATCTCGGCCAGGCCATCATTGGCGATGCGCGCCATCTCGGGCGACTTGTCAGGCCCGAACAGCCGCTCGACCGGCGGCAGGCCGTGGGAGAGCACCTGCGCATAGTTCTCGAACTGATCGACCACGCGCAGGCGCTGATCGAGATCGAACAGCGCCGGGATGCCGCGCACGCGCTTGCCCATGTCCTTGGCGGCGGCGGGACTCTCCAAGAGCGCATCGAAATAGCGCTTGGGAAAGAAATGATTGTAGGCGTCGATATAGCGCACTGGGTACACCCTTCGCTCGTTACATGATTAAGGCACCGTAGGGTGGGCAAAGGCGATGGCACAGGCTCTCCATCATGGCAGAACCTATCGTGCGGCGTGCCCGCGTGGTGAGGCATTGCCAGCGCCTTTGCCCACCTACGGTGCAACAGCAAGCCGGCCGCATCATCAACCCGCCGTCCGCAACAGCCCGACCTTGGTCATCAGCGGCTCGTCGGACACCCGCAGCACGACCGCGTCCTCCGGCGCCTCGATCGCGTGCGCATGCCACGACGGCATCGCGGCCACGTCGCCAGGCCCGAGCACCTCGGAGAAGCCTTCGGCCGTGATGCGCGCCGTGCCGCTCGACACCGCATAGATGTTGTTGACCGTGTTCTTGGGGCTCTCGTGCCGGCCACCCTTGGGCAGGCGAATGAGATGCAGCCCGATGGTCGGCATCACGTCCTTGGCGATCTCGACGATCTTGGCATCGCGCCCGGGGCCGAGCGCCTCGGCGGCGGGAATGCGCATCGGGGTCGGCCCGCGCGAGGTCACCGGCTCGATGCCGCCGCAGGGATGCACGTCGAAGAACATCGCCTCGGTCAGTTGAACGAACGGGATGTCGAGGAAGTCGATCCAGTAGCCGGTCTCGTCGGTCTCGTTGACATGGCCATGCCAGCACCAGCCCGGCGTGAGCAGCACGTCGCCCGGGATCATGTCGATGTGGGTGCCGTTCACGATGGTGGCGATGCCCGGCTTGCCCTTGAGGACGAGCCGCAGCGCGTTTGCGGAATGGCGATGGGTGCGCGCGCGGTCGCCAGCCATGACGCATTGATAGGCGGCGACCAGATGACGCGTCGAGGCGTAGGTGTTGCCCTCGATCGGATTGACCATGATGAGGTTGCGGCGCTCGGTCTGATCGGCCGGCACCATGTTGTGCGACGCATCGAGCGCCTGCTTCGCCTGCGCGAACCGCCACACCGCCGGCTTGAATTTCGGCTTCGGCTCCGCCCACATCGAGGGCTCCGGCCGCGCCCAGCCGGGCGAGAAGTGCTGCGCGTGCAGGGTCATGTAGTAAGGGGACTTCGGGTCCTCTTTCATCGTCAGCAGCATGACCGCCCTCTCCTTTTGACCCGGCTATGACTTGACCCGGTTGTGACTTGACCCGCTTATGACGCAATGGCCTGCGCGCCCGCCGACGGCAGCATGCCGCGCACGCGGTCGATGATCGCGCCGGCATCGGCCGGCTCCGCATCCGCCCGCCAGGCCACGTGGCCGTCGGGCCGCACCAGCACCAGGCGGCGCTCGTAGGCCTTCAACACGTCGGGCGCCTCGATCGCCACGACCTCGAGCGGCACCTTGCGCTCGCGCGCCGCGCGCTGCAATGAATCGCCTGCGGGTGCGCCGGCGCCGAGCCGCAGCAGCACGAAGCCACGCCCATAGAGATCGAGCGTCGAGCGCCCGTCCGCAAGCCAGACATGCGGGGCGCGTGCCCCCGGCCGCGCGATCTGGGTATAGGTCTTGCCTTCGAGGGGCGGCGCCGGCGTGCCGTCCGGCACCACGATCGGGGAATCGTCGTAGCGATAGCCGAGGTGGTAGCCGTTCATGAACCACTCGTGGCTCATCAGCTCCGTGTACCAATCGCCATAGGCCTTGCGGGCGGCATCGCCCACCGGACCCGGCTGGAACACCTCGGGCGGCGGCTTGTGGGTCGTGCGCGGCGCCAGCATGCGCTCCAGGTTGTCGGTCGAGGCCTTGATGTTGCGCGCCGCCACCGGCTTGCGCTCGTGCCCGTAGGACGAAAGCAGGCTCGGCCCGGCCCAGCCCCTGAGCACCGCGTCAAGCTTCCAGCCAAGGTCGACCGCGTCCTGCATGCCGGTGTTCATGCCCATGGCGCCGGTCGGCGACGTGAGATGCACCGCATCGCCCGCGAGATAGACACGTCCGCGCCCGTAGCTGTCGGCGACCAGCTCGCGCCGCACCCAGCGCATCACCGAGAGGATCTCGTAGTCGAAGTCCTTGCCCATCGCGCGCTTGAGCAAGGCATGGATGTCTTCCTCGGTGTGGCTCACCTTGTCGGCGGAGCCCACGATCGACATCCGGAAGCGGTCGCCACCGTTGATCGCCACGATGGTGAGCCAGGTGCCTTCCGGCCCGATGAAGATGAAGCGATAGGCCTTGCCCTTGTCGTGCAGCGAGACGAAGTCCGGACAGCGGAAGATCACATTGGTGGTGTAGGTGAGCGCCGGATGGCCGCTCATGCCGATGCCGAGCTGCTCGCGCACCATGGAGGCGCCGCCGTCGGTGCCGATCAGGTAGTCGGCTTCGATCGTGCGCGTCGCGCCGGCGAGATTGTCGCGCACGGTGGCGACCACGCGATCGGGCTTCTCCTCGAACGCGACCAGCTCGGTGTGGTGATGCAGCGTGACAGTCGGGAACGACGTCGCGAACCGCTTGATGATCGGATCGAACATGTCCTGCGGGACGCGCTCGCGCTTCTGCGGGCTTTCCGGTGGACAGGGCTCCAGCGCCCGGCCCGGGAAGCGCTCGCGTCCGAGCTCGTAGCCGGTGAGCGCGGTGAGCCAGATATAGTCCTGCGGATAGTCGCCCGGGTAAGGCGCGTCGCGCACGTCGTCCGCGATGCCCCAGCGGCGGCAAAACTCCATCGTGCGCACCCCGATGAGATCCATCTTGGGGTGGTCGATGCGGCCGTCGGTCTTCTCGATGATGGTGCAGGCATTGCCGCGCCAGCCAAGATCGCCCGCCAGCGCAAGGCCGATGGGACCGGCGCCGACGATGAGAACAGGAATAGTCATGCGAGGGCGTTCACAGGATTGGTATCATTTGCAACCAATTCTAGTGTGGTTCGCGCCCGCAGTCGAGTCTTTGCCGCTCGTGTTGCTGCTGATCCGACCCGCAGCGCCCGGGCAGCTCAATGCAGCAGCAGCACCGGCCGCTCGGCGTGGCCGATGACGGCCTGGGTGCAACCGCCGAAGATCACCTCGCGCATGCGCGAATGGCCGTAGGCGCCCATCACCATGAGGTCGGCCGCGCAGGCGTCCGCCGCCGACGCCAGCACGTCGGCGATCGGACGGCCATCCTGGGCGACCAGGCGAACGTCGGCCGGCACACCGGACCAGCGGAATTGCGCGGCGACGTCGTTGAGCGCCTCCTCGATGTCGCCGCCCTTTTCCTGGACCCCCACGAACACGACGCGCTCCGCCTTGGTGAGGAACGGCATGGCGGCGCCGAGCGCGCGGGCGGCATCCGGCGTCTCGCGCCAGCACACCATGATCGTGCCGCTCAGGTTGCGCGGGGCCTGCGTGGTCGCAAGCAGGATCGGGCGCCCGCAGCTCAGAAGCAGGGTCTCGATGAAATCGGGCGGCAGCCCGTTGGGCCGCTTGGCGCGGCCCATGACGACGAGATCGTGGTGGCGGGCATGGCCGATCAGCCGGCGCGCCGCATCGTTGGACTCCTCGAAGAGACTCGCCGTCACACCGTTTGCCGATGAGGGCGCATCCTGCATTGTAATGTTGAAGCGCGTGCAGAACGCGCGCACATGATCGCCGAACGCCGCCGAGCGGCGCTCGGAATCGGTCTCGAGCCGCGTGAGCGCATCCATCAGGGCGGGGCCGCGCGCGAACTCGACATGCGGCGAATACATCGCCGCCTGGCCGGAGCCGATCCGGATGTGGACGAACCGCAGATGCGCCGCAAACGGTTGCGCCGCGGCAAGCGCAGTCTCGAATACCGGCGCGTCGGAGTCGCTGCCGCCGGTCAAGACAAGGATGGTTTTCATGGCTGGTCCGGTTTCGGAGCTGGTCCGGTTTCGGAAGAAAGCTACAAAATCTTCCGCCAAGCCTCAAGATGGCGCTTTGACCTTGGTCAAAGCGCCACTAGTCGCGACATGAGCTTCGTGTCGCTATTGGCCGAGCCGGTCAAGGCGGGCTTCGACCCTCACTTTCTGGCAGTAGAGATCATCGGCGTTAGTTGGCAGACCAAGGCTGCTGCCCAGCTCATCGATGTAGTCCAGGCACTTGTCGACCAGGGAACCGAGCCACGCACCGGCGCCCTGCTTAGGCTTTTGCGCTATTGGCTGATTGATCATCGAGCCCCTCCACTACGATGTCACGGCGCCATTCAGACATGCATCGTTGGGATTGGAAAGCGCAAAGCAAATAATTGGTAAATGACAGCCGTGGCAGCCATCGTCATCGACACATTTCACGGTCGCGATAGGGTTTTGGGCCGCAAGTGCAAGCGCACCTGCGGCCGATTCTATTTCCAGACCGCGTATCAGCGTCGAAGCCCGGCCGTGCGGGCACTTGATCCCGAAAACTTCGGCCCAGCGGGATTGCGCGGGCCTTGGCTGGCAACGCCGTTGGTCAGCTTAGTGGCCGCATTCTTCGGAGTATCCGGGACCTGCTTGCAGATTTGAGCCTTCGTGTAGGTCACGAAGCAGTTGGTGTTGTTCGGACCACAGTTCATCGTCGGGATGGAGATCGTCTTGCATACTTCTCGGGCATTGGCCGCGACGCCGACAAGAGAAGCGATGGCGACCAAGCCGATAATGATGGACTTTGACATGGTATTGCTCCTTTGCGAAAAAGGGACGCCTGCCGCCCTTCATCGTGAGGAGCCTACAGAGGGGCCGTGTCACATGCCGTGACCGCCATCACACAAATCGCGATTGCGCCGTGCGCCTGGTCACTCGCTTTCTGGCGATTCACTCATTCACCGGCTCACGCCTGGTACTTCCTTTCCAGCGCGTCGAATTCATCCTTGCCGACGAGCCGCTGCCGCTCCGAAAAATCGACCGCGAGCGCGTCGGCGTCGCCGACCTGCCCGTTCTGGCGCAGCGCGCCGAGCGCAAGCTGCATGCCGCGCAATGACGCCTGCAGCGCCAGATTGGCATAGAGCACGCCCGCGAAGCCAAGCGCCTTGAGCTGCTCGTTCGGCAGCTCGGGCGTGCGGCCGCCGAGCACGATGTTGACGATCTGCGGCCACGGCAGCTTGCCGATCGCGGCGATCTGCTCGGGCGTCTTCGGCGCCTCGATGAACGTCATATCGGCGCCCGCGTCGCGATAGCGCTGCGCGCGCTCGATCGCAGGCTCGAAGCCCTCCACTGCAATTGCATCGGTGCGTGCCACGATGATGAGATCGCGATCTTGGCGCGCATCGGCCGCCGCCTTGACCTTCGCCACCATCTCGGCGGCCGGGATCACCTCCTTGCCGTCGAAATGGCCGCAGCGCTTGGGGAACACCTGGTCCTCGATCTGGATCGCGTCAGCGCCGGCGCGCTCCAGGAGCTTCACGGTGCGCACCATGTTCATGGCGTTGCCGAAGCCAGTGTCGGCGTCGACCATCAGCGGCCCGGGAAACACGTCGCGGATGGCGGCGACGTGATCGGTGAGCTCGGAGAGCGTGACCAGGCCGTTGTCGGGAATACCGAGATAAGTGTTGGCGATGCCGGCGCCGGTGATGTAGGCGGCCGGAAAGCCCAGGTCCGCAACCACGCGGGCGGCGAGCGCGTTGCTCACGCCAGGCAGCACCACGGCGGCGCCGGGTTGAAGCAGGGCTCGGAATTCCTGGCGGGTGGAGAGATTCGTCATGAGGGCCTTATAGCCGCTGTTGCGTGCGCGCGGCTAGCGGGCGAATAATGCACATCAACCCGTTCGTCCCCGCGCAAGCGGGGACCCAGTGCCCATAACACCGGCCGCTGGAATACTGGATCCCCGCTTGCGCGGGGATGACCGGAGGAGAGCGGAACCGAAGGTGGAGGGCCCATGTCCGGAATTCCAATCACGTTCGCCTGCGGCCTCTACGACCGCATGCTGGCGCTCTACACCGGCGACGTGAAGCCGCACGGCATCGACCTCAATTTCCTCGCCATCGACCATCCGCGCGAGATCTTCGACCGGATGCTGATCAATCTCGAGTTCGACGCCTGCGAGATGTCGAGCTCGGAATACATCCGCCATGCGGTGCGGCCCGACTGCCCGATGGTGGCGATCCCCGTGTTTCCCTCCCGCGTGTTCCGCCACGGCTATATCGCGATCGACACGCGCCAGGTCAAAGAGCCCAAGGACCTTGCCGGCAAGCGCATCGGCGTGCCGCTCTATGCCATGACGGCGGCGATCTTCATCCGCGGCCTCCTCCAGCACGACCAAGGCGTCGACCTCTCGGGCGTGACCTGGGTCGAGGGCGGCATCAACGACACCAAGCCGCACGGCGCGCCGTCCAGCATTCCACTCACCCGCAAGGTCACGATCGAGCCGCACAGCACAACGCTGTCGCTCAACGCGCGGCTTGAGTCAGGCGACATCGCCGGCCTCATCAGCTCGGGCCTGCCGAAGGCGCTCAAGACCAATCCGAACGTGGCGCGGCTGTTCCCCGACTATCGGGCGCGCGAGATCGACTACGTCAAGCGCACCGGGATATTCCCGATCATGCATCTCGTGGTGATCCGCCGCGACGTCTATGAGAAGAACCCGTTCGTCGCGACCAGCCTGTTCAATGCGTTCTGCGAGGCCAAGGCGATCGCCGCCAGGAAGATGCGCGAGCTCGGCACGCTGCGCTACATGCTGCCCTGGATGGCGTCCGAGATCGAGGAGATCGACGCGGTGTTCGGGGGCGACGACGCCTGGCCCTACGGCATCGAGCCCAACCGGGCGACGCTCGAAGCGCTGGTGCAATACCTCGCCGACCAGGCGCTGATCGAGCAGCCGGTGCCGCTCGAGACCCTGTTCGTGCCGATCTACGGCCAGGAAGCCAAGTCGTGATCCGCTGGCGCACGCTCATCGACCGCGTGCTGGTGCTCCTCCTGATCCTCGCGCTCTGGCAGGCCGGGAGCCTCTGGTTCGGCAGCTATTGGCTATCCTCACCATGGGCCACCACCACGCGGTTCGTCGAGCAGATCATCAATGGCGAGCTGATCCGGCACGCGGGCTATACGCTGGCGGAAGCTGGCGCCGGCACCTTGATCGGCGGCTTGCCGGCGGTGCTGCTGCCGTTCCTCCTGCGTCGCCATCCGATCATCGTCGCCATCCTCGATCCATTCATGGTCGGCGGCTACGGTGCGCCCAAGCTCGCATTCGCGCCGCTGTTTCTCCTTTGGTTCGGCATCGGCATGGAATCGAAGATCGCGCTCACCGCCAGCGTCGTTTTCTTCATCGTCTATTTCGCCACGCTCGCGGGCGTGCGCACGCTCGATCCTCGCCTCATCCAGATGGCGCAGATCGCTGGCGCCAGCGAGCGCCAGATCGCGCGTCACATCGTGATGCCGGGCGCGGTGCCCAACATATTCGCGGGATTCCGCATCGCGGTGCCCTATGCGATCGCGGCAGCGGTGATCGCCGAGCTGATCTCGTCGAACCGCGGGCTTGGCTATCTGGTGCAGACCGGCGCCATGAACTTCGACACCACCAGCGTCTTCGCCGCCATCGTGGCGGCGACGCTCCTGGTGCATGCCGCCAACATGGCGATGAACACGCTCGAAGCGCTGCTGATGCGCTGGCGGCCGCCGCTCCAGTCGATCATGGAGTCCTGACGCCCGTGGCCGCCGCGCTTCTCGAAATCCGCCAGCTCGGCAAGCGTTTCGCGCAGCGCCAAGGCCGCGACCAAGGCCGCGAGCCCTCGCCCTGGGTGATCCAGGACCTGTCGTTCTCGGTACGCGAAGGCGAGTTTCTCACCATCGTCGGCCCCTCGGGCGCCGGCAAGTCGACGCTGCTCAACGTCATCGCGCAGATCGACACCGCGACCACGGGCGAGATCGTATTCGACGGCGCGACGGTGAGCACCCGCGACCCGCGCGCCCTCAAGCCCGGCATCGACCGTCGTATCGGCTACGTGACCCAGGACGATAACCTCCTGCCCTGGCGCAACACGCTCGACAACGTGCTGTTCGCGCTCGAGGTGCAGGGGCGCCTCAACGACGAGACCCGCGCGCGCGCCGAGATGCTGATCCGCGCGGTCGGGCTTGCGGGCTTTGAGCACTATTACCCGCATGAGCTGTCCGGCGGCATGCGCAAGCGCACCGCGCTGATCCGCACGCTGGTGTATGATCCGCCGGTGATCCTGATGGACGAGCCGTTCGCGGCCGTCGACGCCCAGACCCGCACACAGCTGCAGGCCGACCTGCTCGCGCTCTGGGAGCTTGGCCGCAAGACCATCATCTTCGTCACCCACGACATCACCGAAGCGATCGCGCTCGGCGACCGCGCGCTGGTGCTGAGCAAGCAGCCCTCGCGCATCGCGGCCGAGCACGCAATCCGGATTCCGCGGCCCCGCAACGTCAAGGACATCTTCGCGCTCGAAGGCTTCGCGGCGATCTACGAGAAGATCCGGGCGGACGTGCAATGACCGACATCGCCATCGACAACGAGCCGCACGCGAACGTCGCCTGGCGCAAATGGGCGATCCATGGCGGACGGCTTGCGCTCGCGGCGGCGCTCATCCTCGCCTGGGAGTACGGCGCACGCACGCTCGGGCGGTTGTTCTTCGCGCCACCGCTCGACGTGCTGGAACGGATCGTGACGCTCGCCGCGAGCGGGCAGATGCTCACCGATATCGCGGCGACGATGCGCGTCTCGGCGGCGGGCTTCGCCATCGCCGCGCTCTGCGGCGTGCTCCTGCCGTTGCTGCTGCGGCGCTCGCTGCGCGCCACGGAGGCGGTCGAGCCCTACATCATGGCCTCGATGGGGATTCCGAAATATGCGCTCGCGCCCTGGCTCATTCTGTGGTTCGGCATCGGCGACCTGCCCAAGCTCGTGGTGGTGACGCTGGTGGTGTTCTACATCCTCTACATCACCACGTTTGCAGGCATCCGCGGCGTCGACCAGCGCCTCATCAACATGGCGCGCGTGATCGGCGCGAGCGAGCGCGTGATCGCGCGCGAGATCATCTGGACGTCGCTGCTGCCGTTCTTCTTCACCGGGCTCAAGATCGCCTTTCCACGCGCGGTCTCCGCCACCATCGTGGGCGAGTTCCTGGTCTCGACGGAAGGCGTCGGACGGTCTATCGAACACGCCCGGCAGATATCGGACACGACCGGGGTGTTCGCCGGCGTCGTGATCGCGATCGCGCTGGTGCTGGCGATCAACGGGATCGTCAACCTGATCGAGCGCTGGGCGCTGCGCTGGCGGCCGGTCGAGCGCGACATGCAGATTTAGAGGCTGGCAATCCAAGGGGAGCGACGGACCATGAAATTGGCGAGCTATCTGGCGAACGGGGAGAGCCTGTTCGGGGTCGTGAGCGGCGACGGCGTGATCGCGATGAATAAGCGCGTCGGCTGCAAGAGCCTGCGCGAGGCGCTCGCCGGCGGGCTCCTGCCGCAGATCAAGGCCGCGGCGGCTGGCGCCGCGCCCGATCACAAGCTCTCGGCGATCAAGTTCCTGCCCGTCATCCCGGACCCCGAGCTGATCGCATGCGCAGGCATCAACTACCGCTCGCACGCCTCCGAGACCGGCCGCGAGGTCCCCAAGCAGCCCAGCATGTTCATCCGCCGCACCAACACGCTCATCGGCCACGAGGACGATCTGATCCGCCCAACCGTGTCGCAGAATTTTGATTTCGAGGGCGAGTTCGCCGTGATCATCGGGCGCGGCGGCCGCCACATCAAGACCGAGCAAGCGCTCGACCACGTCGCCGGCTACACCTGCTTCGTCGATGGCAGCGTGCGCGACTACCAGAAGTTCTCGGTCACCTCGGGCAAGAACTTTCCCGCCACCGGCCCGCTGGGGCCCTGGATGGTCACCACCGACGAGATCCCTGACCCGACCAAGCTCACCCTGATGACGCGGCTCAATGGCCAGGAGATGCAGCGCTCCGGCACTGACCTGCTGATCTACTCGGTTCCCCACATCATCGCGTTCTGCTCCGACTTCACCCCGCTGTCGCCCGGCGACGTGATCGCTACCGGGACGCCGGAAGGCGTCGGCCATCGCCGCAATCCGCAGGTGTGGATGAAGCCCGGCGACGTGCTCGAGGTCGAGATCACCGGCATCGGCGTGCTGCGCAACCGCGTTGCGGATGAGAAGTAGCAAAAGCGAATAGCGAGTGGCGAATAGCGAGTAGGGAAGAATGAATCCGACAGGCCCTTTCTACTCGCTACTCGCTACTCGCTACTCGCTACTCGCTACTCGCTACTCGCTACTCGCTACTCGCTATTCACTACTCACTACTTCACATACTCATCCGTATAGAGCCCGTCGTAGCTCTTGAGCTTGTCCTCCACTTTCAAGAGTCCAGCCTCGACGTTGTAAAGCTCGCCGTTCTCGAGCGCGGCGCGCACCGTCACCGGGGGACGCGGGCTCGACTTGCGCAGCAGCTCGAAACCGGCGGCGAGCACCTTGTCGTCGAGCGTCGCAAACCGCTTCTTCAAGAGCGCCAGCGCCGCGGCCGGCCGGTCGTGCAAGAAGGCGACCGCCTCGGTCATGGCGCGGCCCATCTTCTGACACACGGACTTGCGTCGCTCGCAGGTCTCCGGCTTGGTGATCACGGTGGCATTGCCGAATGGCGTCATGTCGGGCGGATCGCCATCGGGCCCGCTCGCGATCAACGTGGCGCTGCCGTCGAGCACCGGGCCGATCGGCCATGGCATCGACATCGCGAAGCCGTCGATCTGGCGCGTCTGCAAGGCCGCAAGCGCCGTCGGCGGCGCCATCGGGGAGATGCGGATCTCGTTCGGATCGAAGCCGGCGCGCCTGGCGAGCATCAGCGGATAGCCATGGATGATCGAGCCGATGGCATCGACCGCGAGCGTGCGGCCACGCAGGAGCTTGATGCGATCAGCAAGCGGCGCCTTGAGGTCGACATTCGGCGCCAGATCCTTGCGCAGGATGATCTGCACCACCGGCCGGTCGGTCGGGTTGACGATCGAGAGAAGGCGCTGGCCGCGCGCGGCCGCGCGCGTCTGCACCGCGGTCGAGGCCAGCGCGAAGTCGGCGCTGCCAGAGATCACCGCGTTGGTGGCGCCGGGACCAGCGATCACCAGCGGCTTGAGCTTGAGCCCATGCTTGGCGAACAGGCCGGCATCTTCGGCCACATAGGCGGCCGCGAAGGTGAAGGCCACGTTGGGGTAGGCGAGCGACACCTCCTCGTCCTGCGCCAACGCTGGACCGGGTAGCGAGGCGGCAAGGACGAGCGTCAGACCGATTGCATGTTTTCGCATCGCGGCACCATTGGCTGATGGACTTGGTTGGCTGATGGGCGATCTTGGACGTAGCAGCAGCAAAATCCAAGGGCGGCGATGTCACGGCCGGCCTTGCGCCGCGAAATCCGGGTCACTAGGGTCGCGCCGCTCCTATGCCAATTCCGGCAGTCCCAGGTCCCGTTCCCGCCGATGACCACCGAAGTGCTGATTGTCGGGCGCGACTCCGACGTCTTTGCCGAGCATCTCGGCCCACAATTTCCCGATCTGCGGTTCCATTGCGCACACAATTCCGCCGAGGCGATGGCGCTCGCTCCGCCTTGCGACATCCTGGTCATCCGCACCGATGAGATCTTCGCAGGGCTCGTCGCCGCCATGCCGCGGCTGCGCCTGATCCAGGCGCTCACCACCGGCGTCGACCATATCGTGGGCTTGCCGAACCTGCCGCCAAACGTGATGATCACGGCCGCGCGCGGCTTCCACGGCCCGCAGATGTCGGAGCTTGCCTTCCTGTTCATGCTGGCGTTCGCGCGCAAGTTTCCGACCGTGCTGGAGAACCAGAAGCGCAAGGTCTGGGACCGCCGCGAGCAGCGCCTGCTCGACGGCAAGACCGCGGTCATCGTCGGGGTCGGCCGCATCGCCGAGGAGTTGGCGCGGCGCTGCAAGGCGTTCGGCATGACAGTGATGGGTGTGAGCACGCGCGCGTCGGCGCCGGGCTTCGACGTCATGTATCCGCGCGCGCGTATCACCGACGCTGCCGCGCTCGCCGATTTCCTGATTCTCCTCGCCCCCTACACCAAGGACAACCACCACCTCATCGATGCCGCCGTCATCGACGCGATGAGGCCCGCGGGTGTCTTGATCAATCTGGCGCGCGGCGGCGTGCTCGACGAGGATGCGCTGCGCCGCGCGCTGCTCGCCGGCCGCATCGCGGGCGCCGGGCTCGACGTGTTCCAGACCGAGCCGCTGCCACCCGAAAGCCCGCTCTGGGACACTCCGAACGTGATCATCACGTCGCATGTCGGAGGCGTATCCGAGACCTATGCCGAGCAGGTAATGCCGCTGCTGATCGAGAATCTGCGCGCGTTCGTGGACGGAAACCCCGAGCGCATGAGCTATATCGTGAAGAGAGCGAATAGCGAGTAGCGAGTAGCGAATAGCTGCACAAATCTGCCTACTCGCTATTCGCCACTCACTATTCGCCACTCACTATTCGCGTTCCATAGAAAGGAATCATCATGGCCGGCATCGAACGAGTCGAAACCCCGATCTCCATGCAGGAGCTCGAACGGCGCTGGGCAGCCGTGCGCAAGGAGATGGCGGCGCGCAACATCGATGCCCTCGTCACGCAGAATGCGAGCGACTGGCTCGGCGGCTACGTGAAGTGGTTCACCGACGTGCCGGCGCACAACGACTATCCACGCAACGTCATCTTCCACCGCGACGACCTGATGACCGTGGTCGAGATGGGCAACAAGGACCGGCGCGACAATCTCGGCGGCAAGGATCCGTTCAATCCGGGCGTCGGCGACTGGATCTCGAGCCCCTCGTTCTTCTCGGTCGGCTACACCCACGGCTACGACGCCGCGCTGGTCGCGCAGGAGCTCAAGCGCCGCGGCACCAAGACCATCGGCTGGGTCGGCCGCGGCCGGCTGCAATACGACCTGGTGCGGGTGGTCGAGGAGCAGGTCACCGGCGCCAGTTTCGTGGACGCGACCGATCTTGTGGATCGCATCAAGGCGATCAAGAGCGACGAGGAGATCGTGCTCATCCGCCGCGCCGCCGCGATGCAGGACGCGCAATGGGCGAAGCTGATGAAGGCGCTCAAGCCCGGCATGCGCGACAGCGAGATCACCGCGCTCGCGCAATACGAGGGCGAGCTCTTGGGCAGCGAGCAGGGCCTGTTCCGCTGTTCCTCCGCGCCGCTCGGCGAGCCCGCCGTCCTGCGCGGCCGCCACTACCAGGGCCGCATCATGCAGCGCGGCGACTACATGACGCTTCTGATCGAGAACAACGGCCCGGGCGGACACTACGCCGAGCTCGCGCGCACCTTCGTGTTCGGCAAGGCCTCGGCCGAGCTGCGCGACGCGTTTGCGGTCTGCTGCGCCGCGCAGAAGAATGCGGTGGCGAATCTCAAGATCGGCGCCGCGCCAGCCGACATCTACGCGCGCCACAACGACTACATGACCAGCCACGGCGCGCCGCCCGAGCTGCGCCTGTTCGGCCACAGCCAGGGCTACGATCTGGTCGAGCGGCCGCTGCTGCGCTCCGACGAGACCATGCCGCTGGCCGCCAACATGAACATGGCGGTGCATCCGGGCTTCTACACCCGCACCAACTTCGCGTTCATCTGCGACAATTTCCTGATCAAGCCGGACGGCTCGGTCGAGCACCTGCACAAGAGCGAGCAGAAGATCTGGGAATTGTGATCGGGACCCCCGCTCGGTTGCGTCGCAAAGCGCGTGGCATTTCGCGCGCTTGAGCCACAATTTCTATTCGAGTATGGATTGAGAACTGCACGAGTTCAGCGACCAATCATAAGGCCGAGGAGGCTTCGATGACGGTTCGGCAACACATGCGGCTCGTCGGCGCCCTTGTGGCGCTGGTGAGCCTCCCAATCGCGGGCGTCGCATCGGCTCAGGATTGGCCCGCCCGCAACGTCACCGTGGTGGTGCCGCTCGGCGCCGGCAGCGCCAGCGACATCATGGCGCGGGTCGTGATGGACCAGGTCGGACGGCAATTGGGAAAGACCTTCGTCATCGAGAACCGCCCCGGCGCCGGCGGCACGGTCGGCGCCAACGCGGTCGCCAACGCGGCGCCTGACGGCCACACCATCCTCGCCTACGGCGCGCTCGGCACCGCGCATGCGCTCTACGCCAAGCTGCCCTATGACACGCTCACGGCTTTCACGCCGGTCATTCCGTTCGGGCAGCAGCCGCTGGTGCTGATAACGGCGCCCGGCAAGGACTACAAGTCGCTGCGCGATCTCGTTGCCGCCGGCAAGGCCAAGCCGGGCGCACTGAATTACTCCAGCGCCGGTGTCGGCTCGGCATCGCATTTTGCAGCCGAGCGGCTGCGCATCAGCGCGGGCTTCGAGGCGCAGCACATCCCGTTCCGCGGCGCCGCCGAGGCGGTCACCGAGGTCGTGGCCGAGCGCGCGGACTTCAGCGCACAGCTGCCGACCACGACGCTGCCGCTGATCAGCGAAGGCAAGCTCGTTGCTCTCGCGGTGAGCGCCGACAAACGCGCCGCCAGCATGCCGCAGGTGCCGACCACGATCGAGGCAGGCCTCGCGGCCGACTCGGTTTATCCGTTCTACAGTGGCCTGTTCCTGCCCGCGAAGACGCCGCGCGCCATCGTCGAGAAGCTGCATCAGGAGGCCGCAAAGGCCATGCAGGCCCCGAACGTGCAGGAGCGCTTCAAGCAGCTCGGCGTCGAGGCGATGCCGATGACGGTCGATCAGTTCGAGAAATTCTTCAGGGCTGACGTCGAAGCGGCCGTCGCCCTGGTGACGGCCGCCAAGATTCCGAAGCAGTAGCGAATTGGCCAGAGACTGAGGCGTTGTTCGGCTCACGCGCGCTTGCGTGAGCCCGACCGGGCGGCGCCTGCCTTCTTGCCCGCCTTGGCGCCCTTGCGCGCCTTTGGCCGCGGCGGCAACTCCCCCGCCTTGGTGAGCCGCGTCACCCAGTATTCCCAGGCCCGGCTCATCGGCCGCTCGCGCAGGCTGTAGTCGCAGGCCATCGCGGCCTCGCCCTTGCTGAGCGGCGTGACCGTCCCGAGCGCACGCGCACGCAGCAGCAGTTCGGCGTTGCGGTGGGTATGGATCGAGCGGAACACGACCTCCTGCAGGCTCGCGCCCACGACCGTGGCACCATGACGCCGCATCAGCACCATGGCGTGCTTCCCAAGCGTGCGCGCGAGCGAGGCGCCGTGCTCCGCCGTGGTCAGCACCATCGGGGTGTCGCCGAATTCGTCGGCGCTGTCCCAGAACGGCACCACCGCCCCCATGGTGGCGCCAAGCCCCGTGATCGGCACCAGCTCGACGCCGGTGACGCAGAACGGCAGCACCGCAGCCGAATGGTGATGGCACACCGCGTTCACATCGGGCCGCGCCTTGTAGATCTCGCCGTGAATGACGCACTCGCCATAAGGCAGGATGTCGACCGGCGTCACCTTCTTGGAGTCGAGCGTGAACTCCAGGATGTCCCCCGGCTCGACCAGCTCGGGGCTGCGCGAGCGCGACAAGAGATAGTGGCCCGGGTTAGTCGGATGGCGCACGCTGGTATGGCCGAAGCCGTCGAGCACGCCCTCGTAGGCGACGATGCGGTTGGCAAGCGCGAGCGTGTAGCAGGCGTCATCGACGGCGTTGGGCATGAGTTATCCTTTCTAACGTGCAACATCTGCTGTCTCGAACCGTCACCCTGAGGTGCGAGCCCGGCTTCTTAGCCGGGGGAGCCTCGAAGGGCGACGGCCCGGGCCGTTCATCCTTCGAGGCCCGCGCAAGAGATGCGCGGGCGCCTCAGGATGACGGGTCCAAGGTCCGTGGTCGGGAAAGAGATAGTTCGCCTCACCGCGCCGGCTTATAGACGATGTCGAACATCGGCTCGACGTCCTTCGGCGTCATCGCCGTGGTGATGAACTTGTATTGCAGGGCGTCGCGCAGCGTCATCTCGAGGCCGCGAATCTCGCCGATCTGCAGCGCCGATTGCGGGAAGAACTCATCCACCGCCTGCTTGGCGATGTCGCGCGGCGCCTTGGCGGATTCGGCGAAGTAGTCGATCGACTTGGCGTTGGCGTAGGCCCAGCGGATCGAACGGTCATAGACTTGCATCAGGCGGGTGATGGCGGCGCGCTTGGTCTTGAGCGCCTCGGCATTGGCGATGTTGACCCGGATGGTCTGGTCCACAAGCTCGGTCGCCTCGCGCGCACGCGCCACGATGACGATCTTGTTCTCCTGCCGCTCGCGCAACGCGAACGGCGGCGCCGCCCAGCCGATGTCGATCTGGCCGGTCATCACCGAGGTCAGCGTGCCGGGCAACCCGCCGGTCGCGACCGGCTTCGCCTTGGAGCCAGCCTGCTTGAGCAACGAGAGCAGGATGAGGTTCGAGGACGAGCCCGGCGCCGAGTACGCGATGGTGTTGCTGTCGGCGGCGTCCTTGAGACTGCGGATCTTGCTGTCGGCCTTGACGTACCAGAACAGCTCGTGCGCGCCCGTCATCTGCGCCGAGATGGCGCGGATCGGAGCGCCCTTGGAAAAGGCGCCAATGGCCCCGAGCAGGCCGTTCGACATGGCTACGTCGACGCTGCCGGAATTGACCACCTGTAATGTCTGTCCGCCGCCCTCCGTATAGAAAAACTCGACGTCGAGGTTGGCCTCCTTGAGGAAGCCCTCCTTCTGGGCGAATTCCAGGAACGAGCTGTCCCAGAAGCCGCGTTGCGAGATCGCGACCTTCAGCTTGTCGGGCGTCTGGGCAAGGCTTTCGGTCGAGACCGCGCCCGCGATAAGGGCGGCAAGAATGATGAGGCGTCGCGTCAACATGGTTTCTCTCCCTGGCGAGCTTGCCGCCTAGATTGCCGCATCCGGCTTGGCCACCACAACAGCAAAACACCGACCGCGCACGCGCCATAGTGCCGCCGATTTGAAGTTCCTACAACACTTGCAGCAAATTCGGTTAGGAACTTCAAATCGAAAAGCGGCACTATGATCAGAGAGTTGCTAGTGCCCCTTTGTTTCCGAAGTTCGTGTCAGAGGTTGCTGCGATGTATCACGAACTTCGGAAACGGGGCGCTAGTGACACGATCGCGGCGCTGTGGCACCGAAGCCCCGATCGTCAATGACAGGGAAAGTCCATGCGATGAGTGCCGAACAGCCGAAGTATCCGCCAATCCGCCGGGTGGTGACGGGCCACGACAGCAACAACGTCGCCAAGGCGATCATGGACGGGCCGGCGACCAACCACAAAGGCGGCGCCTCTGGGGCGCAGTCGACGCTGATCTGGATCACCGAGGGAGCGCCGGCCGAGATGCCGATCGGCGAGCAGGTCGAGGACCTCGGCGCCCGCATTCTCGGCACGCCGCCGCCCCCTAACGGCACGCGCTTTGCGGTGATCACGTTTCCGCCCGGCAATCCCGGCCGCATGCATCGCACCGAGACCATCGACTACGTGATCGTGATGCAGGGCGAACTCGACATGGACATGGACAATTCCACCGTCAAGCTCAAAGCCGGCGACGTCATGGTGCAGCGCGGCACCAACCATGCCTGGGTCAACCGCGGCAAGGAGGTGGCGCGCGCAGCCTTCGTCCTGATCGACGCCAAGCCACTCGGCATCGGCCACCCGATCGTGCGCGGCGAGAGTCCACGATAGCCCTCGTGCGGCCAAATGCCGGATTCATAACAAGTAGGCCGCCCGCCAAGCCTCCCGCAATGATCCGGTTTCCGCCAATAACCAAGCGACACCAAGGCGCACGGGCGAGCCTTGACGCCCCGTCCCGACTAGCCTTTGATGAGGCCGATTTTTCGCGGGAGACGGCGTCAATGCGCCTCCTGCGACGGCCCGAAAATGGCTAGAATAGATCAGACGCTGCCGCACACGGGCCCGTAATCGATCTGGGAGGTTGAGATGATCAAGCGAACAATCCTTGGCGCCGCGCTGGCACTCGCTGCCGGTCCAGTGCTGGCGCAGGAGGTCAAGGTCGGCGTCGCCCTGCCCTATACGGGTATCGGCGCCGAGTTGGCGCAGCAGATCGACCGCGGCATGGAGCAGTATCTCAAGCTCAATGCCGACAAGGTGCGCCCTTACAAGATCACGCTGGTCAAGCGCGACGTGAAGGATCCGGGCGGCGCCAACGCCAGGACCGTGGTGCAGGAGTTGCTCACCCAGGATAACGTGGACGTGCTCGCGGGTTGGGTCTATTCGCCGAACGCGATCGCGGCCGCGCCGGTGGTGTCCGCCGGCAAGAAGCTCGCGGTGATCATGAACGCCGGCACCGCGCATATCACCCAGATGTCGCCCTACTACGTGCGCACGTCGTTCAGCATGTGGCACTCGGGCTATGCGATCGGCGAGGCCGCCGCCAAGCAGCTCAACGCCAAGACCGCCGTGGTCGGATACACCGACTTCCCGCCCGGCAAGGACAGCCTCAACGCCTTCAAGCGCGCCTTCGAGGCGAGCGGCGGCAAGGTGGTCGACGAAATCCCGATGGGCGGCGCCGGCGCGGTGCCGGACATGACCCCGTTCTTCCAGCGCGCCAAGGACAAGAAGCCCGACGTGTTCTTCGTGTTCGTTCCCGCCGGCGATCACGCGACCGCCGTCGCCAAGACCTATGGGGCGCTCGGCATGCGGGCGGCCGGCATCAAGCTGATCGGGCCGGGCGACATCACCCAGGATACCAAGCTGCAGGACATGGGGCCGGCGGCGGTTGGCCTCATCACCATGCATCACTACAACGCCGACCTCGACAATCCTGAGAACAAGCGCTTCGTCGAAGCCTGGAAAAAGGAGTACGGCGCCAACTCGACCACCGACTTCATGGCGGTCGGCGGCTATGACGGCATGGCGGCGATCGTCCACGCGGTGCAAGCCACCAAGGGTAAGATGGACTCCGACGCGGCGCTCGCGTCGCTCAAGGGCTGGAAGTTCAACAGCCCGCGCGGCCTGATCATGATCGATCCCGATACGCGCGACATCATCATGAACGAGTACCTCTCCGAGGTGATCATGAAGGATGGCCGCCTCGTCCAGAAGGTGATCGGCCAGATCGACAATGTGAAGGATGCCTGCAAGGCGCTGAAGATCGCGCCCTGCACCTGATCTTGCTGCGTTAGAAATGCGGGAGCGTGCAGCAAACAACACCGCTGCCGCGGGCTGCGGCAGGCGTTATTGCGCCCTCTCCCCTCGCGGGAGAGGGCGCAACAACCAGCGCCGGACTTTCTGACTCAAAGTGGAATAGGGTCTTGCCGGCAACGCTGAGGCCCGTGTTGTGGCCTCGCCAACGGGTCCCTTGCACTGGCGGGTCGGGAAACCGGCCCGTACGCGCGAGCGGAGACATGATGTGCGAGCACTTTCGGGGCGGGGGCTAGCGTGATCTTCGGTATCGACGTCGCCAGCATGCTGCTCGGCGGCCTGGCGGCCGGCATGGTGCTGTTCATCGTGTCGGTCGGCCTGTCCGTCACCATGGGCCTGATGGGTTTCGTCAATCTCGCCCACGGCGCCTTCGCCATGCTGGGCGGCTACGTCATCGTGTTGAGCATGCGGCGCTGGGGGTTGGGCTTCGCGCCCGCGCTCGCGCTCGGCTTCATCAC
>Ga0209798_10000101_pt1 | contig 45922 bp, 38 predicted proteins | sample DOMMetBare3Fresh_FD_187475 | JGI IMG/M metagenome (GOLD analysis project Ga0209798, IMG submission 187475) | Wetland sediment microbial communities from St. Louis River estuary, USA, under dissolved organic matter induced mercury methylation -... | ecosystem: Environmental > Aquatic >...
GGCGCCCCAACCGGTCTGCGAGGGAGAAACCGAGGACGGCTGCGTCCTGCAATGGCAGGAAGTCGAGACGGTTGAGGGGCCAAGAGAGTTCCAATGCGTGGCCTATTGCCCGTGGCAATAGGAAGACGCGCCGGATCGCTGCTCAATTCGGCGATCCGGCGCGACATTGGACAATAACGCCTGCAGCGTCCCGACGAAAAACTGTCGAACATGCAAAGTTCTCAATTCACAGATTTCGAGCCTCGTGGCCACCCGTTGGCTCCGCCGCATCGCTTCGTCGGCCGAATGCTAAAAGCGATCGGGCTGTGGTTGGCGCTGGCGGTTGTCGGTTTGGCGATCGGGATGGCCGGCTACGCCGAATTCGAGAACATGTCGTTCGCAGATGCTTTCGTCAACGCGGCAATGATTTTGTCCGGCATGGGCCCTTTGGGCGAGCTGAAAACAACAGCCGGAAAGATTTTTGCCGGGTCCTACGCGATCTTCTCCGGTCTCGTGATTGTGATCGCGACCGGTTTCGTATTGGCTCCGATCTTCCATCGCGTATTGCATCGTTTCCACGTGGAGGCCGGTGAGGACGATTGACCGTAGCGATGGCGTGACATTCGTCCATCGTCTCGAGTGGGCGCAGCCCGGGTGCTCGCATTGACAGGCCACCGATTGCCGGTAGGCTGTCTTCAGCGTTTTCACGAACAAAAAGCCGCCGCAGCCATATGCCGGCGCTCCGGGGAGGAGCCTATGCAACGAATCCTTCGTTCAATCGTCATGCTGGCGTTTGCGCTGCCGTCCTTGGCGCTCGCACAGGCTGATCTCCGCAAGCCGGCCGGCAAGGAGTGGCTCACCATCGGCGGCGACTGGGGCAACTCGCGCTATTCCACGCTCACCCAGATCAACCGCGACAACGTCAAGGCCCTCAAGGCCGCCTGGATGGTCAATCTCGGCTCTGGCATCGGCACCAAATATTCGATGGAGGGCACGCCGATCGTGAAGGACGGCGTCATGTATTTCGCGACCGGCAACGACGACGTCTACGCGCTCGATGCCAAGTCCGGCGCGCTCATCTGGGAGCATCGCTCGGGCATCGACCAGAACATCACCACGGTGTGCTGCGGCTGGGCCAACCGCGGCGTCGCGGTCGCCGACGGCAAGGTGTTTCTCGGCCAGCTCGACGGCACCTTCGTGGCGCTCGACGCCAAGACCGGCAATCTCGCGTGGCAGACGACCGTCGGCCGATGGCAGGACGGCTACACCATCGTGAGCGCGCCGCTCTACCACAACGGCGTGATCTACACCGGCATCTCGGGCGGAGATCGCGGCGTGCGCGGCAAGCTCACCGCGCTCGATGCGGCGAGCGGCAAGGAGCTGTGGCGCTTCTGGACCGTGCCCGGGCCGGGCGAGCTCGGCGGCGACACCTGGCCGTCGCCGAACGATCCCGATCCCACCCGCGCGAAGGCCTATCTGCAGGGCGGCGCCACCGTCTGGCAGACGCCCGCCATCGATCCCGATCTCGGCCTCATCTATTTCAGCACCGGCCAGCCCGGTCCCAATGCGATCGGCAACGGCGCCAATCGGCCGGGCGACAACCTGTTCAGCTCCTCGATCGTGGCGCTGCGGCTCGACGGCAGCTATGCGTGGCATTTCCAGCAGGTGCGGCACGACGTCTGGGACTTCGACTGTCCGAGCCCGGTGGTGCTGTTCGATCAGGTCTACAACGGCGTCGTCCGCAAAGGCATCGCGGAGGCCTGCAAGACCGGCTGGATCTACATGCTCGATCGCAGCAACGGCAAGCCGCTGATCGGCATCGAGGACAGGCCGGTTGATCAGGAGCCGCGCACCAATTCGGCGGCCACACAGCCGTTCCCGGTCGGCGACGCGGTCATTCCGCAATGCGCGCCGCCGCTCGAAGGCTGGGTGACGAAATGCATCTTCGAGCAGACTTGGGACACACCGGTGCTGCTGGTGCCGGGCCCGAACGGCGGCGTGAACTGGGCGCCGATGTCCTACAGCCCGCAGACCGGCCACTTCTACGTGACGGCGGCGGTCCGGCCGACAAGCTGGATCGCGCCCGGCAGCGGCAAGGTCGCGCCGCCGGCGTTCGGTGCAAAATATTCCGGCACGCTGACCGCTGTCGATTCACGCACCAACAAGATCGTCTGGCAGAAGCAGACGCCCTATTCGATCGGGCAGGGCAGCGGCACGCTCGCAACCGCCAGCGGGTTGTTGTTCCATGGTGAGCCGGACGGCCAGTTCCAGGCCCTGGACGCCGCGAACGGCGAGGTGCTGTGGCAGTGGCAGACCGGCGCTGGCGCGGACGCCCCGGCCATCACCTATGAGATCGACGGCCAGCAATACGTCGCAATCGCGGTCGGTGGCTTGTCCACGCAGACCGCCTCGACCAATGGCGACATGCTCTGGGTGTTCTCGCTCGGCGGCAATCCCAACCGCGTCATCGCGCAACACACGGCCCCGCCGCCGCCGCCGACCAGTCCCTCGTTCGGCTTCGCCGGCCTGCGCAAGGGCGAAGTGCCGATCGAGAACACGAATGCGGTCAAAATGGTGGACTACGCGTTCAGCCCGTCGCGGATCACGGTGAGCGCCGGAACCAAGGTGAGCTTCACCAACACGGGCGCGCAGCCGCACAACGCCGCTGGCGCCGATGCGGGTGGCTGGGACACCGGCCTGCTCAAGCAAGGTGAGGTCGCGGGCGTCACCTTCAACAAGCCCGGAACCTATTCGTTCATCTGCACGCCGCATCCGTTCATGATCGGACAGGTGATCGTGACCGGCTCGGAGGTGTCCTCAGCGCCCGCGGTCGTGGTCGAGCCCAGCCCGCGCCGGGCCGACGCGATGCCGGATCATGGAAGGCACTGAGGCGGCCCACGAGTTCGGCGGGCATGAGTGCGCCCTCTCCCCTTGCGGGAGAGGGCTACTCGGTGCCTCAGCACAAATGGACGGGTGAGGGGATCTGAACTGAGGGGATATGAACGACGCATTACCCCTCACCCAACAGAGCACTTTGCACCGCTTATGAGCCCTCTCCCGCAAGGGGCCCGCAAGGGGAGGGGGCACAGTCACGGGCACCGAGCTCGCGACACTCCCTCCCGCGCCACATCACCGCGCAGGTGGCGTTGCGAGCTCACTTCTTCAGCGCGCTGATCTCGTTGTAGTGCGTCACGACATCCTTGGGCGTCGCGGCCGCCCTCGCGAGCAGCGCGCGCACCGCGTCGCCGTCGATCGGGCTGATGTCGAGTTTCGCTTTCCTGGCGTCGTCGAGAAACGCCGGATCCTGGCTCATCGCCACGAAGGCCTTCTGCAGCGCTGCCGCGCGCTCGAGCGGTAGGCCGGATGGCGCGACGAACGGCAGCGCCATGAAGAACGGCAGCTCGGCAAACTCCAGGAGCGCGAGCAGCTTGGGATCGCGCGTCAATTCGCGCCCGGTGGGCACGTCGGGCAATTGCGGATGGCGGGTGGTGCGGCCGAACTGGATCAGCGGACGCACCGATCTGCTGGTCCACATCGCCGACTGGTTGGCGCTGATCGAGACCAGCCCGATCACCTGGCCGTCGACCTCGTTCTTGCGCTGCGCTTCCGACAGCGCGGCTGCGCCGACATAGCCGTCGACGACCGTGAGGTTGAGGCCGAACGCGATCTTGGGGATCAGCGCAAATGTGAGATTGGTGTTGCCGGGAATGTCGGCCCCGATCCGCGCCGTGATCCCGGGCTTCCTGAGGTCGTCCACGGTTTTCGCCGGATGGGTGGCGTTCACGATCAGCATGTAGGCGTCGTCCGCAAACGACGACAGGCTGCCGAGCCAGGTCAACGCCTGCGGATCGAACTTGGCCTGCGGATCACCCTGGATCGCGAGCAGCGGGACCGCGCGCTGGATTACCGCGATCACCGAGCCGTCGCGCGGCGCGCGCATAGCAAAATCGTTGAGCAGCCCGAGCCCGCCATTGGCGGGACGGTTCTCCGGCGCGACCGTGGGCTGGCCCGGGATGAAGCGGCCGATGTGCCTCGCCACCAGGCGACCGGACAGGTCGTTGATGCCGCCGGTCGCGGTCGGGATCACCAGCGTGACGGTGCGGCCCTGGTAGAACTGCTCGACACTTTGCGCCCCGGCGCTGGCGGAGAGCGCGAGGCTGCTCCAGAGGGCAATGGCCGTAATTTGGGACGCGCTGCGCATGTGGGATACCCTCCGTTCTAAGAACCCTAGCGCATCTCGGGTGGCACGGGCAGCAACACTGACGCCTCGCGCGCCTTGGCGGCGGCCTCGCCGGGCGGCAGGTTCGCGTCCCAGAGCTTGCCGACGAAACGCGCGCCGGTGATGCCGTCGGAGAGCGGCGAGGCGAGCCACACGATCGGCGCGACCATCACGCTGGGCGGCAGCAGCGCGCGGCCGATCGCGGCCAGCTCCCGGCGCGACGCCATGTGCACGAACTCGGTGTCGGCGGCGCCGCCCGGAATGAGCGAGTTGACGGTGACGCCGGTGCCGTCGAGGTCCTTCGCCCAGATCAGCGTCTCGGCTTCGATCGCGGCCTTGCTGACGCCATAGGGCGAGTTGTGGCGGCGCTGCATGGTAGGCAGGCTCGTGGTGACGTTGACGATGCGGCCCCAACCAGCATCGACCATCACGGGCGCGGCGCTGCGCGCCATCAGGAAGGTGCCGTTGACGTTGGTGACGATGATCTCGCGCCACACATCCGGGTCGGCCCCCCAGAATTTGAGCGAGCGGGTGCGTGGCGAGGCTTCGAGCAGCGCCGGACCCTTGCCGGCGTTGTTGACCAGCACATCAAGCCTGCCGAAGCGCTTGATCGTTTCGGCAACGATGCGCTCGCAATCGGTCTGCACTGTGATATCGCCCGCGATCGCGGCGGCGCTCTCTGTCGCCTGCACGGCGCGCTCGAGCGCCGCCGCGTCAACGTCGGTGAAGGTGACGCTTGCGCCGGCGCGCACCAGCCCCTCCGCCATGGCGCGGCCAAGCCCGCGCGCGGCGCCGGTGACGATCGCCACCTTGCCGTCGAGGCGGATGGAATCAGTCATCGATCACTGAGCCGGCGGATAGTCGCTGCACGAGCGTACGCGCTCGCCCAGCGTCTCGACGCATTCTTCGCGCGTGATCGCCCCGCGCCCGATCACCTTGGCGCGCAGGTAGTCGGCAATCACCTCGATATCGCGCGGCGGCAGCGTCGTCGATGGCGGCAGCGGCGGCGTGCGGGCGCCAAGCTCGGCTTCGGTCATGCCGTAGCAGCGCTTGTCGCTGTAGGCTTCCTCCTCGAAGTGCGGCATCGCGGTGCCTGGGATGCCGCAGCGGATCACCGTGATCAGGGTCGCGCGGTCGAGTTGGCTCTTGCGCAGATTGGCGGCGCCGCCGGGCGACTGGCCGCCGCCGGCGCCGTCGCCGGCCCAGCCATGGCAGTACTGGCAGTCGGCCTTTTCGAGAAACAGGCGGCGGCCGTGGCTGAAGTCCTGCGCGGCGGCGGACACGGTCGTGGCCGCGATCGCCAAGGCCCCAAGACCGAGCAAGTGGTACGATTGACGCACAGCGCTACTCCTTACTAGTCGGCGCATGATCGGCCGCGCTACTGGTCCATCGTGCTCTTGGCGAAAATCTCGTCGAGCCGCATCAGCCGCGGCGTCAATCCCTGCTCGTGCGAGTATTGCGCGGCGGTCTCCAGGATCAGCCGGTTGGCCTTGATGCCATGGCGCAGCACCGGCTCGCGCAGCGCCTTGGCGGCCTCCTGCGAGATCGCGCCGGCGGCGACGTGATAGTCGACCTGCTCCATGCGCTGCGCATCCGCGATTGCGCTGGCCTTGTCGAATGCCTTGAGCAGGTTGAGGATCACCCAGGGGTGCTTCTCGGCGATCCCGCGCCGCACCACCATGCCGTGATTGATCGGATAGATGGAGGTCTTGCGGAAGAAGCGCACGCCCTCCGCGATCGGGTCCGGGAACAGCAGCTTCACATCGGGATGATTGTGCAGGTCGATGCGGCTGCGGTCGACCAGGTTGTCGTTCCGGATGTAGTGAATCACCGCCTCGAGCTCGCCCGAGGCCATCATCGAGCCGATGCTCTTCTCGATCGGGATCTGGTGGATGGTGACGCCGGGCGGCGGCTTGAAGCCCGTGCCGCCGGCGTGGCTGTGGGTCGGCACCCGCTCCATCCAGAATTCCATCTCGGTCTGGTTGACGCCAAACTCGTGCTGCAGCACGCCGCGCGTCCAGAGCGCCGCGGTCTGCTGATATTCCGGCACGCCGACGCGGCGGCCCTTGAGGTCGGCGGGCTTGTCGATCTTGGAGTCGCGCCGCACCATGATCTCGTTGTGGAAGAACTTCCGGGTCGTGAAGATCGGCATGCCGACCCAGCGCTCGTCGCCGCCGGCGCGCGCCATCATCAGCGAGGAGACCGACATTTCCGATACGTCGAAATCGGCGAAGCGCAGCTGGCGCCAGAACATTTCCGACGGATGCAGGATGGTGGGGACGAGCTCGATGCCGTCCGGCTTCACGGTGCCGTCGAGGATCGGCCAGCTTCTCGGATTGGAGGCGATGGCGAGGCTGAGCTGAAGTTTCATGCGGGCCTTTGCGGACTTGAAGGGAGGGCGCGCAGGCTCGCCCGCGCGCTCGATGCGGCCGAACTTTCGGCGCGCCGGATGGCCCGGTCAAGCCCTCAGGCTCTACAGACGGCGCTCAGGCGTGCGCCGTCGCCGTCGCAGCGCCCATGGTCTGGTAGCGGCCTGGCTCGACGCATTCGACGATGGTGCGGTCGGGCGCGCGGAAGCGCAGCGTCGGGGCGCCTGGCTTCGACAGGATCTCGCCGCCGTGCTTCCTGATCACGTCGGCGAACGCCTCCCGGTCGGCGACTTCGAGGCCCCAGTGATGGATGCACGGGCCTTGGCCGGCGAGCATCGCGCCCTCGCGGTCGTCGCGGTCCCACTTCATCAGGGCGATGTCGAGGTTGCCGTCGGTCAGATGGCGGGAGACGTGATCGCCGTGCTGCGTGGTGCCGCGCACCTTGAAGCCGAACACGGTCTGGTAGAACGCCGTCGCCTGCTCGATATCCGTGACCTTCAGCGCCAGATGCACGATGCGCGCCTTGGGGCTGCGCTCGCGCAGCTTGTAGCGCCCGACGTTGACGATCTCCGCCATGCAGCCGTCGGGCGCGCGGAACTTGAGCGCGCCTTCCTCCTTATCGGAGAAGATCGCGCCGCCGCCCTGCTCGATCGCCGTGCTCATCGCATCGCGATCCTCGACCTCGATGCCGAAGTGATGGATGCAGGGCCCGGGGCCGGAGAGCTTCGCTTCCGGCTCGTCCTCGCTGTCATAGGTCATGAGCGCGAGATCGATGGTGCCTTCGGTCATGTGGCGCGAGGTGTGGCCGCGCGCATGCCCGGTCTTGAGCTGGTAGATGCCGAACACGTCCTCGTAGAACTTCGTGGCCTTCTCCAGGTCCTCGACCTTGAGCGCGATGTGGACAATGCGAGCCATGGCGTCCTCCTTGGCGACAAACCGGTGACCTATCCGTTGTCGTCCCCGCGAAAGCGGGGACCCAGTATCTGCGGAGCCATAAACTTTGGCTCGGCAGTGCACAATAGCCAGGTGAGCGTTTACTGGATTCCGGCTCTCGTTTGCGTTCGCTCACTCGGCCGGAATGACACCAGTCAATTTTCCGCGTTCTTTACGCCCAGGTCGCAAAGCTCAGGCCGGTTCCGGTTCCCGCGGGCGTGCGGTAGCCCGGAACGTATTCGAACCAGTTGAGATCCAGGTGCTCGACCGCGCCCGCGACCGCCACCCAGTTGAGGATTTCGGATGAGCCGGCGTGCAGCTTGTTGCGCGGCAGGCTCTTGAGGAACTGGGCGTCCTTGTCGGCGCAGGCCTTGAGGATGGCGCGATCGAAATCCTCATCCACCAGAAAGTGGCTCAAGCCGCCGGAGGCGAGCACGCCGACGCGCAGGTCCTGGCCGAAGGACTCTACGGATTTGCGGATGGCTTGGCCGAATTCATAGCAGCGGCGCGGCCGCGGCTGGTTGGGCGGAAAGTAGGTGTTGATGAAGATCGGCACCGCCGCGACCGGCCTGGCCTGATCCATCACGCGACGATGCACATACGCGATGGCGTGGCCTTCGCCCTCGCCCGGCGGCAGGCACTTCGAGGCCGCCAGGTCGAAGCCTCCCTCCATCAGCTGGTCGATCAGGTGCGTGGCCAGGCCCGCATGCACCGGATAGTCGCGCGGCGCGGCGTCCTCGAAGAAGCCCTGCCGGTTCTGCACGTACCAGTCCGGGTAGTGCTTGCGATAATACTCGTGCTGCTCGTTGCTATTGCGGATGGTGTCACCATAGTAGATCGCGAAGGTCGGGCGGCAGTCCTCCTTGTAGCTCTCGTTCTGGTCGTCGCCGATCACGATCAACGCGTCGAGCTTGGCGTTGGCGAGCGCCTGCGCCACGTGCTTGATGCCGGCGCGGGCGACGTTCTGGCGCTCGACCAGATGCTCCGGCGCCACCATGTGCGCGAGCTTGGGGTCGGCCTTCTCCAAGAGGTCGCCGTAGGTGGCTGGCCGCCCTTCCTTGTCGCGATGCTTGATGTTGCGGTCGGTCTCGATGAAGCGCTGCAGCGTCTCGTCGGTGGCGAGCAGCATGGGCGTATGGGAGGTTCCGAGTCCGAGTACAATCTTGGCCATCGGTTTCTTCCTTTTGTCTTGTTCCGCCCTCCCTGTTGTCGTCCCCGCGAACGCGGGGACCCATATTCCAGAGCCTGTGGTTATGGGGCCCCGCTCGCGCGGGGACGACAGCAGAAAAGGCCTCGTTCAATCGATCTTCACATTGGCGGCCTTGCCGACCGCCGTCCATTTCCCCACCTGCGCGGCGATGAAAGCGCCGAATTCCGCCGGCGTGCCCGGATTGGTCACCGCGCCGAGCCGCGTGATGGTGCTCTGCATCTCCTCGGTGCGCAGGCCCTCGTTGATCGCGGCGTTGAGCCGGTTGACGATCGTCTCGGGCGTGCGCGCGGGCGCCACGATGCCGTTGAAGGTGCGCACCTCGTAATCGGGCACGCCCTGCTCCGCGATGGTGGCAAGCTCAGGGGCGAGCGGCGAGCGGGTGCGGCTGGTCACGCCGAGCGCGCGCATCTTGCCCTCGCGAATGAGCGGCAGCAGGATGGTGATGCTCTCGAAGGTGAAGTGCACCGCGTCGCTCAGCACGGCGGTCACGGCTTCGCCGCCGCTGCGATACGACACGCCGACGATGTCGACGCCGGTACGCGACTTGAACAGCTCGGCGGTGAGATGCGGCAGCCCGCCAAGCCCGGTATGGGCATAGTTGAGCTTGCCGGGGTTGGCCTTGGCGTAGTCGATGAATTCTTTCAGCGTCTTGGCCGGGAACGACGGGCGCACCACCAGGATCTGGAAGCTCTCCGACACCTTGGCGACCGGCGCGAAGTCCTTTACCGGATCGTAGCCGGCGCTGGCGGAGACCGCCGGGATGACCGCGAACACGCTGGTATTGCCGGCCATGAGCGTATAGCCGTCGGGCGCCGCGCTTGCGACGGCCTTGGCCCCGATCGCGCCGCCCGCGCCCGGCCGGTTCTCGATCACGATCGGCTGGCCGAGCCGCGGCGGCAAAATCTGCGAGGCGAGCCGTGCCGGCACGTCGGTCGGGCCGCCCGGCGCCGACGGCACGATGATCTTGATCGGCTTGTCTGGAAAGGACTGCGCCAGCGCGCTGCCAGTCAGGCCAAGCAGGATCACCGCAAAGAGGAAGAGACCGGCGATTGAACCAGGCCCCATGCCCGCTCGCAGATATCTGCTCACATGAACCTCCTACACGCGTGCATGGGACAGGCCCGGGCGCACCTTGAGTTCCTCGCGGGCCGCATCCTTGTACACCGCGTCGGCCGGCAGCACGATCGCGGCCGCGCGCACGCGCTGGTGCGCGGGATCGACGCCGGGCGGGATTTCGCCGTGCTCGACCAATGCCTTGGCGGCGCGCATCAGGCGATGGCGCGCCATGATGATGCCGTTGTCGGTCGAGACCAGGTTCTCCTTGGTGCGGTCGACGATCGGGCCCATCAGCTCCTGGATGCCGGAGTCCTGCATCGCGAAGCCGGCGATGCCACTGTAGGTGATGCCGGCCTTCTGGGCAGCGCGGTCGATCAGGTAGTCGTTGTCCTTGTTGTTGTGCGCGCGCCACCCGCCTTGCTCGTAGATCACGTGGCGGCCGGCGCCGTTCTCCATCGCGACGACCTCGTCCCGCGTCAGCGGGCGCACCGCGTGATAGTCCCAGTTCCAGACCCAGCAGTTCTCATCGTCGATCGGAATCCAGAAATGCCCGCCGGCCGGATGGTCGGCGCGCGGCGCGATCATGGTGACGCAGGGCATGATCCACTGCGTGATGCGCCAGTAGTACTTGCCGCTCTCGGCATTGCGGCGCGCGCCAATCAGAAGCCCGCCCGGGCTCTCGACCACCTCGAAGTGCGGGCGCGCGTCGCCGAGGTTGTACTGGTTGCCCTTGGAGCCACGGTGCAGCGGATCGATCTCGAGCTCGCCGCGGTGCAGCCACGAGGTGTGGCTGGAATCGATGCCGCCTTCAAGCGCCTGCAGCCAATTGCATTCCTGCAGCCGCTTGGAGATGTAGGTCTGCTCTGGCGGTACGGTGGCGAATTCCCATTCCGGCAGCGGCGGCTGCTTGTCGGGCGGGCCCATATAGGTCCACAGCACGTCGCCGCGCTTCACCAGCGGATAGGATTTGAGCTTGATCTTCTGGCAGAAGCCCGACTCCGGCGGCTCAGACGGCACGTCGATGCACTGGCCGCTCCAGTCATATTTCCAGCCGTGATAGGGGCAGCGCAGCCCGTCCTCCTCGTTGCGCCCGACCCAGAGCGAGGTGCCGCGATGGGCGCAGAACTCGTCGATCAGCGAATAGCGCCCTTGCGTGTCGCGCCAGGCGAGCAGCCGCTCGGACAGAAGCTTGACCCGCACTGGCGGGCATTCGTTCTCAGGCAGCTCGCTCGCGAGCAGCGCCGGCAGCCAATTGCTGCGGAACAGGCGGCCCATCGGGGTGCCTGCCCCGGTCTGGGTGAGGAGATCGTTCTGTTCTTGTCTGAGCATGGGTCACCCTGTTGCCGTCATTCTTTGGCGTTGGCGAGATGCGGTTGCGCGCGGCGGCGCTCGCGTCCCTGATAGTCGGGCGCGGTCGTGTCGCCGATGCCCTGGAAGTCGATGAACTCGATGGCGTTGCCGTCGGGATCGTGGAAATAGGCATGCCGGCCGGTGAAGCTGCGGTGGCCCTTGTCCTCGTAGAGCAAGATCTCGACGCCCTTGGCCTCGGCGTTGGCGAGCGCGGCGTCGAAGTCCTCTGCCTTGAACATGAAGGCGTGGTGGATCAGCGAATCCCTACCCTGGTTCGGCGGCGTGTGGTAGCCGCTGCGCGAGAGCACGAAATATTGCTCGCCGCAGCGCATGAACACGGTGGTGTCGTTCCGCCGCCAAAAGGTCGCGCCCACGACCTGCTCGTAGAACCGCCGCGCGCGGTCGAGGTCGGTCACGCTAAGCGTGAAATGCAGGATGCCGGCGGGCTTGACCGGCCTGGGCGGGGCATAGCGCACCGTGGTGGCGCCCTTGAGCGCCGGGCTCTTGAACTCGGTCATTTGCAGCCTTGTTCCATGCGGCCACGTTTACGGCCTACAGACCCATGATATTCTCACCCTATCATCCCAGCAACGACGAGGGGCGTGGAACAGCAATGGCGTATGAAGGTCTGCAGGCAGAGGTCGTGTCGTTCAAGGGCCACAACGGGGATACCGGCGAGGCCTATTACGCGCGGCCGACACGCGCCGGCAAGGTGCCCGGCATCGTGGTGATCATGCATCTGCCCGGCTGGGACGAGTGGATCATCGAGGTGGCGCGCAAGTTCGCCCATCATGGCTATGCGGCGATTTCGCCGCACCTCTATTTCCGGGAGGGTCCGGGCAATCCCGACGACATCGGGGCGCGGGTGCGGGCCGCAGGTGGCGGGCCGGATGCCCAGGTGATGGGCGACGTGGCCGGCTCCATCGCCTATCTGCGGGCACAGCCCAACGCGACCGGCAAGGTCGGCGTGATCGGGTTCTGCTCGGGTGGGCGCCATGCCTATCTCGCGGGCTGCAGCGTGCGAGGCATCGATGCGGTGGTGGACTGCTGGGGCGGCAACGTGGTGGTCAGCGACCCCAAGCTGCTCGACGCCAAGCGGCCGGTCGCGCCCATTGACCTCACCGACAAGCTGACCGCACCGCTGATCGGCATCTTCGGCAACGACGACCAGAACCCCAACCGTGATCACGTCAACCGCACCGAGGAGGTGCTCAAGAAACTCGGCAAGTCTTACGAGTTTCATCGCTACGACGGCTGCGGGCACGCGTTCTTCAATACCATGCGGCCCTCGTACCGGCCCGAGCAGGCGCTCGACGGCTGGAACAAAGTGTTCGCGTTTTTGAAGAAGAATTTGGGCTAGTCCTCTCAGTCATGGCCGGGCTTGTCCCGGCCATCCACGCCTTGCTTGCTGCTACACGAGAAGAAAGACGTGGATGCCCGCGACAGGCGCGGGCATGACGATCGAGAGACTGGTTGCGCCAAAGAAAGCAGTTGCATGACAGCCCGCGGAAACCTCTCTCCCGAACAATCGTTCCTGTTCGACACCATCGACCGCAACGCGCGCGCGATCGCGCTTCTCGGCGACAACATCTTCTATTTCGGCGAACTCGGCATGCAGGAGTTCGAGAGCGCCAGGCTGATGACCGGCCTCCTGGAGAAGGCGGGCTTCTCGGTCGAGCGCGGCATCTCGGGCTTTCCGACCGGCTTCTGCGCGACCTATGGCTCCGGCCATCCGGTGGTCGCGATCCACACCGAATACGACAGCTGCCCGGACAACTCGCAAGCCGCCGGCGTGCCCGAGCAGCGCTTCATCGTCGAAGGCGCGCCCGGCCATTGCGAGGGTCACAACGTCAACGCCGCCGTGCTGGTCGCGACCGCGATCGCGGCCCGGCGCGCGATGGAGCGCTTCGGGCTCAAGGGCACGCTGAAGGTGTTCGGCGGGCCGGCCGAGGAGCAGCTCGTCAGCCGACCCTATTTCGTGCGTGACGGCTGGTTCGACGACGTCGACGTCGCGTTCCACAATCACATCGGCGCCGAGTTCTCGTCGAGCTACGGGCTGCTGCAGTCGGCGCTGATCTCGGCGGTGTTCACCTTTCATGGCGAGACCGCGCATGCCGGCACCTCGCCCTGGAACGGCCGCGACGCGCTCGACGGCGTCATGCTGATGGACGCCGGCATGGCGCAATATCGCGAGCACATGCGGCCTTCGATGCGGGCGCATCGCGTGGTCACCAATGGTGGCGACCAGCCCAACGTGATCCCGCGCACGGCGGCGATCTGGTGGTTCTTCCGCGACCTTACCGCGGATGGCGCGACCGCGCTGTTCGAGCAGGCCAAGAAGATCGCGCAGGGTGCCGCCCTGATGAGCAACACGACCTACGATGTCGATGTGCTCAGCGCGGTGTGGCCGTTGCGCTGCAACCGCACGATCGCGGAGCTGGTGCAGCGGCAGATCGAGACCGTCGGCATGCCGGTGTGGACCGAAGAGGAGGAGGCGCTGGCGCGCACCTTGCAGCAGAATGCCAAGGTCAAGGTCGAAGGCCTCAAGCGCGAGATCAAGGCGATGACGGGGGAAGCCGTGCAGCGGACGTCGGCGAACGACGCCGGCGACATCTCCTGGAAGGTGCCGATGGCCAAGTTCTATTTCCCGTCCAACGTCCCCAACATCAATTCGCACCACTGGGGCGCGGGCGTCGTGCTGGCGCATTCGATCGCCCACAAGGGCGCCGTCGCGGGCGCCAAGGCGTTCGCGGCGGCGGTGACCGAGTGCTTCGCCAATCCGGCGCTGGTCGCCGACGCCAAGCGCACCTTCAAGGAGGAACTCGGCGGCACCGAATACAAGCCGCTGCTGCCGGCCGGTCAGAAGCCGCCGGTCGATCTCAACCGCGCCATCATGGAGAAATTCCGCCCCGCGATGGCGAAGCACTATCTGAGGGAGTTGCCGGAGTTTACATAAGTCCGATTGTCCCTGACGGTGCAGCGGGCTCCATCCCTCCCCACCGCTCGCAAGAGCTCGCGGGGGGAGGGGAGCGGAAGCGCTCGTCGTGTATCAATCAGGAGACACATCAGTGCCCATCTATCTCAACGAAAAAGACGTCGCCGAATTTCTCGACATGCCGACCGCGATCGCCGCGCTGCGCGACGCCTTCGCGGCGCGGGCCCGCAACGAGGGTAACGTCATTCCCCGCACGCGCTGGGCGTTCGGCGAGCGCCGCCTCAACGTCATGGGCGGCGGCCTCCTGGCGCAGCGCCGGTTTGCGGTGAAGGCTTACGGCTCGTCGGCCTTCCACGTGCTGCTCTACTCCGAGAAGGACGGCCTCCTCGCCATCATGGAAGCCAATGTGCTGGGCCAGCTCCGAACCGGCGCCGCCAGCGCGGTCGCGAGCGAGAAGATGGCGCGGCCGGGCGCACGCAAAGTGGGATTGATCGGCACGGGGCGGCAGGCGCGCACCCAAGCACTCGCCCTCAAGTCGGCCGGCCTGCTGTCCGAGCTGTCGGTCTTTGCGCGCGCACGCGACAAGCTCGAAGCGTTCTGTGCCGCGCTCGGCCGCGAGCTGGGCGCGCCGGTCACCGCCGCTCGCACGGCCGAGGAGGCGGTGGCGGATGCCGACATCGTCACCGCCGCCACCAATTCGGCGACCCCGGTTGTGATGGCGTCCTGGCTCAAGGCCGGCGCGCATGTGAACGGCATCGGGGCGAATGCGGCCAATCGCCGCGAGATCGATCCCGACATCGTGCTCAAGGCGTCGCTCGTCGTCACCGACGACATCCCGCAGGCCAAGACGGAGGCCGCCGAGTTCATCGACCTCGCCAAGGCCGGCCGGCTCGACTGGAATAGCGTCAAGCCACTCCATGAGATTGTTACGGCGGGAAGCCTGACCCGCGATCCGGGCGCGCTCACGCTGTTCAAGTCGCTTGGGGTCGGGCTCGAGGACGTGGCGGTGGCCTCGGTGATCTACGACCGGGCGATCGCGAGCGGGCGCTTCAAACCGCTTTGACGCGGACGAATTCGCTGCGACAATACGGCCAAAGGACCAGGAGGAAGCACCATGGCGTTCCGGCCGCCGAGCTATGACGACATCGTCAATTCCAAGTTTGCGTCCGCGATGCCGGCCGCGACCGTGCTGCCGCAGACCGAGACCCGCAACTACTTCCAGGCGATCGACAACCTGATCAAGGTCTACGCCATCAGGCCCGGCGACAACATGCTGTTCCTGACCGATCCGCTGCTCGATCGCCGCATCGTCGATGCGATCTCCGGCATCGCCAATTCCCGCGGCGTGTTTCCGCGCGAGTTCATGGCGCCGACGACCCAGATTCACGACTGTCCGCCCGAGGCGGTGCCGCTCATCGAGCAGGCAACCTTCGTGGTGTCGACCTGGTTCTGCTCGGTCAATGCGCCCTTGTTCATCAAGCTGCGCAAGGAGAAGGGCCAGCGCTGGGTGAAGATCACCTACTTCCGCAATCTCGATCTCCTGCACACCCCGCAGGCGCGCTTTCCGGTCGATCTTGTCGGCGAGATCATTCGCGCCACTGCGCGCATGTATCCGAAGGACCATGACTTCGACATGACGTTCTCGGACCCGCGCGGCACCGATCTTGTCATCAAGTTCACGCCCGAGATGGTCAAGAACCTGCACAAGGAGAACCGCTGGCGCGGCCAGGACAAGGCCGACGAGGACGGCTGCTACGTCCATCACCTGCCCACCCATGGCCCCAACATCTACGGCCGCACCTGCTTCGACCGCGACCCGCACAAGAAGCCCGATATGGGCGGCATCGTCTATCCGCAATGGGCGATCGGATTCGAGAAGCCGTTCCGCGACAAGGTCGGCGTCGAATACAAGGACGGCGTGGTGGTGAAGGTGCACGGCAACTCGCTCGATGCCGAGATCGTGCGCGACATGCTCGTCGGCGTGAACGCGACGCTGCATGAGCTCGGCTGCGGGTTCAATCCGAAATATCCGCGCTTCAAGGCCTATCCGGCCGGCTCCAACGCGCCCGGCGCGCTGCACTTCGGCACCGACTCCAACAGACCCAGCGAGTTCATGCACCGGCAGGTGCCGCGTTGGGAGGAGCCGCACACGCACCAGGACTGCGTGGTGTTCGACATGACCGTGAAGGTCGGCAACACCACCATGATCGACAACGGCTTCCTGATGGCGCTGCGCGACCAGCAGGTGGTCAAGGAAGCGAGCAAGTACGGCGATCCGGTGGAGTTGCTGGAGAGCTTTGTGGAGTAGAAGGTTCAACCACGATCGGCCTCATGGTGAGGAGCCCGCGAAGCGGGCGTCTCGAACCATGGGCAACGCGGAATAGGGCCGCCCTATCCTTCGAGACGCGCACCTTCGGTGCGCTCCTCAGGATGAGGGCGGAGGAAGGCTCGAGCCAAGGGGGAATGCCATGCTGATGCGTTCGCTCACCACCGTTGCCGCGACTCTGCTTGTTGCTTCTCCCGCGTCCGCCCAGTTCTACAAGGACAAGACGCTCACGCTGCTCGTCAACTATGCGGCCGGCGGCAATGCCGACACCGAGGCGCGCGTGTTTCAGCGCCATCTCGCCAAATACATCCCGGGGCGGCCGACGGTGATCATCCGCAATGTCGCGGGCGCCGGCGGCGCGACCGCCATGAACCATCTCGGGCTCGGCATCGGGCTGCAGGCCGATGGGATGACGGTCGGCTATTTCACGATGAGCGCGACGTCGACCATCATCGACGATCCGGTGCTCAAGATCAAACTCGGCGACTTCATCCCGATCGTGGCGGCGACCGGCTGGAACGTCGTCTATGCGCGCAAGGACATCGTGCCCGGCGGCTACACCAAGCCGGCCGACTTCCTGCGCGCCACCAATATATTCGCGGGCGGCTACAGTCGTGCCACCTCGCACGATACGCGGCTCCGCCTCGCGCTCGACATCATGGAGAAGCCCTACACGATGGTGACGGGTTTCCCGGGCACCGCGCAGATCAACAAGGCCATGCTGCAGAACGAGATCAACTTCACCGGCAGCTCGCTGCCCGGCTTCCAGACCCAGGCGGTGCCGCAGATCATCAATCCGGGCGTCGGCGTCGTGCTGTTCCATCACCCGGTGATGGGCCCGGACGGCAGCGCGGTGGGCAATCCCTCGCTGCTCAAGCAGGGCATGATCACGTTCTTCGATTTCTATAAGGAAGCTTTCGGCAAGCCGCCGTCGGGCCCCAAGCACGAGGCGCTGTTCCTGATGAACGACATCAGCACCAAGATGCAGCGCGGAATCTTTCTGCCCAAGGGCTCGCCGATGGAGGCGGCCCGCGAGCTGCGGCAGGCGTTCCATGCGGTCGCGGAGGACAAGGACTTTATCGAGGACTTCAGGAAGATCACGGGCGAGGAGCCCGAGCTGGTGCGGGCGGAGGAGGTCGATAGGATCTTCGAGCGCATCCGCAAGGTCGGTCCCGAGGTCAAGCGGGTGCTGAAGGAATCGGTCGGCGCTGAGCAGTGACGTGCATCATGGAATGCGTTCAATCATTCGCTCGTCATGCCCGCGCTTGTCGCGGGCATCCACGCCTTGCTTTGCTGAAGGAAATCAAGACGTGGATGGCCGGGACAAGTCCGGCCATGACGCGGAGAGGGCGGCGGATCGCCGTAGGGCTTGCGTTCGTCACAGCGTTGGCAGCGCTGAGCGGCGGTCCGGCGCCTGCCCAGACCGGTGCTTCCCTCGCGACCTATCTCGGGCCCGACCGCGAGCAGCGGCTCGTTGAAGGCGCGAAGCGCGAAGGCGAGCTGATGGTCTACAGCTCGATGCAGCATGACAGCATCGCGCCGCTGCTGAAGGCGTTCGAGGAGCGCTATGGCATCAAGATGCGGATCTGGCGCGGCGCCGGCAAGGACATCCTGCGCCGCGTGACAGTCGAGGCCAAGGCCAACCGCTTCGACCTCGACGTGGTGGAGAGCGATGGCTTCGCGCTCGAAGCGCTGCACCGCGAGGGCCTGCTGCAGGAGGTGCGCTCGCCCCACCACGCCGACCTGATGCCGGAGGCGTTGCGTCCGCACGCGCAGTGGGTCGGCACCCGCGTCAATGTCTTCACCGGGGTCTACAACACCAGCAAGGTGAAAAAGGAGATCTTGCCGAAGAGCTATTTCGATCTGACCAATCCGGCATTCAAGGGCATGCTCGGCATCGAGATCGACGATTACGACTGGTTCGGGATGGTGGTCGGGCTCCTGGGCGAGGAGCGCGGGCTCAAGCTGTTCCGCGACATCGTCGCCACCAACGGGCTCTCGGTGCGCAAGGGCCACACCATGCTGACCAACCTCGCGGCCGCCGGCGAGGTCCCGATCGGGCTCACCATCTATCTGCAGAACGCCGAGGTCGCCAAGAAGCTTGGCGCGCCGGTCGACTGGTTCCTGATCGATCCGGTGGTGGCGCGGCCGAATGGCGTGGCGTTGGCCGCGCGCTCGCCGCGGCCGCACGCCGCGCTTTTGTTCTACGACTTCATGATCAGCCAGGGGCAGGAGGTCATGCGCCAGCGCGATTTCCTGCCGACCTCGCGCAAGGTGCCCTCGGTGCTCGACCGCATTGCGCTGCATTTCGTCGATCCGCAGATCGTGCTCGACAGCGGGCCGAAGTGGCAAAAGCTCTACGGCGAGGTGCTGCGCGGCGTGCGGCGGTAGCGCGTCAGTGCAGCGTCGTTCCGCCTGATACGTCGAGGCAGCTGCCGGTGATGTGGGCGGCATCGTCCGACAGCAAAAACGCCACCGCGCGCCCGACATCGTCGCCTGTGGTCGCACGGCCGAGCGGGCTGCGCGCCGCCTCGGGATCGGACGTCTTCCAGCGCGCCTCGGCATTACCCGGAGCAATCGTGTTGACCCGGATGCCGTGCGGCCCGACCTCCTGGGCGAGCGCCTGGCTGAACACGATAATGGCGGCCTTGGCGGCCGAGTAGATCGAGGCCTGCGCGCCGCCGCGTAGCCCCCGGCTCGCCGCGATGCTGACGATCGCGCCGCGTTTCCTCTCGATCATCGCGGGCAGCACCGCGTGGCTGCAATGGAGCACGCTCTGGAGATTCACATGCAAGATGCGGTTCCAGACCTCGGGGGTCATGACGGCGAAATCAATCTTCTGGATGCCGAGCCCGCGCATGCCGCCCGCCGCGTTGACGAGCGCGTCGATATGGCCGTGGCGGGCGATGAGATCGCTGACGGTGGCGTCGACACGCGCGCGGTCGGTGGCATCGAGCGCGATCGCCTCGGCGCCGCCGGCGGCGGTCGCAACCTGCGTCGCGAGATCGAGATTGATGTCGGTCACCGCGACCGTCCAGCCGCGCTCGGCGAGGCGGCGCGTGATGCCTTCGCCGATCGCGCTGCCGCCGCCGGTGAGGAGGGCGAGGGGCATGGGGGATGTCCTCTTTGTCGAGCGAATAGTGCGGGCAATTAGCGAGTAGCGAATGGCGAATAGGGAAGAGCGAACTTCGCTTGGTCTTTTTCCTTATTCGCTACTCGCCATTCGCTATTCGCCTCCGTTCACCCCGTCGGCGAATAGGGCTCCACGTCGTTCGTGTTGGCCAGCACGTAGTCGGCGATCTCGTCACGGGTCGGGAACCAGACGACATCGTCGTGCGCCCGCACGTAGCGGATCATCTTCTCGAACGCGTTCGCCATATAGGGGCGCCCGCCGAGCTCGGCATGCACCAGGGCGTCGATGCGCCCCGGCTTGCCGCGCAGCGCTTCTTCAAGAACGAAATCGAAGCCGTCCTTGAACTGCTGGAACGCCATGTCACTGGACGACGCGCCGCCGTTCCAGGCGCGCCAGTCGTTGAAGAACCAGTGCTTGGGCACGATCACCATGCGCTTGCCGTCGACCTCGACCACGTAGGGCAGGTCGTCGTCGCACTGGTCGCCGCACCACGTGTAGCCTTCGTCGGCCAGGATGCCGAGCGTCTCGCGGGTGTGGTGGCCGCCGGGGCTCACCCAGCCGACCGGCTGCTCCCCGATCACATCCTTGACGATGCGGTTGACCTCCCGGATTTCCGCGCGCTGCTCGTCGGGCGTGAGGTCGGTCATGTGGATGTCGTTGGTGGTGCCGTGGCCCGCGATCTCGTTGCCGGCGTCATGCAGCGCCTTGACGGCGTCCGGCCATTTTTGCACCGCGAGCCCGTTGACGTCGACGGTGGCGCGCACCTTGTTGCGCTCGAGCACGTCGAGAATGCGCCAGATGCCGGCATTGCCGCCGTAATTGGCGTGTGAGAGCGAGACGAGATTGACTTCGAGGCCCTTGGCCTTCTTGAAATGCCCGCCACGCGTGAACGCCTCGAACGCGACGGTCAGCGTGGCGCAGATCTTCTTGCCGTCGGGCCATTCGATCCTGGGGCGCATGGTCTTTCCTCTTGATCAAACTTGCGTGGATACGTTCGCGCGTGCGGCGGACTCCTCCCCTCCCCCCGCGCGACGCGCGGTGGGGAGGGGATGGGGGGACGAATTCTGTCGACATGCTCCAGTATCAAGATTCCCCCCACCCCAGCCCTCCCCACCACTCGCAAGGGCTCGCGGGGGGAGGGGGCAGGCCGTGCTCGCTGCGCTGCCGGGTCAAACAACGAAGTATCCTTGCATAATCGCATCCATGTAGAACTGCGCCGCCGCCGGCGCGATGCCGACCGGCAGGCGCGGCTCCGGCTTGGTGTAGGTGTGGACGCCCGCCATGAAGCGCGTCACCGCCACGCGCGGGGCAGGATTCATCGCCTGGAACATTGGGATGATGACCTCGCGATAGACCTCCGGGCTGTGGTCGCGGCTGTCCTTGGCGATCACGAACAGGAACGGTGGCACCGGCTTGCTGTCCGGGCCTTCGAGCGGGCGGGTATAGCCGAGATAGTGCGCCACAAGCTTCTCGGTTTCCGAGGCGCTCATCTTCAGCCGTGCGGCGGCCGCGCGCGCCGCCTGCTCGAGCGCGCCCACGATGTTGTGGGTGATCATGTACTCGGCCTTGAACTGCGGGCGCTTCTTGGCGACGTCCCAGGCCTCGAAGATTTCCTCCATCAGCGACGGCAGCCGCATCAGCGCCTGCGGGCCCTCCTGGCCGAGCGCCTCGGAGCCGCGATAGCGCGCCAGATCGCGCCAGGTGCGGATGTACAGGTCGTTGAACGGATCCCTCCAGGACTCGGCGCTTTTGGCAGCGACCGCCGCAAAGCCCTCGATCCTGCCGACGTGGCCGCCCCACTGGTGCTTCTTCTCGTTGATGAAGCCGAAGCTCGAGTTCTCGATCGCGATCACGCCGGCGGTATTCTCAACGCGCTGCGACAGCATCGACACGTAGGGCCCGCCGGTCGAGTGGCCGTGCACGTAGATTGAGAACTCGGCCTGCGGGAAATGCCGGCGGCAGGCCTGCTTCATGCCTTCCTCGAAGGCAACAGGCCACGACGCCATGCGATCGTAGAAGCGGGTGCCGATCTTGGCGCGCGCCGACGTGCGGGTGCCGTATTTCATGCGCTTGCCGGTGTCGCGCACCAGCTCGTACTGATCAGGCGTGACGTACTCGCCGCGCTGCCAGATCGGCGTGCGCACGGCGCCGTCTGGGCGGATGGTGTCGCCCGGCCAGTCGCGGCTCGGATCGTCGAGATAGAGCCTGCCCGGGAACGTCATGGTGACGACCTTGCAGGCGAACTTCTCGGCGAACAGCAGCGCGAACCGCTCCATCGACTTGTAATCGCCGGCGCCGCCATGCAGGAGGAAGATGCCGACCTTCTTGCCGTCGGCGCCGTGCGCGGTCGTGTCTACGGGCTGGGGCTCGTAGACGCGCACGCCGATGTCCCAGTCGAAGCCGAGCGCGGCGAGGCGGAAGATGTCTTCGCTCTCGCGCACCTCGCCCGCAGGCTTGCCCAGCACCGCGTCGGAGGTGGCGATGACCTGCTCGCGCGGCCAGGTCGCGGGCGGCTGCCACTTTGCTTTGGTTTCCTGAGTCAGATCGGACATCATGCTCTCCACGCGTGTCTCTTTTGCATGGAAACGATCACGCGTGCCGCGGGCGCCACCTCTCCCCGCAGGGGAGAGGTCGACCGCCGAAAGCGGTCGGGTGAGGGGGCTCGGATCCTTCGATAGATCGTAACCCCCACCCCTCTCCCCTGCGGGGAGAGGGAGCAGGCCGTGCTCGTGGCGAATCCGTGCAAGACAAATCCGGCAGCTCACACCGCAAAATATCCCTCCTGGATCGCCCGCACGTAGAGCTCCACCACCGGCGGCGCGATGCCGAGCGGCAGCCCTGCTTCAGACTTGTGGTAGGTATGCACGCCGGCGCCCCAGCGCGTCACCTTGACCTTCGGGGCCGGATCGAGCTTCGCGAACATCGGCAGCACCACCTCGCGATAGACGTCCGGGCTGTGGTCGCGGCTGTCCTTGGAGATACAGAACAGCACCGGCGGCACCGGCTTCGCGCCCGGCCCGGTCTGTGGATAGGGATAGCCGAGATAGTGCTGCACCAGCGCTTCAGTGTCGGCACCCGACATGTTCAGCCGCGCGGCGGCCGCGCGGGCGGCGGCTTCGAGCGACGCGCGGATATTGTGGGTGATGATGTACTCGGCCTTGAACTGCGGGCGCGCCTTGGTCTTGTCCCACCAGTCGAGGATCTCCTCCATCAGCCAAGGCAGCCGCATCAGCGCCTGCGGCCCCTCCTGGCCGAGCGCCTCCGGTCCGGCGTAGCGCGCGCGGTCGCGCCAGGTGCGGATATAGAGCTCGTTGAACGGGTCGGTGCGCGGCGCCTTCTGCTTGGTCACCCGCTCGAAGCCTTCCACCTTGCCGAGCGCGCCCGACCAGTTGTGCTGCTCCTCCTGGATGAAGCCGAACGGCGAGTTCTCGACTGCGAGCATGCCGGCGACGTTCTCCACGCGTTGCGACATGAAGAACACCATCGGACCGCCGGTGGAATGGCCGGTGAGATAGATGGAATATTTCTCGACCGGGAAGTGCCGGCGCATGGCATCCTTCATGCCTTCCTCGAAGGCGACCGGCCACGCCGCCATGCGGTGATAGAAGGTCGTGCCCGGCTTGGCGCGCGCCACCGTGCGGGTGCCGTAGCGCAGGCGCATGGAGGTGTCGCGCACCACCTCGTACTGGTCTCCCGTGATGCGCTCGCCCTTCTTCCAGATCGGCGTGCGCACGGTGCCATCGGCGTGGATGGTGTCGTCCGGCCAGTCGCGGCTCGGGTCGTCGAGATAGAGCCTGCCCGGAAACGTCATCGCCACCGCCTTGCAGCCGAACTTCTCGGCAAACAGCTTGGCGATCGGCTCCATCGACTTGTAGTCGCCGGAGCCGCCGTGGAGAAGAAACACGCCGATCTTCTTGCCGTCGGCGCCGCGGATGATCTGCTTGCCATCGGCGGGCTCGTACACTGTCACGCCCATGTCCCAGTCGAGCCCGAGCGCGTGGATGCGGAAGATGTCCTCGGTCTGGCGCAACGGCAGGGCGGGCTTCGCCAGCACGGCCTGCGAGCGCACGAGCGTATCCTCGCGCGAGACGCTCTCGGGCGGCTGCCAGCTGTCGGGCGTGGAAGGGACGGTCATGGGCGTTTTCTCAGTTGCATCTTTCGGGCTCTTCTTTGTTGGCACAATTTACATTGGTGTCGTCCCCGCTTGCGCGGGGGACGACAGCGGAGAGGAGGCGAACTGTTGCGGGAAACACTCACTCCTCCGGCAGCACCAGGCAGGCGTGGGCGCGGGCGCGCAGCGTGGCCGGTCGTCCCGGCGTCAGATTGGCCTCGCGGTCGAGCAGGCACGCCAGGTTCGCTTCGCCGCAGCGGACTTCAGCTTCCACCGCCACGCCTGCGAAGATTGCGAAGGTGAGCGTGCCCTCGAACACGTTGATCCGCGCTGAGGTATCTCCGCCCGTGGTCTCGTAAAGGTCCTCCGGCCGGATGCTGACCTTGACGTTGGCGCCGACCGTCAGCGTGCGGGTCGGGTCGTTGCCCATGATCGGGCCGAGCGGCGTTGTGACCTTCAGTCGACCGGCCACCGCGTCCACCTGCTCGACCGTACCGGCGATCAGGTTGGTGCTGCCGAGGAACTGCGCGGTGAAGACGTGGCGGGGATAGCGGTACATGTCGAGCGGCCGGCCGCGCTCGACGATGCGGCCATCCTTCATCACCACGATCCAGTCGGAGACCGCGAGCGCTTCGGCCTGGTCATGGGTGACGTAGATCGAGGAGAGGCCGGTCTGGCGCTGGATGCGGCGCAGCTCGCTGCGCATCTCCAGCCGCAGGCGCGCGTCGAGGTTCGACAGCGGCTCGTCGAACAGCAGCACCTGCGGCTTGCCGACCAGCGCACGCGCGATTGCGACGCGCTGCTGCTGGCCGCCCGACAGCCGCGGCGCCGGCCGGTCGGCGAGCTCGGCAAGCTTGACCGTCGTGAGCGCCTCCATGGCCAGCCGCCGGCGCTCGGCCTTGCGCAGGCCTTTGCCTTCCAGCGCATAGGCGACGTTCTCCAGCACCGTCATGTGCGGCCAGATCGCGTAGGACTGGAACACCATGCCGAGATTGCGCTGGTGTGGCGGCACGAACACGCCGGCCTCGACATCGACCACGGCGCGATCGCCGATGGTGATGCGCCCGCCGTCGGCCTTCTCGAGGCCCGCGACGCACCGCAGCGTGGTGGTCTTGCCGCAGCCGGAGGGCCCCAGCAGCGTCACCATCTCGCCGGCCGCGACCTCGAAGTCGATGCCGGCAACGGCCGCGACCACCTCCTTGTTGGCCTTGAAGGTCTTGCTCAGCCCCTCGACGCGGATCATGGCCCAGTAACCTCCGTCGTCATGCCCGGCAAGCAGTCTAGCTTGCGCAGACTGCGTAAACTTGTCTGCGTGCCGGGCATCCACGTCTTACTTATACTAAGCAAGTCGTGGATGGCCGGGACAAGAGCGCGTTTACGCGCGTCTTTCGACGCGCTATGCCCGGCCATGACGGAGGATGAGCCCGAGGGCACCATGATCAATACTGTTCCTGGACGCCGAAACGACGGCCGACCAGATAGGCGACGATGCTGAGCGCCATCAGCACGATGAACATCAGCACCCCGAAGGCGCTCAGGAGCAGGAACGAGCCTTCCTCCCAGAGGTCGAGAATGACAACGGCGGCGGTGCGGTTTTGCGAGCGCGCCAGCATCAGCGCGATGGTCAGCTCGCGATAGGCGTGCACCATGACCCAGAACCAGGCTGCGAGCAGGCCTGGCCGCAACAACGGCAGCGTCACCTTCACGAAGTTGCGTCCCCAGGACACGCCGGCGACCTGCGCGGCCTCGTCGAGCTCGTTGTGGATCTGCATCATTGAGGCCGACACGAAACGCAACGCGACCGGCATGTACTTGGTCAGGTAGGCGAGCCCGATGATGACAAGCGTGCCGATGATCGGCAGCGGCACCAACAGGTAGAACCAGAAGAAGGTCGCGCCCAGCACCACGCTCGGGATCGCGATCGGCGCAAAGGCGAGGAAGTCGAGGATCTTGCGCCCGCGGATCCTGGTCTTGTGCACGAAATAGGCGATCAGCGCGACAATCAGGATCACCGCGGTCGCGACCGTCGGACCGAGGATCGCGCTGTTGATCATCGGCGCGATCGTCTTGCTGCTCTGGAACAGCGACCAATAGTTCGCCAGCGACATGCTTTCGACCGCCGCCACGCTTGGCGCCTGGTAGAACGGCAACAGCGAGGCATAGAGCATCATCAGGAACGGCACGCCGGTGATCAGGAAGACGAGCAGCAGAGACAGCACGCAGGTCAGATAGCGCCAGCCGCCGAGGTCGATGCGGCGCGGCCGATAGTCCTTGCCGGTGATGGTCTGGTAGCGCTCGCCGTGGCGGATCAGGCGGAAATAGAAGAACAAGAGCACGATCGCGACGACGAGCAGCGCCATCGAATAGGTGGCGGCGAGCCCCCAGTCGATCGGAGTGCGCGAGGTGTCGTAGAAGATCTCGGTGGTGTAGACGCGCACGCCCGCGCGCGTGCCCATCAGGAGCGGCACTTCGAAGGTCTCGATCGCGGTCACGAACAGAAGGAGCAGCGCGGCGCCGACCGCGGGCAGCGCGAGCGGCAGCGAGATGCGCCGCAGCGTGCGCCAGTTGCCGGCGCCCGTCATGGTCGAGGCCTCCTCGAGCCGCGGATCCATGGCCTGGAAGGCGGCCGAGAGCAGGAGATAGATGAGCGGCACCATTTCGAGCGCCTGGACCCAGACCATGCCCCAGAAGCTGTAGATGTTGACGACGTTGCGTACGCCGGTGAGTTCCAGCACCACCTGGTTGAGAAGTCCGATGTTCGGGCTCGCGATCAGGATCCACGAGATGGCGATCAGAATCCCCGGGATGATGATGCGCCCGATCAGCATGAAGCCGATGAGGCGCGCGAGCGGGGTGTTGGTGCGCTCCACCACCCAGGCGATGAAGGCACCCATCAGGAACGCGAAGGTGGTCGAGGCGAGCGCGAACGACAGGGTGTTCACGGTGGTGCGCCAGAACGAAGCGCTCTCGAACGCGCGCACGTAATTCGCCAGCGTAAAGGTCAGGTCGAGGAATTCACTCTCGCCCGGCCGAGCGGTCTTGAGGCTTGTCCAGATGATCATCAGGAACGGCACGACCACCTGATAGGCGAGGAAGACGATCAGCAGCGCGAGCGCCAACCCGCGCCAGCCGTAATGAAAACGATTTGCCGACGGCACTGCGCTAGCGCCGTCACCCTGAGGCGCGAGCCATAAGCGCGTGTACGCGCGTCTTCGACGCGCTATGGCGAGCCTCGAAGGGTGTCGGTCCGGGCCGTTCATCCTTCGAGGCCCGGCCTTCGGCCGGGCACCTCAGGATGACGGATCGGGGCCGGTCGTGACATTTGGTGCCGACGGGTCATCGCTTCGCCACGTAGCGGTTCCAGTAGCCCAAGAGCCGCTTCGCCACGTCGGGGGGCGCATCGTTATAGGTGACGATCTTGGCGCTGTCGGGCAGATAGGGATGCTTGAGCGCGACCGGCCCACGCAGCAACGAGCCGACATAGGCCTGGCTCTCCTGCGTCAGCGTCCAGTCGGTCCACAGCGCGGCGGCGTAAGGGCGGGTGGTGTTGCGGTTGATCACGGCGATGCCGGCGAAGCCCATCACCGGGACCGCGTAGGCGATCGCATAGGGCGCCGAGGGGTTTTTCCGCTGCACGCTGATGCCGTGATAGAGATAGTTGTCGCCCTGCACCATGTGGTCGCCCGCCAGCATCAGCTCGATGCGCTGGGTGTGGCCACGCTGGATGATCGGATTGTTGTCGCCGATGCACTTGAGCAGCTTCTCGGTCGCCTCCTCGCCCATGATGGCGTAGAGCCCGGAGAGGTAGCGGTCCTCGGCCGGATCGAACGACACGCTGCCCTTGAAGAGCGGATTGCACAGGTCGGTCCATTGGGTAGGCGCCTTGTCCTTCGGCACGAGGCGCGCGTTGTACGATATGCCGTGCTCGCTCCAGTACCACGGTGTCCAGCGGTTCTCCGCGTCGATGAAGCCGCGATAGGGTGGCAGCAGGGCCGCGACCGCAGGCGTCGGATAGCGCGCGACCATGGTCTTGCCGGCAAGCGTCGTGACATCGGGCAGCGCGATGTTGATCACGTCGGTGAGATGGCGTCCGGCGGTTTCCTCCGCATAAAGCCGCTCGGCGGCGTCCTGCGAGCCGATGTCGCCTTCGAGCGACACGCCGAGGAACGGGTAGCGCTTCTTGAAAAGCGCGACATGGTCGACGCTCAAATTTCCGCGCATGGTGTGGATGAGAACGAGCTTGCCCTCGCGCCGCGCGCCATCTTCCAGCCGCTGCTGGCGCTCGGCGGCCGGAAGCTTGGCCAGCTCGGCGTAGATTTGGTCGGGCGTGGTCTGGGCAGCGGCGCCCGGTGGAAGGGACCACGCGGCGATAGCCGCCAGCACAAGAAACCCTAGTCGTTTCATGTCGCCCCCCAGTCGCGTTCGACGGAGCTCAACAATGGCACAATCTGCTGGGTGGGCAAAGGCGCGGGCCATGCGCACACGCTCGCCGCCCGAGCAGCGTAGCGCCGTGCCCACGCGTTCCAGACCAAAGCATGTCGCGCAAATCCGCGTGAGCACGGAGCACGCTAGGCGTTGCCGGGCGTAAGGGACGTGCACAACCCCTTTGCCCGCCCTACGAGTCAGAAATCGACCCTCAATCAAGCGGCCGGTAGGGCTCGGCTGGCAGGTTCGATGCTGAGAGTAGATAGTCGGCGAGCTCGCGGCGGGTCGGGATCCAGACCTCGTCCTGATACTGCTTGACGTAGCGGATCATCTGCTCGAACGCGACCGCGATGTTGGGCCTCCCGCCGAGCTCGGCGTGCACGATCACGTCCATGGCGCCGGCGCGGCCGCGCAAGCCTTCCTGGAAGATAAAGTCGAACGAGGTCTTGAAGCCTTCGAAATAGGTGGAGGCGTTGCCGAGCCCGCCCGACCAGGCGCGCCAGTCGTTGGCATAGTTGAGCTTGGGGATGACGGCGATGCGCCTGCCGTTCGCTTCCGCCACATAGGGCACGTCGTCGTCGAAAGCGTCGCCGAACCAGCGATAGCCCTCCTCCGCCAGGATGCCGAGGGTCTCGGCGGTGTGCAGGTTGCCCTGGCCGGCCCAGCCGACCGGGCGCACGCCGACGCAGGCCTCGATCACGCGGGTGCAGCCGCGGACCTCCTCGCGCTGTTCGTCGGGCGAGAGATCGGTCATGTGGTGGTCGTTGGTCATGCCGTGGCTGGCGATTTCGTGGCCGGCCCGGTGCAGCGCCTGGATCGTCTCCGGCCATTTCTCGACCGCGAGCCCATTGGCGCCGACCGTGGCCTTGATGCCGTTGCGATCGAAGATGTCCATCAGCCGCCAGATGCCGACCGCGCCGCCGTAGTTGGCGTGCGACAGCGAGGCGACATTGACCGGGATCTTGGAATCCTTCTTGAAGCGGCCGCTCTTGCGGAACGCCTCATAGGCGACGCGGAACGTGCAGCAGACCCGCCGGCCGTCCGGCCATTCCAGCGTCGGTTGCGGCCACTGTACGCCACGATGCATGAATTGCTCCCTCTTGCGTCCGCTCACGCCGGCAAGGTCAGGCGCTTGCGGCCGTAGAGATCCTGCCAGGCCGCGATGTCTTCAGACAACACGCGGGCGGTTGTAATCAAAAGCTCGGCGGTGGCGTCGAGATCGGCGTCGCCCTTGGTCGTTCTGGCATAGTCGTCGCTCAACCCGGCGAGCTGATCGAGCGTGCGCGCCGAGCGTTTCGAGGACGCTTCGAAATCGCCGTGCACGCGGATGCCGGCAACGGCGGCGCCGAGCGCCGGCAGGCCTGCGCTCAGAAATGTCACGAACGGCTTGGCGGCGAGCAGCAGCGTCTCGATCGGCGCGCTGACGATGGCCCGATCGAGCCCGAACAGGGCGAGGAATATGGCCAGGATCACCGACGTGAGCACGAAGCAGCCGATGCCGAGGCGATGGAGGAAGTGGTCGATCTGGTGCGCGACCTCGATGTTGTGCCGGTTGTAGGCCAGCTGTCCGTGCGGACCCTCGATCTCTTCCTTGAAGGTCGTGGCCAGCAGCGCCTGCCGGTAGCCGCCGTCAAGAACCGCGGCCGGCAGGCCGATCTCGCGCATGGTTGAGCGGACGTACCAAAGCATCCAAGGCGCGTCGCGGTCGCCTGCCGCGGTCGTCTGCGTGCGGCCGAACTCGCTGACGAAGGCGAGGAAGCGGCCGTGCCGCATCATCTCGGCGAGCGCCCGGTAGTTGAGCCAGCGCTCATGCCAGCGCCGATTGAGCCCGAGCCATACGAGCAGGATGATGGCGCCGATGACGATCAACTCGCAGCCGACGAACACCGCCTTGGTGGCGAGCACGTCGCGCGCGGACGCGTGCGGGTCGTCGTGGATGAACACCGTGCCGAGCGCGATGAACACCGCGACCGCGGACAGGAAATAGCAAAACACATAGGCGCTGCGGTAGAGATGCGAGTAGTAGACCGCGAGCGTGTCCGCCCAGGCGTGGCGTGGCGCCAGCACGTGGCCGATGCGCTCGCGCAGGCCGGCGGCGGAGGGCGCCGACGCCAGGAACGAATCCCAGTCGTGGCAGCGGCGCTCGAACGACGGCAGCGGCAGGGTCAGTCGCGGCAGCCGGCCGCGTGCGACGCGCCGCAACGCATCGTAGGCGGTGAACCAGCAGCGCCTTTTCCAGCGTTCGCCGAGATAACGCTCGAGGCCTGCCCGCGCGGAGCGCGTCGGTGCCGCGAAGGCGGCCGTGAGCGTGGCCAACAACGCCGCCTCGGTGCATTCGGACGCCGATGCTTGAGGATCGCCTGCAGTCGGCATGTGCATGATGAGCCGCGCGGGCGCGTCGTCCTGGGCCGAGAGCCAGACCACCGGAATGCCGCCCGCGGCGGCCTCGCGCACGACCGCGCCGGTGCCGCCGGTCCTGGGCGGCTTGCCGTCCCAGACCGCGATCAGGACGTCGATCTGCCGCAGCATGAAGCCGCCCGCCTCGGCGTAGCCGTGCTCGCGGGTGCCCGACGGAAGGGCAAGCTCGGTGACGACCGAAGCCTTGGCCAGGCTCTGGCGGAATTCGTCGCGCACGTCCCGTCCGTCGCCGGCTGCCGAGGCAGCGAAGTCCTTGAGGTATTCGTCGCGCGGGAACGGCAGGATCGCCTCGATCGCCCAGCCGGCCGGGCAGGCGGCGACCGCTATCTGGTCGGCGCCCTCGGCAAACCCGCAGATCAGGCGGAAGACAACAGGCTCGTCCGCGTAGACCGGCTTGCTCCCTGCAAGGATGGCCGCGGCCGCCCGCTCGATTGCCGCAAAGGCTTGCGGCAATTGCTTCTGAATGCGCGCAACCGCTGCGCCGTTGAGCTTGTCGGGGCGATGCCCGGTGACCCCGACGCGCAGCGTCAGGCGTGGCTTCGGGGGATGCTTACTCGGGGAGAAGTCGGACGGCATTGCTCCTACCGCAGCAAAGGGTCACGGCGTTTGTTATTGCGCCCTCTCCCCTTGCGGGAGAGGGCAGCACTGGACGGTCAACGAATACTGTTGGGTGAGGGGTTGCACCGTTACCCCTCACCCATTCCTTTATGTTGAACCGCAGAACAGCCCTCCCGCAAGGGGAGAGGGCACAACAACGAGCGCAGCAATCACCGTTGCGACGCGCGCGCTCACCGCTTCGGACGCCCGGTGCGCGCGATCGCTTCCGACTTGAGCAGCTCCCAGATGCGGTCCGATCCATGCCCGGGCCGGTGCGTGGCCTGATTGGCCTCCATGATCGCGGCCTCCTCGGGCGCGAGATAGTTGATCGGCCCGCCCAGCATCTTGGCCTGCAGCAGCAGCTTGGCGTTGGCCTCGGTGTAGACCGCGCGATAGACCGCCATGCGCACGCTGGCGCCGACCACCGCGTTGCCATGGCCGCGCAGCAGCACCACGGAGTTGTTGCCGAGCTTCTCGGCCAGCGCCTTGCCGAGCTTGCGGTTGGAAATGAGCAGGTTGGTCCAGCCGGCGACGTCGCGGGTGTCGAACAGCGGCACCTCGGGATAGAAGAAGGCGGCGCGGATCGGCTTGAGCGGCACGTTGGTGACCGTGAACGGCACCACCGTGGGGGAATGGCTGTGCACCACGCCGTTCACGTCCGACCGGGCCCGGTAGATCTCGGAATGGATGAAGCGCTCCGAGTAGATCGGCCGGCTGTCGTCGCGGATCGGCTCGCCGTCCATGCCGAACTCCATGATGTCGGACGGCTCGACCAGGCCCGGCGCGCGCGCCCGCGACATCAGGAAGCGCTCGGGATTGCGCGGATCGCGGCCGCTCACGTGGCCATAGCCGTCAACCACGCCCTGGTCATAGAGAATGCGGTTGCCCATCACGAGGTCGTCGATCACCGCCTTGTATTCGGCGCTCGCTCCGCCTTTGCTCTTCCCGGCGGCGCGTTTTGCTGTCTTGGCCATCGTGCTTCATCCTCACTGGGCAAACAATAATTGCGCGCTTGTCGACGCGCTCCAATTCGCGTCCACAAGCGCTTTGCAAGAGGCGCGGTCCTGCAGTCCCGCAAGCCCGATCTCGATCAGGCTCGCGCCGGACCGCGTGCCGCCTGCTTGTGCGAAGATACGGTCCGCTTTGTCCTTGAGCGCATCGTCATCGAGCGGCCGCGACGGATCGCCAAACGCGGCGGTGACGCGCTTGCGATGAAGGGCGCCCTTGGCGCCGACCTCGACCTCGGCCGGAAAGCTCGCCGGAAAATCCGGGAGCAGGCTCTCGTCAGGGACGACCTCGACCTTGCGGGCGAAGGCGAGCACGGCCGCTTCCTGCATCGCGCTTGCACGCTCGATGTCGTAGAGCCGCTCGCGCCGAATGGCGGCGAGCCCAAGCTGATAGGCCGCGCTCACGATGGTGGACGAGCGCGAGCCGGCCTCCGGCCTGGTCGCGATCATGCGGGCATAGGGCGGCGGCACCCGAACCGTCACGTTGTCGATCGTCTCCGCCGCAACGCCTTCGTCGATCAGCGTCATCAGCGCTTCGGTGGCGGCGACCGCCTGCTTGGCCGAGCAGAACGGCTTGAGGCTGAGCTGGGTGTAGATGCTGCCGCGCCCGAGGTTCGCGGTCAGCGCGCCGAGATCGGCCTGCAGGGCATGAGCGCCGCGCAGCCACGGCCCGTCGAGCAGGTCGAGATCGCCGCCGACGCCTTGCCGCGCCGCCTGCGCGGCCCGCACGCCGGCTGAGACCGCCATCCCGAGAATGATCGATCGTCCGGGTAGCCGCCCCTGGAACCGCCCGGAGCGGCCGGCGGTGAGCATCAGGGCGAGCGAGAGCGCGTGCGCGGTCTCGTCCTCGCTCAGCGAGCCGATGCGGGCCGCGATCGCGGCAGCCGCGAGTGGCGCGGCGAAATAGGTGGGCCAGATGCCGCGATAGAGAATGCGCGCCCCATCGATCGCGACGCCGAGCCGTGCCAGGAGCTCGGTGCCGACCCAGATCGCGCTTGCCACACGCTCCGGATCGCTGATCCCGGCGGCGTGCGCGAGTGCGAGCGCGGTCGGCACCGTGACCGAGCTTGGCGTTGTGCAGGATGGCGTGTGGATGTCGTCAATCTCGGTATGCCGGACCACGGCGGCCTGCATGCCGGCCGCATCCGCGATTGCGTCCTTCGGCAGCACGTAGCGCAGGTGGCGGCCTTCTTCGGTCCAGGCGCCGACCGCGGCGGCAAGCAGCGTGTCGGCCACGTGCCGGCGCTGGATCGCGCGCTCCGCCTCAGGCAGCGAGGTGACGGAGGCGCCGCACGCGAAGACGGCCAAATCGCGCAATACGCTCATTGAAGCTTGGACGCCGGTGAGAGGTGAAGGAGCTCCGATCCAGTCGCCGTGATCGCCAGCATGGCGGAGGTCAGCGCGCCGCCTGCCTGCGGATCGTAACCGCCAGTGGCGAGCGAATAGATCTCCCCGGGCTTGAGCGCGTGGCCGCTGTCGCTCCTGATCTCGCCGCCTTCATTGAGCGAGAGCCCGATGCGGCGGCCGACGCTGCCGCTCAGCACCGGATGGAGAGAATAGGGAGCGAGTGCAACAGTGGCTTTGGCATAGAGCTCGGCCGCGACGGCGCCCGGCTTGGCAAGGTCGAGCAGCGTGCGCAGGCTCGCCTGCGTGCGCTGCTCGACCTCGCTCGCGCGCCGCGTGCCGGTCACGAACAGGTCGGCCCAGTACCCCATGTGCTTGACCGCGATATAGCCGGCCATCCCGCTTTGACGATCCGCCTGCGGCTCGAACGCGCCTCGAAACGGCGAGAGCGTGCGGCCGCCGTCGAAGCTGATGAGCGTGCGCACGTCCTGCGCCGCCATCATGCGGGCGGTGCGCTCGGCGGCAAGCGCTGACGTCTCGATGTCCTTGCCAAGGCGCCAGGGCTCGACGAAGGCCGCGCCCGCGGCCTGCACCAGCCGTGACGCGGCGCGGATCTGCGACAGCTCGCGCGGCCTGGTGCTGCGCACCGCTGCCACCGCCTCGTCGGCCGCCTGCAGGCTGAAGCGGTTGCCGAGGCTTTTCTGCAGCGAGGCAAACAATGGCGGCCGCATCAGCTCGAACCCGATGCTGCCGATCGGCCCGTCGCCTTCAAGCTTGGCGAGCCAGGGATCGAACGCGCTGTCCCAGCTCCAGCCTGAGACGACGTCGGGAATCCACGTCATCAGCTTCATCGCCGGCACGTCGCGCGAGCTCATCGAGATCAGGAGCCGCGGCTCGCCCTGGCGCGGAATGAGCGCCATGCCCCAGCGCAGCCTGGTCGTAAAGCCTGAGAACCAGGCCAGCGCGGAGTGCTCGGCCGCGTCGCCGTAGACCAGCACGGCCTTCCAGCCGTTGGCGTCCATCAGGCGGTTGAGCTCGGCGATGCGGATCTGGAACTCGTCGCGCGGCACGCGATCCTGGTCCCACACATAGGAGCCGATGACGATGCAAGGTTGAACGGTGCGCATTGCCTATGCCGCCACGCTGTCGAGCTCGGCGACGCGCGCCGACAGCGCCTTGGCGCCGTCGGGCGTGATGACGACCGGCTCGCCGCACATCAGGTAGCCGGTCTCCGGGATGTACTGGTTGGGATGCATGACGAACACCATGCCTTGCTCGAGCCGCGTGTCGCTCTCGGCGGTGAGGTCGCCGGGCAGGTCGGAGGTGATGCCGAGCCCGTGCCCGCGCACCCGCATGTAGGGCGGCCGGCAATAGTCGCCGTAGCCTGAGGCGCGGAAGCAGTCGTCCATGGCGGCGGTCACCGCGCGCATGCTCGCCCCCGGCACGGCGGCCTTCTGGCCTGCCCGCATCGCGGCCTGCAGGATCGCGTATTTCTCGTGCATGACCGGCGTCGGCTTGCCGATCACGGTGGTGCGGCAGATCTGGGCGAACTGGCCCTGATAGCAGGGCGTGATCTCTGAGAGGATGATGTCGCCGACATCGAGCACGCGGCCGCCGGCGGCGCGGACCGCGAGATTGTGCTGCGAGGCGCTCATCAGCAGGAAATTGTCCTCGGCGCCGAGCCGCTTCATCTCGCAGTAGAGCTCGGCCGCGAGCTCATATTCGTGCAGGCCGGGCCGCACGCAGGTGAGCATGTGCGCGTAACCCTGCTCTGCGATCGCGGTCGCCCGCTGCGAGGCGGCAAGCTCCTCCGGGCTGCGGATGCGGGCGAGCTGCCGGATGAACAGCTCGTTGGCGCGGCTGTTGCCGCCGAGCGCCGCCTCGATCCGCTTGGCCAGCCCCTGCGCCAAGGTCGAGAGCCCGACGCTGACGAGCTTGCGGCCGTCGATGCGGTGCTCGCCCAGCACGGTCGCGAGTGTTCCGGGCAGGTCGTCGGTGCCGACGGTCTTGCTGGTGTGGGACAGCTTCGTGGCGCGCTCGGCGTCCCAAGCCGGGGTCACGATCAGGGTCGAGGCGCCGGACAAGTCGACCACGACCGCGCTCTCGCCGATCGGCCGCACGCCGGAGAGCACGAACACCGCGTGCGACTCCAGGAACGAGTTGTGCCCGTAGTTGACGGCGACCAGCCCGTCGAGCGCCTCGTCCCCGAGGTAGCGAACCGTCTCACTCAGCCTGACTTGTTGAACGCCCATGGCGGCAGAATTTGTACAGGCCTCAGCCGAAATGGCAATGGTGTGTGCCAGCGCTCGCTTGACAGCCCGCGCCTGCCCGGCTGACCATCATGGCGCGCAAGAGGGTGCAGGATGCAGATCGGTATTTTCTCCAACGGCAACCGCAACAACACGGTCGCCAAGCTGAGCTACGACGAGGACCTCAAGGAGCTGATCGTGGCCGATCGGCTCGGCATGACGGAAGCCTGGATCAGCGAGCACGGCACCTTTCTGGCGTTCCAGGCGCCCGACCAGCTCCCCTGCGCCGATCTCCTGATCTGCAAGGCGGCGGCGCTGACCAAGCAGATCCGGATGGGGCCCGGCATCCGGCCGGTGCCGTTCTTCCACCCGCTGCAGCTCGCGACCGACGCGGCGGTCTGCGACCACCTCACCAATGGGCGCTACATGGCGGGCTTCGGGGTCGGCATCAACGTCGCCAACAACAAGCAGCGTGGGCCGCTGCCGGCCGATCCGCGTCTGATGATGCGCGAGGCGATCGACCTGATCCTGAAAGCCTGGTCGGCGCCGGAGCCGTTCGACTGGCACGGGCAGGTCTGGCAGGGCGAGAAGTGGCACATCATCCCGAAGCCCTTGACCGAGATCGAGGTCGGGATCGCGTGCAGCCGCAGCGACTCGACCATCGAGCTCACCGCCGAGAAGGGCTTCCTGCCGCTGATGAGCTGGACGCCCACGATGGAGCAGGTGCGCGGCATGATCGCGAGCTATATGAGCTCGCCGCATCAGCGCGGGCCGAAGCCGGCGCGCAGCCGGGTGCGAGTCGGGCGCGTCGTCTATGTCGCGGACTCGGTTGCGCAAGCCAAGCGCGAGCTGCGCGACGCCGACCTCAAGCACGCCTATGGCCGCATGCAGCATCTCGTTCCGCCAGGCGGCAGCAACGCCGATCTCACGTTCGAGCATTTCATCGACAACGGCTTCTTCATCTGCGGCGATCCCGACACGGTCTATCAGGGCATCAGGCGCTTCTATGACGACGTCGGCGGCTTCGGCACGCTGCTCATCATCGTCGGCAAGGACTGGGCCACGCTCGAGCAGCGCACGCGCTCGCTGGAGCGCTTCATGGCCGAGGTCGCGCCACGGCTGGCGGCGCTCAATCCCGACAAGGTTCCGGCCGCGTCCGCGTTGGCCTGAAGACCCTCAAATCTCAACACCTCCTTGTTTTGTTCGCCCGCTTTTGTTGTTGTCGTCCCCGCGAAGGCGGGGACCCATACGTCGCAGCGCTACATCGTGGCATCGGAAGTGACAAATTGAAGTGTCGGTGGTTATGGGTCCCCGCCTTCGCGGGGACGACAGAAACGAGAGCCAATGCCCAAGCAGCCGAATCAGCAGTCGAAGCCAAAGCGATCCGTACGCAACAGTCGCACCACCAAGCGCGCCATCGATCCGGTCGTGACCGAGATCGTGCGCAATGGCGTCATCGCGGTGACTGAGGAAATGAAGACCAACCTCATGCGCACCGCCTACAACATCATCATCTACGAGGCGCTCGATTTCACCACCGGCCTGTTCACGCCCGACGGCGACACGATCTCGATCGGCATCGGGCTGCCGATGTTCATCCGCGGCATGGCGGAGACCGTCAAAGCAAAAATCAGGCATTTCGGCCGCGACAACATCAAGCCGGGCGACATCTACGTCACCAATGACAGCTATCTCACCGGCAGCCATCTCAACCACGTCACGCTGACGCTGCCCATCTTCCACCAGGATGCGCTGGTCGGCTTCTCCTGCTGCATGGCGCACTGGCTCGACATCGGCGGCATGCTGGGCGGCATGAGCACCGACATCTTCGCGGAGGGGCTGCAGATCCCGATCATGAAGCTCAACGATCGCGGCGTGGTCAACGAGACGCTGGTCGAGATCATCCGCCAGAACGTGCGGCTCCCAAGCCGCGCCATGGGCGACCTGCGCGCGCAGGTGACCGCGGTGAAGACCGGCGAACGGCGCTATTTGCAGCTGATCGAGCGCTACGGGCGCGACGCCGTGCAGGGCGCGGTCGCCGCCATCATGGATCACGCGGATGCGATGGCGCGCGCTCGCACGCGCACGATTCCGGACGGGGTCTACGAGGCGGAATCCTACATGGACGACGATGGCATCGAGGTCGGCAAGCCGGTGCCGATCCGGGTGCGCGTGGTGGTGAAGGGCGACGAGATGACGGTCGATCTCACCAACGTGTCGAAGCAGGTGCGCGGCTTCTACAATTCCGGCATCACCACCGGCTATGCCTGCGCGCAGGTCGCCTACAAGTGCCTCACTTCGCCGACCGACTATCCGATCAACGACGGCTCCTTCCGCAGCCTCAAGGTGATCGTGCCGCCCGGCCGCATCATCAGCGCCACGCGGCCGGCGCCGATGCGCTGGTGGATGACCTATCCGATGACGATCGTCGACACGCTGTTCAAGGCGCTCGCGCCGGTCATTCCGGATCGTGTGATCGCGGGCCATCACGCCGACCTCCTGGTCGCGTCGCTGCACGGCGTCAATCCGAAGACGTCGGAGTTCTTCATCGCCAATTTCGGTCCGCTCGGCGGTGGGTGGGGCGCCAAGCGCAGCGAGGACGGCATCAGCGCCACCGTGTGCATCAACGACGGCGACACCCACAACTCGCCGAACGAGCAGGCGGAGGCGAAGTTTCCGCTGGTGGTCGAGCGCTATGCGCTGGTCCCGGATTCGGGCGGCGCCGGCCGCCGCCGCGGCGGGCTCGGCGTCGAGCGGGTGGTGCGCGCGCGCATCCCGATGACCATGAACACCCAGGTCGAGCGCGCCCATTGCAAGCCCTGGGGCCTCGACGGCGGCCTTGAAGGCACCGGCAACCAGGTGGCGCTGCGGCAGGGCGGCCAATGGAAGACCGATTTCCCGAACGCCAAGGTGCTGGTGGCGGCGCTCAAGACCGACGACGCGTTTCTCATTCGCGGCGGCGGCGGAGGCGGCTATGGCAATCCGCTGGAACGCGCCATCGACGAGGTCGCCGAGGACGTGCGCCAGGGCTATGTGTCGATCAAGGCGGCGGCGGAGCTTTATGGCGTCGTGGTCGACCCGGACACGCTCGTTGTCGATCGCACCGCGAGCGAGGCGTTGCGTGGGGCTCGGCAATCGGCGGTGGCGTCGCGCACAGCTTGACGGCAAATGCGAGAAGTCAAGCGGCTGACACGTTGCCGCCGTGGTGCGGCGTCGCGACGCAGGCCAATCCTGTCGAATTGTTGTGTGCTGTATTCAGGTCGCATTCAGCCCACTCCGACTATTGTGGGCTCGACGCTGCAAATCGATGCGGTGTCGTCGATGTGAGCCAACCCGGCAACCGCACATCGCTGGAAATTCTTGCCGGTTTCGTCAGGACAACTCAAATGAACCTCCGTCGCTTGCTCTCCGTAGCGGCGTTTCTTGCAGTCAGTGCCGCCCCGGTTCTTGCGCAAACGGCAACGCCGGCCGCTGCGCCAACCGCGCCAGCCACCCCCGCCGTCACCGCGCCGGCTAAGACTACCCCCACCCCGGTGGCGACTGCGCCGATCGTGAAGAAGGTCAACTTGAACACCGCCACGGCCACCGAGCTTGATGGGCTGCCGCAGATCGGTCCGGCCCGCGCCAAGGCCATCGTGGATGCGCGCGCCAAGGGCCCGTTCAAGAACTGGGATGATTTCGTGGCGCGGAAAGTCGTGCCGTCGAACGCCGAAGCGGCCATCAAGGACAAGGTCACTTTCTGACCTGAGTGCGAGCGCTGCACCAGCGTTCAACTCCAGGGCATTAAAATAGGAGCACTAAATAAGGGGGCGCGCTTGCCCCCTTATCATTGCCTCATCACTTCCATCGTCAGCAAGCATGGATGCGGTCCGACTTGGATGCGGTCCGACTTGAATGCGCGGCTCCGTCCAGGATACCATGGAGGAAACGGGATGACATCCGGTCCTTCGGGGGCAAGGACCGGTTTGTGATGTCAGTGTGATCATTGCGGCGAACCGAAAATCCATTTCGTCGGAAAGTCATCTGCCTTCACCTGCCCGTATCAGGGGCCTGGCATGCAAGAGCAGACAATCCCGCTATTCAAGGTATTCATGGCCGAGTCGGTTCAGCCCGCGGTCACGCGCGTCCTCTATTCGGGCTACATCGGCGAAGGCGAGGAAGTGGTGGCATTCGAACGCGAGCTTGCGGCCCGATTGGGCATTCCCCGCGTCGTTACGGTGAACTCCGGTACGTCCGCGCTGCATCTCGCGTGTCATATGTCGGTTAATGGGGCGGCCGATGCTGAAATCATCACCACCCCGATGACCAACATGGCCACCAACACGTCCATTGTCCAGAACGGCGCCCGAATCGTCTGGGCGGACGTCGATCCGCTGACGGGCAACATCGATCCGAATGAGATCGAGTCGGCGATCACGCCCAAGACTCGGGCCATCATGATGATGCATTGGGGCGGGAGCCCCTGTGACATCGATCGGATTGGCGAGATCGGCCGAGCCAATGGCATCCCGGTCATCGAGGACGCTGCTCACGCGTTGGGTTCGACGTATCGCGGGCAACCCATCGGACAGCACTCCGACTTTGTGGCATTTTCCTTTCAGGCGATCAAACAGGTGACGTCCGTCGATGGCGGGTGCCTCGTCTGCAAGAACCCGGCGGACGATGCGCGCGGTCGCCTGCTGCGTTGGTATGGCCTCGATCGCGCGGTGGGCGAGAACATCGATCTGCGATGCGAGCTCGATGCGGCGGAAGCCGGCTACAAGTTCCATATGAACGATGTCGCGGCATCGATTGGGCGCGAAAATCTGAAGCACCTGGATTGGATTGTGACCCGCCATCGCGACAATGCGCGATTTTATGATCAGGCGTTTCGCGGGGCCAACAACATCAGGGTAGCTCCTGAAAACCCGGACGGCACTTCGGCGTATTGGCTCTACACGATTCACGTCGCCAACCGCGACGAGCTCATGCAAGAGCTGAAGACGTTGGGCATTGGTGCATCAAAGGTGCATGCCCGCAATGACACTCATTCCGCCTTTGCCCCGTTCAATTGCCCGTTGCCGAAATGCGATGAGTTCAGCCTGACTCACTTGTGCATCCCGGTCGGATGGTGGGTATCGGACCAGGATCGGGAGCGTGTCGCGGAAGCCGTCATCAAGCTCGCGAGATAGTGTAGCGCATGGCTGGCGGGGGCCCCCTCATTTCCATCGTGATGCTCTGCTACAATCACGAGAGGTTTGTCACCGAAGCGTTGGACGGCGTGCTCGCGCAAAGCTATTCACCCCTCGACATCGTCATTGTCGATGACTGCTCGCAGGACCGAACGGCGGATATCGTCGCCGCGAAGCTCTCCGCGCTGCCGGACCGGTCCAACATCCGCTTTATCCGCAATCCGCAAAACATGAAGTTGCTGGGGGCCCGTGAGGTCGGTATCAAGGCGGCGCGAGGCACCTTCATCGTCAACACCTGTGATGACGACGTGATGCTGCCGAACATGGTGGCGGAGATGGCCAAGGCGTGGAGGGCGAAGGGCGTTTCGCTGGTCACCGCGAATCAAGAGTACGTCGATGCGGATTCCAGGCCGCTAGGCCGGACCCTGCATGATTGCGACACGCCCGCCGACGACAGTTTCGAAACGCTCGCCCGTGATGGATCCAACGCCTGCTGCGCGGGCGCGAGCATCGGATTCGAGCGCGAGATTTACGAAACCTTCGGAATGCCACCCGCCCATCTGAACAATCTGGATATCATGCTGCCATTCTACGCGTACATCCTGAAGGGCGCGCATTTCATCCGCAAGCCGCTGCTCAAATACAGGGTCCACGGCAACAATTTCTCACTGAGCCTGGTTGCCGAGCGATCAGATGAGCGGGAGAGGCTGCGCGTGCACGAGCGCATATATTACGGTCATCTTGCGCACTCGGTGGTGATGCACGAGGTGCTCGATCGCTTGCGGTTGACGATGCCGGCCCGCTACCGCAAGTTGGCGCGGAAGATCCGCCCACTGCTCACGACCCAGACCACCGAGATGGCAAAGAAGCTCGTCAGGACCCGGATCGAGCTGGAGCGGTTTGAAGCTTCTCCCGGGTGAACGAGTGCGCAGCGCAATTGTGGCCAACAAAGCCCCGGGAGCACACAGGTGTCGGTTGTTCTGTTCGGCTGCGGCTCCAAGATGATCGTCGATGTTGAAGAGTCCTGCGCGCGCCTCGGGCTTGAGGTCGCCGCGATTGTGAAGAACGTCGAGGGACCTGATTTCGCTGTGTCGCATGGGCGCATCGTGAGGGCCGACGACATCGACCTGCCGATCAAGAGCTGCCAATACCTCGTTCCGTTCTTCACGCCCGGAAATCGTTTAGCCGCCCAAAAAGATGCCCGCGCGCGCGGCTTCAGCCGCGAGGCGACGATCATCGACCCGACCGCGGTGGTTGCGCGTTCGGCGACGATCGGCCCGGGTACTTACGTCAATAGCGGCGCGGTCATCGGCGGAGCTGCGCGAATTGGCGCGTTGGTTTTCATCAACCGCAGTGCCAGTATCGGGCATCACGCCGAGATCGCCGATCTTGCATCGGTCGGTCCCGGCGCGATCCTCTGCGGAAGCGTGCGGCTGGGGCGCGGAGCCGTTGCGGGCGCGGGCGCAATCATCCTGGAGGATGTCCAGGTCGGCCGCAATTCTGTCGTTGCGGCTGGTGCTGTTGTGAGAGAATCGGTTGCGGATCATTGTCTGGTCGCCGGCAATCCGGCCCGGATCATCGCCACGGATTACGTCGGATTTCGAAACGCTTCAGTCTAGCGGCGGCCCGCGGCAAGCGAGACATGGCGTGCTGCGCAGCGGCTGGAGGCTGCTGCGGCGCAGCGGACAGCCTGACCACAACCGCGGTGTCGTCCCCGCCTGCGCGGGGACGACGCCGGAGAGAATGGAGACCGCGTCGGAGAGCCATCTATCCCGTTGCAACGCCTGCGCCGCCGCCCCACATTCCTTGGGAGCTGATTCGCAAGAAGGCCAACCCCATGCTGGCAGGCGGTCTCGGGGGATTCAATTTCGGGCTCGGGGAAACGGCGGACATGCTGCGCGAGAGCGTGCGCAGCTTCGCGGCCGCCCGCATCGCGCCGCGCGCGGCCGAGATCGACCGCGGCAACAGCTTCCCGCGCGACCTGTGGCCCGAGCTCGGCAAGCTTGGCGTGCATGGCATCACGGTGCCGGAGGCGGCGGGCGGGCTCGGCCTCGGCTATCTCGAGCACTGTGTTGCCATGGAGGAACTCTCGCGCGCGTCCGGCGCGGTCGGGCTGTCCTACGGCGCTCATTCCAATCTCTGCATGAACCAGCTTCGCTTGCATGGCAGCGCCGACCAGAAGCGGCGCTATCTGCCGAAGCTGATCTCCGGCGAGCACGTTGGCGCGCTCGCGATCTCCGAGCCCAATGCCGGCTCCGACGTCGCCTCGATGCGCACGCGTGCCGAGAAGCGCGGCGACCGCTTCGTCCTCAACGGCAGCAAGATGTGGATCACCAACGGTCCGCATGCCGACACCGTCGTGGTCTATGCGCGGACCGATCCGGATGTCGCGGCGCGCGGTCTCACGACCTTCATCGTCGAGGCGGGCTTCAAGGGCTTCTCACGGGCGCAGAAGCTCGACAAGCTCGGCATGCGCGGCTCCGACACCTGCGAGCTGGTGTTCGAGGACTGCGAGGTGCCGGTCGAGAACGTCCTCGGTGGCGTCAACGACGGCTGGAAGGTGGTGATGTCCGGCCTCGATTACGAACGTGTCGTGCTGGCCGCGGGCCCGCTCGGCATCATGCAGGCGTGCATGGATGTGGTGATGCCATACGTGCACGAGCGCAAGCAGTTCGGTAAGCCGATCGGCGAATTTCAGCTTGTGCAGGGCAAGCTCGCCGACATGTATGTCGCGATGAACGCCGCCAAAGCCTATGTCTACGCCGTGGCGAAGGCTTGCGACCGCGGCGAGACCACTCGCCAGGACGCCGCCGGCGCCATTCTGCTCTCGTCCGAGCAGGCGACCCGCATGGCGCTCGACGCGATCCAGCTGCTCGGCGGCAACGGCTACACCAATGACTATGCCGCCGGGCGGCTGCTGCGCGACGCCAAGCTCTACGAGATCGGCGCCGGAACGAGCGAGATCCGGCGCATGCTGATCGGCCGCGAGCTGTTCGGCAAGGCGCGCTGACGATGCCGGTGATCCCCTCGACGATCGACACGCAGGCACCCGCCTTCGCGCGTAACACCGAGGCGATGAGACGCCTGCTCGCCGACCTGCGCGGCAAGCTCGATGCGGTCAGGCAGGGCGGCAGCGACGAGGCGATGGCCCGGCACGTTGCGCGCGGCAAGCTGCCGGCGCGCGAGCGGGTGCGGCGGCTCATCGATCCTGACACGCAGCTTCTGGAGCTCTCGCCGCTCGCGGCGCACGATATGTATGGCGGCGACGTGCCGTCCGCGAGCATCGTCACCGGCATCGGCCGCGTCTGCGGGCGCGATTGCGTGATCGTCGCCAACGACGCCACCGTCAAGGGCGGCACCTACTATCCGATGACGGTGAAGAAGCATCTGCGCGCCCAGGAGATCGCGCGCGACAATCATCTGCCCTGCATCTATCTGGTCGATTCCGGCGGCGCCTTCCTGCCGCTGCAGGATGACATCTTTCCCGACCGCGATCACTTCGGCCGCATCTTCTACAACCAGGCGCGCCTCTCGGCCGCCGGCATTCCGCAGATCGCCGCGGTGATGGGCTCATGCACGGCCGGTGGCGCCTATGTGCCGGCGATGTCGGACCAGAGCGTCATCGTGCGCAACCAGGGCACCATTTTCATCGGCGGGCCGCCCTTGGTGAAGGCCGCGACCGGCGAGGTGGTCAGCGCGGAGGAGCTCGGCGGCGCCGACCTGCACAGCCGCCAGTCGGGTGTGGCCGACTATCTCGCCAACGACGACGCCCATGCGCTCGAGATCGTGCGCCGGATCGTGGCCGGCCTCAACCGGGTCAACCGGCCGTGGCTCGAGCTGCGCGCCCCGCGCGAGCCGCTCTATCCAGCCGAGGAGCTCTACGGCATCGTGCCGTCGGAGCCGCGCATGTTCTACGACGTGCGCGACATCATCGCGCGCCTCGTCGACGCATCCGAGCTCGATGAGTTCAAGGCCCTCTACGGACAGACGCTGGTCTGCGGCTTCGCGCATGTCTGCGGCTTCCCGATCGGCATCATCGCCAACAACGGCATCCTGTTCGGCGAGAGCGCGCAGAAGGGCGCGCATTTCATCGAGCTTGCCAGCCAGCGCAGCATCCCGCTCCTGTTCCTGCAGAACATCACCGGCTTCATGGTCGGCAAGAAATACGAGGCGGCCGGCATCGCCAAGGACGGCGCCAAGCTGGTGACGGCGGTCGCCTCCACCTCGGTGCCGAAATACACCTTGGTGATCGGCGGCAGCCATGGCGCCGGCAACTATGGCATGTGCGGGCGTGCCTACAGTCCGCGCTTCCTCTGGATGTGGCCGAACGCGCGCATCTCGGTGATGGGCGGCGAGCAGGCCGCGACTGTGCTGGCGCTCATCCGCCGGGAGGCGGTCGAGGCCAAGGGCGGCACCTGGACGCCTGAGGAGGACGCCGCCTTCAAGGCGCCGATCCGCGCGCAGTATGAGAAACAGGGTAACGCGCTCTACGCGACCGCGCGGCTGTGGGACGACGGCATCATCGATCCGGCCGACACCCGCGCGGTGCTTGGCCAGGCGCTCGCCGCCGGGATGAGCGCGCCGCCGCCCGAGCCGACACGGTTTGGCGTGTTCCGGATGTGAAGTCCGCATGCTCGCTCCGACCTCATCCTGAGGAGGGCGTCTGCAAGGCGCCAAAAGCGAGCATCAGGCTGGGTGCGCCCGTCTCGAAGGATGAGGGCGGCCACCTCGGGCCGCCATGGTTCGAGACGCGCCCTTCGGGCGCTCCTCACCATGAGGCGGCGCCAGGCTGCAGCGGCGATCAACTCACTGCCAGCGGCGCTAGCGCATCGATGTCGGTGACCACGTCGATCACCACCGGCCGGTCGGCTTTCAGCGCCTGCGCCAGCGCTCCCGCGATCTCACCTGGCTTCTCGACCCTGATGCCGACCGCGCCCATGTCCTCGGCCAGCCGAGCGAAGTTCATCTTGTTGAAGGTCCACAGCGAGCGCCCGCCCTCGGTCTGCTCGCCGCCATAGACGCGGTCGAAGCCGCGCTTCGACTGGTTGCCGCCGCCGTTGTTGTTGACGACCGTGACCGCGTTGATCTTC
>Ga0209798_10000102_pt1 | contig 45425 bp, 38 predicted proteins | sample DOMMetBare3Fresh_FD_187475 | JGI IMG/M metagenome (GOLD analysis project Ga0209798, IMG submission 187475) | Wetland sediment microbial communities from St. Louis River estuary, USA, under dissolved organic matter induced mercury methylation -... | ecosystem: Environmental > Aquatic >...
GTTGCAGCAGGCGATCGGCCTGCATCAGCAAGGGCGGCTCGCCGACGCGGAGATTCTCTATCGGCAAATCCTGGCCAGGGAGCCAGCCCATTTCGACGCGCTGCATCTTCTCGGCGTCGTGCGCCTCCAGCAGGGCCGCGGCGCCGAGGCGCTCGAACTGATCGACAAGGCGCTGACGGTTGATCCGCGGTCTGCCCGTGCGCTGTCCAATCACGGACTGGTGCTGTTCGGTCTCGGTCGGCAAGATGAGGCGCTGGCCAGCCTCGACCGGGCGCTGGCGCTCGATTCGACATTTCCGGATGCGCTCGCCAACCGCGCCCAGTTGCACTACCGCGCCGGCCGCTATGACGCGGCGGCGGCCGATTTCGAGCGGCTGCTGAAACTGCGGCCCGACTACGCCGAGGGCTTCTTCCTGCACGGCAATGCGCTGGCGCAGATCGGGCGCTACGGCGATGCCGTCGCATGCTACGACCGCGCGCTTGCGCTGCGGCCGACTATTGCGGAGATCTTCAGCAATCGCGGCAATGCGCTCGAGGCGCTGATGCGCTACGACGAAGCGCTTGCGAGCTACGATCGTGCGCTTACGCTCAAGCCCGACTACGCCGAAGCACATAACAACCGGGCGACGCTTCTCGCAACGCTCAAGCGCCAGGAGGAGGCGCTGGCGGGGTTCGACCGGGCGCTCGCGCTCAAGCCGGATTATGCTGAGGCGCTCAACAATCGCGGCAATGCGCTCACCGCGCTCGGGCGGCACGAGGAGGCACTTGCGAGGTATGAGCGTGCGCTCGCGCTCAAGCCCGATTATGCCGAAGCGATCAACAATTGCGGCAACGTCTTGTCATCGCTCGACCGGCATGAGGAGGCACTGGCCCGTTTCGAACAGGCACTGGCGCTGGCGCCCGACTATGCGATCGGCTGGTACAATCGCGGCAATGCGCTCTCGGCCCTGCGGCGCTACGAGGACGCGCTCGCCTGCTATGACCGTGCGCTCGCGCTTGCGCCCGACTATGCGGAGGCGTGCGACAATCGCGGCAACGCGCTCTTGCGGCTCAATCGACACGAGGAGGCGCTTGCGAGCATCGAGCGGGCGCTGGCGCTCAATCCGGCGAGCGCCGGCACGCACAACAATCAGGGCTCGACGCTCTCCGCGCTCAAGCGGCACGAGGAGGCGCTTGCGAGCTATGACAAGGCGATCGCGCTCAAGCCCGATTTCGCCGACGCGCATGCCAATCGCGGCAATACGCTGAAAGATTTCAGGCGCCATGATGAGGCTCTTGCGAGCTTCGAGTGCGCGCTGGCGATCGACCCGGAGCATGTCGACGCTTCGGTCGGGATGGCGGAGGTCGTGCTCTCCGTCTGCGATTGGGCGAGGACCGCCCCGCTTGCAGACGAGCTCGGGGCGCGGGTCTTGGCTGGCGAACCAACCGTCGCACCGTTCACGCTGCTCGCCTATTGCGACGATCCGGCACGGCACGCCCAGTGCGCCCGAGCATTCGTGTCCGACCGTATGCCGGTCAGGCCGACACCGTTGTGGAGCGGCGAGCCGCGGCGGCACGATAAGATCCGCGTGGCGTATCTGTCGGCGGACTTCCACCGCCATGCCACTGCCTATCTGGTCGCCGAGCTGTTCGAGTTGCACGACCGCGCGCGCTTCGAGTTCGTGGGCGTGGGTTTCGATTGGGACGACGGCAGCGACGTCCGCCGCCGCCTGGTGAAGTCGTTCGATCAGTTCCATGACGTGCACGCGCGCGGCGATCACGAGGTTGCCAGGTTGTTGCATGAGCTTGAGATCGATATTGCGGTCGACCTCAAGGGCCACACGGGCGATTCCCGACTCGGCATCTTCGCCCATCGTGGCGCCCCGATCCAGGCGAGCTATCTCGGCTATCCGGGCACGATCGGGGCGGACTTCATCGACTATGTCATCGGCGACCCGGTGGTCACGCCGCTTGAGCATGCGCCCTACTACGTCGAGAAGATCGTGCAACTGCCCGATTGCTATCAGGTCAACGACCGCAAGCGGACGATCGCCGAGCAGGTGCCAAGTCGCCAGGAGGCGGGGCTGCCGCCGACGGGTTTCGTGTTCTGCTGCTTCAACAACAACTACAAGATCACCGCGCCGGTGTTTGACGTTTGGATGCGGCTGCTCCGCGCGGTGCCCGGAAGCGTGCTCTGGCTGTTGCGCGACAATGCCGGGGCCGAGCGCAACCTGCGCCACGAGGCGCAAGTGCGTGATGTCGATCCGGGGCGGCTGATATTCGCTGGCCGCAGTTCCCTCGACGAGCATCTGGCGCGCCACCGTCTCGCCGATCTGTTCCTCGACACGCTGCCCTACAACGCCCACACCACGGCAAGCGACGCGCTATGGGCGGGCGTGCCGCTCGTCACCTGCCGGGGCAACGCCTTTGCGGGCCGCGTGGGGGCAAGCCTGCTGCGGGCCGTTGGCCTTCCCGAGCTGGTGACGACAAGCCTGCCCGACTATGAGGCGCTGGCGCTGCGGCTTGCCTCGGACCCGGCGCTCCTGCGCGGGTTCCGGCAGCGGCTCGCGCAGAACCGGGCGACCTGCCCCCTGTTCGATGCCGACCGCTTTCGCCGCCACATCGAGGCGGCTTACCGCACGATGTGGGACATCTGGCAGCGTGGCGAGGCGCCGCGGGCCTTTGTGGTGGAAGGTGATTCGTCGCCGTCGCGGGAGTGACGGGCTGCGCGATCCGGCGTTATAAGGTGCGCATGAAGAGGCCAGGGCAGACAGCGCAATCGCTTAGCCAATTGCTCGACCGCGCGATCGCCTGCCATCGACAGGGGCAGTTGCCGCAGGCCGAAACGCTCTATCTGCAGATCCTGCAGGTGCAGCCCAGGCACTTCGACGCCCGCCATATGCTGGGCGTCATCCGCTATCAGCAGGGCCGCAACGCCGAGGCGCTCGAGCTGGTCGAGGCGGCGCTCAAGACCAGCCCGAGCTCGGCGCGCGCGCTCTCAAACCACGGTCTGATCCTCTATGCGTTGCGTCGCTACCAGGAGGCGCTCGCGAGCTTTGACCAAGCGCTGGCGATCGAGCCGGCCTCGGTCGACGCCCTCAACAACCGCGGCAACACCCTGCAGCGCCTCAAGCGCAACGAGGAGGCGCTGGCGTGTTTCGACCAGGTACTGGCGCTTGCGCCGGGCCATATCGAGGCGCTCAACAACCGCGGCAACGCTCTGCAGGGTCTCAAGCACTACGATGAGGCGGTCGCGAGCTACGAGCGCGCGCTCAAGCTGCGGCCGAACTATCCGGATGCGCTCTACAATTGCGGTAGCGCCCTCTATGCGCTCGGAAAGTTCGGCGAGGCGCTCCAATACTTCAACCAGGCGCAGGGACGGCGGCCGGATCACGCCGAGACGCAGTTCAGCCGCGGTGATGCGCTCAACGCGCTCAAGCGCCACGAGGATGCGATCGCGAGCTATGAGAAGGCTATCGCGCTGCGCCCCGACCACCCGTATGCGCTCAGCGGCCTCGCCGAGGCGGCGCTCTCGATCTGCGACTGGCCGCGGACCGCGGAGCTCATGCCGCGCCTCGAAACGCTGGTCGCCGAACGCAAGGCGATCGTCAATCCCTTCACGCTCATCCGGTTCAGCGACAAGCCGGCATTGCACCTGCAATGCGCGCGCGCGTTCATCGCCGACAAGATCGGTGCAGCGCCCACCCCGCTCTGGACGGGTGAGCGCTGGTCGCACGACCGCATTCGCGTCGCCTATCTCAGCGCCGATTTCCACCAACATGCGACCGCCTATCTGATCGCCGAGCTGATCGAGCGGCATGACCGCGCCCGCTTCGAGGTGATCGGTATCTCGTTCGGTCGTGACGATGGCAGCGACATCAGGCGGCGGCTGATTGCCGCGTTCGAGACGGTTCACGCAACGCGCTCGAACAGTGACCGCGAGATCGCCCAGCTGTTGCGCGAACGGGAGGTCGACATCGCGGTCGACCTCAAGGGCTACACCCAGGAGTCGCGCCCGGAGATCCTAGCCTTCCGGCCGGCACCCATCCAGGCGAGCTACCTGGGCTATCCGGGCACGATGGGCGCTGACTTCATCGACTACATCATTGCCGATCACGTGGTCATACCGACCGATCAGACTGACTGCTACAGCGAAAAGATCGTTCGGTTGCCGGACTGCTATCAGTGCAACGACGGCAAGCGTGCGATCGCGGAAACGACTCCGAGCCGTCCCGATGCCGCCTTGCCCGAGCAAGGCTTCGTGTTCTGCTGCTTCAACAATACCTACAAGATCACGGCGCCGGTGTTTGACGTCTGGATGCGGCTGTTGCGCGCGGTTCCGGACAGCGTGTTGTGGCTGCTGCGGGAGAATGTGGTCGCGGAAGGTAATCTCCAGCGCGAGGCCAAGGCGCGTGGCGTCGATCCGTCACGGCTGGTCTTCGCGGGGCGGTTGCCGGTGGCCGAGCATCTCGCACGCCATCGGCTCGCCGATCTGTTTCTCGACACGTTGCCCTACAACGCCCACACCACGGCGAGCGATGCGCTGTGGGCTGGCCTGCCGGTGCTGACCTGCCAGGGCACGGCGTTTGCGGCGCGCGTGGCATCGAGCCTGTTGTGCGCGGTCGGCCTGCCGGAGCTGGTAACGACATCGCTGCCCGAATATGAGGCGCTGGCGCTGCGGCTTGCGACCGATCCGTTGCTGCTCGGTGAGCTGCGTGCGCGGCTGGCCGCCAACCGGCTCACTCATCCGCTGTTCGACACCGGCCGCTTCTGCCGCCATATCGAATCCGCCTACACGACCATGTGGGAGACTTGGCAACGCGGCGAGGCGCCACGCAGCTTTGCGGTCGATGCGTGAATTGCTTGATTGAAGATCCTAATGAACAGCTTGATCAGGCAGGCACGTGCCACTTCAGTCCTGGAAACCGCGCGTAATCGCGGTCGAGCGTAATCCACTCGCAGCCCCATTCTATAGAGAGCGCAGCGAACCATGCGTCGGTGACGCGCGAACCGCGCGTATCAGTGTCGATGCAGAGTTGCGTGAAGATATCCCAGTGTCGGTCGCCGGGCTCCACGACCTGGCAGTGAGGCTGGCCCAAAAGATCTTCGCAGAAACCGAACGCTTCCTCGATCGAGCTTGGAGTTACGTAGGTGCGCGGATTTGTCGTAATGCGGACGACGGCTGCCAACGCCAGCGGCGATACGCCAAAACGGGCGTCGTTTTGAATGATCCGATCGAGCCATGGTCGGCAAATTGCATGCTGCGGCACATCCTGCCGAAAGGCATAGATCAAAACGTTCACGTCCGGCAGAATCATTTGAAGTGCTTCATGCGCTCGACGTATTCGAGGTCGTCCATCTCTTGAAGAGCCGAGAGATCGGTGAGATCGATGCCGGGCATCGGGCCGCCGGTTGCCTTGCTGATGCGCGGTAGGAGGCGCTTTGCCCTGACTGCTCGGCGTTGCTCCGCCACGACCAGCCGCAGCCCTTCTTCGATCAGCGACGTGAGCGTGCGGCCTTCTGCTGCTGCCTTGCGCTTTGCGCGGCTGAGCAAGTCTTCGGGAAGCCTGACGGTCGTTCTCTCGGCCATATGTCTAGACATATATACCATATGATAATATGTCAACCCGCCGCGTGACGATCGCGCTCGGTGCGTTGGCGGTGGCGGCGCTTGCCAATCTCGGGCTGCGGCTGTTTCACGTCGGCGACGCCAGCGTGATGATACTGTTCTGGCACATCGGCGTGACCGCCGTGCTGTCGGCGCTTGCGGCCGGCCTCGGCCGGCGCATGCTGTATTGGCGGCACGCTGCCGCAGGGTGATGGGCGCGTTCGAGTCAACCCGGCAGCATCTCGGCCAAGAGTTGCCCGTAACCCTTGACCGGCTGGCGTACCGAGAGCCGCAACTGCATTTCCCAGCATCGTGCTGGCACCGGGTGCACGACCGGCACGCCGAGGTCCTGCTCCAGGAGATCGATGATCGGCAGCACGCGCCAACCGGTGCCGAGGAGATAGATCGCATCAGCCTTGCGATGCTTGAGGAAGGCCTGCTTGACGTGGGCGTAGACCTGCTCGGCCGAGAGCTGGCCGACCTTGTCGAAATCGACCTTCACGCCTTCCATGCCGAGCACGTCGAAGCCGGCCTCGACGAAGTATTTCGCGAACAGGTCGTTGATGCCGCCGACGAAATAGGTCGCGCCCAGGATCTTCTTGGCCTTGAGCGCGCGCAGCGCGCGCACGTGGTTCGAGCCTGAGGTGAAGAACGGCAGCTTGTACTGCTTCTCCCACTTCTTCAGGAGCTCGGCCTCGCCCTTGAAGCCGAGCAGCATGAACGGCGGCGCGCCTTCCGGGTGGATCAGGTCGCAGCCGGCGTCCGCGAGCTGCTTGACCAGCGGCTCGTAGGGCGCGGTCGCGCGCTTGAACTCATCGGTGGTGCCGTGACTGATGTTGAGAAACAGCGGCAGCACGCCGATGCCGTCCGGCAGCATGCGGATCAGCTCCTCGAGCCCGCCCGGTCGCAACGTCGGTTTGATGCAGCCGACGACGCCGCGCCAACTGGTGAATGCCATGATGATCTCCTCAAGATGCAGGTTCGGAAGAAGGAGTGAGGGACGCGCTCATTGCGGCACGAGCACGCGGCCGCCATTCATGGCGACCCCCTGCCCGGTCATGTAGGCGGCGTCGGCGCTGGCGAGATAGGCGGCAAGCCCCGCCATGTCGTCCGGATAGCCGAGCCGGCCGAGCGGGATGGTGGTGCGACCGCGCTCGATCAGCTCCTCGGGCGTGGTGTTTGCGAGCGGCTGCGCGGTCAGCGACACGCCCGGGATGATGGCGTTGACCCTGATGTTGTGCTTCGCCCACTCGAGCGCGAGCGTCTTGGTCAGCGACAGAATCGCGGCCTTGCTGCAGGCATAGCTCGCGCCGCTGACGGCGCCTTCGAGCGCGCGGCCCGACGCGATGTTGATCACCACCCCGCGCTTGTTGGCGATCATGCCGGGCCCGAACGCGCGCACGATCAGCCATGGCGCCGTGACGTTGACCTTGAGCGTGTGCTCCCAGACCTCTGGCTGCATGTCGAGCACGCTGGCGCGCGGAAAGATGCTGGCGTTGTTGATCACGCAATAAGGCGTGCCGTAGGCATCGCGCGTGGCTTTGACGGCCAGGTCGATTTCGGCAGGATGCGCCAGGTCGGCCTTGAAGAAGCGTGCCTCGCCGCCTTCCGCCCTCGCCTCCCGTGCCGCCTCCTCGCCAAGCGCCGCGTCGATATCCCAGACCGCCACCCTGGCGCCGTCGCGCGCGAAGCGCCGGCAGAAGGCGCGACCGAAACCGCCGCCGGCGCCGGTCACCACCACCAGGTCGCCCGGCCTGATGCCGTCGCGCACAATGCCGTCGCCCACCATCCCCTCCCCTTCGCCCCATGCTTGGCGGAGGCGGCTCCGTGCGCCGCGCCATCATGATGAGGTCAGGGACGCATCTTACAGGCGTGGCCGGATCATTTGTAAAGCCGGATAGTCTTGACCCGCGACGACAACGCGAGCCCGTCCATGCAGGCGGACGGCTCGCCTGGCGTACAGGCGGTCACGTCGTTGACCAGGATCGCGCCGATCTGCCCACAATCACCATCGGTCGAGAACGTGCGCACATTGGTGCGCTTGCCGCGCACCGGTCCCATCTCGGTGATCATGCGGCGCTGGATGACGCCCTCGGGGTTGAACACCGCGAAGTCGAGCTTGAGGCTGTCGATATTGCGGCTGGTCTTGTTCTCGATCAGGAAGGTCATTCGGCAGCGGTTGTCGGCGGTCTCGGTGGCATTGAGCTCGAGCCGCGCCAAGTCGTCGTGGGTGGCTTCCTCGGCCTGCGCGAACACCGGAATGAGGAGGCACAAGGCAAGAACTGCACGCCGTACGCAACGCATCGCAACTCTCCCGCTGCATTCCGCGCAACCGCGACATTGTTAGCGGCGCCTCCGGGCATGCACAACAGGCGAAAGGGTCGATCAGTTCGCGATGGTTCCGAGTGGCTGGTGCTCGAACGCGGCAGGACGACCGACGGCAGACCGGCAGCTTCGGGCGCCTAACCAGCAGAAGGCCTTTGCACCTGCCCGCTCCAAGGGTGGTGCGCCGGCTTGGCCTCCGGATGCGTCTTGAGGAAGTGGTGCAGGACATGCAGCAGGGTCAGCGCGTGCGCCTTGTCCCCGGTGGCCTCGGCTAGCCGGATATCGTCCACGATCATGTCGCGAACCTTCTCGCTGCCGTGCTCGTGGCCCATGAGGTATTGGGCGAGCGCGGTCGCGGCGATCTCGGGCAGATGCTCGTGTTCGGCGATCGCGAGCACCTCTTCCTCGGTCAAGCCGCAAAGCCCGATGCAATCCTCAAGCGTGATCATGCGAGCCTCCATCAAGGCCCATTGGGGTGCCGGAAAGTCCGGGCAACCGGGCATGATTACGACCTCACTGCCGCGATCTGTTCTTGACCTGCATCAAACGCGCCGCGGGAATCGTGCCGGTCAGGTCCGCCCCGTGATGGCGTGCTCGTAGATGTCCTCCTCCTGGGCGTTGTGAATCCGCACCAGCGCCTCGATCGATTCGATGACACGCTGCGCGTCACGGATGAGATAGCGGTCGGTGTCGTCCGCTGTAAGCCCGTCCGCGAGCTGGCCCAGGAGGCGCGCCAGGTGGATGATCTCCCGGTGCGCCCGGCTCATGGCGCCGAGGCCGTGCCCATCGGCGAGAAACTTTGCGAGGCCGGGATAGACCTTGGTCTCGTCCTCGCGTTCGTGCCTGACCACCTGCCGGGCAATGATCTGGTCGGCTTCCGAGATCAGGGCAACCGCGGCCGCTCCGTGCGCGTCGTCTAGCGCGTCCGCAATCTCGCGCAGCCGGTCGAGGCCTGCCTCCATCTTCTCGTGATCCTGCCGCAGGGCCGTCGCCGTCGTGGCCGACATCGCCGGCCGCCGGATCCTGCGGCCCGGGGTGAGCGCGCGCAGCGCATTGAGGATGACCGCTACGTCGATTGCTTCCTGTGTCAACGCGCCGGCGATCGGCGGCAGCCAACCGATTGCCGCGAAGCCCATCGCCATCCCGGACATCGCCATGCCGGCCACGATGCTCTGCACCGCGATGCGGCGGGCGCGCTTGGCGATGATGACGGCATCGGAGACGCGGTCGAGCCGATCGACCAGAATGACCACATCGGCAGCTTCCGAGGAGGCGCTGGCGCCGCGCCCGCCCATGGCGATGCCGACGCTGGCGGCTGCAAGCGCAGGCGCATCGTTGATGCCGTCGCCGACCATGATGGTCGGGGCGAGACGCTGCTCTGTTGCCACTGCGTCGACCTTGTCGGATGGAACACGGTCCGCGAGCACGGCATCGAGGTCGAGCGCCGCAGCGATCGTCTCCGCGGCGTCTGCCCGGTCGCCGGTGAGCATGACGATGCGCGCGACACCGCCCGAGCGCAGCGCCTGCACGGCGCGTGGCGTCTCGCGTCGCAGCTCATCGCCGAGAAGAAGCGCCCCGATGGTGCGGCCGTCGACCGCCACGAACACGCTCAGCGCGGACCGCCAGGCCGCCCGCCGGAGCGCCCGCACTGCCCATTCCTCCGGCTTGCGCGCCCCGTAGACCATCTGATGCGATCCGACCCGGACCTGACGGCCGTCGATCAGCCCCTCCAGCCCGGAGCCGAGCGTTTCGCGCACCTGCGTCGGGATGCGCAGCGTGAGGCCCTTGGCGAGCGTGGCCGCCACGATCGCGGCTGCCACCACGTGGTGCGAGGCCTGCTCGAGCGAGCCGGCAAGCCGCAGCACTTCCTCGGCGCGTTCGCCGGGTGCGGTCTCGATCGCGACCAGGCGCGCCCCGCCGACCGTCAGGGTGCCGGTTTTGTCGAACATGACAGTGTGCGTGCGCGCGAGCGCCTCGAACGGCTGGCCGCCCTTGATCAAGATGCCGAGCCGGGCCGCCTGGGCGACCCCCGCGATGAAGGCGACCGGGGCGGCAAGGATCAGCGGACAGGGTGTCGCCGCAACCAGCACCGCAAGGCCGCGAATGGGATCGCCCGAATAGAACCAGGCGAAGCCCGCGACCGCGAGCGTGACCGGAAACAGCAGCAACGCATAGCGATCGGCGAGCCGGATGAATGGTGCCTTGGCGGTTTGTGCCGCATGCACCATACGCACGATGCTGGCGTAGGTGCTTTCGCCGGCCGTTGCAGTCGCACGGATCTCAAACGACTCGCCGGCGTTGACGGTGCCGCTGCGGGCCGCTTCCCCTTCGCGCCGCACGACCGGCATCGGCTCGCCGGTGAGCGCGGCCTCGTCGATCACGGCGCCTGGGCCTGCAATGATCCCATCGACCGGGATCACTTCGCCGGCGCGCACCAGAATTGTGTCGCCGATCGCGACTTGCTCGACCGCAACATCGGCGATTGTGGATTCCCGCCGGCGATGAGCGATGCGTGGCGCGCGATCGACCAATGATCTGAGGTCCCGCTCGGCGCGCGCCACCGCGATGTCTTCGAGCACGTTGCCGCCCGCGTACATGACGGCGACCACGACGGCAGCGAGATTTTCGCCGAGGGCCAGCGCGGCTGCCATCGACAGGAGCGCGATCGCATCGACCCCCATGCGGCCGGCCAGCAAGTCTCGGATGATCGCAACGGCAAGACCAATCACGACCGGCACGGTCGCGGCACCCCAGACCCAATCGGCGAGTGTCGTGTGATCGGTGGCCCAGGCCGCAAGCCCGACGAGAAGCCCCGCAAGCGCCGTGGCGATCAGCGCTCTGCGGACAAGGCGTTCTGACGGAATGATCGACATACGTCACATGAGCCTGGTGGGATCACCATCATATGAGGTCGCCGCGGTCCACGTGCCCCTTGACCTACATCAATGAGTCTGGGCCGGGATATGGGAATTGAATGTAGCGGGCGCTTGCCTTTATGAAAGGACCACGGCATGAGGCGCAGCCTGCGCATAGTTATTGTTCTCCTCGGCGCGCTGGTCTGGCAATCCGCTTTGGCTGCGGAGAACTGGCCCGATTCCATCGACCAGTATGTCGAGCAGGTCCGCAAGACCATTCAGACAACCGACACGGCCGGCTACCTGGCGGTGGTCAAAGACCCGGGCGGCGCGTTGCTGCTCGACGTACGCGAGGACGACGAATTCAAAGCCGGTCACATTCCCGGAACGGTCAATATTCCACGCGGGGTGCTCGAGTTCCGGATCTGGCGGCTGCTCGGCTATCCGCAACCGGTCGATACCGGCCGCAGGATCTACGTCCAGTGCCGCACCGGCGGCCGCGCCACCTTGGCAACCAAGCAGCTCAAGGACATCGGCTTTACCAATGTCACCGCGGTGATCGTGGAGCTGGCGGAGTGGCAGAAGGCGGGCCATCCGTTCGGAAAATAGGCCAACCTCTCACGGCTGCGTCTTGACGCGTGCGAGCACCGCAGCCTTGCGCTCGATATCGCGTTCGAGCCGTTCCCTGAACGCATCGGCGTCCGCGTAGTAATCGGCCGGCTGTGCGGCGCGCTTGGCGACGGTCTGGTAGGCCTCGTCCCGGGCGGCGCCCGCGCAAGCGCCGGCGAGCTTGTCTATTATCGGCGCGGGCGTTGCCGCCGGCGCCAGCAATCCCCCGAAACTCGCCGGGCTCACGTCGTAGCCTTGCTCCTTGACAGTCGGAACGTTCGGGAAGGCCGGATGGCGGGTCTCGTCGAATACGCCGATCAGCCGGATGTTCTGGCCGGCTGCGCTGCCGAGCACGATCGAGGCGACATGCAGCCGCCCGCCGATGAGATCGGTGATCACCAGCGGCTCGCCTCGGAACGGGATGTCCGCGATCGCGATCCCGGCGGCCTGCAGGAATTCCTCCATCGCCAGATGCGGGATCGTCAGCGGGCCCTGGTGGCCGTAATTGAGCGCTCCCGGCCTTTGCTTCGCCATCGCCACGAGATCACCGACAGTCTTGATCGGCGAATCGGGTCGGACTGCGAGCGCCATTGCGTTGCTGAAGGTCTGGCAGACCGGCACAAGCGCGTCGGGCTTGTAGCCGGTGTCGGCGCCGCGCGCCTGCGGATAGACGGAAAGCACCAGCGCCGGAGCAAACAGCAGCGTGTGGCCATCGGCTTCCGCGCGCGCGACCGCGGCGGCACCCAGGGAGCCGCCGGCGCCCGGCCGGTTCTCGACCACGAATTGCTGGCCGAGCCGGCTGGAGAGGCCGACCGCGAGCGCGCGGGCGAGGATGTCGGTGGTGCTGCCGGCGACGTACGGATTGACGATCCGCACCACCCGGCTCGGATAGTCGCTCTGGGCGAGTGCCGCGCCAGTTGCGACAGTCATCGCCGCAATCGATAGAGCGATGGTGCTGAATGGGTTCACCACGGCTATTCTCCCTGGTTCACTCGCGGGTGTTGCTCCGGTAGCGACAATTCGCCACGTAAGTCGCAATGGTAGTCCGAACCCTAGCGCCTTGGCAGGCATTCGCGAATGGGTCTTGACGCCAAGTGCTTGATTGATCGGTTGGGTTTTGTGTGCCGGGACCGGGCGCGACTTCTTGATGACAGTGAGCCTCGATCGACAGCGGAACCGGTTGCACAAGAAATACGGTGTATATCTCAGGCGGGGCCGTTGTTTCCATCAAAAGCCGGGCAGGACAATAGTGTGCGATTGAGCGCCAGCCTCTACAGCTGGTCTGCTCCCACAGGAGACGACGCAGAATAGACCCGCCATCAGTGTCCAATATTCGGAGATCAGGATTGCACCGTGCCGCGCAGCAGGACGTCGCTCAGGGGCAGGCGATTGAGGCACCGTTTTGGCGGGGACGTCTTGGTGGCATCGAGGACGTTGGGCTCGGTCTGCGCTGGGACGCGGCGACGCTCGCGAGCGAGGTCACTCGGAGGGCGGCCGCGCTCCATGCGATGGGCATCGGGCGCGGCTCAGTTGTGGCGATTGCGCATGGTGCAAGCGCGCATTTTTTCGCAGACCTGCTTGCCACCTGGCAATTGCGTGCGACCGCAGCCTGCCTTGACCGCTCGCTGACGCAGCCCGAGCTTGAGACCATCATCGGTTTTTCCAGGCCTGCTGTGCTCCTCGTCAATGGTGCTGGACCTCCCGGCACGCCACCCCTCAGGGTCGTCGACCTTGCGAGTGAGCCGCCTTCGCGACTGTCGCCGCCGCCCGTCAAGATCGATCCCGCCGATCCGGCGCTGATCCTGTTCACCTCCGGTACCACAGGTGTGCCGAAAGGCGTCGTGCTGAGCTTCGGTGCGATCCAAATTCGCCTTTCGGCGAATGTCGAAGCCATCGGAACGACCGCGCTCAGAAGAACGCTCGTGACGTTGCCGACGCATTTCGGGCACGGCCTGATCGGCAATTCGCTGACGCCGCTGCTGTCCGGGGGCGAGATCGTCCTGCATCCACCGGGGACTGCGCTGATGCAGAACCTGGGCCGCATCATCGACGACCATCAGATCACGTTCCTGAGCTCGGTACCGGCGTTGTGGCGCATGGCGACACGGTACGATCAGCCGGGGGGGCGCTCGCTGCTCCGAGTCCACGTCGGTTCGGCGCCGTTCGCTGCGCAACTATGGTCGGCGGTTGCGGAATGGACGCGTGCCAATGTGGTCAATTGCTATGGCCTGACCGAGACCGCCAACTGGGTTGCGGGCGCGTCCTCGCGTGGCGGAGAAATTGCCGACGGCCTCGTCGGGGAGGCCTGGGGCACGACGGTGGCGGTCGTGTGCGATGACGGGACGATCCGAGCCTCCGGCGAAGGCGAGATCGTGGTGCGATCGCCCGCCATGATGTCAGGCTATCTCAGTCGCCCCGATCTCACCGCAGCGGTCCTGCGCGACGGCTGGCTCCATACGGGCGACCGCGGGGTCCTCGACGAGCGCGGCCGGCTCTGGCTTGCCGGCCGGATCAAGGAGGAGATCAATCGCGCGGGGATCAAAATACAGCCGGCCGAAGTCGACTTGCTGCTTGAGCGCCATCCCGACGTCGCGGAGGCCTGCGTCTTTGCCGTGCCAGACGCCGTCAGCGGCGAATTGGTTGCGGCGGCGATCAAGCCTGCGGACGGCGCACAGATCGGCCCGAAAGCGCTGGAGGCCTGGTGTCGCGAGCGGCTGCGGCAAGAGGCGGTTCCGGAGCGCTGGTTCATTGTTGATGCGCTTCCCCGGAATGTGCGTGGAAAGATCAGTCGCGATGCGGTGCGGCGGATACTTGTTCCCGCTTGCAACACCTATGGCGACGGAGGCGCGACGCCGCCCCAAGGCGCCCGCAATGCGGATGACGGGGTGCGCAATGCGGTCGAGCGGGCATGGACCGAGGCGTTTGGAAGGGAGTCGCTGGTGAAGAATCTGCCGTGGGATGAGTCCGGCGGCGATTCCATGGATACCCTGCGTTTCTGGTTTGCAATTGAAGAGCAGGTCGGGGTTCCGATGAGCTTCGATCTCCTGGCGCCCGGGGCGACGTTCGACACGCTGGTCGCGGCGATCCGTCAGAGCCAGGGCTCCGCTTCAGCCGATCGCAACGGCGCCGCGAGCAAAGCAACTCCATTGGTGTTTTTCATGCCGTCGCTGGAAGGCGACATGCCGCATTTTGCGCGCTTCCGTGCAGCGTTTGCGGGACGCGTTCGGTTCGAAGTTATCCATTATCCGGCAGCGCCAGAAATGCTTGGCGGCGGCGGGTTCGACACGGTCGTCGATGCCGCGGTTGCCCAGGTTCGCGCGCGGGGCGAGGCCGCCGCATATTGTTTCCTCGGGGTTTCATCCGGTGGGTTCGTGGCCTGGGAAGCGGCCCGCTGCCTGCTCAAGGCCGGCGAGCGTGTGGAGTTCATCGGGCTCATCGACGCCCGACGTTCCGTGCAACCGCTCCCCCTGCGCACCAGCCTCGTCGCTCAAGTCTGCGGACTCCTGACTCGGCCAACGAGCAGCCTGGGCGATCTGACGCAAAGACTGGTCGCCAAGTCTGCCTCCAGGCGATTGCGGATGCTGCTCGCGATGGGGAGGCTCCTGCCGTCGAAACAGTCCACGCGATTCCGAATGCACCTGGGCATCCTGTTGCGGCGCAAGGCTCTGGAGGATGCGACCGTCGAGCCCCTCGAATTACCGGCAACGCTGTTCCGGACTGCCGAGCAATGGCCTGGCCCGCACGACTATGGTTGGAGTGCGTTGAGCAGGCAATTGACCATCGTCAACATCGAGGGAACCCATGTCAACATGTTCGAGCCACAGCGTCTGGACAGCCTGCGCGACAGGATCGCGGGGGCGCTCGAGGCAGCCACGGACCAGATGGGTTTCATTCGGCCGGAGGGTGTTCGCAGGGTCGGCTGAGCGCCTGATCATTGTGAAGCCCCGAACGGAGCGCCTCGTGGTGGAAATGGGACCAAGCCGCTTACCCCGGCGCCTTGTCAGCCTCGCATCTCCTTCACCACCTCCGCAATCCGTGCCGGCTCCGACACCGGCAGCGAGCAGCGCTCGCCGACGCAGACGAAGGCGGCGGCCTCTGTCGTCGCCTTGATCTTCTCTTGCGCGGGATGCGAGGCCGAGAGCGCATCGGCAGAAGGTGCGCGCAGCACGATGCGGTCGAGCGCCGGCAGCGCCAGCGCGGCCACGATCAGGGCGTTGGCTCCGTCGCCCTCGCCCGCCACCACGATCTCGGCCGCGCGCAGCCGCAGGTCGAGCGCGTTGAACAAGGCGAGATGCATGAAGATGTTGTCGGCCGCGAGCGGGGTGACCCCGTCGAACAATGTGTCGGCCTGCGTGCGCCAGCGGTCCTGCCCAGACACGACCGCGAGCCGCAGCAGATTGTGCGCGGCGACCGAATTCGGATTGGGCGTCGCCTCATCGGCGGTCGCGCTCGGCCGCACCACCAGGCCTTCGGCGTCGTCGGCGGTGAGGAAGTAGCCGCCGGTGTCGGGGTTGACGTAATGGCGATCGAGCGCGCCCTGCCAGGCGAGCGCGTGGTCGAGATAGCTGCCCTCCCCGGTCGCCTCGTGCAGCGCGAGCGCGGCGCGGATCATGTTGGCGTGGTCGGAGGCGAGCCCGGGAAAAAGGAGCTTTCCGGCGCGCCAGGAATGGCCAAGCCGATGGCCAAGCCGGTCGCTGCGGCTCATGTTGGTCGACACACATTTGAACGCGCGCGCCGCCATCGCGAGCCAGGCGGGCTCGCCGAAGGCGACACCCGCATTGGCAAGCCCCGCGATCATGAGGCCGTTCCAGTCCGCCAGCACCTTGTCGTCGAGACCCGGCCGCACGCGCGGCTCGCGCGCCGCCAACAGCCGCGTGCGCAGTGTCGAAAGCCGCACCTCCTCCGCGTCGCTCGCCGGCACCCGCGCGAGCCGATTGAGAATGGTGTGGCCCTCGAAATTGCCCTCTGCCGTCACGTCGTAGTGGCGCGCGAAGAACGCGGCATCGTCCGCCCCGAGGACTTTTGTAATCTCGGCGAGCGACCAGACATAGAACTTGCCCTCCTCGCCTTCGGAATCGGCATCGAGCGAGGCGCAGAACGCGCCATCGGGCGTCGTCATCTCGCGCGCGAGCCAGGCCACGGTCTCCTGCGCGCGCGTGCGATAAAGCGATTTGCCGGAGCGCTGATACGCAAGCGCCAGGAGCTCCAGGAGCTGGGCATTGTCGTAGAGCATCTTCTCGAAGTGAGGGACCAGCCAGCGCTCGTCGACCGAGTAGCGCGAGAAGCCGCCGCCGAGATGGTCATAGATGCCGCCTTGCGCGATGCGCTCAAGCGTCAGCTCGACCGCGTTGAAATAGCGCGCCTCGCCGGTGCGCTGCCCGGCGCGCCAGAGGAACTCGAGCAGCATCGGCTGCGGGAACTTGGGGGCGCCGCGGGTGCCGCCATGGACCGGATCGATGATGCCGCCGAGCTGCTGGGCGGTGCGGTCGAGCTCAGGCCTGCCGATCACCACCCTGCCCTGCGGCCGCGCGGTTTCGGCAAGCCTCGCCATCAAGGCCGATCGGTTCTGCTCGACCGCCTTGGGGTCGTCGCGGAAGATGCGCGCAACGTTTTCAAGCACATCCACGAAGGCGGGCTTGCCGTAGCGGCTGGTCTTCGGAAAATACGTGCCGCCCCAGAACGGCTCGCCTGCGGGCGTGAGGAACATCGTCAAAGGCCAGCCGCCGTGCTCGCCCATGAGATGCAGCGCCGACATGTAGATCTGGTCGATGTCGGGCCGCTCCTCGCGGTCGACCTTGATGTTGACGAACAGCGCATTCATCACCTTGGCGGTGGCGTCGTCCTCGAAGCTCTCGTGCGCCATCACGTGGCACCAGTGGCAGGCCGCGTAGCCGACCGAGAGCAGGATCGGCTTGTTGGTGCGCTGCGCCTCGGCGAGCGCCTGCGGCCCCCACGGCCACCAGTCGACCGGATTGTGCTTGTGCTGCAGGAGATAAGGCGAGGTCTCCTGCGCGAGGCGGTTTTCGGGAGTGGTGCTGGGGGCGGGGGCGGACATGAAGTGTTCCGATCGTTGATGCGGCGCGCGAGGATAACGCGCGAAGGGCGCGATCGTAGCACGGGATCAGGCGCCCTCCCCGTCGTTCGGCGCATCATTGAAATAGGCGTCTAGGTCGCGCGCGCCATGCAGGATGTGGATGATATAGAGATGGCTGCGCGGGCCAGTCTCGTCGGCGTAGCGAAGGAAGATCGCGTAATTGCCGAAGGTGACGCTGCGATAGTCGGCGCCCAACTCCGGCCGTGGGCGGCCAATCATGGAAGACAGTGTGGCAATGTGCTCGCAGTAGTCGGTTATGCTTCCGATGAAGGTATCAGCGGCGGAGCGACTTTGAGTCTCTCGTTCGATGTAGGCCGCTATTTCGGCGATGCCCCGCCGCGCCGCGGCACGATAGACGAGGCGTGGCACTTAGGAGCCCTTCGGCGTCTGCCCGAGTGTGTCGAGGTGATCGCGCGCGTAACGGCGCACGTCGTCAGTCGAGAAGCATCCGCCTTCGGCCTCCGCAGCGTCGAGCGCGCCGCGCAGTGCCGCCCGCTTGGCCTGCCGGATGGCATGCCGCACGGCATCCTCCGGCGTCGGAAAGGTTCCGGCGGCGACCTCGGCCCGCACCCATTCTGCGGCGTCGGGAGTGAGTTCGACTTTCAAGGTGAGGTCCTTCGATCAAGCACAGCTAAAAATAACACAAAATGTGGAGGTGGCGGCTGAAAAAGATATCGCGGGTCCCCGGGGTCAAAGTGTGCCAGCGCGGCGGTTTTAGGCCGTTGGGATGGGACGCGCCCAGTGAAGTCTGCTGGCAATGGCTGGGCACCTGAGCGTCTCGTCAGAGAAGACCAGGGGTGCGAGCTTCTCGGGTATGGGCGAGACATAGAAAAGGAAGAAGTATATCCCCAATAGGGTGAGCGGCCTGGAACGTCTGAATCTGAGCAACGAGATCTTGGGGTCTCACAAGAAGCGCGCAGTTTGAACTCCTCGGTCTTGACTGCGTGAAACGGGATCGGGTGGAGGGAGCGAGCGACAGGCTCGAGGGCGCCCCTAGCAAGGAGGTAGCCGACGCCGATCACGATGAGCGTCGTGGCAAGCCAGAAAACGGCCGTCGCCAGAATAAATGGTGGCTGAGGGCAGTCCATTGCCCACCAAGAAGATGGCGAACATGACGAGGGCGATCGAACTGTGAGTGCTCACGCGCTGCCTCCGTCCTTACCCCAATGCAGCTCGGCGGCTGGTCGATCATAGCGGGCGCTGGCCTCAGCCCTCGTCGCGGAAGATGCGACCGACGTCCTGCAGGACGTCGTCGAGATCGGGCTTGGCGCCAGGGTCCGCGCTCTGGCGTGATTGTTCGGGCAGGACGCAGGGCACCGCCTTGCGGCCGTGCCGCCGGTAGATGCGGAAATTGCTGTCGGTCGTGAGCAGCAGCGGATCGGACATCGTCTCGGTCATGCGAAGCAGGCAGGCATCCGCGAAGCTGATTGGCATGGCGGCGTATTTCGTTATCAGCTTGACGACGTGCTCGATCTCTTCGCCGAGGTGAAAGGCGCAGATGGCGGCACGGCGATGCAGCAAGTCGCCCAGGCTGCGTGCACCCGCCGCACCGAGCAGATGAAATGCCTCCGACACGGCGGGCTCGCACGTCTTCCAGGGCGGGGGGAGGCGGGCTGCCTGGGCGGCGGCCCAAGGATGATTGGCATCGTCGCGGCTGAGCAGCGCGACCAGGAAGCCCGCGTCAATGATCACGCTCGTTGCCATGGTCAGCCGTCTGCAACCGCCTTGCGTCCGCTCAGATCGGCCGGCAAGCCCTCGATCGAGCCGACAAGGTCCGCGATCGCATCGAGCGCGCGGCGCTTGCCGGCGGCGCGGCTGAGGCGTTCGCGCACCACATCGGATTTCGAGATCATGCGCCGTCGCGCTTCGGCTTCGATCTCGGAGACAAGCGCGGCGGGCAAACGGACCGTGAGGATTTTCATGCGGCGATTGTAATACATAACTGGCAGAGACGCCATACAATCCTGCGCTGTGGCTGGGGGCGAAAGCTGGCTCGTCATGAGCTTCCGTTGCGTGGCTCTCTCTGAGCACACCGGCCGCTGCTCTTCCCAACAGGTGATAGACTGACAACAGGGGTCGTTCGCTGGAGCTGCAGCGGGTAGCTGTTCGGTCGGCCCCCAAATGGGCCAATGGCGGACCACGCGTTCGGCCGCGCCATGTCCGCGCGCGAGAGACGATGGAAATTGCATGATGACGCAAAGTTCACTACGCGGGCCCGGTCGGTGAGCGACACGATCTTCGCGCTGTCGTCTGGACCGCCGCCGGCTGCGGTCGCGGTGATCCGGGTCTCTGGCCCAGGCGCGTGCCGAGCACTCGAGACCATGATTGGCCGTGTGCCGGAGCCCCGCCGCGCGACCCTCGCCAAGGTCCGCGACCCCGCGACTGGCGCTTTGCTCGATGAGGCGCTGGCACTCTGGTTTCCGGGGCCAAAGAGCGAGACCGGGGAGGACCTGGCCGAGCTGCAGACCCATGGGGGCCGGGCGGTGATCGCGGCGGTGCTGCGTGCGCTTGGCGCGCTTGAGGGATTTCGCTTGGCCGAGCCAGGCGAGTTCACGCGCCGCGCGTTCGAGGCCGGGCGGCTCGATCTCACCGAAGTGGAAGGCCTTGCGGACCTGGTCGCAGCCGAGACCGAGGCGCAGCGCCGCCAGGCGCTTGGTCAGCTTCGAGGGCTCCTCGGCGAACGTGCCGAGGACTGGCGCGAAAGGCTGATCGAGGCGCTGGCCTTGGTCGAGGCAGGCATCGACTTTTCGGACGAGGGTGACGTGCCCAAGGACCTGGTGCCGAAAGCGATCGAGATCGCGCGCGCCGTGGAGCGGGAGGTCGCCGAGGCGCTCGCTGGGGCAGGGCGCGGCGAGCGGCTGCGCGAGGGGCTGTGGGTTGCGATCGCGGGGCCGCCCAATGTTGGCAAGTCAACCTTGCTCAACCGCCTCGCCCGGCGTGAGGCCGCGATTGTATCCCCGCATGCGGGCACGACGCGTGACGTGATCGAGGTCCATCTTGATCTGCACGGCTATCCGGTGAACCTCCTCGACACCGCGGGTTTCAATGAGTCGTCCCAAGACCCAGTCGAGCTGGAAGGCATGAAGCGCGCTCGCGACGTCATGGCGCGGGCGGATCTCGTCCTCTGGATGATCGATGCGCGGGAGAGCAGCGCCCGTTCAGCGGCCGAGCTCGTCGCGCTCAATCCGGATGCCGTATCGTGGACGGTCGTGAACAAGATCGACCTCCTGGATGCGAGGCCCGAGATCACCTCGGCGTCTGGCCGGTTCTTCATTTCGGCCGCAACCGGGGCCGGGGTCGATGACCTCATCGCGGCCATCGTTGGTTTCGCTGGCGAGGCCCTGGGCCATACCGAGCCAGCGTTGGTCACGCGTGAGCGGCAGCGGGCCTGCCTGACGACGGTTTCAGGCGCTCTGGGTGAGGCGGTCGCGCGAGCGGGGCAAGGCGCCGGAGAGGAGCTGGTCGCTGAGGACTTGCGCCACGCGCTCGCGGGTCTCGGGCGCCTCACCGGACGCCTGGATGTCGAAGAGGTGCTGGATGTGATTTTTCGAGAATTCTGCGTGGGGAAATAGCCGCCCCTGAGTGCCGCCCCATAGTTCAGGGGCCGATCGACAAAGGCCGAGCAGGCTTGTGGGCCATCGGTTTTCATTAGCCATGTTTGTTAAGGGGGCGATCACGACGTTTCACGTGAAACGAGTGATGGGCCCAACTAGGCGGTCAAGTCCCAAAGAGAGGGAGCCCCGCGCGTTGTGTTAGGCCCCGGTCTGCGCGGGCCGTCGGCGTTTCACGTGAAACACACAGTGTGGCAACGACGCTCTCGCCGAGCCGGAACTATGCCCCCGACGCTTGAAAAAGAAGAGGTCGCCTGGCGGGCGCCCCGATCGGGAAGGCGCGATGTCCCGCGCCGAGGCTCGGCAGAGTTTCACGTGAAACATGCGCCACTGGAGGGGGTGACCGCTCCTTTGACCCCGCTGAGCGGGCAGGATAAAAGCTCGCAAGTTTCCGGAGAGCAAGATCGCCATGAATCGGCGGTACGACGTCATCGTTGTGGGGGGCGGCCATGCGGGTTGTGAGGCCGCAGCAGCGGCCGCGCGCATGGGGGCCGAAGTCGCCCTGGTGACTCACCAGTTCGCGACGGTGGGGGCGATGTCCTGCAATCCGGCCATCGGGGGGCTGGGCAAAGGCCATCTGGTCCGCGAGATCGATGCCCTGGACGGCCTCATGGGCCGCGTGGCGGACCGCGGCGGAATCCAGTTTCGGGTCCTCAACCGGCGCAAGGGGCCCGCTGTCCGCGGGCCACGCGCCCAGGCGGACCGAAAGCTCTATGCGGCCGCGATGCAGGCCGCGATCCGGGAGACTGAGCGCCTCACAGGGATCGAGGGCGAGGCCGATGATCTGATCCTGAGTGAGGGGCGGGTGGCCGGCTTGCGGCTTCTGGACGGGCGGGAATTCGGCGCTGGCGCTGTTGTTCTGACGACCGGAACGTTTCTGCGCGGTCTGATCCATATTGGGGAGAAACAGACCCCCGCTGGCCGCGTTGGGGAGGCGCCAGCGTTGGGGCTTTCGGCCACGCTGGCACGGCTTGGCTTCGTGCTCGGGCGGCTCAAGACTGGCACTCCTCCCCGGCTGGATGGCCGGACTATCGATTGGGCGGCGCTGGAGATGCAGCCTGGGGACACTCCGCCGGAGCCCTTCTCCGTCCTGACGGACCGTATTGAGACCCGTCAGGTCCAGTGCGGCATCACCCGCACGACGCCGGCGACGCATGCTCTCATTCGGGATAATGTCCACCGCTCTCCGATGTATTCCGGACAGATCGCGAGCCGCGGACCGCGCTATTGCCCGTCCATCGAGGACAAGATCGTCCGGTTCGGAGAGCGCGACGGCCACCAAATTTTCCTGGAGCCCGAGGGCCTGGATGATCCCACGGTCTATCCCAACGGCATTTCCACCTCACTCCCCGAGGAGGTTCAGCGCGCTCTTGTGGCCACGATTCCGGGTCTTGGGAAGGCTCGGCTCCTGCGTCCGGGCTACGCCATTGAATATGACCACGTGGATCCCAGAGAGCTAAAAGCGACGCTGGAAACCAAGCGGCTCGCCGGCCTGTTCCTGGCCGGTCAGATCAACGGCACGACGGGCTATGAGGAAGCCGCCGCCCAGGGCTTGGTCGCGGGCCTCAATGCGGCCGCGTCCGCGGGTGGGGGCGGGGAGATCGTCTTCGACCGGGCCGAGGGCTATCTCGGAGTGATGATCGACGACCTGGTGACCAAGGGGGTCTCCGAGCCCTATCGCATGTTCACGTCGCGGGCCGAGTACAGGCTCACGCTCCGGGCCGACAACGCGGACCAAAGATTGACCCACCGGGGCATCGCGCTGGGCTGTGTGGGACGCGAGCGGCAACGGCGGCATGCCGCAAAAATGGCGGCGCTGGCGGGTGCGACAGACTTTGCCCGATCCGTCTCGCTCACCCCCAATGAGGCCGAGCGTCACGGACTGGCGCTGAACCATGATGGACAGCGCCGCAGCGCCTACGAGCTGCTCTCGTTCCCCAGCATTGGAATCGAGACGCTCCGGTGGATCTGGCCTCGCCTTGGCGACTTTCCATCCAAGACTCTCGATCAGCTCGAGATCGACGCCAAGTACCATGTCTACCTCAGCCGTCAGGCGGCCGACATCGCCGCCTTCCGGCGCGATGAAAGTCTGGAGCTTCCGGATGGCCTGGACTATGCGGGGGTGAAGGGGCTCTCAAATGAGGCCCGGCAAAAGCTCTCCACCATCAGGCCTCGCACCATCGGGCAGGCCGGCCGCATCGATGGCATGACACCCGCGGCGCTGACTCTTCTGGTGGCCCACGTTCGCAGGGATGCCCGGGGCAATGACCGCCGCAAAGACCGCTCCCCTTCCGCAGTCCGCTGACCGCGCCAAGGCCCTCGCGCTTACACCTGTTTCACGTGAAACAGAAAAGCGTCTGGAGCGTTTCGTGGAGCTCCTGCTCACCTGGCAGGGAACCACGCAGCTGGTGTCTCCCGCCTCCATCCCGGTGCTCTGGACCCGCCACGTGGCGGATTCGCTCCAGCTTCTCGACCTCGCCCCGCAGGCCCGAATCTGGGTCGATCTCGGATCGGGCGCTGGCTTCCCCGGCTTGGTCCTTGCCTGTGTGCTGGCGGAGACGCCGGGGGCTGTTGTCCACCTCGTTGAGAGCAACAACAAGAAGGCAGCCTTCCTGCGCGAGGCCGTGCGAATCACGGGCGCTCCCGCGGTCGTCGAGGCCATGCGCATCGAGAAATTTGTGGCCAACTTTGCGACCGCTGCGGACGTGGTTACCGCCCGCGCGCTTTTACCACTTAAGTCATTGTTAGATAACAGCTTTTTATTTCTGTCGCGGGGCGCCCTCGGACTGTTCCCCAAGGGACAAGATGTAGGCGCTGAATTGACCCACGCCTCTAAATACTGGAACATCGACTATACACTTGTGCCGAGCCGAACTGATTCTCTCGCCCGCATCGTCGTGGTGCGTGGTTTGGAGCGGCGCCAGGTGCCATAGTAGCGACGCCACAGTAGTGATCCGATTCGCTCGAACCCGCGGACGGAAGCCATGATGTCAGAAGAAGTCCACGCCATTGATGACCTCTCGCCGGAGGTCATCGACGAGGCCATACGCACTGGCGCCGGCAAGCCAGCGCGTGTCCTTGCCATCGCCAACCAAAAAGGTGGCGTCGGCAAGACGACGACCGCGATCAATCTCGGCACTGCGCTTGCAGCGATCGGCGAGCATGTGCTGATCGTCGATCTCGATCCGCAGGGCAACGCATCAACCGGCCTCGGAATCGACAACCGCAACCGCAGCCACTCCACCTACGACGTGCTCACCGGCGAGGCAGAGCTGCGCGATGCCATCCTGCCGACCGCGGTGCCGCGGCTCTCGATCGCGACATCGACGCTCGACCTCTCCGGCCTCGAGCTCGAGATCAGCCAGGAGCGCGACCGTGCCTACCGGCTGCGCAATTCGCTTGGCTCGCTCAATCGCGCCGGTGACGAGACCGCATTCAGCTACGTCCTGGTCGACTGTCCGCCCTCGCTCAATCTGCTCACCGTCAACGCGATGGCGGCCGCCCACGCGGTGCTGGTGCCTCTGCAATGCGAGTTCTTTGCGCTTGAGGGATTGTCGCAGCTGCTCAAAACCGTCGAGCAGGTGAAGCAGGCGCTCAATCCGTCGCTTGAGATCCACGGCATCGTGCTCACCATGCACGACGCGCGCAACAACCTCTCCAACCAGGTCGTGGCCGATGTACGCCAGCACATGGGCGCGAAGGTCTACGATACCGTGATTCCGCGTAACGTGCGCATCTCGGAGGCGCCGTCCTACGGCAAGCCGGTGCTGGTCTACGATCTCAAGTGCGTCGGCAGCGAAGCCTATCTGAAGCTCGCCACCGAGATCATCCAGCGCGAGAAGGAGATGCGGGCCGGATGAGACGGGCGAATAGCGACAAGAGGGCGAATAGCGAGTGGCGAATAGCGAAATAAGCAAGGAAGCCGAGCCCGTCTCACTACTCGCTATTCGCTATTCGCTCCTGCACGAAGGCACAGGGTGAGGCGCGGGGAAATCCATCATGGCGGATGAGGGGAAATCGCGACTGGGGCGCGGTCTCGCGGCACTCATCGGCGACGTCGGCGAGGAGACCAAGAAGACTGAGCGCGGCGGCGCGCGCAGTCAGCGCCGTGCGCCGGTCGAATTCCTGCGGCCCAATCCGCGCAATCCGCGGCGCGACTTTCCCGACGCCGACCTCGATGAGCTTGCGGCGTCGCTGCGCGAGCGCGGCATCATCCAGCCGATCGTCGTGCGCCCGGTGCGCGGCTCGGCCGACAAGTTTGAGATCATCGCGGGCGAGCGGCGCTGGCGCGCGGCGCAGCGCGCCGGCTTGCACGACGTGCCGATCGTGTCGGTCGAGGTCACTGACGACGAGGCGCTGCAGCTCGCCATTATCGAGAACGTGCAGCGCACCGATCTCAACGCGATCGAAGAGGCGAACGGCTACCAGGCGCTGATCAACGACTTCAAGCACAGCCACGACGAGATCGCCAAGACCGTCGGCAAGAGCCGCGTCCACATCACCAACACGCTGCGGCTGCTCAAGCTGCCCGAGAAGGTGCTGGCGCTGGTGCGCTCCGGCAAGGTCAGCGCCGGGCACGCGCGCGTCCTGATCGGGCGCTCCGATGCGGAGGAGCTGGCGCAGAAGATCGTCGAGATGGGCCTGAGCGTCCGCCAGGTCGAGGAGTGGGGCAGGGCGGGCAAGGACACCGGCAAGGCGCCGCCGCCCGCCGCCAAGTCGCGCGCGGCCAAGGACGCCGACACCGTGGCGCTCGAGCGGCGCGTCACCGACGCGCTCGGGCTTGAGGTCACCGTAGACCACCGCGGCGAGGCCGGCACGGTGCATGTGCGCTACCGCAACCTCGATCAGCTCGACGAGGTCGTGCGGCGGCTTGAGCGCAAAGGCTAGGTCTTTTCGCTCCTATCCTGAAATCTCTTACAGTATAACCGCCGCATAAAAAGTTATGCGCGGCGCTTGTTAAGTATACGCCGTGTAAATTGGCGAGGCTCCTTTGTATAAACGTCTCATATCGTCACCATAAAATCAGTGCACGACGGAGTTACATTACGTTCTATTGACGTGCACCGTGTTCTTCCATGCCCTAAGACCTGTCCGGGGTAGGCCAATTGTATCTACGGCCGGGCAATGACGAAAATATTGGCTTGGACGAGCGACAGCAGCACCAACCGGATCGAGACCGCCGCTGACGAGAGCGCGCTGCGCTTTGGAAGGCTGGCGATCGACCAACGGCGCCCGGACGAAGCGGAGCGCATCGCACGCGACGTGCTGCGCCGGCGGCCGCAGCAGGCGGCCGCGCTGCATCTTTTAGGGCTTTCCCTGCTGATCCAGAAGCGGGCACGCGAGGCAGTCGCGCCGCTCGGTGAGGCCGCGCGTAAGACCGTCGATCCGCTGCTCGAGACGCACTACGCGCTGGCGCTGCGCGACGTCGGCCGCACCGCGGAGGCGATCGACTGGCTCCAGCGCGCGATGACTCGCAGGCCGCCGTTTCCGCCAGCCTTCCACGAGCTTGGCCTCATCCTGTGCGGCATGCGCCGCTACGACGACGCTGAAGCTGCGCTCAAACAAGGGATCGCGCTGGCGCCGACGGTCGCAGAGCTCTCGGTCGAGCTTGGCGGCGTCTACATCTGCCGCGCTGAACCCGCGAACGCCAAGGTCGCGTTTGCGCGGGCATTGGTGCATGAGCCGGGTCATGTGCGGGCGCTCCATGGATTTGGCACGGCCTTCCTGTTCGAGGGCGAGTTCGAGCGTGCCGCCGATCGCTTCCGCCAGGTGCTGGCGCGCCATCCGGAGCATGTGCGGGCGCGGCTTGATCTGGCGCACTGTCTGCTCGAGCTGGGACGGTTCGAGGACGGCGTCGCGGAATTGCGGACCGTCGTGCGCTCGTCGCCGCAGCACTATGGCAAGGCGCTCAAGATGCTGGCGTCGTCGCGCCGCGGCCGGCTCTGGCTGCGGCCCAGCATGGCGGCGTCGTTCCTTCAGGTGCTTGACAGCGTGTCGTCAGTGAATTGGCCGCTGTGATGGTCGAAACGTCGGGTATGAGCATCACGTTCCGGTGCCCGCCGGAGCTCGAGCCGATCCTGCCGCGTCCATCGCCGGCCCTGCTCGGTTTGCCGGACTGGTTCAAGGCCATGCCGGCGTCCGCGTTCAGCAGCGTGCTGCAGTCGGAGCAGCTCACCGTCAAGAAGTGTCCGCCGTTCATCGACGCAATGACCTACGGCTTCCTCATTCCGCTGGTTACTGATCTCACGGTCGAGGATGGCGCATTTTCGTGGGATTTCGACCTGCCGGGCGGCGCGATCACGAGCTATTCCCGCTCGCCGCTCGACTTCCACGACAGTGCCCAGGTCGCCGGAACGCCGTTGTTCAAGGACGACACCTTCGTGCTCAAGTTCAACAATTTCTGGACCATTGAATCGCCGCCGGGCTATTCGCTGCTCATCACCCATCCGGTCAATCGCTATGACCTGCCGTTCACGACTCTCACCGGGCTCATCGACACCGATTTATACAAGGACAATTTCATCAACTTTCCGGCGCGCTGGCGCGACCTGTCGTTTCGCGGGGTGCTTCCCAAGGGCACGCCGGTCGCGCAATGCATCCCGGTGAAGCGTGAGATGTGGAGCGCGCAGTTCGGGACCATTACCGGCGATGCCGTCACGCGGCTACAGGTGACCGCCGCCGCCGTCACCAGCGAGCGCGGCGTCTATCGCCGGCAGTTCCGGGCCCCGAAGCGGTAGGTTGGCCAGTTTGCGCATGGCGGAGCCGCAGGAATTGGCGTTAGCAATCGATTTAGGATGACTGTCGGTGCGAGGCTACCCCTATTGGAATCTCACAGGACTTCATTAGCGAATTTCGACTAGCGTCTGAGTTCTCATGGCGGACACACTCATGGTTGAGTGCCCTCGACGTCCCCGACAACCGGGCGCTGACCCCTCCGCTTCCGAGACGGATTGATGGCCAAGGCAAAAGCCAACGACTCGCTCATTGCCGAACTTGAAAGCGCGACCCATAGCGGCTCGCCCGAACGCTGCGCCGAGACGATGCGGCGCGTCACCGATCTCTTTCTCACCGGCGCTGATCGCTACAGCGAGGATCAGGTCCTGCTGTTCGAGAACGTGCTTGGGTTCCTGGTTGAACGGATCGAATGGCGTGCACGCGAGGAGCTGAGCACGCGGCTGGCGCTGGTCGACAACGCGCCGATCCGGGTCATTCGGCGCCTGGCACAGGACGACGAGATTGCGGTTGCGGGCCCGGTGCTGACCCACTCGCCGCGCCTGAGTGGTAGCGACCTGATCCAGATCGCGCGCAGCAAGGGCCAGGCGCACCTGCTGGCGATTTCGGGACGGCGACATCTCGACGAGGCGGTGACCGACGTGCTGCTCGACCGTGGCAATCGCGAGGTCATCCACAAGCTTGCGAGCAACACGGGCGCGAGCTTTTCCGAGTCCGGGTTCACCACGCTGGTGCTCAAGGCCAACGCCGACGAGCGCCTCGCCGAGACCGTCGGGCTGCGGCTCGACGTTCCGAGCCATCTGTTTCAGCAGCTCCTGACGCAAGCGACCAAGACGGTACGAACAAGGCTGTTGGCCTTGGCTCCGCCCGAGACCCAGCGCGAAATCCGGCGGGTGCTCGCCACCGTCTCGAAGGAAATCGGGTGGGAGGCAACGGCGCCGCGCGACTTCGCGCATGCGCAGGAACGCGTGCATGCCCTTTATCAAAGGGGCGAGCTCAATGAGACAGCCCTGGGTGAGCTTGCAAGGCTGCACAAGTACGAGGATCTGGTCGCCGCACTCTCGCTCCTATGCTCGGCGCCGATCGGGGTGATCGATCCGTTGATGGCCAGTCCACGCGATGACGGCCTGCTGGTCCCGTGCCGGGTTGCCAAGCTGAGCTGGCCTACCGTGGATGCAATCCTGCAGCATAGAGGCGCGAATCATGCGCTGACCGGGCATGACCGCGACAAGCTGCGAGCCGAGTACGCGAGGCTGTCGCAGGCGACCGCGCAACGGTTGCTGGGGTTCTGGCAGGCGCAGGCGGCAGGCACGCGGCACTGAACGAGTGTCGGAACGGCAAGTCCTGAAATACCCATCACCCCCGCATGCGCGCCTGCACGGCCAGCGAAAGTAGCGCGCGCTGCGCGATCGGCTCGCTCACGTCGGCGCGGGCATGCTGGCGGCGCGTCTCGAGCGCGGCTTCGGTAAGCTGGCTCATCGCGCGCGCAAGCCGCGCCGCCGTCCATGCCCGCAGCGCCGCCTCGACCACCGGCTTGCGGCTGAAATGCATGCGCATCTCATCGGCGGCGCCGCTCGCCGATTGGCCGCCTTCGACTGCCAGCCGCGCCCGGTGCAGCGCCGCGACATGGCGGATCGCAGCGGCGAGGATCGCCGAGGGCGTGGTGCCGGCGGTGCGCGCCTTGGTGAATTGGAACTCGACATCAGCGGTGCGCCCCGCGAAGGCGGCATCGAGGAGCGCATCAAGCGCGAGCGCGGAGGCATCGGCCGTGACCGCCATCACGTCATCGAGCTCGATGCGGGTCTGGCCGCGGGCATAAAGCGCGAGCTTTAAGATCTCGCTGCGCGAGGCGAGCCGGTCGCCGCCCAGGAGCGGGAGGAGGGCTGCGCGCGCCTCCGGCGCGATGGTCAATCCGCTCTCGCGCATCTCGGCATCGATCAGGCGGTCGAGGGTCTTCTGGTCGTCCTCGTAGCAGGGGATCGCTACGGCGTTCTTGGCGCGCTCGCACAGCGCCCGCAGCGGCGCGTTGCGGCGCAGGTCGCCCGCTTCGATCACCACCCGGCAATCGGGAGAGGCGGCCGCCAGCAGCGCCTCGACCGCCGACACGATGTTGCGGGAGCCGACCTTGACCCAAACCGCCCGTCGCCCGCCGAACAGCGGGATCGTGTTGGCCTCCTCGACCAGTCGCGTCGGCTCCGAGGCGAGATCATCGCCGTCGATCCGCGCCAGCGAGAACGGGTCATTGATGTCCTCGACCGAGGCGCGGATCAGCGCCAGCGCGCGCTCGCGCACGAGTCCGGAATCCGGCCCGAACACCAGCACCACCGGCTGCGCGGGCTTGGCCACGAAGGCGTCGACTTGGAAGGCTTTGAGGGCGACCATGGGATTGTCGAGTAGGGAGTGGCGAATAGCGAATAGCGAACAGCGAACAGCGAACAGCGAACAGCGAACAGTATAGAAAAATGGCCCGCGCTTGCTATTCCCTATTCGCTACTCGCTACTCGCCATTCGCTATTCGCCCTCTCTCACGCCACCACATTGACGATCCGCTGCGGCACCACGATCACCTTCCGGGGTGGCTTGCCGTCGAGCGCACGCTGGACCGCCTCGAGCGCCAGCACGGCCGCCTCGATCTCGGCCGCCTTGGCGTCGCGCGCGACGGTGACGTCGGCGCGCTTCTTGCCGTTGACCTGCACCGGCAGCGTGATGGTGGTCTCGACCAGCAAGGCCGGCTCGAGCTGCGGCCAGGCTTCCGTGGCGACCAGCGTCTTGTGTCCGAGCGCGGCCCAGCACTCCTCGGCAAGGTGCGGCATCATCGGATTGAACAGCCGCACCAGGATATCGGCCGCTTCCTTGGCGGCCCAGCGGTAGTCAGGCGAGGGCGCGTGCTCGACCGCGCCGATCGAGCCCGACAGCGCGTTGGCGAACTCGTAGAGGTGGGCGACGCAGACGTTGAAGTGCAGCTTCTCGATTGCGTCCGACACCTTGGCGAGCGCGCCGTGGGACGCCTTGCGCAGCGCGAGCGCCGCCTCGCCGAACTGCGCCGGACGCTCGGCTGGCGCGTCCTTGGCGATATCGGCCGCCTCGCCAACGAGCCGCCAGAGCCGCTGCGTGAAGCGCCAGGCGCCCTGGACCCCGCGCTCGGTCCATTCCACATCGCGCTCGGGCGGCGAGTCCGACAGCATGAACCAGCGCGCCACGTCGGCGCCGTAGCTCGACATGATGTCGTCGGGGTCGATGGTGTTCCGTTTCGACTTCGACATCTTCTCGATCGGGCCGATCACGACCGGCGCGCCGCTCGCCGCCAGAGAGGCGCGGCGCTCCTCGCCCACGGTCTCGATCTTGACCTCGGCCGGCATCACCCATTCGCCGTTCGCCCGATAGGTCTCGTGCACCACCATCCCCTGCGTGAACAGGCCGGCGAACGGCTCGTCGAGACCGAGGTGGCCGGTCGCCTGCATGGCGCGGGCGAAGAAGCGGCTATAGAGCAGGTGCAGGATCGCGTGCTCGATGCCGCCGATGTACTGGTCGACCGGCAGCCAGGCGTCGACGACCTTGCGGTCGGTGGGGGCGGACTTGTTCCAGGGGTCGGTGAAGCGCGCGAAGTACCAGGACGAGTCCACGAACGTGTCCATGGTGTCGGTCTCGCGCCGCGCCGCCTTGCCGCATTGCGGGCAGTGCACGTTCTTCCAGGTCGGATGGCGATCGAGCGGATTGCCCGGCTTGTCGAAGGTGACGTCCTCCGGCAGCTTGACCGGCAGGTCCGCGACCGGCACCGGCACCACGCCGCAGGCCTCGCAGTGGATGATCGGGATCGGGCAGCCCCAGTAGCGCTGGCGCGAGATGCCCCAGTCCCGCAGGCGGTAGTTGACCTGGCGCGTGCCGACGGGTGCGTTGCCGCGCCGTTCCTGCTCCAGCCGCTTCGCCACTTCCTCCTTGGCGTCCGCGATCGTCATGCCGTCGAGGAAACGCGAGTTGATCAGGCGCCCCTCGCCATCATAGGCGGTGTCGGTGATGACGAAGCTCTTCGGATCGGTATCCGGCGGACACACCACCGGCGTGTTGCCGAGCCCGTATTTGTTGACGAAGTCGAGGTCGCGCTGGTCGTGCGCCGGGCAGCCGAAGATCGCGCCGGTGCCGTACTCCATCAGGATGAAGTTGGCGACGTAGACCGGCAGCTTCCAGCTCGGATCGAACGGGTGGATCGCCTTGATGTCAGTATAGAAGCCCTGCTTCTCGGCGGTGTCGACGATCTCCTGCGCGGTGCCGTGACGCTTGCACTCGGCGATGAAGTCGGCGAGCGCGGGGTCCTTGGTCGCCGCCGCGGCCGCCAGCGGATGGTCGGGCGCGAGCGCCATGAACTTGGCGCCGAACAAGGTGTCCGGCCGGGTGGTGAAGATCTCTAGCTCGCGCTCGCCGCTCGGCGTCGTTGCGGGATCGAGCGCGAAGCGAACGAGCAAGCCTTCGGAGCGGCCGATCCAGTTGCGCTGCATGATGCGCACCTTCTCGGGCCAGCGCTCAAGCTTGTCGAGGGCGTCGAGCAGGTCCTGCGCGAAGGCGGTGATCTTGAAGAACCATTGCGTCAGCTCGCGTTGCTCGACCAGCGCGCCCGAGCGCCAGCCACGGCCGTCGATCACCTGCTCGTTGGCGAGCACGGTGTGATCGACCGGGTCCCAGTTCACCTTCGACTGCTTGCGCTCAACGAGGCCCGCGCGCAGGAAATCGAGGAACATCCGCTGCTGATGCTTGTAGTATTGAGGATCGCAGGTCGCGATCTCGCGCGCCCAGTCGAGCGAGAGCCCCATCGACTTGAGCTGGCCCTTCATCGCCTCGATGTTCTGGTAGGTCCAGGCGCGCGGATGGACCTTGCGCTCCATGGCGGCGTTCTCGGCCGGCATCCCGAACGCGTCCCAGCCCATCGGGTGTAGGACCGAGAAACCTTTGGAGCGCTTGTAGCGGGCCACCACGTCGCCCATGGTGTAGTTGCGCACGTGCCCCATATGGATGCGCCCGGACGGGTAGGGGAACATCTCCAGCACGTAGTATTTGGCGCCTTGGCGCGCGGGATCGTTGGCGGTCGCGAAGATTCCGCGCTCGTCCCAGATTGTCTGCCAGCGTGGCTCGGCGTCGCGGGCGTTGTAGCGGTCGGCGGTCATGGAATGGCGCGTCGGCTCCGAATTTTCGGGGCCGACTAGGGCATGAAAGGCGCGGATGGGTCAACGGGTTGGCGTGGCGGCCGAGCCTGTTTGAACCGCCACGCGGTGCCGCCACGCCGCCTACTTCACCACGATCTTGCCGAACATGCCGGCCTGGTAGTGTCCCGGGATCAGGCAGGCGAACTCGAACTCGCCCCGCTTGGTGAAGCGCCACAAGATCTCGGTTTTGCCTTTGGGATCGAGGCGCCTGCCATTGGGGTCGTCGTGCCGCATGTCCGGGGCCTTCATCATCGCCTTGCCGTGCTCGGCATTCTCCTTGGCGGTAGCGAGCATGAACTCGTGTTCGAGGGCGCCGTCGTTCTTGAGCACGAAGCGGACCTGCTCGTTACGGCGCACCTCGATGCGATCGGGCGCGAACAGCATCTTTCCGTCGCTCTCCCGCATCGTGATCTCGACCACGCGGGACGCCTGTTTCGGATTGCCGGGCTCGCCCGCCGAGAACGTCCGGTGCACGGCGTGTGCACCATGCGCATCGTGGGCGTATCCGGGCGGGATTGAGCCGCCCGCACTCAGGAGGGCGAGGCAGGCCGCCAGGACTGCCGCTCCTCCCGTAAGGTCGGTTGATTTGGGCATGGCTTTCGTCCTCCGCTCAGTGGTACCGCCCCTGCGCGGTCTTGCCGTCCGGCCCGGTGAGCTGCACTACGCCCTTCACGGCCGTCGGGACCGCGACCGGCGAAGAACCGGCAAGGCGGTTGTCCTGCGGGGCGAGCTCGATGCGCTGCGCTTTGCCGGCGATGGTAAGGATGGCGAGGCCCTTGAAGCCCGCGGCCGGAATTGGCTTTTCGTTGCTATCGGAGAGATAGACCGCGACTGCTTTCGTCTCCACCACCAGCTCGACGTGATAGGGGCCGGCCTCCACCACCCGGCCGCCGTTGGGTCCCTTGGAGACCTCGTGGGCGGTGGCTGGCAGGGCGGCGAGGAGAAGCGCGGCGATCAGAATGCGGCGGTTCATGGGAAGCCTCCTTGGTTGGGGTTAGAATGTGGTTGGGGTTGGTGCAGTGCCCGGCGCGACTGGCGCCGGGGTGGATGCGCTACGCAGCCGTTCGAGCGCGGCGCGCCCGAACGCGAGGAACAGGACCGGGGTGAGAATGGCGTCGAGCGCAGTCGCGCTGACGAGGCCGCCGAAGATCGTCACTGCCACCGGATGCAGGATCTCCTTGCCGGGGCTCGACGCATCGATCAACAGCGGCGCCAGCGCGACGCCGGCCGACAGCGCGGTCATCAAGACCGGCGTGAGCCGTTCGAGCGTGCCGCGGATCACGAGCTCGCGTCCGAATGGCATGCCTTCGTGCAGTGCGAGATTGATGTAGTGCGACACCTTGAGGATGCCGTTGCGCGCCGCGATTCCGGTGAGCGTCACAAAGCCCACCATGCTGGCGACCGACAGCGGCTGGCCTGCGATCCAGAGCGCCATGACCGATCCGATCAAGGCGAGCGGCACGCTGCCCATGATGATGAGCGCCAGCACGGCCGAGCGGTAGCGGCTATAGAGAATCGCGAAAATGAGTGCGAGCGAGAGCGCGGAGAGGAGCCCGATCGTGCGGCTCGCTTCCTCCTGCGCCTGGAAGGTGCCCTCGAGGCTCGCAAAGAATCCTTCCGGCAGCGGGGCGGCCGCCATCTCCTGCCGTATGGCGGCGACCAGCTGGGTCATGTTTGCGCTCGCCTCGGTGTTGGCGAACACCACGACCCGCCGCCGGCTGTTCTCGCGCAGGATCTGATTGGGGCCGTCGGTCTCCTTGATGTCCGCGATCTGCCGCGCCGGGACCCAGCCGCTCGGGGTTTCGATCAGGAGATCGCCCAGGCGGCGGGTGGTGCGCATGTTTTCGGCGAGCCGCATGGTCACGTCGAAGCGGCGGTAGCCGTCGGCAACGCGCGAGATGACGCGCCCGTTCGAGAGCCGGCTCAACTGCTCGATCACGGCGCCCGGCTGCACGCCATAGAGCGCAGCGCGGCCGTAGTCGACGCGGATCTCCAGCTGCGGGATGCGAACCTGCTTTTCCACCTGCAGATCAACGAGGCCCGGGATCTTGGCAAGCCGCTGCCGCAGGTCCTCCGCGACGGTGATTAGCGTATCGAGCTGGTCGCCGAACACTTTCAGCGCGATCTCGGCGCGCACGCCCGACAAGAGGTGATCGAGGCGGTGGGAGATCGGCTGGCCGATGTTGACTGCGACCGGCAGCACCGCGAGCCGCCCACGCAAATCGGCGACGATCTCGGCTTTGCTGCGCCCGGATGGGGTGAGCTCGACTTCGATCTCGGAGTAGTGGACGCCTTCGGCATGCTCGTCGAGCTCGGCGCGGCCGGTGCGGCGGCCGACGGTCTTGACCTCCGGCACATCGAGCATCAGCCGCTCCGCGATCAGCCCCACGCGATTCGATTCGGCGAGCGAAATGCCCGGGTTGAACAGCACGTTGATGGTGAAGGTGCCTTCGTTGAAGGGCGGCAGGAAGGTGCGTGGGAGGAGGAATGCCGCGCTGGTGGCGGCCACGACCATCAGGGCGACCACGCTCATCAGCAGCGACGGATGGCCGAACGCGCGTTCGAGCAGCGCGCGGTTGCCTCGCTTGAGCGCGCGCACCAGCGGGCTCTCGTGCTCGCCGAGCCGCTTGAGGCGTGGCAGCATCAGGTAGGCCATCACCGGGGTGAGCGTGATCGACACCACGAGGCTCGCCAGGATCGAGATGATGTAGGCAAGCCCGAGCGGCGCAAACAGGCGACCCTCGATCCCCGAGAGCGCGAACAGCGGCACGAACACCAGGATGATGATCGCGGTGGCGTAGAGGATGCCCGAGCGCACCTCCTGCGAGGCTGCCACCACCACGTCGAACGTTGGCAGCGGGTTGGCGCGCGCGCGGTTCTCGCGCAGGCGCCGGTAGATGTTCTCGACGTCGACGACCGCGTCGTCGACAAGCTCTCCGATCGCGATCGCGAGCCCGCCGAGCGTCATGGTGTTGATGGACAGGCCAGCGAACGAGAAGATCACGGCGGTCGCCAGGATCGAGACCGGGATGGCGGTGAGCGAGATTGCGGTCGTGCGCCAGTTGAGCAGAAACGCAAACAGTATGACCGCGACCACGACCGCGGCCTCGAGCAGCACGCGCTGCACATTGTGGATCGAGGTCTCGATGAAGTTCGCCTGCCGGAACAGCACCTGGTCGGCGCGGATGCCTTGCGGCAGGCTCGCCGTGATCTGGCTCAGCGCCTCCTCGATCTGGCGCGTCAGCTTGATGGTGTCGACGCTGGGCTGCTTCTCGATCGAGATGACGACCGCGGGCTTGCCCATGTAGCCTGAATCGCCGCGCTTGACCTTGGCGGCGAAGGTCACGCTTGCGACCTGGCGCAGATAGACGGCGCGGCCGTCGACCGTCGCCACCACCACGCTGCGCATGTCGTCGAGGCTCGTGGTGCGCCCGATATTGCGAATGAGGTACTCGCGCGAATACTGGTCGGTGAAGCCGCCGCCGGTATTGAGCCCGAACTGGGCGAGCGCCTTCTCAAGCTGCTCATAGGACACGCCGAGCGCGCGTAAGGCGGCCGGATGCGGCGACACCCGGAACTGCCGCACCTCGCCGCCCATCGGGATGACCTGGGCAACGCCCGGAATGGTGAGGAGCCGCGGCCTTATGGTGAAGTCGGCAGCCTCGCGCAGCTCCATCGCCGTGGCGCGCTCGCTGGTGACGGCAACGAGCAGGATTTGACCCATGATCGAGCTGATCGGGCCCATCTGCGGCTGCGTGTTAGGCGGCAACTGCTCGCGGATGAGCGCCAGCCGCTCGGCGATCTGCTGGCGGTTGCGATAGATGTCGGTGCCCCAGTCGAACTCGACATACACCATCGACAGCCCGATGCCTGATACCGAGCGCACCCGCGACACGCCGGGCAGGCCGTTCATCTGCGTCTCGATCGGGAACGTGACCAGCTGCTCGACCTCGACCGGCGCGAGACCCTCGGCCTCGGTCATGATGGTGACGGTCGGCTTGTTGAGATCCGGGAACACGTCGACCGGCAGCCGCGTCACCGCGAACGCGCCGTAGAGCACCAGCACGCCCGCGAGGGCGAGGATCAGGAACCGATTGCGAACCGACTGGCCGACCAGGAAGGTGAACATTAGTTGTCCCTCAACGGACCTGATCGAGCAGCTCGGCGCCCTGCACGACGATGCGCTTGCCGGACGCGATGCCGGCTGCCACCAGGACGCGCTCGCCGTCCAAGGGCTCGATGCGCACCGGGCGGGGCTGGAAGCGCTCGGCGGCGACATGCTCGTAGACGAGGTCCTGGCCGCTGGCATTGCGCACCACGGCGGATCGCGGTAGCGCGATGCCCCGCTGCTCCTCGCCGGTCGATGCGAACACAGTGACGAACTGCCCGACCCGCAGCCGGCTTACGTCGCCCTCGATCGCGAAATGCACCGGGATCGACTGGCTGCGATCCGAGAAGCCGGAGCCGCGGTAGGTCAGGGCGAGGCTCTGGCCGGTGCCGGTCTGCGCGGTCGCGCTGGCAGTGCCCGAAAGGGCATCGAAGCTGAGCGCTTCGATCAACAGGCGCGCCGGGTCGACAATGTGGAACACGATCGTGTTCGGCTGCGCCATCTGGCCGGCGACCGGCGTGCCGTCAGCGATCACGCCCGCAACCGGCGCGATGAGCGTCTCGGGCTCGCGGCGCACCTTCTCGAGCGCCGCTCGGCGATCCTTGAGACCCTGCAACTCCAGCCGCGCCTCGTCGAGCTGGACGCGCGACACCGCGCCGCTCTGCGCAAGCGGCTCGTAGCGGGTCACGCGCCGCTCGACGATCGAGATCTGCTGGTCGAGCTCGCCCTGGCGCTGGCGCATGTCAGAGATGTCGATCGCCTGCAGCGGGGGCGTGACGTAAGCCAGCACGTCGCCGGCATTGACGCGCGTGCCGAGGCGCGGGAACCCGCCGGGCGGCGGCGCCAGGCGGCCGCCCGCCGAGGCTTGCACCAGTCCGCTCGCATTGGGATCCGGAATGATGCGGCCCGGCAATTCGATGCTGCGCTGGAAGCGCCCGTCGGCCGTCATCGCCGTGCGGATCGCGAGAATGCGTTGCGTCGGCTTGGGTACGAACAGGCTGCCGTCAGGCAAGCGCTGGGAGAGGTCGCGCCCGACCGGTTGCGTCGGGGCGGCAGGGCTCGTGTGATCTTCGCCCTCATGCGCGGCCGCAACGGTTGCGAGGAACACGAGTGCGGCCAGTACGGCGGCCGTGGGCAAGGCGCGCGGCCGGCGACGAACGGTCGTCGTCAGCACCAGCGCAAGAACAAAACCGGCTGCTGCTGCGGCGGCCAAAAAAGCGAGCTCGCGAGAGCGCCCGCCCGTGGTCGCACCGCCGCCAGCCGGCGCCGGATCGGGAATCTCCAGGGTGATCGGCAGGACATCGACGTCGCCCTCCGTGGTCACCGTGAAGATCAGATCGTATTTGCCGGGCTTGTCGAGCCAGGGCGCCGCGATCCGGAACACGTCACCGGCTTCGGCACGGGCGGTAGTCGGGCCGGCGGGCGTTTCGACCTCGATCTCGGCGCGCCCGATCGGCTCGTTGCTGGTGAAGCGGTCGAGGTAGATGGCGATCGCATTGCCTTCGGCGACGGCCACAAGCTCGAGCGCGTCGGATTGCGCTTCGCCGCGTGGCGCAATGCGGGCAGGAGTTGGCGCCGGCTCGTGCTCGTGCCCCTCGTGGGCCGGCGTCCGGCCCGCCGCAAGAAGCAGGATGGTGATCGCCGAGCAAACGGCGAATAGACGGTGCATGGCACACCCTTCGCGTTGAACAGGTCATGCGCGTGCGCATTGCCGCAAGCGATGCGCGCGACAGAAAGGATCCGTTCAGGCGAAGGATTTTGGCGGCTTGGGGAGCGCTTCGGGCGGCAGGCCGAGCAATGCGCCGACGCGGCCGAATAGCAGCGCGTGCGAGGTGGTGAACGCAGGCGCGACCGACATCTCGGGAACGAGCGCAGCCGCGCAACACGTCATGCCGGCCGTGCCGCTGCAGCAATGGCTGGCGCAGTTCGACATGCCGCGATCGCTTGGAGGCGCCCAGGTGCGTGCGATCTCGTTGCGGACCGTGTTGGTGGTCATCGCGGGCTCGCCGGCTACGCGCTGGTCTGCCGCGGGCGGGAGCGCCTGTTCGACCGTTGTTGCGGTTGCGTGATGCGCATGGCCTGCATGAGCGCTGGCGAGCGACGGCGCAAGCAAGGCCGCGCACAGCACCACCGCCGCCAGGACACGCTCCACCACTTGCGGATGCAAGACCATGCCAAAGGCTACCACGGCTTTGCCCCGCCCCCAAGATACTTCTGGCGATCCTTCTGGCGATCCTTGGGGCGCCACTTGCGGTGAGGCTCGGGAGCCCGGAGGCAGGGTACTTCAGGACGGGCCATGATGGCGCGGTCAGCTCGCGGCTGCGAGCTCGATGTCGTTGTGCACGACGACCGTGTTGCGGCCGCCCCGTTTGGCGGCATAGAGCCCGGCGTCGGCGGCTTCGACCAGGCCTTTGGCCGTGTCACCGAGGCTCGGCACCAGCGAAGCGACGCCGATGCTGACGCTCACCTGGCCGAGCGGCGAATCCGCGTTGGCGATGCACAGCTCTTCGACTGCACGCCTCAGCCGTTCGGCGACGATGCGTGCGCCGGCGAGGCTTGCGCCTGGAAGCAGCAGGGCGAATTCCTCGCCGCCATAGCGGGCCGGCAGGTCGCCCGGTCGGCAGGCGAAGCTTGTCAGAAGCTTGCCAACCCGACGCAGGCACGCGTCGCCTTCGACATGCCCGTAGCGATCATTGAACAGCTTGAAGTGGTCGACGTCGATCATCAGCAAGCCGACCGCGTGGCCATACCGGGTGGCCTCCCGCCAGGTCTTCATAAGCGCTTCATCGAAGCTGCGGCGGTTGGCGAGACCGGAGAGGGGGTCGATCAATGCGAGTCGTTCGAGGTGCTCGTTGGCGGAACGCAACTCGCCTTCGCGTTCGGCAAGTTTCTGCGCCATGTCGCTGAGCGCCGTCGCGAGCGGCTCGAACTCCTTGGCCCAGCGTTGCCGCTCAGGCCGCGCGGCAAGGTCGCCGCGCCCCAGGCTGGTTGCGGTGCGAGCGAGCGAGCGGATCGGGTCGACGATCAACCGCTCGCCGCCGATCCAGGCGATGATCAGCACCAGGACCCCGAAGAAGCCGACCTGCAGATAGGAGACCTGGACCTCGCGATCGATGTGGCGCAGCACTTCGGCCTCGGTCAGTCCGACCACGAGGCGCGCATCGCTCAGTGGCACGGCCACGAAGCCGAATATGCGGCGGACACCGTCGAGCCCGGCCGTTCTTGCCGTCCCCTCGGTGCGATCGTTGAATCCCCGCAGCAGGTCCGAATCGCGCACCGACCTGCCGATCCAACTGGCGGTCTGGCGGTCGCCGGCAAGCACGGTGCCGCCGGCATCGACCAGCATGACCGTGGCGCCCGGCCGCCGTTCGAGTGCGGCGACCAGTTGGCCGACCCATTGCAGATCGACGGACGCCACCATCACGGCATTGACGTTTGGATCGATCGCTTGCGCCGGATAGGCCGCGACGATCGCCGGCGATTGGTTGGCGCGGCCGACAAGATAGTCGCTGACCACAAAATCCTGGCTGCGGATGGCCTCCTCATAGTGCGGACGGTCCGACATATCGAGACCGACTGCTGAGGGCAGGGTGGAGCATTTGATCCGGCCGTCGGGCCCGATGATCGACATGCCCTTGATCCACGGCATGTTGCCCACGAGGTCCCGGAGGTACAAATTGCAGGTGTCGCCGCGTGCCAGCATCGCCACATAGGCGCGCGCCGTCACCTGCAGCATGGCGCGGACGGTGGTGATGATCTCACGTTGGCCCTCGGCGCCCCGCTTGGTCAGGCCGAGCACCTCGGTGGCGGCGGCCGCGATGCGCTCGCTGCGGCTTGCCTCGAGCAGCCGGACACGGTCGACCATGAGTGGGACGACGATGAGCAATGCCAGCAGGACCAGGCGACCCCGGATGCTCAGGAAGGGGGCCCCTGGTTTCTTTTGGCGGTCGCGGTGGAAGAGGGCGAGCATTGTTGTTTCGGAACCGATCCGTCATAGCGAATATGAATTGATCATAGCGAATGGAAATGAAGGGCCATTTGGCGGGATCGATAAAACTTGAAGCAATTTGTCCACGGTCAGCTACGAACTTCAGACGTGGTCACTGAAAATTCGGAACGCCTGATGGAAGCGATTGATTCACAAGCCCGGCTCGCGGCGGTGCGTCAGGAGATTGCGCAGGCCTGCCTGGCCGCTGGCCGTGATCCGGATTCGGTCACTCTGGTTGCGGTGTCGAAGACATTCGAAGCCGCTGCGATCGAGCCGGTCATTGCAGCCGGCCAGAGGGTATTCGGGGAGAACCGGGTGCAGGAGGCGAAGGCGAAATGGCCGGGCTTGCGCGACCGCCATCCCGGCCTCGAGCTTCACCTGATTGGCCCGCTGCAGTCGAACAAGGCCAAGGACGCGGTCGCGCTGTTCGACGCCATTCATTCGGTCGATCGGGCGAGCCTGTGCGAGGCGCTGGCCAAGGAGATCGCTCGGCAGGGCCAACGGCCGACCCTGTTCGTCGAGGTGAACACTGGCGGCGAGCCACAGAAGGCAGGGGTGTTGCCGGAGGCGGCCGACGACTTCCTCGCGGCCTGCCGCGATCGTTATGGCCTGTTGATCGCCGGTCTGATGTGCATTCCGCCGGCCAATGAACCACCGGCGCCACACTTTGCATTGACGGCGAAGATCGCGGCCCGTCACGATCTCAAGTTGCTGTCCATGGGCATGAGCGCGGATTTCGCGACTGCGATTGCGTTCGGGGCGACCCATGTAAGGGTCGGGACAGCGATTTTCGGCAGCCGGGACTGACGCAGCCTAAATATGAACGAGGATTCGTGTTTTCGGTCCGAGCCGTGTGATGAGGCGCCGGAGATCCCGAGGCGCCAACGCGATGCATCCGGCCGTCGGCGAGCGGTCCGGACGAGCGACATGCAGGAACACGGCACTGCCTCGTCCGGCAATCCGCGGACGGGTGTTGTGGTTAATCTCGATAATGAGGTCGTACAGCCGGTCGTCGCGCCACAGGCGGTCGCCTGGTTCATTGGCCGAGCGCTGGAACGGGCGATTATAGCGGCGGTCGCTGGCGTCCTCGCACCAGGCCACGAGGGGATCGATGCGGACTATGGGCAGCAGCGTTGGTGGCCTTGGTCCGCGGTCGGCGCGCCACCATAATCGCTGCAGGCGGAATTGCCCCCGCGGAGTGGCACCGTCACCCTCGCGCTTGTTGGCGCGGATGCCGGAGCGACCGAGCACGACCGGGATTGCGAGCTGTCCCGCCAGCAAGACTCCGTGGCTGCGTGCGCCCGGCTTTGCGCAGACCCGGAGAAGCGATAAAGCCATGTGACGCATGGGTTTTCCCTGGACTTGCCGGGTTCGGTCCGAGCCATGGCCGGGGTTATAAGGAGATGACAAGTGCCGCTTGCTCTTTTGGCCCCGAATGCTCTACTTCCCGCGGCGCCTGCCGGCGCTAGTTTTGGGGGGCAGCCGGTCGTACCCGATTTGGCCATCGTTGCGTATGGATCCTGGAGGCCACAACCACATTAGAACCATGGGTTTTCTTCTCTCTACCGAGGATCTTCGAAGTTCGCAGCGCAGGCCATTGCGACGATTTGCGAAAGTCGGAATCGAACCACCAGCCCCCTTCCAGAGCCCTCGATGACCAACGTCCGCAGAATACTGATTGTTGAAGACGACCCCGAATTGCGCGATGCGCTGGTGGAGCAGCTCGCGCTGCATGAGGAATTCGAAGCGCTGGCGGCCGAAAACGGAACCAAAGGCGTACAGGCTGCCAAGACGGGGCAGGTCGATCTCGTGATCATGGATGTGGGCCTCCCGGACATCGACGGGCGGGAGGCTGTTCGAATCCTGCGCAAGGGTGGCTTCAAGGCGCCAATCATCCTGTTGACTGGTCATGATACCGATTCCGACACAATTCTCGGGCTTGAATCCGGTGCCAATGACTATGTTACCAAGCCGTTCCGATTTGCAGTGCTGCTGGCGCGAATCCGAGCCCAGTTGCGCCAACACGAAGCGAGCGAGGACGCGGTCTTCACGATCGGGCCCTTCACGTTCCGGCCGAGCTCCAAGCTTCTGCTTAACGCCAAGGGGAACAAGGTCCGTCTGACCGAGAAGGAGACAGCGATCCTGCGTTTTCTCTACCGGGCCGGCCAGAAGCCGGTGTCGCGCGAGACGCTCCTGCAGGAGGTTTGGGGCTACAATTCAGGGGTCACGACCCATACGCTGGAGACTCATATCTACCGGTTGCGGCAGAAGGTCGAGCGTGATGCCACAACGCCAACGATCCTGGTGACCGAGACCGGCGGCTACAAACTGGTGCCGTGATTTCGTCGCTTCATGACGATCGAGGATGACATCTCTTTCTTTGAGCGGGTCCCGACCCTGAGCATGTTGGGGCGCGGAGCGCTTCGCATCCTGGCGATCGGCGCCGAGAGCCGCTATGTGCACAGCGGGGAGACGCTGTTTGCGGTCGGCGACGATGCCGACTCCGGCTACGTCGTGCAGGAGGGCTCCTTCCGCCTTTCGCCGCGGGGATCGGACACTGCCAAGAGCTTCAAGGTGGGCGTCGGCACGCTGCTCGGCGAGCTCGCCCTGTTCACCGAAACGACGCGCCCCGTGACTGCGACTGCGCTCGAGCCTTCGACCGTGCTCTGCATCCCGCGGCCGCTGTTTCTCAAGATGCTCGACGGCTACCCGGACGCGGCGGTCCGGCTGCGCGAGATTTTGGCCAAGCGGATCGACGAATCCGAGCGCGACATGCAGCGCATTCGCGCCGTGATCGATCCGAGCGAACGGACGTAATCCGAAAGCCTTACACCTCCAGCGTCGCGGTCACCGGCACGTGGTCGGAGGGGCGCTCAGCGCTGCGATACTGCTTCGCGATCGCGATGGTGGCGACGCGGTCGGCGAGCGCGGGCGAGGTCCAGATGTGATCGAGTCGGCGGCCTTTGTCGGCGGTGGCCCAGTCGGGCGAGCGGTAGCTCCACCACGTATAGAGCTTGGCCGGCTCGGGCGTGAGCGCGCGCATCGAGTCGACCCAGCGGCCGGCCTTTGCGACGGCGATGAGCTTGTCGCATTCGATCGGGGTGTGGGAGACGACGCGCAGCATCTGTTTATGGCTCCAGACGTCGTGCTCAAGCGGCGCCACGTTGAGGTCGCCAAGGAGAATCGCGCGCTCACTCGCGGCGGGTCGCAGCGCCGCATGGGCGCGCATTTCGTCCAGGAAGGAAAGCTTGTGGGCAAACTTCGGATTGAGATCGGGATCGGGAATGTCACCGCCCGCCGGCACGTAGAAATTATGCACTGTCACCGGGTCAGGCAGGCCGGCGCGCTCGCCGAACACCGCCGAGATGTGGCGGCAATCGCTCTTGCCGCAGAACGCCTGCACGTTGAAGCTCTCGAACGGCAGCCGCGAGAGCACCGCGACGCCGTGATAGCCCTTCTGCCCGTTGATCGCCGCGTGGATATAGCCGAGCCGGCGGAAGCGCTTGTGCGGAAAGCTGTCGTCCGGGCACTTGGTTTCCTGCAGACACAGGATGTCCGGACGCACCGCCTTGATGAACTTCGCCACCAAGTCGATGCGCAGCCGCACCGAGTTTATGTTCCAGGTGGTGACGGTCAGACGCATGGGATTGGCGAATAGCAAATGGCGAGTAGCGAATAGGGAACGAGAAAGGGTGTCTGCTTCGCCCCTATTCGCTACTCGCCGCTCGCCACTCGCTAATTGGGGTACTGCGTGTAGTCGATCTTGAACAGGTTTGGATCCGGCCGCTTGGCGGTGTCGAGATTGGAGAGCGCGATGGTGGTGTCGTAGCCCTGCGGATCGGTCACCACCCATTGCTTGAGCTGGAAATCCTTGGCGCCGAACATCATCATCAGCCGGCTGGTGCCGATGAGCGCGTGTTTTTCCTCGACCACCACGGTTACGTAGGTGTCGTCGGCCGACACGGCGGTCACGGTGGTGTCGCGCATGAGATCGATGCGATCGGCGAGCAGGAACCGCAGCGGCGTCTGCGACAGCGGATAGACGTCCTGGGTGGCAAGCTTGCGGTCGCGCACCACGACGGATGAGCCGTCCGCGATGATGTCGATGCGGCTCGGTGAGTCGTAGTCGAAGCGGACCTTGCCGGGCTTCTGGACGTAGAACTGGCCTTTCGACTGCCGCCCGTCCGGACCGATCTGGGCGAAGTCGCCCGACATGACCTGCACGCGCGTCAGATAGCCGCTGACCTTGTCGACCAGCGCGCGTTGGGCGGCTTCGAGATTCGAGCTCGGGCGCGCCTGCTGCTGCGGCGCCTGCTGCTGCG
>Ga0209798_10000103_pt1 | contig 44741 bp, 36 predicted proteins | sample DOMMetBare3Fresh_FD_187475 | JGI IMG/M metagenome (GOLD analysis project Ga0209798, IMG submission 187475) | Wetland sediment microbial communities from St. Louis River estuary, USA, under dissolved organic matter induced mercury methylation -... | ecosystem: Environmental > Aquatic >...
GGGCGATGCCGTCATGATCAAGGGCTCGCTCGGATCGCGGATGGGGCCGATCGTCAAGGCGCTGGAGCGTCAGTATTCGCGTCGCGATGCGCCGGCGGCGGCGCCGGCACGTGCCCAGGGCTGATCCATGCTCTATTGGCTTTCCGCATTCTCCGACACGATCGGGCCGCTCAATGTGCTGCGCTACATCACGTTCCGCACCGGCGGGGCGCTGATCACCGCGCTTGTGTTCGTGTTCCTGCTCGGCCCCTGGATCATCGATCACCTGCGCCTGCGGCAGGGCAAGGGACAGCCGATCCGCACCGACGGGCCGCAGTCGCATCTCGTCACCAAGAAAGGCACGCCCACCATGGGCGGCCTGATCATCCTGCTCGGGATCGTGGTGTCGACGGTGCTGTGGGCCAATCCGGCGAACTATTACGTTTGGATCGTGCTGGGCGTGACGCTCACCTTTGGGAGCATCGGTTTCTATGACGATTATCTCAAGGTCACCAAGCAGACGCACGCGGGATTTGCCGGCAAGATTCGGATCGTCATCGAGGCGGCGATCGCGCTTGCGGCGTGCTATGTCTTCGTCTCGCTCGGCCGGGAGCCGTTTGCGAGCTCGCTCACATTCCCCTTCTTCAAGGAGCTGATTCTGCCGCTCGGCTTGCTCTTCCCTCTGTTCGGCGCCTTCATCATCGTCGGTGCCGGCAACGCCGTGAACCTCACCGATGGTCTTGACGGGCTGGCCATCGTTCCGGTGATGATCGCAGCCGGTTGCTTCGGCGTGTTTTCATGGGTCGTCGGCAACGCGGTGTTCTCGGATTACCTGCAGCTCCATTTCGTGGTCGGCACCGGAGAGCTCGCGGTGCTATGCGGCGCGGTGATTGGCGCCGGCCTCGGCTTTCTCTGGTTCAACGCACCGCCGGCGTCGATCTTCATGGGCGACACCGGCTCGCTCGCGCTTGGCGGCATGCTCGGCGCGATCGCGGTTGCGACCAAGCACGAGATCGTGCTCGGCATCGTGGGCGGCCTGTTCGTGCTGGAGGCGGTGTCGGTGATCGTGCAGGTGGTGTCGTTCAAGCTCACCGGCAAGCGCGTGTTCCGGATGGCGCCGATCCATCACCATTTCGAGCAGCTCGGCTGGACCGAGCCGCAGATCGTGATCCGCTTCTGGATCATCTCGGTCGTGCTTGCTCTGGTCGGGCTTTCGACGTTGAAACTGCGATGATCCCCATCACCACGTTCGCCGGCAAGACCATCGCCGTGTTCGGTCTCGGCGGCTCTGGCCTCGCGAGCTGCCAGGCGCTGGCCGCCGGCGGCGCCGACGTGATCGCCTGTGATGATGACCAAAAGCGGATGGCGCAGGCGCAGGCCGCAGGCTTTGCGACCGCCGATCTGCGCCGCGCCGACTGGTCCAAGGTGGCGGCGCTTGTGCTCGCTCCCGGCGTGCCGCTCACCCATCCGGCCCCGCACTGGTCGGTCGGGCTCGCGCGCGCGGCCGCGGTGCCGGTGATCGGCGACATCGAGCTGTTCTGCCGTGAGCGGCGGCACCACGTACCGAAGGCGCCATTCGTGGCCATCACCGGCACCAACGGCAAGTCGACGACGACCGCGCTGACCGCGCATCTCCTGGCCTGCGGCGGCCACGCGGTGCAGCTCGGCGGCAATATCGGCACCGCGATCCTGTCGCTTAAGCCGCCGCATACCGGGCAGGTGCATGTCATCGAGGTCTCGTCCTATCAGATCGATCTTGCACCCTCGCTCGATCCGACCGTCGGCGTTCTCATCAATGTGAGCGAGGATCATCTCGACCGTCACGGCACGCTCGCACACTATGCAGCGGTCAAGGAGCGACTGGTGACGGGCGTGCAGGAGGGCGGCACCGCGATCGTCGGCGTCGACGACAACTGGTGCCAGGCCGCGGCCGACCGCGTCGAGCGCGCCGGCAAGACCGTGGTCCGCGTCTCGGTGCGCCGCCCGCTCGCGGACGGGCTCTATGTCGAGGCCGAGCAGATCATGCGGGCGTCAGGCGGCTCCGCGCGCGCGATCGCGCGCCTTGGCCAGAACGGCTCGCTGCGCGGCGCGCACAATGCGCAGAATGCCGCCTGCGCGAGCGGCGTAGCGCTTGCGCTCGGCGTGTCGCCGGACGTGATCCAGCAGGGCCTGCGCACGTTTCCGGGGCTCGCGCACCGCATGGAGGAGATCGGCCGCAAGGGCCGGGTGCTGTTCGTCAACGATTCCAAAGCCACGAATGCGGATTCGGCCGCGCAGGCGCTCGCCTGCTTCAGCGATATCTTCTGGATCGCCGGCGGCAAGCCCAAGACCGGTGGGCTCGCGTCGCTCGCGGGCTTCTTCCCGCGCATGCGCAAGGCCTATCTGATCGGCGAAGCGGCGGCCGGCTTCGCGGCCGAGCTTGAAGGCCATGTGCCGCATGTGATCGCGGGCACGCTCGATCGGGCGGTCGAGCTTGCCGCCCGCGATGCCGAAGCCGCCGACCTCGCCGAGCCGGTCGTGCTGCTCTCGCCCGCCTGCGCGTCGTTCGACCAGTTCCGCAATTTCGAGGCGCGCGGCGACGCCTTCCGAGAGCTGGTGCTGGCGCTGCCGGGGGTGGTGGCGAAGCGGTGAGGCGCGGCGCCTGTGGGGCGTATCGACTGGCAAATATTGATATTTATTGCCATTCGTTAAGTAATTTGTTGGCGTCAGAGCAGTGGAGCCCGACACCATGGCCAGCACCCTGAATATTCAGCTGACCGACGAATTGCGCCGCCATGTGGACATGCGGGCAAGCGACAATGATGTGTATGCGACGCCGAGCGAGTACATCCGTGACCTTGTGCGGCGTGACATGGAGGATTGGGCGATCGTCTCAATCGTTGTGCAAGGATTGAAGGAAGTCAGCGACGGCGAGTTTGTGAAAGAAACCATTCTTGACGTTCTGCGTGAAGATTAGACCGCTTCATGTCCGGGCGTCCTAATACCAATGCGCTCAATGTTTGACTCGTCATGCCCGCGCATAGCCCGTCGCGGGCATCCACGTCTTGAAGGCTCGAGTCGTATCAAAGACGTGGATGGCCGGGACAGGCCCGGCCATGACGTGGAGAGTGCGTTCGTCATTACGCACGTTGGTATTACTTCTCACGCCCACGCCGCCGCATCGCCACCAAGCTGCGGTGTCGGGCGATCCCAGCGCGGCGGCGTCTCCGACAGCTGCACGGCCGGGCCCAGATGGCGCAGCGGTCCGCTCTTCGGATGGCTTTCGATGCGCATGCGATCGAGCTCCTCTGGCGAGAGGTCGAGATCGGCCGCAACGTCATCCAGCTTGCCCTGGCGATAGATCATCATGCCGGAGCGGCAGAGCGAGACGCGCACATGGTAGCTGCCGCCCTCGCGCGCGCGGGCGGCGAGCGCGAGCAGCGTGCCGTAGGCCGCGAGATAGCCGGTGGTGTAGTCGCAGGCGGCACCCGGCAGCAAGGCGGGGCGGTCCGGCTTGCCTTCGTGCAGGATGCCGGTGACGGTCTGCGCCACCTGCTCCCAGCCGGCGCGGTGGCTGAACGGGCCATCGGCGCCGAAGCAGCTGATGGAGACGTAGATGAGGCCCGGCCGCAGCGCCGCAAGCTCCTCCGGCCCGAAGCCGAGCTTCGCCAGCGCGCCCGGACGATAACCCTGCGAGAACACGTCAGCATCCTTGATCAGCGCCTTCAGGCGGGCAGCGTCGTCGGCGCGCGTCAGATCGAGAAAGGTGCTGCGCTTGCCGTGATTGGTGTCGATGACATGCTCGGGGATCTGCGGCAGGCGCTCCGCCGTGACCATCAGCACGTCGGCGCCATGCTCGGCGAGCGTGCGCGCGGCCATCGGTCCGGCCAGGATGCGCGTCAGATCGAGCACGCGGATGCCGCTCAGCGGGCGAGGGCCGTTAGGAAGCGGCTTTGGATCACTGTCGCCGAGCTTGATGATCTCGACCACCGGCTTCTTCAACAGCACCTGGCCGTGCGGATGCGCCAGCCATTCGGTGTTGGTGCGCACCATGGCGCCACAGGCGCGCGCTTCGTCGATCGCGGCTTCGAGGTCGAGCGCATCCCAGCCGGAGACCGCCTTGGCGACCGCTGGCGGGTTGGGCTCGCAGCGCAGCACGTTCAAGACTCTGGCCTTGAGATTGGGCAACCCGAAATGCGGCAGGAACCAGCGCCCATCGCGGGTCGGCCACGGCTGGGTGATCCGGCGCATCGCCTCGTGCTCTTCATTGACGACGTTCCTGAACACCCCGTCCGGCCCCGGCCGCTGGATATAGGCGGAGCTGCGCAGGCTGGCCGCGGCATGGCGCGCATCGACCGACACCTTCTGGCGCCGACCGGTCTTCAGCTCCCAGAGATCGGACACCGCGACGCCGACAGCGCCGAGCGCCGCCGCGCAGGTCTCCGCGATCTTGAAGCGGGTCGCGAGCACGGGATCGGCGCCGACAAAGGTGACCTCGCCCTGCTCCGGCATGCCCCGGCCGCGCACCGCCATGATCTCTTCAAATGCAGTCGGCATTGCTCGCTCTCCGAACGGCTTTCTCTTCATGCGAAACAAAAAATCCCCTCCGCGCCGGAGCGAGGAGGGGACAAGCGAAGCAACGCCGCTCAGTTGGTGACGGTGCCCCAGCTCGAGGCCAGCTGCTCGGCACCGCGCAGCGAGAGCGCCAGGATCGTGTAGGTCGGGTTCGAGGCGCCTTCGGTCGGGAAGATGCCGGGTCCCGCGACCCAAAGATTTGGGATCTCGTGGGTCTGGCCGTAGCTGTTGACCACCGAGTTCGACGCACCGGTGCCCATGATGGTTCCGCCGAGGAGGTGGGTGGTTGGCATGACATTGCCGACCCAGGCTTCCTTGGCGCCGGCCGCTTTCACGGCGCGCTGGCCCTCCTCGAGATTGGCCCGCCACAGCGCCACCGCGTCGTCATCGAAGCTGTGCACCAGGCGGGCGAGCGGCATGCCGTGGGCATCCTTGTCGCTGATAAGCTCGATGCGATTTTCGAGGCTCGGCAATTCCTCGCCGAACAGCGTGACGCGGGTGAAGCCGCGCGCCGCCTGCTGCATGAACTCGTGCAGCTTGGCACCGATCAAGTCGGGGCGGGAGTTGGCGAAGTCGTGCGTCTTCTGCGCGGCTCCGGCCACGATATAGGTGCTGCCGAAGCCCGACTTGTAGCTCGTCTTCGGATAGCGGTCGTACGACATGTACTGGGCGCCGATCGTGCCCAGGTGGTTCTCCATGTCCTCGTCGAACATCGCATTCACGCCGCCGACGGAGTGCGCCATCATGTATTTGCCGACGAGGCCGCTGGTATTGGCCAGTCCCTTGGCGTGCTTGTCGGTCGCCGAATTGAGCATGATCCGCGGGTTCTGCCCGGCCCATGCGGCGAGCACGACGACGTTGGCTTCCTGCACCTGCTTCTGCTTCTTGTCGTCGAAATACTCGACGCCGGTGACGCGGGTGCCCTGCTGGTTGGTCAAAACGCGCGTGACCGTGCAGAGCGCGCGCACTTCCGCGTTCGCCTTGCGGGCGTCGCTCAGATAGGTGACGGTTGGATTGGCGAGCGCGCCGGTCGGGCAGCCGACATGGCACCAGCCGTCATAGATGCAGGCCGGGCGACCCTTGAACTCGGTCGAGTTCATCGCCACCGGCGCCGGCGCCATGCGGATGCCGATCGCCTCGAAGCCCTTTTTCAGGATCTCGCCCTGGCGGAAGGTCTTCATTGGCGGCATCGGATAAGGGTCGCCCACCGGCCGCCACTTCTCCTCGGCCTTGGCGTCGCCCGCCATGCCGACCTCGCGCGCGACCTTGTCGTAATAGGGCGCGACGTCCTTGTAGGAGATCGGCCAGTCGAGCCCGCGGTTGTGCTCGCTCTTCATCCGGTAATCGGTCTCGAGCAGGCGCGGGTGATTGGCAAAGTAGTGCAGTGCCGCGCCGCCCACGCCCCAGCCGGCCTGGCTGGCATAGCCGAACGGATTCTTGCCTTCGAGCCGGAACGGAGCGCCCGCGGGACGAATCCGCCGGCCCCACATTTCCGAGCTGACAAGGTCGGAGAGCTCCCAGTCGGGGCCTGCCTCGAGCAGCACGACCTTCTTGCCGGCCTTCGCCAGCACGGAAGCAAACACCGAGCCCGACGCGCCGGCGCCGACGATGACGACGTCTACTTTTTCGTTCGCCATGTCACCACCTCTTCGTTGGTGCGATGTGGGCCTGATAGGGGATGCCGAGTGCCTCGTAGCCCTCCATCGTGCCATACACGACGTCGACGGCGTCGCTGCGCAGCACGGTATAGACGAACGGCGCGGGCGGGCCCTGCCAGCCGTCGATCTTGTTCTGGCGCATGTTCTGGACGAGCTCGATCTTCTGCGCAGCCGTGAGCTCGATGAACTTGTGGCCGGTGACGCGCTGGCTGGCGCTGTCGACGGCGCCGATGGCGGCGCGGTAGAAATTCGCAAACGGCGGCCGCACGTTCATGATGCGCGCCTGCAGCAACGCCTCCTCGGCCGGGACCGAGATCTGGTGATCGATGAAATGCGCGACACCGGCTGCGCGCGCGCCTTGGACGAGCGTTTCGCCGATCGACTCGATCAACTCGGCCTCGGCCTCCTTGAGCAGACGGAACGGAATGTTGCGCGCGCGCGCCTCGCCCGCCGTCAGCATGACCGTCGAGCCACCCACCGTGAAGGCGAGCGCACCCAACGTCGCGCCTTTCATGAAGGCGCGCCTTTCGATGGTTGCCATGACGTTCCTCCCCTTGGCGGCGTTTCGTATGCGCCGCGTTAAGCGATCCATCGGCCAGGGCCTTTGAACCGAGCTCCCCGGAGCGCGGGGAACTGCAGCGACGATAGCAGAGGGCGGGTAGTGCCGGAAGTCGCTGTGCGGCGCTTCCGGCGTTGCCGTCGTCGTCAACGATGTTTGATCCGCCAGGGTGGCTAGTGCCTGAGCGCGAGCCCGAGAACGCTGCTTGAACGTGATCGAGGCGTCCCGCTAAAGCAGCTTCAGAAACTCATCCCTGGATATTCTTGCCTGCTTGAGAATGTCCTGTACATTTCTTGCCGGCAGATCACCAGAGTGCATGGCAACGGTCGTGCGCCGTGTCGGGTCGCTGGTGTGCACCAAATAGTGATGGCTGCCCTTAACGCGCCTGGTTATGAAGCCCGCCCGTTGCAGGGCGGCCAGCATTTGTCGCGCCGTGACCTGCGGCAGCCGGCTCATGCACGAACGAGCTTCACCGGGACGACTTCCTTCACGGTCTTTTGCGGATCGGCGTCAGAGGCGGGGATTGATCTCCCTTCGTCCTGATAGACCTCAAGACATAGCTCAAGGGCCTCCCGCGCCATTGCCCGCGCTTCTTCGAGTGTACGACCATGCGTGATCAGTTCGGGAAATGCCGCACAGCGGACGCTGTAGCCACCCTCCGGCTCCGGCCGGAAGGTGCAAACGTATTGAGCGCTGATCGTGCTGATCGTTTCTTTTCGCTTCGTCATAGCTGCGAACATACTACAAATTGGTCATGGGACCAAAGGCCGGATGCGAGACCATCTGGTGACGGTGGGACTTGAACCCGCACGGAGTTGCCCGCAAGGAATTGCCCTCGCGTCTGACGGCCCTCGTTGAGGGCCTGGAACCAGCGCGAGTTTTCACACGCCGAAGTCGCAATCGGGCTCTGTATCAAGCTCGAAAATCGCACACCTCGTGCTCGAAAGCGCGGCCGTTAACACTCCGTCAACGATCGCGAGGCAGGACTCATACCGAGGGTGGCCAGGAATGACTCATTGCGACCGTCATCCTGAGGTGCGAGGTCGCGAAGCGAGCGAACCTCGAAGGACGACGGCCAATGCCGTGCCGCAAGTCGGGGGCCGATTCATCCTTCGAGGGCCTTGCCATAGCGCGTCGAAGACGCGCGTGGACGCGCTTAAGGCTCGGCCACCTCAGGATGACGGCGATAGGTCGATGATTGTTGCCACTAGTACTGCTTCTTGTGGATCGGGGGAGTGCCATGGTCTCGCGCGTTGAACGCACGCCGTTCGCCAACTGGTGGTGGACGGTTGATCGGCTGATGCTGGCGGCGCTGCTTGCCCTCATGCTGGGCGGTATCGTGCTGTCGCTGGCCGCCAGCCCGCCGGTGGCGGCGCGGCTCGGGCTCGAGCCCTTCTATTTTGTCAATCGCCAAGTGCTCTATCTCATCCCGACCATTGGCGTGCTGTTGGTGACGTCGTTTCTTTCGGTGCACCACATTCGGCGCATCGCGCTGGTCGTGTTCATCGTGAGCCTTGTGCTGGTGGCGCTCACGCTCGTCTATGGTGTGGAGGTCAAGGGCGCGCGGCGCTGGCTGGTGATCCTGGGCGTGAACATTCAGCCCTCGGAGTTCCTCAAGCCGGCGTTCGTGATTCTGGTGGCCTGGCTGTTCGGCGAGTCGGCGCGGCGGCCGGAGATGCCCGCCAATACCATTGCGCTCGGTCTGCTTCTGGTCTCCGTGGTGGCGCTCGTGCTGCAGCCGGACTTCGGGCAAACGATGCTGATCGGGCTCGTGTGGGGTATTCTGTTCTTCCTGGCCGGCATGCGGATGATCTGGGTCGCGGGACTTGGCGGCGCGGCGTTTGTTGGCCTTGGCGTCGCCTACCTGACGATCCCGCACGTGGCGCGGCGCATCAAGCGCTTCCTCGATCCCTCGTCCGGCGACACGTTCAACGTCGACCAGGCGCTCGAGGCGTTCCTGCGGGGTGGATGGTTCGGCCGCGGCCCGGGCGAGGGGACGGTGAAGCGCGCGATCCCGGAAAGCCACGCCGATTTTGTGTTCCCGGTGGCGGCCGAGGAGTTCGGCATCGTGCTCTGCCTGGTGCTGGTGGCCTTGTTCGCGTTCATCGTGTTGCGCGCGCTCCTGCATGCGATGCGCAACGAGGATCCGTTCCGGCGCTTTGCGGCGGCCGGGATCGCGATCCTGTTCGGCCTGCAATCCGCCATCAACATGGCGGTAAACTTGCATCTGATCCCGGCCAAGGGCATGACGCTGCCATTCATCTCGTACGGGGGGTCCTCGATGATCTCGCTGGCCTGGGCGATGGGCATGCTGCTCGCGTTGACGCGCGAGCGTCCGCAGGCTGACATTCTCTCGCATCATGCGAGGCTGGCTCCGGCCGGGAGCGCCACCTGATGGCGGACGCTGCCCGTCCGGTGGTGCTGCTGGCCGCCGGGGGAACCGGCGGACATCTGTTTCCGGCGGAGGCGCTCGCGGCCGCGCTGGCACGCCGCGGCATCGCCGTCGACCTTGCGACCGACGCGCGCGGCGGCCGCTACGGCGGCAAGTTCCCGGCCCGGCAGATCCATGTCATTCCAAGCGAGACGGTGCGCGGCCGCAATCCGGTCGCGCTCGCGCGCACGGCGGGCCTGCTTGGTCTCGGGCTGATCAAGGCGCTGCGTGTGTTGGGACGGGTGCGGCCGGCCGTTGTGGTCGGCTTCGGCGGCTATCCGACACTGCCGCCGCTCTTCGCCGCCTCGCTGCGGAATGTCCCGACCATCATCCATGAGCAGAACGCGGTGATGGGGCGCGCCAACAAATTCCTGGCCGCGCGCGTGAGCGCGATCGCGACCAGCTTTGCCGGCGTGCTCGATGCGGAACCGGCGCTTGCCGCGAAAGTGACGCGTGTCGGCAATCCGATGCGGCCGGCGGTGATCGCGGCGGCGGCGTCCGCGTTTGCGCCGCCCGAACCCGATGGGCTGCTGCGCCTCCTGGTGTTCGGCGGCAGCCAGGGCGCCCGGATCATGTCCGACGTGGTGCCGCTCGCGATCGAGCGGCTCGACATGGCGCTGCGCATGCGGCTCCTCCTCGCCCAGCAGGCGCGCGAGGAGGATCTGGCGCGAGTGCGCGCAACCTATGAGCGGCTCGCGGTCGCGGCCGAAGTCGCGCCGTTCTTCGCCGATCTGCCGGCGCGGATCGCGGCGGCGCATCTGGTGGTATCGCGCTCGGGTGCGGGCACCGTGGCCGAGCTTGCGGCGATCGGCCGGCCGTCGATCCTGGTGCCGTTGCCGGGCGCGCTCGACCAGGACCAGTTCGCCAATGCGGGCGTGCTTGAAACCGTCGGCGGAGCGCTGCGCCTGCCGCAGGACGCGTTCACGCCCGAGCGGCTTGCGGCTGAGATCGCACGGCTTGCCAGCGCGCCGGAAAAGCTCGTAGCAATGGCGCTGGCCGCGCGCTCGCAGGGGGTCCTCGACGCGGCCGAACGGCTGGCCGATCTGGTGGTTCAGATCATGAGGAAACCGGCATGAAGCTTCCGCGCGACATTGGTCCGATCCATTTTGTCGGCATCGGCGGCATCGGCATGAGCGGGATTGCCGAGGTGCTGATGAATCTCGGCTATGCGGTTCAGGGCTCGGACGCGACCGAGAACGCCAATGTCAAGCGGCTGCGCGAAAAGGGCGCCACCATCTCGATCGGCCATGCGGCGACCAATCTCGGCGATGCCGAGGTGCTGGTAGTGTCGACGGCGATCAAGCGCGACAACCCGGAGCTCGTCGCGGCGCGCGCCAAGCGCGTGCCGGTGGTGCGGCGCGCCGAGATGCTCGCCGAATTGATGCGGCTGAAAAGCTGCGTCGCCATTGCGGGCACGCACGGCAAGACCACGACCACCTCGCTGGTGGCGACGCTGCTGGAGGCTTTCGATCCGACCGTGATCAACGGCGGCATCATCGAGGCCTATGGCACCAACGCCCGGCTGGGCGGCGGCGACTGGATGGTGGTCGAGGCCGACGAGTCCGACGGCACCTTCCTCAAGCTGCCGGCCGACATCGCCATCGTCACCAACGTCGACCCCGAGCATCTCGATCACTTCAAGACCTTCGAAGCGGTGCAGGAGGCGTTCCGCAGCTTCGTCGAGAACCTGCCCTTCTACGGCTTCGCGGTGATGTGCACCGACCATCCGGTCGTGCATCAGCTTGTCGGCCGGCTGGAGGATCGCCGCGTCATTACGTACGGGGAGAACCCGCAGGCGGACGTGCGGCTCGTCGATCTCGACCACGCCAACGGTGCCTCGCGTTTCTCGGTCGTGTTCCGTGACCGCGCCGGCGACGACGTGCACGAGATCAAGGCGCTCACGCTGCCGATGCCGGGGCGGCACAACGCGCTCAATGCCACCGCCGCGATTGCGGTCGCGCACGAGCTCGGTATCGGCGACGAAGCGATCCGAGCCGCGCTCGCGCGCTTCGGCGGCGTGCGCCGCCGCTTCACCAAGACCGGCGAATGGAACGGCGTTGCGATCATCGACGACTACGGCCATCATCCGGTCGAGATCGCCGCCGTGCTGCGCGCCGCGCGCGAATCCACCAAGGGCCAGGTGATCGCGGTGATGCAGCCGCATCGCTATACGCGCCTGCACTCCCTGTTCGAGCAGTTCTCGACCTGCTTCAACGACGCCGACACCGTGATCGTCGCGCCGGTCTATGCGGCCGGCGAGGCGCCGATCGCCGGCGCCGACCGCGACGCGCTGGTGCAAGGGCTGCGCGCGCGCGGCCATCGCCAGGTGATCGCGCTCGAGGGCCCGCAGGAGCTTGCCCGCATCGTCGGGCGGCTGGCGTTCCCCGGCGACATCGTTGTGTGCCTCGGCGCCGGCAACATTACGCAATGGGCCTACGCGCTGCCCGGCGAGCTTGCCGCGCTGGGGAAGGTGGCGTGAGCAGCCTGTGCTGCGGGCGACGCTTATCATGTTGTGGGTCAACGATCCGCCGACTATCATTGCGGTCACGCTGACGATGAGAGCGCTTCATGAACAAAGCTTTACTAAAGGAACTAATGGAATTGACTCCCGAGGAGCGCCTCCAGCTCGTCGAGGATCTATGGGACAGCATTGAACCGGAAGACATGCCGGCGCTGACCGACGAGCAAAAGCGGGAGATTGATCGCCGGATCGCCGAGCATCGGAAGGACCCGGGCAGAGCGGCTCCATGGGAGGAAGTTAAAGCCCGCCTATGGGCTCGGTATAAATGATCCACGACTTGATCGTCATACCGGAGGCGGAAGCGGAAATTGATGAAGCGTCACGTTGGTATGATACACAGAGCCCCGGACTCGGTGCTGACTTCCTTCGAGCTGTGGGCGCCGCACTCGCAGCGATCCGAAGGAATCCATTTCAATACCAATTCATATATAGCCAGACCCGTCGGGGGCGCCTGAGGCGGTTTCCTTACGGCTTATTGTATATCACGACTGATCGAGAGGTCATCGTTGTGGCCTGTATTCATGGCCGGCGCAGTCCAAAACGCTGGCGGGACCGCACGTGAAGCGGCAGTGTGAAGCGGCAGTGTAATGTCAACCATGACCTTCCCCGACATTGTCCCAAACCTGAAGGCACACATGCCCGCGCTGCGCGGGCGGCTGTTGCCGAACGAGCCGCTGGCGCCGCTCACCTGGTTTCGCGTCGGCGGGCCGGCGCAGGTGCTGTTCATGCCGGAGGACGAGGCGGATCTCGCCTATCTTCTCAAGCATCTTGCGAACGATATTCCAGTCACGGTCGTAGGCCTCGGCTCGAACCTGATCGTGCGCGATGGCGGCGTTGCGGGGGTGGTGGTCCGGCTCGGCCGTGGCTTCAGTGAGGTCACGATCGAGGGCACGCGCGTGCGTGCCGGCGCCGCGGTGCCGGACATGAAGGTCGCACGCGCCGCACAGGAGGCGGGCCTCTCGGGCCTCGCCTTCCTGCGCGGCATTCCGGGCGCGATCGGCGGGGCGCTGCGCATGAACGGCGGCGCCTATGGGCGCGAGACCAAGGATGCGCTGATCGAAGCGCGCGGCGTCGACCGGCGCGGCACCGTGCGTGTCTTCAGCAACGCCGACATGCACTATACCTATCGCCACTGCGGCGCGCCCGACGACATCATCTTCACCGAGGCGCTGTTTAACGGCACGCCCGGCGACCCGACCGCGATCGCGGCCGAGATGGACAAGATCACCCAATCACGCGAGGCGACCCAGCCGATCAAGAGCCGCACCGGTGGCTCGACTTTCAAGAACCCGCCGGGCCGGAAGGCCTGGCAGCTGATCGACGCCGCCGGCTGTCGCGGGCTCAAGGTCGGCGATGCCCAGGTGTCGGAGATGCATTGCAACTTCCTGATCAATCTCGGCGCCGCCACCGCGGCCGAGATCGAGACGTTGGGCGAGACCGTGCGCCAGCGCGTGCAGGAGACGTCCGGCATCGCGCTCGACTGGGAGATCAAGCGTATTGGCGTAGTAGGTTAGAATTATTGGCGTGGCGCATGTCCTTATCGGCGAACCGGTGCTCACTTCGCCGGGACATGCGCTAACCGGCGGAGACCGGAGGGCGGGGTGGATAGGGACATTCTGGTCGTCGGCGGCGGCATCGGCGGGCTCACGGCCGCGCTCGCGCTCGCGCGGCATGGCTACAAGGTGCGCGTCATCGAGGAAGCGTCCGAGTTCGGCGCCATCGGCTACGGCATCCAGCTCGGCCCCAACGTGTTTCACATGTTCGAGCGGTTGGGGTTGAGTGAAGCGGTGCTGCGCGTGTCGGTCATTCCGCGCGCGGTGGTGATGCTCGATGCGCTCGACGGCGCGGAGGTGGCGTGCATTCCGACCGGCGAGAGTTTCCGGGCGCGCTTCAAGCATCCTTATGTTGTGCTTCACCGCATCGATCTGCATCATGTGCTGCTCGATGCCTGCAAGGCGATGCCGTCGATCGAGCTGATGGCCTCGACCGCGGCGGCAAGCTTCGAGGACTTGGGCGAGCGCGTGCGCGTGCGCAGCAAGGACGGCCGCGCATTCGAGGCGGCGGCGGTGATCGGCGCCGACGGGCTCGGCTCGGCGGTCCGCACGCAGATGTTCGAGGAAGGCGCGCCGCGCTTCATCGGCTACGTCGCCCATCGCACCATCGTGCCGATGGAGCATGTGCCGGCCGGTGTGCGGCGCGACGACGTCGTGCTCTGGGGTGGGCCTGGATTCCACATCGTGCACTATCCGCTGCGCCAGAAGACCGTGTTCAACATCGTGGCGGTGTTTCGCACCTCGACCTATGCGGAGAAGGGCGATCTTGCGGGCCACCGCGCCGAGATCGAGAAGACCTATCGGGATGCCCAACCGGCGATGAAATCGTTGTTGGCGATGATGGACCTGGAGCGCCGCTGGGCGATCTCCGACCGCGATCCGATCCGCCGTTGGCACCGCGGTCGCGTGGTGCTGCTCGGCGATGCCGCGCATCCGACTTTGCAGTCGCTGGCGCAGGGCGCCTGCATGGCGATCGAGGACGGCGTGTGCCTGGCCGAGCTCATGCATGCGGCTGGCGGCGATTTCGCCGCGGCGTTCCGGCAGTATGAGTCCGCGCGCCTGTTGCGCACCGCGCGGGTGCAGCTTGAATCCCGCGCGCTATGGCCGTTTTACCATGCCGAGGGGATCGCGCGGGACGTGCGCAATGAGACCACCGCGAAATGGTCCGAGGACCATATGTTTCGCTGTCTGGCCTGGCTCTACGACGGCTTCGCGCTGCCGAGCGGGAGCGGGCAAGCCACTCCGCATGCGCGTGCAGGTTCGAGCCCTTAAGATAGCGCGACAAAGTTCCTCCCGTGTCGTGCGCACATCCGCGACGCTAAACTCTCGACGTCATGTCGATTGTCGATTCTAGTGGCAGCTTCGCGAATCATTGGTTGTAGTAGGGCATGAGCAAGCACGTCGCCGTTCTGATGGGAGGCTGGTCGGCCGAGCGCGAGGTGTCGCTGCGCTCCGGCCGCGCCTGTGCCGACGCACTCACGCGCCTTGGGTATCGGGTCACCCGCATTGATGTGGGCCGCGACATCGCGACGGTGCTGGGTACGGTCAAACCGGATGTGGCGCTCAATGTGCTGCACGGTCGCCCCGGCGAAGACGGCACGCTGCAGGGCATGCTGGAAATCCTTGGCATCCCCTACAGCCATTCGGGTGTGATGGCATCCGCGGTGGCGATGCAGAAGGATGTCGCCAAGCAGCTGCTGCGCGCCGCCGACGTGCCGGTCCCCGAAGGCCTCGTCGCCTCTCGCTTCGACGCTTCCAAGGCGCATCTGCTGCCGCCGCCCTACGTGATCAAGCCGCTGGCGGAAGGCTCGAGCGTCGGGGTGTTCATCGTGACCGAGGACCGGCCCCACCCGCCGCAGGAGCTGATGCGCGACGACTGGGCCTATGGGGACCGGGTCATCGTCGAAAAGTTCATTCCGGGCAAGGAGTTGACCTGCGCCGTGATGGGCGACGAGGCGCTCGGCGTGATTGAGATCGTGCCGACGGTGCGATTTTACGACTATGAAGCGAAATACGCACCGGGTGGCTCGAAACACCTTCTTCCGGCTCCTGTTTCACCAATTGTTTACCTTCTGTCCCGAAGACTAGCACTGGCGGCGCATCGGGCGCTCGGCTGCCGAGGGGTGAGCCGGGCGGACTTCCGTTACGACGACCGGATCGAGGGGACGGGAGGACTGGTCTGTCTCGAGGTCAATACCCAGCCTGGGATGACCGAAACCTCGCTCGTGCCTGAGCTCGCTGCGCATGCGGGCATCACGTTCGATGAGCTAGTGCGATGGATGGTCGAGGACGCCTCGCTCAATCGCTGACCTGGATCGCTCGGCTGCGCGCGCGCCCGCCGACGCTGAGCGCGCGCGCTCTCGTCGGTGATGAACTGTTCAACGTCGGCGCGCTCCGTACGCGCCTGTTTCGCGTGGCGAGGGGATATTTCCTGGCACTTCTGCGCGTGCAGGTGCCGCGCGGCGTAGGGACGGCGGCTGCCGCGCTCGTGATCCTCGCCAGTATCGTCTACGGCACGATCAAGGGCGACCACCTGCCCACGATCGTGACCGCGTTCAAGGACGCGCGCGATCAGGCGGCCAACGCGGCTGGGTTCCGCATTACATCGCTGGCGCTCTCCGGCAACACCCATGTCAGCCGGGAGGAGGTGCTCGCCATCGCGGGTGTGACCGGCACCAGCTCGCTCCTGTTCCTTGACGTCACGGCCGTGCGCGACCGGCTGCGCACCAATCCATGGATTGCCGATGCGACCGTGCTCAAGCTCTATCCGGGCGAGCTGCAGGTGAGCATCACCGAGCGCCAAGCCTTTGCGCTCTGGCAGAAGGACCGCCGTATCTCGGTCATTGCCGACGACGGCACCGTGCTTGAGCCCTACATGACGCCAGGGCTCGTGCGGTTGCCGCTGGTGGTTGGCCGCGGGGCCGAGACGCGCGCCAAGGCGTTTCTCGCGCTGCTTAATCGCTATCCGGAGATCCGTGATCAGGTCCGCGCGTCGATCCTGGTGGGCGAGCGCCGTTGGAACCTGCGGCTGCGAAATGGGCTGGACATTCGCCTGCCCGAAGCCGACGCGGCGAGCGCATTCGAGCGCCTCGTCGCGCTCGAGCGCAACACCAAGGTCACAACGCGAGACATCACGGCGATCGACATGCGGTTGCCGGATCGCGTCACCGTTCGCCTCTCGCCGGCTGCGGCCCAGTCGCGCTCGGAGGCATCCAAGGACCGCAAGCCGGCGCCCAAGAAAGCGGGGCCGGCATGAGCTCCGTGCTGCAGTTCGGCCTGACCCCCAAGACCAAGCCGCTGTCGCCCAAGCGCTCGGCGATGATTGCGGCGCTTGATGTCGGGACCAGCAAGATCGCGTGCGTGATTGCGCGGCTGAAGCCGCAGACGCCGCAAGATGCCCTGCGGCGGCGCAGCCATACCATCGAGGTGCTGGGCTTCGGTCATACCCTTGCGCGCGGCATGAAGGCGGGCGGCGTGATCGATCTCGCCGAGGCCGAGCAGGCGGCGCGCCAGGCGCTCGATCTCGCGGAGCGAACCGCAAGCATGCAGCTCAGGTCGGTGGTGGTCTCGCTGTCGGGCGGCAAGCCGTCGAGCGAGCTCATGACCGCGACCGTCAACGTGGCCGGCAAGACGGTGTCCGACGGCGACATCACGCGCGTGCTCTCCGCCGGCAGCCAGCATTCGGTGCGCCCGGGCCGGGTCGTGCTGCATTCGCTGCCGATCGGCTATTCACTCGACGAGGTCACCGGCATTCGCGACCCCCGCGGCATGCTGGGTCGCCGCTTTGGCATCGATATGCATGCCATGACGGCGGACGTCGCGGTCGTGCGCAATCTCATCCTGGCGGTCGAGCGCTGCCACCTGGAGGTCGGCGCCCTGGTGGCGAGCCCTTATGCGGCGGGACTGGCGGTTCTCGCCGACGACGAGGCTGATCTGGGGGCAGCCATGGTCGACATGGGAGCGGGCACCACCACGATCGCGGTGTTTGCCGGCGGGCGCTTCGTCCACGGCGATGGCTTCGCGGTCGGCGGTCATCACGTGACGATGGATATCGCGCGCGGATTGAACACGCGCATTGCCGAATCTGAGAGAATCAAGACGCTGTATGGCAGCGTTCTCGCGGGGGGCTCGGACGAGCGTGACATGATCGCAATTCCTCCGGTCAATGACGGCGGGCACGAGAGCCCCCAGTTCGTGTCGCGTGCCCAGCTGGTGCGGATCGTGCGGCCGCGGGTCGAGGAGATACTGGAGATGGTGCGCGATCGGCTGGCGGCGTCTCCGTTTGCGGCCGAGCCGCGCGGGCGCGTGGTCCTGACCGGAGGAGCCTGTCAGCTCACCGGCTTGGTCGAGCTGGCCACCCAGATTCTTGGGCGGCCCGTGCGCATTGGCCGTCCGCTCGGCATCGCGGGGCTTCCTGAGGAGGCGAAGGGCCCTGCGTTCGCGGCGGCGGCAGGCCTGCTCGTCTATCCGCAGGCGGCGCACCTGGAACATTTCGAGCCACACCGTACGCAGTATGCGGCCACCGGAACCGGTGGCTACATGGCGCGCGTCGGGCGGTGGCTGCGGGAGAGCTTCTGATGATTCGAACCTACCCTCGGCCGGTGGCGGACCGGCCCAACCCCGGCGGGTTATTCCGCGTAATGAAGAGGCAACCATGGCGATCAATATGAAGATGCCCGATATCCGCGAGCTGAAGCCGCGGATCACCGTGTTTGGGGTGGGTGGCGCGGGAGGGAATGCGGTCAACAACATGATCGCGAGTGGGCTGCAGGGCTGCGAATTCGTCGTCGGCAATACCGATGCCCAGGCGCTCACCTCGTCCAAGGCTGAGCGCGTCATTCAAATGGGCGTCCAGGTGACGGAAGGTCTTGGCGCCGGGTCGCAACCCGAAGTGGGGCGCGCGGCGGCCGACGAGGTGCTCGAAGAGATTCGCAGTCATCTCACCGGCGCCCACATGGTGTTCGTGACCGCCGGGATGGGGGGCGGCACCGGCACGGGGGCCGCGCCAGTGATTGCGCGCTGCGCCAAGGAGCTTGGCATCCTCACCGTTGGCGTCGTCACCAAGCCGTTCCACTTCGAGGGCGTGCGGCGGATGCGGATGGCGGAGGCCGGCATCCAGGAGCTCCAGAAGGTCGTCGACACGCTGCTTGTCATCCCGAATCAGAATCTGTTCCGGGTGGCCAACGAGAAGACCACCTTCGCCGACGCCTTCGCGATGGCCGACCAGGTGCTCTATTCAGGCGTCGCCTGCATCACCGACCTGATGGTGAAGGAGGGCCTGATCAATCTCGACTTTGCCGACGTGCGCGCCGTCATGCGCGAAATGGGCAAGGCGATGATGGGGACCGGCGAGGCCTCGGGCGAGAAACGCGCCTTGGCATCGGCCGAGGCGGCGATCTCGAACCCGCTGATCGATGACGCCTCGATGAAGGGAGCGAAGGGCCTGCTGATCTCGATCACCGGCGGCCGCGACCTGACCCTCTACGAGGTTGACGAAGCGGCCACCCGCATTCGCGAGGAGGTGGACCAGGACGCCAACATCATCGTGGGGGCGACCTACGACGAGCATCTCGAAGGCATCATCCGCGTCTCGGTGGTGGCAACGGGCATCGATCAGGCGGCAGCTGCCGCGCGCACCCACTCTGGCCCCGATTCGCGGCTTGCCGAGCTCGCCCAGAAGCTGCGCGCTGATCAGCTGCGGCTGGCCGAGCGGGTCGAGCGGGCGGAGACCCGTGCGCCAGTGACCACGCCGGTGGCGCCGCCTCCGACCATGAGCGCGCCGGGCTCGACATCGGAGGCAATCGAATCGGCTGCCAGGGCGGCAGTGGCGGCGGCCGTGTTGCCGCTCGGTGACGATGAGGACGTGACGATCCGGCCGATGACGCCGAAGCCTGCATTGCATCTCGAGCCGGCGCCTGAGGAAGCGGAAGAGCTTCCGCCGGCGGGTGCTTTCATTCCGCCCACTCCCGATCGCTCCACCCGTGTCGGGCGGACGATGCCGCGGCTCGAGGACCTGCCGATTCCGGGCCAAAACGAGTTGCGGGCAGTGCGCGGTGAGGCAGTGCCAGCCGATCTTCCGGAAAAGCGCCGGATGGGGCTGTTGCAACGGCTGGCCTCAGTGGGACTCGGCCGGCGTGATGGCACGGGCGACGAGTCGCTGGCTGATGGCCAGCAGCGACCAGCCTCAAGGCCAGCCACAGGGCGCCCGGGTGATTCGCGTGACCCTGTGTCCGAATACGGAAAAAGGCACGGTCATCAGGGGCTTGATCCCCTGGGACGGCAAGCTCCTGTGCATAATTCGCCGGAGGAAGACCAGCTTGAGATTCCGGCATTCCTGCGCCGGCAGGCGACGTAAACCAGGCCTGCCGGTCTCCGACTTGGGGTGATCACATTACTCGGTTGCGTTCGGAGGGGGCGTATAAGGATATGCGAAGTCCCCATAACGTATTGAAACTAACGACATTATCCTGTCGTTAACAAAAACGGGGCGGAATCATGGGGATGGGGAGATGGTGGCAAATTACCCGCGCCTGGATGGGAGTTGCGACAGTGACAGGGCGTGATTGTGGCTGCTTCTAGGTAACAGTCGGTAAGAAAGCGTGAGTTGAGTTGCCGGCCGAGCCCGGTAAGCTCCGTCCTTGTAGGGGTTTTCGTTGTGTCGGGGGACTATGCGGGTTGGTCGAGGCCCGCATGTCGAGCTCAATCCCCAGTTGGCTGCGGAAGGCGACGCAGGAGCGTCGTCGGGGGCGTGTACCTGGTGTCCAGGGGTGCCTGGCGTCCGGGTCGCGCGAGTAGGCGGGATGGGTTTATGAGAGCTGGGCGACAGACGACTTTGCGTGACCAGACGGCGCTGTCTGGCGTGGGGGTTCATTCCGGCCTGCCGGTCACCGTCACTCTGCAACCGGCCGACGCTTCCACGGGAATCAGGTTCATTCGGACGGGGCTCAAGGGCCGGCGCGAGCGTGAAATCCGCGCCGATATCCACTCCGTCACCGCCACCGAGTTCGCAACCGTCCTGGGCGACGCGTCGGGGCCGCTGGTGTCCACCGCCGAACATGTGCTTGCGGCTTTGCGCGGGCTTGGCGTGGACAACGCGGTGGTCGAGGTCGACGGGCCGGAAATGCCGATCATGGACGGCAGCGCGGCGCCGTTCGTGGCTGCGATCGACCAGGTTGGGATCAGGACACTTGACCAGCCTCGCCGCTTCATCCGGGTGCTCAAGCCGGTCCGGGCTGCTTTTGGAGAGTCCGTCGGCGAGCTGCGTCCTTATGGGCGAGGCTTGCGGATCGAGACCGAGATCGCCTTCGACCACCCGCTGATCGGGCGCCAGACCGTGGCGCTCGACTGCACGCCGGACGTGTTCCGGCGCGACATCGCGCGCGCACGCACGTTCGGCTTCATGCGGGATGTGAGCAAGCTCTGGAGCGCGGGCTATGCGCTGGGCGCGTCGCTTGAGAACACTGTCGTGATCAGCGACAGCCGGGTGCTTAATCCGGAGGGAACGCGATATTCGGATGAGTTCGTCCGCCACAAAGCGCTCGATGCCATCGGCGATCTGGCACTCGCCGGCCTGCCGCTTCTGGGCGCCTACCGCTCGGTTCGGGGTGGCCACAAGCTCAACTATGCGGTGCTGTCCGCGCTGATGGCCGACCAGAGCGCCTGGACCCTGGTGGAAGCCGATACGGTTCGGCCGGGACGTGGCCATGCCGACGTGGCGACCGGCTTGGTCGCCGCCGCTTATGCCCCGGACGTGTCCTGACAATCCACAGCCCGGGGCAACCCACAGGCAAGTGCTGATCAGGGGTCGTGGTTCGCCACAATCCAGGCGGATTGTCTACATATTTCGTTGGTCCTATCAGGGGTTATCGGCTAGATGGGGCGTCATGCACCCGGGCCGGGTCACGGTTCGCCGCGGATAGGGGATACGGGCATCCATGCGTTGGCGTTCGCATTCGACACATCAGGCTGAGCTTGGCGGGCGACGGAGAGCGCCAGTTCTGGCGCGACTCGCGCCGCGCCTCTTGGCGCTTGCATTGGTGGCTCCGGCGCTTGCGGGTTGCGAGAGCCTCTGGGGCGCCAAAGATGACCCGGTGCTCGATGAGCCGGCCGACCGCATCTACAACGAGGGCCTCTACCTTCTGAACGTCAAGCGCGACACCAAGGGTGCGGCCAAGCGCTTCGAAGAGGTCGATCGGCAGCACCCCTATTCGGAGTGGGCGCGCAAGTCGCTGATCATGTCGGCCTACGCCTATTACGAGGCCGGCGCCTACGAGGATTCGATCAACTCGGCGCGGCGCTATATCCAGCTTCATCCGGGCAGCCCGGACGCCGCTTATGCGCAGTTCCTGATCGGCTCGAGCTACTTCGACCAGATCCGCGATGTCTCTCGTGACCAGGAGCGGACCGAGAAGGCCATCGCGATGCTCGACGAGGTGGTGCGCAAATACCCAAACACCGAATATGCGGTGTCCGCCAAGCGCAAGATTGAGCAGGGGCGCGATCAGCTCGCCGGGCAGATGATGCTGGTCGGTCGCTACTACATGGACCGGCGCGACTACACGGGCGCGATCACCCGCTTCAAGAAGGTGGTGACGAGCTATCAGACCACGCGGCACGTTGAGGAAGCGCTGTTGCGGCTGACGGAGGTCTATATGGCGCTCGGCGTGGTGAGTGAGGCGCAGACCTCCGCCGCTGTGCTGGGTCACAATTTCCCCGACAGCCGCTGGTACAAGGACGCCTATGCGCTGTTGAACGCGCGCGGCATCGAGCCGTCGGAGAACAAAGGCTCCTGGATCAGCCGGGCCTTCAAGCTGAGCTGAGGCGTTTGTTCGCCATAGCCTGCTGGCGACAGGCGACAGAATCGGCATTATCTTGGCCGACTCTCGCAACTCCCTTATCGTCGGTCATCATGCTGACCCGATTGTCCATCCGCGACATCGTTCTGATCGAGCGGCTCGATATCGATTTCGCGGGTGGTCTTGCCGCGCTCACCGGCGAGACCGGCGCCGGCAAGTCAATCCTGCTTGACGCCTTCGCGCTGGCTCTCGGGGCGCGCGGCGACGTGGCCCTGGTGCGGCACGGGGCCGATCAGGGGCAGGTGACCGCGGCTTTCGATCTGCCGCCCGCTCATCCGGCGCGCGCGCTGATCGATGCCCATGGCATTCCGTCCGAGGACGAGCTGATCCTGCGCCGCGTGCAGCTTGCCGACGGCCGCACCCGCGCCTTCGTCAACGACCAGCCGGTGAGCGCGCAGGTCATGAAGGCGGTTGGCACCGCATTGGTCGAGATCCACGGGCAACACGACGAGCGTGCGCTGGTCGATGCCGCGACCCACCGCCGGCTGCTCGATGCCTTTGGCGGGCTCGAAGGGCAGGCGCAGGATGTGGCCCGGCTCTGGGACGAACGGCGCACGCGCGAGGCGGAGGCGAGCTCGCACCGTGCCGAGGTCGAGCGCGCGAAGCGCGAGGCTGACTGGCTGCGCCACGCCGTTGACGAGCTGACGCGGCTCGCGCCGGAACCCGCGGAAGAGACGGCGCTCGCCGAGAAGCGCGCCGGCATGATGCAGGTGGAGAAGGTCGCCAGCGATCTGCGCGACGCGCAGGATGCGGTGTCCGGCAGCCAATCACCCGTGCCCGCTTTGTCGGCTGCCGTGCGGCGTTTGGAACGGCGGGCCGCCCACGCACCCGTCCTGATCGAGCCCGCCGTGCGATCGATCGATGCGGCGCTCAACGCCCTGGAGGAGGCGGGCGCGCATCTCGAGCGTGCGTTGCGCGCCGCCGATCACGATCCGCGCGAGCTTGAACGCATCGAGGAGCGGCTGTTCGCGCTGCGGGCAGCCTCGCGCAAGTACGGCGTACCCGTTGACGATCTCAGCGCGCTTGCGGCCCGCCACGCTGCAGACCTAGGCTTGATCGACGCCGGCGCCGAACGGCTCGCCGCGCTCGAGACCGCCGCGCGCGAGGCCGATGCGCGCTATCGGGCCGCCGCTGCGGCGCTGTCCGAGGCGAGGCGCAAGTGTGCGCAGAAGCTCGACAAGGCAGTCAACGCCGAGCTCAAGCCGCTCAAGCTCGAGCGCGCGACCTTCTCGACCGAAATCGCGACCGATCCGGAGGCGGGCGGACCGCAAGGTGTCGACCGGGTTGAGTTCTGGGTGCGGACCAATCCGGGCACGCGGCCGGGTCCGATGATGAAGGTCGCCTCCGGCGGCGAGCTGTCGCGGTTCCTGCTCGCGCTCAAGGTCGTGCTCGCCGACCGCGGCTCGGCACCCACGCTGATCTTCGATGAGATCGATACCGGGGTCGGTGGCGCCGTGGCAGACGCGATCGGAGTGCGGCTCGCGCGGCTCGCCCGGCAGGCGCAGGTGATTGCGGTCACCCATGCGCCGCAGGTCGCGGCCCGCGCCGACCGCCATTACCTGATCACCAAGGCCGCGCTCGACAAGGGCAAGCGGATGGCCACCCGCGTCGCCGAGCTCGCTCCCGAGCGCCGGCGCGAGGAGATCGCGCGCATGCTCGCGGGCGCCGAGATCACCGCTGAGGCGCGTGCCGCCGCCGCGCGCCTGATCAAGGCGGCAGGGTGACGCGACGACGGTCGCACGCGACCGCCATCGCGACATCAGATTGCTACTCCAACGGCTGGATGCGAACCATGATGCCGTCGTGGTCCACGTACCAGACGGTCACCGGGTTGGTCGAGTTGTCGATCCAGGTCCGCCGATTGTGGGAAACCGGCTCCGGCAGCACATACTCGGTCCAGCGGTTGGCCTTGGGATTGAAGCGGACGATCCGGCCCGCATACATCTCGCCGGCCCAGATCTCTCCGTTCTTGTCCGGCAGGCATTCGTAGAACGACACGCCCGCGGTCGGCGGCGGATATTCAACCAGTTGTTTCGTCTTGGCGTCGTATTTCACCAGATAGCCGCCCGCGCCGCCGAACCAGGCGTTGCCGTCGGGATCGAAGCCACCGCGCTTGGGCGCCGCCCGGGGCGTGCGGGTCTGCAACTCCACCGTTTCGCCGCTCGCGATGTCGAGGAAGGTGACCCAGTCCTCCGGCCAGGAGCCGCCGGCAAAGTAGCGTCCATCGGCACTGAGCTCGTTGCCATAGGCCGATGTCACGGTCTTGAGCAGGAACTTGCCGACCACCTGCGCGGTGTTGGGATCGACCTTGTTGATCGCCTTGCCGCGCGCGTACCAGATGAAGCCGTCAGGCGAGAGCGCCAGGTTGCCGAGGCCCGGCGCATTGATCGGCCGCCCGAAGTGGGGGAACTGCACATGCTTGACGTCGCCTGTCTTGGGATCGAGCCGGCCGAGCTTGTGCGACCAGTTCTCCGAGAACCAGACCATGTCGTTCTTGTCGACGGTGATCCAGTGCTGGCCCGGATTGGCGCCCGCCGTCGAGGGAATCTTGAAATCCTCGACCGTGCCGGTGCGCGGATCGAGCTTTGAGATGTACGCGGTGCGGTGGCTGTTGAACCAGATGTTGCCTTGTGAATCCGCGACCGGATCGTGCGGTGCCGTCAACAGGCGCGGCAGCGCATATTCCGTGATGACCACCTTGGTGGCGGGTCCGCGTGGTCCCGGCAGGAGATGGTAGTCCATGTCCTTGGCGTTCGGCCCGCGCACCTTGGTGAGCCATTTTACGATGACGTCCTGCTCCTCCGGCGGGATCCGGTTGGGCTTGGCCTCGTGCAGCAGCAGCGACCCGGTCCAGTGGGTCATCTTGGTGACCATGGCGCGCCAGCCCGCCTCGTCGAAGCGGTTGCGCAGGATCTGCCCGTAGGTGTGGCAGCCGGAGCCGCACCCGTAGCTGAACGTGCGTTTCTCCTGCGCGGTGCCGTCGAGATTCCAGACCAGCTCCGCGCCCGCGAGCTGCGCTTCGATATCGGGCGTGGCCGGCACGAACTCGCCGTTCGAGACGCGCTCGAGAACGATGTCGTCGAGCTTCGGCGCGCCGTCCTGAAGGGCGACCCCGTTGCGCTGATAGGGCTTGAATTCGAGCGCTCGCGCAATTCGCAGCATGTAAGCGCCGGCGCGCAGCTTGGGGAATTCAAACCGTCCGGTCTCGTCGGTGTAGACGGTGGTCGTGATATTCGACTGCGTCCCGCGCAGCTGCACCATGATGCCTTCGAGTGGGCGCCCCTCGGAGACGCCTTCGACGCCGCCGCGTAGCGCTTTCGCGGCCGCGCCGCCCGCCGATCGCACGAAACCCCAGGGGCCGCCGCGCACATTGCCTTTGTCCGGCTCGACCGTCGGCACCGGCGCAGACACATATTTTGGATTGCGTGGCGGGTCTTCCGGGTTCCAGCAGCACTTCTCGCGCAGGAAGCTGACGATGTCGTTGACGTCGGCGTCGTTGAGCTCGTGGCGGAACGCCGGCATGGCGGGCCCGCCGCTGCGGATCTTGTTGGCGAGGACCGCATCCGTCACGGTCTCGCCGGCGACCTGCCGACCGCCTTCGTACAGCCCCTTGAGCTGCGGCGCGGTCTTCTGGAACTCGTTGTGGCACTGCCAGCACTTGAAATAATAGAGCTCCCGGCCACGCTCGGGCCCGCTCTCGGCCACGCGCTTGTAGCGATAATATTGCAGCGAGCGCAGCGACGGATCATACGACGCGGAGGGCGTCGCCGGTTGCGCCACGCCTGGTGTCGGCATGAGAGCTGTGCCCATGGCGACTGCCGCAAGGCTTGCGCACATCAAGATACAATACGACCAAGTCCAACCGATCCGTGCCACCGTTTCCTCCCGTCGCAACCGATCAACGCGTTTATGCGTTTGTCTATTCGAACTTCTTGCCGCCGAGATACACCGCCTCGAAGGTGCGCATGTTGGCGATGTCGTCGAGCGGATTTCTTGTCAGCACGAGGAGGTCGGCGGCCTTGCCCTTGGCCAGCGTGCCGAAGTCCTTGTCGATGCCGAACATCTCGGAGTTATTCTTGGAGAACGATTGAATGACCTGCATCGGCGTCAGTCCCGCCTGCACCAGGAGCTCCATCTGGCGATGCTCGAAAAAGCCCTGGATGAAGTAGCGCTCCGAGGCGCCGCCGGAATCGGTGCCGAAGCCGAGGCGAACGCCGGCGTCGGACAGTCTCTTGACGTTGACCTTGTCCTGCTCGAATGCGCGCATCGATGCCGCGCGTTCTGGATCCTTGGTCAGCGTGTCGAGCTTCTTGTCGAGACCGGCGAGCTGCTCAGGCGTAAGCCCCTTGATGAAGAACGGATCGTCGGCCGTGCCGCCGCCGGCGCGGAACATGCCTTCCTCGCGGGCGAGTGTCGAGGTGACAGACACATTGCGGGCCTTCAGCGTCGCCAGGAAATCCGCCGGGATGTCCTGGTCGCGCACGTTGTGCATCAGCATGTTGACGCCCTCGTCGACCGCCATGCGGGCGTCGGCGAGCTCCACGACGTGCGCCATCGTGAGCTTGCGGTGCTTGCGCGCCTGATCGAGCACCGCCGCCACGAATTCGCGCGACAGCTTGGGGATGCGGCCGCCCTGGGGGTCGAGCCAGACCTTGATGAAGTCGGCGCCGCGGGTTGCGATCTCGTCGACATGCTGGCGCGCCGCTTCGGGGGTCTTGTAGTCGGAACCATTGCCGGGAAGGGTCGTGAAGCGATACCTGACGGTGAGAATACGCGCGCCACGCAGGTCGCCGGCCTTCTGCTTGGCCTTGAACTCGACGATGTCGTCGGGGTCGGCCGCCATGCTGGTCGTGGTGGTGACACCATAGAGCGCGTATTGCCGAAGCTGCCGGTCGCGCGGGGCAGGGCCGACATGGCCGTGGCCGTTGATGATGCCCGGCACCACGACCTTGCCGGCAAGCTCGATCACGGTCGCGCCAGCGGGCACCGCCACGCCAGTACCAAGGTCGCGGATGCGGCCGTTCTCCATTACGATCGTGACGTTGCTCTGCGGCGCCGCGCCGCTGCCGTCGATCAACGTCGCGCCCCTAAGCACGGTGACTTGCGCGGCGGCGCTGCCAACGAGCAGGACGGTCGCCGCCAGAGCGATCAAGGATGCTGCGCGCAAGTGCAATCCATTCATGTCAGGCAACTTTACGCCCGGCGCACCATTGCGGGCACGAGGTGCTTGATCGTGGGCGCGCCGACCTGCTGCATGGCGCCGCGCAGCTCGGTGCGTAGGATTGCAAGGACGCCTTCCACGCCCGCCTGCCCGAAGGCGCCGAGCCCCCACAGATAGGGCCGGCCGACCGCCACGCCCTTGGCGCCCATGCAGAGCGCCTTGGCGATGTCGGTGCCGCGGCGGAAGCCGGAATCGATCAGGACCGGCATCGAGCCTGCCGCCTCGATGATCTCCGGCAGCGCATCGATGCTCGATCGGCCAAGATCGCCGGCGCGGCCGCCGTGATTCGAGACGATGATTCCGTCGTAGCCGTTCTCGGCGGCGAGCTTGGCATCCTCCCAGGCGAGGATGCCCTTGAGCACCATCTTCATCTTGGTGAGGTCGCGGATGCGCTTGAGCTTCTCCCAGGTCAACGCGGTTGCCGCAATCTCGTTGAGCCCCGATAGATCCACGCCCTGGTACATCGGCCGGCGCCTGTAGTTGGCCGTGAGGCTTGAGCGGTCATGGCACTCCGTGCAGTCGCGCGTGTCGGTCCTCGCCAGGCGGCGCAAGGTCTCCTGGTTGCGGCCGCCGCTGCTGTCGATCGTCACCGCAACCGCGATGGCGCCCTGTTGCTCCGCGCTCTCGACGTGGTGCTTGGCGACCTCGAACCTGTTGGTCGCGTAAAGCTGGTACCAGATCGGCTTGCCGCGGGCGGCGATCACGTCCTTGATCGAGGTCGTCGAGTTGGTCGAGAGGATCTGCAGGTGGTCGCCGACCTTGGCGGCGCGTGCGACGGCCGGTTCCCCCTCGGCGTGATAGGCGTAGTGGCCGCCCGAGGGCGCGATGATGATCGGGCTGTCGTATTTCACGCCGAGGATGTCGGTCGACATGTCGACCTTGCTGACGTCGACGAGACGGCGCGGACGCAGCTGGAATTTCAGGAAGCCCTCGCGGTTGGCGCGCAAGGTGACCTCGTCGTCGATGCCCGACGCCATGTAGGCGAAATGCGCAGGCGGGATGTTCTTCGCCGCCACCAGCTCGAAGTCGAATACGTTGATGGCTTCCTTCGGCGAGGCAATCAGCTTCTCGAGGGTGCGCGGCCCCCACAGCATGGGGTCGGGCAGGAGCGAGGGCCTTTCGGCCGCGATGGCCGCGAGGTCCGAGCCGGCGAGCAGCGGGCTCGCGGCCAGAAATTGCAGGAACCGGCGGCGGCTGGTGGCTTGATCATGGATGGGCATGGTAGACTCCTCCCGAGAGTGGAATGGCGAGCGGGTAGGGTCCCGCTTCCGAAGTTTGTCGTACTAATCTGGACGCAGGTTATTCCAGGCGCGCGGGCCGACGCGCCCGCGGCCCGGAATCACGGTCGCTTCGCTCAAGCCTTGCGCACCATCGCCGGGGTGAGGTGCTTGATCGAGGGCGCGCCCATCTGCTGGATCTGCGCGCGCGTTTCAGTGCGCAGGATTTCGAGCACCCGCTCGACGCCGGCCTGGCCGAAGGCGCCGAGGCCCCAGAGATAGGGCCGGCCGACGCAGACCGCCTTCGCGCCTATGCACAGCGCCTTGACCACATCGGAGCCGCGGCGGAAGCCGGAATCGATCAGCACCGGCATCGAGCCGGCGACCTGGATGATCTCCGGCAGCGACTCGATCGTGGAGGGTCCGCCGTCCTCGCTGCGTCCGCCGTGGTTTGACACGATGATGGCATCGATGCCGGCCTCGGCCGCGAGCTTGGCGTCCTCCCAGGTGATGATGCCCTTGAGCACCATCTTCATCTTGGTCTGCTCGCGCAGCCGCTTGATGTAGTCCCAGCTCATTGACGAGGACTGGATATTGTTGAGGCCCGACAGGTCGACTCCCTCATAGGCAGGCTTGTTTTTCTGGGCCGCAGCGAGGCTGCTGTTGTCGTGGCAGTCGCGGCAGGTGCGGGTGTCGGTGCGCTGCAGCCGGAACAGCGCTTCCTGGTTGCGCCCGCCGTTGCGGTCGACGGTCACTGCCACCGCGACGCAGCCGGCGCGCTCGGCGCGCTTGACGTGGTGGGCGGCCACTTCGAACTTGTTGGTGGCGTAGAGCTGGAACCAGATCGGCGCCCCGCGCGCCGCGGTCGTGTCCTCGACCGAGGTGGTCGCCTGGGTGGACAGGATCTGCAGGTGGTTGCCGACCTTGGCGGCGCGCGCGACGCCGCTCTCGCCGTCGGCGTGATAGCCTTTGTGCCCGCCGGTCGGCGAGATGATGATGGGCGAGTCGTACTTCTGGCCGAACAGCTCGATGCTGGTGTCGACCTTGCTGACATCGACCAGGCGGCGCGGCCGCAGCACGAATTTCTGGAAACCCTCGCGGTTGGCGCGCAAGGTCGTTTCGTCGTCGATGCCTGAGGCCATGTAGCCGAAATGCGCCGGCGGCACGTTCTTCTGCATCACCGGCTCGAAGTCGAAGACGTTGATGGCCTCCTTAGGGTTTGAAATGAGCTTGTCCAGCGCGCGCGGCGCCCACACCATCGGGTCGGGGAGGAGCCCCGGGCGCTCGGCCGCAAAGGCGGCGAGGTCGGAGGCGGCGAGCAGCGGGCTCGCGGCCAGGAACTGCAGGAACTTGCGGCGGCTGGCGACTTGGATGGCGTCGGACGACATGGCGGTTATCCTCCCTCGGACTATGGCTGCGCGGCCGCCCGCCATCGGCATGGCAGGCTGCACCTGGGGGCAATCCTAGCCGCCCCCGAGCGGGAAATACATCACCCATGATGGCGTTACCCATGATGGCGTTGGCGGTCCCGCGGCGATGCCGTAAAAGCAGGCCATGGCTCGCGATTCCAGCAAGATCGACGTCAATGCACTGAGCGCCAGAGAGGCCAAGGCCGAGCACGCGCGGCTCGAGGCCGAGATCAAGACCCACGACGAGGCCTACTATCAGAAGGACGCACCGACCGTATCGGACGCGGCCTACGATGCATTGCGCCGCCGCTACGAGGCGATCGAGGAGCGCTTCCCGGACCTGCGGACGCTGGAGAGCCTGACGCGCAAGGTTGGTGCTGCTCCGGCGCGCGGCTTTGCCAAGGTCCGGCACGCCGTGCCGATGTTGTCGCTGCAGAACGCCTTCAGCACGGAGGACGTGGCGGATTTTGTTGGTCGCATTCGGCGCTTCCTCAACCTGCGCGAGGATGAGGCGCTGGCATTCACCGCCGAGCCGAAGATCGACGGGCTGTCGATGTCGTTGCGCTTCGAGGACGGCTTACTCGTGCGGGCCGCCACCCGCGGCGACGGCGAAGAGGGTGAGGACGTCACCGCCAATATCAGGACGATCAAGGAGGTTCCGCAGCAGCTCAAGAGCCGGAACCCGCCGGCGGCCTGCGAGATCCGCGGCGAGGTCTACATGACCAAGGCCGATTTCCTCGAGCTCAACAAGCGCCAGGCGGCGGAGGGCGAGCCGGTGTTCGCCAATCCGCGCAATTCGGCCGCCGGCTCGCTGCGCCAGAAGGATGCGGCGATCACCGCGTCGCGATCGCTGCACTTTTTTGCCTATGCCTGGGGCCAGATGAGCGCAATGCCGGCCGACACCCAGTTGGGCATGCTCAAGTGGCTGGCCGCGAGCGGCTTCAAGATCAATCCACTGTGCAAGCCCTGCCGGTCGCTGGATGAGCTCTTGGTGTTCCACCACGACATCGAGCTCAAGCGCGCGAAGCTCGACTACGATATCGATGGGGTCGTCTACAAGGTCGATCGCATAGACTGGCAGGAGCGGCTCGGCTTTGTCTCACGCAGCCCGCGCTGGGCGATCGCGCACAAATTCCCGGCCGAGAAGGCCACCACCGTGGTGCGCGACATCGAGATCCAGGTTGGGCGCACCGGCGCGCTCACGCCAGTCGCCAAGCTCGAGCCGGTCAGCGTCGGCGGCGTGGTGGTGCAGAACGCCACGCTGCACAACGAGGAGGAGATCGCACGCCTCGACGTGCGCATTGGCGACACCGTGACCATCCAGCGGGCGGGCGATGTCATTCCGCAGGTGCTTGGTGTCGTCACGGAGCGGCCGCGCGGACCCAAGCCGTACCACTTTCCGAAGACATGCCCGTGCCCGCTCAAGACCGATGTGGTGCGCGAGGAGATTGCGGGCGGGGAGGAGGGCGCGCGCTCGCGCTGCACCGGCGAGTTCGCCTGTCCCTATCAGAGGATCAACCACCTTCTGCATTTCGTGTCTCGCCGCGCCTTCGACATCGAGGGGCTGGGTGAGAAGCAAATTCAACTGTTCTTCGAGCAGGGTTGGGTGAAGGAACCGGCCGAGATCTTCACGCTCGAAGCCCGCAACGCCAAGATCAAGCTGCAGGAGCTCGAAGGCTTCGGCGAAGTGTCGGTGCGCAACCTGTTCGCCGCTATCGCGGCGCGGCGCGAGATTTCGCTTGAGCGTTTCATCTATGCGCTCGGGATGCGCCACGTCGGCGACACCACGGCGCGCGTGCTCGCGCGCGGCTACGGCTCCTGGGCGGCGTTCCATGCCGCCGCACGCAAGCTTGTGGACGGCGACCAGGAGACGCGGGAGGAGATGGACAACCTCGACCAGATTGGCGACACGGTCATCGATAGCCTCGCCGCTTATTTCGGTGAGAAGCATAATAGCGGCATTGTCGATCGGCTGACCAAAGAGGTGCGTATTCTCGACGCCGAACGTCCACGTGCCGATTCGGTGGTTGCCGGCAAGACCGTCGTGTTCACCGGCTCGCTCGAGAAGATGACGCGCGACGAGGCCAAGGCGATGGCCGAGCGCTTCGGCGCCAAGACCGCGGGCTCGGTCTCGAAGAAGACCGACTATGTGGTCGCGGGTCCCGGCGCGGGCTCGAAGCTCAAGGATGCCACGAAGTTGGGCGTTACCGTCCTCACCGAGGACGAATGGTTCGCGCTGATCGGCGAGAAGCGGTGAGGGTGAAGTTGCCTATCCATCCGCGGGCACGTTTGTGGCAGTTGCAAAGGTGCGCGCCACACGGTTCCCTCCCCCCTTGTGGGGGAGGGACAGGGAGAGGGGTAGCGTAAAGCTCCACGAGCGAAGCTTGTCCCGCAAGATCTGACACGACAGTCTTGGCGACGCTGTTTGTCTTCCTCGAATGAAAGGCATCTGCTGCTTTTTTGCTGCTTTTTGTTGTACCCCTCTCCCTGTCCCTCCCCCACAAGGGGGGAGGGAACGCTGTGGCACCGCTCTTGCCAAATCCACTGTCGGCTTTCGCGTTTGAGTATGCTGTACCTTGGCGAGGTCGAAACCGCCGCCTCAGCGCACCCCACCCTGATTGACGATCGGGCCGATATAGCCCTCCATGCGCTTGCGCAGGTCGGTGACCAGCTTGTCGTCGAGCATGAATTCGCGGAACGCATTGGCGATCTTGTAGGACGTGAGCGGCCGGAAGCCCTCCGGCGGCGGGACGTCCGTGCGCGAGGAGAACGTGCCGAGCCGCGTCTGCTGCTCCTTGGCGAGGTACCAGGTGAGATAGAGCTTCGCGGCGTTCGGATGCGGGGCATCCTTGAAGATGCCGCCCGTGAGCGTGAACACCGGCGTCTCGTCGACCTCCGAGAACGCGACCTCGACCGGCTGTCCGGCGCGCTTGAACGGCCAGACGCTCGATGTGGCATCGAGGGTGGCGGCGTTATGGCCCTCGGCAACGCTGCGCGCCACCGGCAGATGACCCTGGATGAAGTTCGGCTTGTTCGCCATGTACCGGTCCATGTAGCTCCAGCCGTATTTCTGCACGATCAGGTGGAACAGGTAGAGTGCGGCGTCGTCGTCGTGCGGATAGACGCTGATCAGCTTGCCGGCGAACGCGGGCTTGAGGAAATCGAGCGCGGATTTCGGCACATCCTCCGGGCGAACCAGACGCGTGTTCCAGGCATAGGTGATGGCGTTCGCTGAAAGCGCCATGTAGCTGCCGTCCGGGTCCTTCAGATTGGGCATGATCTGGTCGAAGCCGTCCGGCTTGTAGGCGGCAAGCACGCCGTCCTTCTTCCATTGCACGAAGTCCTGCACGGTCTGGAAGAAGGCCATGTCGGTTTCGAGCTTCCTGGCCTTGATCTGCTGATTGATCTTGTCGTTCAGCACGTTGCTGAAGCCGCCGGTGACCGATACAGAAATACCAGGGAAGCGGCGCTGGAACTCGGCGGCGCGCGCCTCGTGCGGCGCGGCCGGTCCGCCGGCGTAGAAGACCAGCGTCTTCTCCTGCTTGGCCTTGTCGTAAAGCTCGTCCGGCGTCTGGGCGTGTGCGAGCGTGCCTATCAATGCCGCCAAAGCCGCGATGGCTGCAGGCAGGGGCCGGACGATTTTCAATGCGTACATGGCAGCCGCTCCTCATTAGCCGGAACGGCACGACCATAGATGAACGGCCGCCCAGACGGGAGGGGCCTTGAGACCTCACGGATCTCGGAGACCTTACGGATCTCGGAGACCTTACGGATCTCGCTTGGCGGGCTCCGCCATCAACATTTGGCGCGGCGCCTCCGCTATCGTGGGCGGAGCGCCGCGCCAGTGACCGTTTCGGGTAGAGCCAGCTCGCCTAATAGCGAGTGCTGCTCCACTTGAGGAACTCTTCAAAGAGCTTGTTGCGGTCGTTCTCGGGCAGGGTTTTGGACGACACGTTGCGGGATGCCAGGAACTGCTCGAACTGGTCGCGCCGCGCATTGACATTCTGCTCGTTCGACTGCTTGAGCCACTCCTCGGCGCTCTCGAACCGCTTCCAGCCCGGCATCGATGCGGTGAGGACGGTATCCTTCCACTTCTCATGGCGAGGCGGCTTCCGGAACTCCTCCAGGCGCGGGAAGAAGGCTTTGACGAACTTGTCGATACGCCGGTAGTGATCGGAGTTCTTCGGCCAATTGTAGGCGATCAACATCGTACCGCTCGCCACGGTTTCCACGGTCTGGCCGGCCGGGATCAGGTCGGGATAGTCCTCGTGGGACAGCGTCTCCGGTACGAAGTCGCCCAGCATCTTCTTGTCGAACGCGATTGGCAGGATGCGGAAGCCGTCTTTGGACCTCAGCTTTGCAATTTCGCGTGAGGGCTTGCCGGTCAAGGCCACGGTGGCGGCAATTTCGCCGTTCTTCAGCTTCTCGAAGGCATCGGGCTGGCGCATGTTGACTTCTTCGACCTTGATCCCGAGCAGTGTGAACAGGTCGATGGCGGTCAATTGCGTGCCGCTTCCGGCCTGATTGAAGTTGACCTTCTTGCCGCGCAGCTGCTCGATCGAGGTGATGTCGGAGCGGGCAATGACGTGAATCTCAAGATTGCAGACTTTGAACAGGTAAGCGATCTTCTCGGCGATGTCGTTGATCAGGCCGTTGCGGCGGTAGTGGCCGAGCACGTTGCTCTGCACAAAACCAAGATCGATGCCGCGGAGATAACGCACATCGCGGACATTCTGGTACGCGCTATGGCCCTGAACCGGCAGGATCCGCAGATCGTCGCCGTCATTGAGCACGGTTGCTAGATCGGAGGCGAAGGCGCCATAGGTCAGACCGGAGCCGGCCGTGAGCACCATCAGCGTGTTGGCGTTGATCTTCTCGACGAGCGCGCTGGTTTTGCTCTGCACCGGCGCCTGCGCACGCGCGTCCGAGATCGGACTGGCGACCGCCAGCGACAACAGCATTGCCAGCATTGCCGCCCCGATACCGCGAGCGGTCGACAATCGGCGTGACAAATTGAGACGTTCTTTCATCAGCAGCCTCCCCCCTACACAACAATTTCGCTGACTTGAATTTGCTGACTTGACGATTTCGAGCACCGCTGGAAACAACAGCTGTGCACGTATGGCAAGAATAGGAACATCGATCCGACAATTTTGTGGCCTCCAATACATGTCGAAGTGTGCAAAAAATCTGTGATGCCGAATTTTGTTTCGTGATGCAAATTTTTTCTGATGATCGATTAGCAGCCGCATTGTTTGACACGCGGCGTTGTCGCTGTATGGTCCGTTCAGTGCGCTCAGCAGCGCGTGTGAGTTGGGAGTCGCGTAACATGATCAATAGTGCGTTCGTCAGCGCGTTGAGTGCGGTGGCAGCGCTCGCGTGCACGCAGGTGGCACAGGCGCAATCGGTTGCTCAATTCTACAAGGGCAAGACGGTCAATATCGTGGTCGGGTCCGATGTTGGTGGCGGCTACGATCTCACTGCGCGGACGGTAGCTCGTCACCTCGCTCGGCATATTCCGGGTGAGCCTGCGATCATCGTCCAGAACCGGCCTGGAGCCGGGTCGATCGTTGCCTCGAACTATGTCTACGAGGTCGCGCCCAAGGACGGCACCGTCATTGGGGCCGTGCAGCGGCCGATCCCGTTTCAAATCCTGTTCGGTGATACGGGCGTGCGCTTCGACGTACGCAAGATGCAATGGATCGGCAGCACGACGAGCGAGCTCGGCGTCGTGGTCGCCTGGCACACGGCGCCGCACAAGACGTTCGACGATGTGCTCAAGACCGAGATGATCGTCGGCGGCACCGGGCCCACCACCGATCCCGAGCTGTTTCCGCGGGCGATGAACAGCATCCTGGGCACCAAGTTCAAGGTCGTGAGCGGCTACAAGGGCCAGGCGCAGATGGTGCTGGCGATGCAGCGAGAGGAGATTCAAGGCAGCGGCAACTGGTCATTCTCGGATATCGAGAAGGGGCATCCCGACTGGCTCGCTGAAAAGAAAGTCCGCCTTCTGCTGCAGCTCGGGCTGACCAAGAGCACGCATGCGGCGCTGCGCGATGTGCCGCTGATCATGGACGTTGGACGTAACAACGAGCAGCGCTCCATCTTCCAGGTTCTCATGGGCATGAAGGCGATGGGGCGGCCCTTTTTCCTGGCGCCCGGCGTGCCGAAGGATCGCGCCGATGCCTTGCGCACCGCGTTCATGAAGACCATGAAGGATCCGGAATTCCTGGCCGAGGCATCAAAGACGCTCGGTCAGATCGACCCGCTGTCCGGGCCGGAAATGCAGAAGATCATCACGGATGTGCACGCCCTTCCGGCCGACATCATCGCCAAGGCGCGGGAAGCGGTGAAGGCGCCCGGCGCATAAATTCCGGCCGCTTAACTAAAGTGCGCAGCGTGATGCTGCGCCCGCTTACCCGATTGGCTGCGTGGCGGCGTGAAGCCACGCTTGCGTCGAGGCCTCCATGAGCGGCAAGAGCGCGTCGCGCACGCGCGCGTGATAGCCGTTGAGCCATTGCGCTTCCGCCGCAGTGAGCATGGCGAGGTCGACCAATCGCAGATCGATTGGTGCGAGCGTCAGCGTCTCGAACGCGTTGAGCGGCTTCTCGGCGCCGGCGATCGTCGGCCCTTCCGTCACCAGCACCAGGTTCTCGATCCGGATCCCGTAGTCGCCGGCTTTGTAGTAGCCGGGCTCGTTCGAGAGGATCATGCCGCGCTGGAGCGCGACGGTGCCGAGCTTCGACAGCCGGGCCGGGCCTTCGTGCACCGACAGGTAGCTGCCGACGCCGTGGCCGGTGCCGTGCTCGAAGTCGAGGCCGGCCTCCCACAGGCTCTGACGCGCGAAGGAATCGAGCTGGGCGCCGGTGGTGCCGTCGGGGAACACCGCGCGCGCGATCGCGATATGGCCCTTGAGGACGCGCGTGAAGCGCTCGCGCATCTCAGGCGTCGGCGCGCCGATCGCGACCGTGCGGGTGATGTCGGTGGTGCCGTCCTCGTACTGCGCGCCGGAGTCGATCAGGAACAGCTCGCCCGGCAGGATCCGCCGATTGGTCTTGCGCGTGACACGGTAATGCACGATGGCGCCGTTGGGGCCGGCGCCCGAGATGGTCGGGAAGGAGACGTCCTTGAGCAGGCCACCGTCGCGCCGGAAGCTCTCGAGCGCCTCGACCGCATCGATCTCGGTGAGCTTGCCGCCGGATGCTTCCCGGTCGAGCCAGGCCAGGAACCGCGCCACCGCCGCGCCGTCGCGCCGGTGCGCCGCGCGCGTGCCGTCGATCTCGACCGAATTCTTGACCGCTTTCATCAGCGTGATCGGGTCGGCGCCGCGCGGCGCCTTGCCGCCATGGCTCACGATCATGCGTGCGAGCGCGTCGGCGGCGGTCGCCTGGTCGAGCCGTACGGTCTTGTTTGCCTTGCCGAGGGCGGCGAGGTCGCGCACGAAATCGGCAGGCTCGCGCACGTCGGCGAGCGTTTCGAGGCTGGAGCGCACGTCGTTGGAGAGCTTGCGGCCGTCGACATAGAGCGATGGCCTACCCTCGCGCGGAACGATGGCGAACGACAACGGCAGCGGCGTGTGGGCGACGTCCGCGCCGCGGATGTTGAAGGTCCAGGCGACGTTGTGCGGATCGGAGATGACCAGCGCGTCGGCGCGCAGGCGCGCGATCTCCGGCCGAATGCGCGAGAGCTTGGTGATCGCTTCCTCGCCGGCAAAGCGCACGTCGTGCAGTTTGACCGGGCCAAGCGGCGGTGCCGGGCGTCCGTTCCAGAGCGTGTCGATCAGGTCGGGCTCGACCGCAACAAGCGTAGCGGCCGCCGCCGCGCAGGCCTTGCCAAGCTTCTCGGCGCCTTCGGATGTATGGAGCCACGGATCGTAGCCGAGCCGGTCGGCGCTGGTCAGCGTTTTCTCCAGCCACTGATCCGGCGGCGTCTCGACCGACGGCACGATCTCGAACAGCGCGGTGTCGACCTGATCGGGCGCCTGCAGGGTGTAGCGGCCGTCGACGAACAGCGCGGCGCGCTCCATCAGCACGACCGCGGTGCCGGCGGATCCGGAGAAGCCGGTCAGCCAGGCGAGCCGCTCCTCCGACGCCGGCACATATTCGTTCTGCTGGCGGTCGGCGCGCGGCACGATGAAGCCGGTCAGACCGCGGCGCGCGAGCTCGGTCCGCAGCGCCGCGACGCGCGGCGCGCTGGCGCCGGGCTCGGTCGGATCGTCGAATGTCTGGAACTTGGCGTCGAACATTGCAGCAATCTATTGAGAGGATCGCCGCGCGGCAACGCCCCGGCGGCCCCGACGCGCGAGGACCAGCGTCATCCAGCCTTCGAGCGGGATGCGCTGCTTGAGCGCCAGGCCACGAGCAATGTAGGGCGCAAGCGCGGCGACCGCTTGCCCTCGTAACAGACCGGACAGCACCACCTGGCCACAAGGCGCGAGGTTGCGCGCGATCGGCGTCGCCAGACGTTGCAGTGGCTCGAGCAGGATGTTGGCGAAGACGAGGTCGTAGCGCCCGTTGAGGCGTCTCGCCGCAAGGCCGTCCGCGCGCGCAAGCTCGACGAAGCCGGAGGTGTGGTTGAGCCGCACATTGGCGCGCGCGACTCTCACCGCAACGGGATCGATGTCGGTTGCCATCACCCGGGACCGCAGGGCCCGCGCCGCCGCAATGGCCAGCACGCCGGTTCCGGTTCCGATATCGAGGATCGCGTGCCGGCGAGCCGGCTCCCGGCCCTTGCCACGCAAGCGGGGGAGGGGACGCGAAGGCCTGCGCGATTTTACGATCCGATCGAGGGCAAGGAGACAGCCGCGGGTGGTGCCGTGGTGGCCGGTGCCGAATGCCAGCGACGCTTCGATCTCGATCCCGATCCGGTTGAGCGGGACGCGTTGACGATAGTGGGGGGTATGCACCACAAACCGTCCAGCCTCGACCGGCCTCAGTCCCTCGTGGCTGGCCCTGACCCAGTCCTTGGGCGAGGTCGTCTCGAACGACAGTGCAGTGGCTGCGTCAGGCCCGGCCGAGAGCGCGACCAGGGCGCGGATAGCGGTCTCGCTCGGCGGGTCGCGAAAATGGATGGCGACGGTCCAACGGCCAGGCCCCTCTTCGCTCGCGCCCACGACGGCCGCCAGCGGGTCGAAGCTCTCCGCGACGACTTCCATGACACGGCGCGCCGTGGCCTCGTCGGCGGCGAGCCGCGCGACCGTGGTTGATGGCTCGAGATCAGGCGGCATCGACCTTATCCTCGTATTTCACCGTCTCTTATACACAAGGGCCGGGCGCCCGATCGCACAGTTGGTCCCCAGACAGATGATCCCGTGGTGAACACATTATTCAGTGGGTTGGCGCCATGGGTATCAACGGTCCTTCCACAGCGGCATGTCAGCGGTGGCAGCTTGGGCCGATCGGGTGCTGCGACGAACCGGGGCCTTGTGTCCGTCTCGATGGGCCTTATCGTGGGTCCGTCGCCCGAAGGTCCCTTCCGGAGGATGAGATGGCGCGGATTGTCCGCATCGTATTCACAGCGTTGTTCACAGTGCTGTTGCCGGCCGCGCTGGCGCCGGCCCATGCTCAATCGGTCGCCGATTTCTACCGCGGCAAGACCATCACCATGGCGGTCGGCACCTCGCCCGGCGGCGACTATGACCTGCGCATGCGCATGGTCGGCCGCTATCTCGGCAAATACATCCCGGGCAATCCGACCGTTGTGGCGACCAACATGCCCGGCGCCGGCCAGATGCTGGTGGCCAACTGGCTCGCCAACGTGGCGCCCAAGGACGGCACCGCGATCGTGGCGCTGTCGCAGAACATGGCTGTGCATCAGGCGACTGGTGCGGCCGGCGTGCGCTACGACGTGCGCCAGTTCCATTGGATCGGCAACACCACCGATACGCCCAACGTCATCAACGCCTGGCACACCACCGGCATCCGCACCATCGCGGATGTGATGCAGCGCGAGCTCGTGGTCGGCGCGACCGGCACCGCGAGCGGCTCCTATCTCTACCCTTACGCGCTCAATCAACTCGTCGGCACCAAGTTCAAGATCGTGACCGGCTATCCGGGCGGCAACGACATCAATCTCGCGATGGAGCGCGGCGAGGTCGGCGGCCGCGGCTCGAATTCATGGGCGTCGTGGAAGTCGACCCGTCCGCAGTGGCTGGCCGAGAAGAAGGTCATTGTACTGGTCCAGGTCGGCGTCAAGCGTAACCCGGAGCTGCCCGATATCCCGACCTTGCAGGATCTCGCCAAGAACGACGCCGACCGGCAGGTGCTCACGTTCATTTCGGTTGACACGGCGATCTCACGGCCGCTGGTCACGAGCGCGGGCGTGCCAGGCGAGCGGGTCGAAGCGCTGCGTCGGGCCTTCGATGCCGCGATGAAGGATTCTGAATTTCTCGCCGAGGCGGAAAAGTCGAAGACCGACATCAGCCCGATGACCGGCGAGGAGGCACAGAAGATCGCGGAGGCGACAATCAATGCGCCGGCTGAGGTGCGCTCCCGCGCCGGCGCCCTGATCGAAGGCAAGTAGCGTCAACCCTGCCGAATGAGTAGGCTCGGGCGCAACAGGAGAACGGCATGAACGCACGACGTGACATCCGGCGGATCGGCTGGGCCGCGGCCTGCGCCGGCATCTTGACATGCCTGGTTGCGCCCGCCGCCGAGGCCGCCTATCCGGAACGGCCCATTTCGCTCGTCGTGCCGTTCGCGCCCGGCGGTCCGACCGACATCATCGCGCGCATTCTCTCGATCGCCTTCTCGCAGTCGCTCGGGCAGCAGGTTATCGTCGACAACCGCGGCGGCGCCGCCGGCAATATCGGCATGGGGCAGGTGGCGCGCGCGACGCCCGACGGCTATACGCTGCTGCTCTCCTCGACCGCGATCGCGGTCAACCCGGCGCTGTTCAAGAGCCTGCCCTACGATCCGATCAAGGACTTCGCACCGATCTCGGAACTCGTGAATGCGCCCAACGTGCTGGTGGTGCGGCCGGACTCCGGCATCAGCACCGTCGCCGACCTGGTCGCGCAGGCAAAGGCTAATCCGCAGAAGTTCAACTATTCGAGCCCGGGTGCCGGCACCAAGTCGCATCTCACGGGCGAGCTGCTCAAGCTGCGCGCCGGCATTCAAATGGTGCACGTGCCGTTCCGCGGCGCCGGACCCGCAGCGCAAGCGGTGCTCGCCAACACGGTGCAGGTCGGTTCGGTCGCGCTGGCGGCGGCCGAGCAGCTGATCAAGGACGGTCAGCTCCGCGCGCTCGCGGTGACCAGCGAGAAGCGCTGGTTTTCTCTGCCGGACATCCCGACCATGATCGAAGCGGGCTATCCGGGTTTCATCTCCGACACCTTCAACGCCCTGTTTGCGCCCGCCGCCGTTCCGCCCGATATCCTGGCATTGCTCGTGCGCGAGAGCCGGGCCGCGTTCCAGCGTCCGGAGGCACGCGAGCAGGCGCGCAAGGCCGGCTTTGAAGTCGTGGCCGGAACGCCCGAGCAACTCGCCGCCCGCGTCGCCGCCGAGATTCCGGCCGTGCGCGAGCTGGTCGAAAAGGCCGGCATCAAGCCAGAATGACTGCGATGATGCTGGTTGCCGCGATTGCAGCGGCCGTGTTGCTCGGGGGCATGCCCGCCTCGGCGCAGAGTGCGTATCCGAGCCGGACGATCAAGATCATCGCCCCGTTTCCCGCCGGCGCCCCGGTCGACTCGGTGGCGCGGCTGATCGGCGATCGCCTGGAGCGCGCCTGGGGCCAGCCGGTCGTGATCGAAAATCGCGGCGGTGGTGGCGGCATCGTGGGGACGAACGCCGTCGCCAAAGCGGCGCCCGACGGCTATACGCTGCTGCTCACTTCGACGTCACCGCTTGCCGCTGCGCCCGCGCTGAACAAGTCGGTGCCCTACGACTCGGTCAAGGACTTTGCGCCGATCTGGGCGATCAACGCCAGCGGCCTCGTCGTCGTGGTCAATCCTGGGCTGCCGATCCATTCGCTCGCCGACCTGGTGCGCTCCGCGCGCGAGCATCCGGGCAAGCTCTCGTTTGCTTCTTCGGGCCACGGCACGACCCAGCATCTCGCCGGCGAGCTGTTCATGGCGCGCACCGGTGCCAAGCTGGTGCATGTCCCTTATCGCGGGGGATTTGCCGGCACGACCGATCTGATGGCGGGGCATGTGCAGGTCATGTTCGATTCGCTGGGCAACACGCTGCAGAACATAAGGTCTGACAAGCTGCGCGCGCTCGCGGTGTTGCGCTCGCAACGCAGCGCGCAGCTGCCCGATCTGCCGACCGCGGCCGAAGCCGGTGTTATCGGCGCCGAGTTGAGCGGCTGGCTCGGTCTGTTCGCGCCGGCCGGGACGCCACCTGACATTGTCGGCAAGCTGACGGCGACCGTGCTGCCCGCGATGCGCGAGCCCAGCGCGATGGCGCGCCTCATTGAGCTCGGGAACGAAGACGAGGTGATGACCGGGGACATCATCATAAAGCGTCTTGCCGAGGACAAGGCTCTGTTCGCCGAGATCGTGGAGAAGGCTGGCATCGTGCCGCAATGAGAAACTGTCGATCCGAGAGACATCGACGAAAGTTTGGAAGAGGCTATGAGAGTTTGGAAGATATGAGTCTGGAAGACAAATATGCCTGCGCCGAATTGATCCAAGCCTGGGGACTCTATCGCGACCAGCGCCGCTGGCCCGAGCTGCTCTCGACCTTCCATCCCGAGGGCGAGATTGCGGTGTCCTGGTTTCGCGGCCCGTTCCACGAGTTCGTCGAGCATTGCAAGCGCGGCGGGCCTTCGAAGCACTTGATCTTTCCGCCGCTGGTGCGCCTCGCCGGCGAGCGCGCGCTGGCCGAGACCAGCATCGTGATCCTGGTGCGTCAGCTGATCGAGGGGCTCCCGGTCGACATGACCTCGCGCGCGCGCTTCCTCGACCGGCTGGAACGGCGAGAGGGAGAGTGGCGCATTCTCGAGCGAGCCGCGATCTACGAACAGGATCGGCTCGACACGGTCGAGCCGTCCACGGCATTCGGCATGGTGATGAAGGCGTCGCGCGCCGAAGACTATCCCGAGCCCTACCGCTACATGGCGCTGCGGCTTGCCTCCGCCGGCCGCGCGCTGGCCGAGCCGGTCCATCACGATGGATCGGCTCCCACGCGTGAGCTCTATGCGCGCTATGAGGCGTGGCTCGCAGACGCTTAGTCGAGGCGGCTCACATCGGCCGCCCGATCTCCTCTCTGGCGCCGTCGGGCAGCGGATAACGGTCGACCGCGAACAGGGCCGTGGCGCCGTGATAGTGGCCCATCAAGGCGACGAGCTCGACGATCGCGCGCTCGCCGAGCCGGTCGGCGAGGGTCTTGAAGGCCAGGTCGCTGACCTGTCGGGCGGACAGCAACTGCGTGAAGAAGTCGTACACCGCAGCCTCGTCCGGCGTCATCGGATCAGGCCGTCGGCCCGCCGCCATGGCATCGATGAAGGCCGGGCTGAGCCCCGCCTCGATGGCGTAGGTGCGATGCGAGTACCAGACATACTGGCCGCCCCAGAAGCGGGCGGTCAAAAGGATCACGATCTCCTTGAGCTTGTGCTCGACCGGGGCCTCGAAGCGCAGATAGCGGTTGAGCGGCCGCGACGCCTTCGCCATCTCCGGGCTGCGCAGATTGATATTGGTCGGGCCATCGAGCGATTTCCGCCCGGTCGCGATCTCGGCGTCGGCCATGGCCTTCTGGGCCGGATTGAGCTCCGCGTAGCTGAGCGGGCGGAAGCGCCCACCCCGCAGCACGAAGTCGGGCGCGGCGGTCGCGAGCGTTCCGACGAGCAGCCCGAGCGCGAACATGACGGTGGCGACAATGAGCGTTCCGCGCATGGCGGCTCCTCCCTTGATACTTCCCTTGGCTTTGCGGGGAGGCTAGCGGAGGCGGCGAGCAACCGCCAGGGCGGGTGCGGCCTTCCGACCGTATCGCAGCGCCGTGCGGCCGCTGCTATGCTGTGATTGTGGACCGGCGATCGGGCGTGCAAGGGAGTACCTCATGGCGCTGTCGAAACTCGTGGCCGCGGCGGCTGTTGTGAGCATGCTCCTTGGCGCGACAACAGCTCAGGCGGCCGAGATCGTCGTGCTCGGCACCACCGCCGCCAAGGAAGCGCTGGTCGAGATCGTGCCGATGTTCGAGCGTGCGAGCGGCCACAAGGTCAACATCACCTTTGCGAGCGGACCCAGAATGGTCGAGCGGATCAGGACCGGCGCCACCGGCGATCTGTTCATCGGACCTGACGAATACAATGAGCCGCTGCTCAAGGAGGGCAAGCTGGTCGCCGGCAGCGGCGTCGATTTCGCCCATTCCCTGACCGGGGTGGCAGTGCGCGCCGGCGCACCGCGGCCTGACATCAGCACGCCGGAGAAGTTCAGGAGTGCGCTGCTCGCCGCCAAGACCGTGTCCTTCAGCGGGGGCGCGAGCGGCATCCATGTCGTGAACGTGCTCGAGCGCCTCGGCATCAGCGATGCGATCAAGACGAAGCACGTGGCGCCCCAGGGGGACGAACCCGTCGCCGCCGTGGTGGCGCGCGGCTCCGCTGAGATCGGCATCCATCAGATTAGCCAACTCCTGCCGGTCCCCGGCATCGACATCGTCGGACCGTTCCCAGGCGACCTGCAGAAGATCATCGCCTACGCGGCGACTGTGCTGCCGGGCTCCACGCAGCGGGAGGCGGGCAGCGCATTCGTGACCTTCCTGCGCTCGCCACCCGCTGCTGCGATCATCAAGAAGAAGGGAATGGATCCGGTCTAGACGACAAAGAACCAGACAACACCGCGTCAGGTCG
>Ga0209798_10000106_pt1 | contig 44495 bp, 39 predicted proteins | sample DOMMetBare3Fresh_FD_187475 | JGI IMG/M metagenome (GOLD analysis project Ga0209798, IMG submission 187475) | Wetland sediment microbial communities from St. Louis River estuary, USA, under dissolved organic matter induced mercury methylation -... | ecosystem: Environmental > Aquatic >...
TTGGAGGGCGGCAGCGTCGAAAGCGATGGTGTCGATACCATTCTGACGACCCGGCAATGCCTGCTCAACCCGAACCGAAATAAAGGACTGTCACAACAGCATATCGAACGGCGTTTACATGAGTACTTTGGTGTTAACAGAGTGTTGTGGCTGGATCAGGAAAATTTGTCAGGTGACGACACCGATGCGCATATCGATACGCTAGCGCGTTTCTGTTCGGCCGATACGATTGCCTATACCAGTTGTGAGGATGCCAACGACAAGCATTACAGCGGTTTGAAAAATATGGAAGCCCAATTACAGGCATTTCGTTCACAGTCGAATCGGCCTTACCAATTGATCCCGTTACCAATGCCACAACCGATCTATGACGAAGCCGGCCAGCGGTTGCCAGCCAATTATGCCAACTTTCTGATTATTAACACAGCCGTCCTGGTTCCGGTTTACGATGACGCCCTGGATGACATCGCTTTGCAACGGTTGGCCGGTTGTTTTCCACGACACAGAATTATCGCCACACCCTGCCGACCCCTGGTTCACCAGTACGGCAGTTTGCATTGTATGACCATGCAGTTTCCGGAAGGTGTATTTGGTTACAAAGGAAATTCTGAGTAACTTTTTCGGCACGCTCACGGCGATGTTGTGCTGTCCAGGCACCTTATCCGGCAAACTCCGTAAGTATTCGAACAGCAGTGGATGGGTTTTGTCATGCCTAACGATTTTCGCACGTAATATTTATCCGCCGGGCGAACAGAATCCAAAAACCACAATTTGAATACCGACATTATCCAGAATTTAGGCCTTGCTATCGCCGTACGAGCAAACTCTGCTATCGTACCCAAATAAACTCTGCCGTAATTTTTTACTTTATTAAAATATCTATTATTATTAAGATTGCTGTGTAAAAATGAATATCAGCCTATTTGAAAGATAAGGTAAGCAAAATGAACATAATCAATTTAAGGAAAAACCTAAGGCGATCAACAGTGACGCGACGCATAGCTGACAGACGAGTGGTACCGTATGAGTTTGGCACGCCGGAGTGGATAGACCATATTAAACAAAACTATCTTGCATGGCCAAAAACCAATCGTCGGGCTATGGAGAGACGTTCTGATGACCGCAGATCGCCCGATCGCCGTGATCAGCATGGTTCTGAGCGTAACCGTACCGAATTAAAATATTCGCGAATTTTACTGACTACCGAAGAAAGAAAGTTAATCGAAGATTTATATCTGAGCGATATTGATTAATAAGTGGGCTTTACTGGTTTTATCGCATAACCAGAATGCCTGTCAGGCTATTTTTCGCCGCTGTATCGTGGTAATAGTTTAATTGCAAGCAGAAGCCAGTTCTATTTCATCATTGTCCAGTCGATAACGTCGCCCACTAACAAGGCAGGCTTTCTGGGGTCATGCAAAGACAATGATGACCAATGTAAATCGCTAATGCCCTGGTAAGTGACGTCACTGAATCCAAAATACGTTGCTTATTGAGTATCTAAAGTCTTGAGCTTAAAGTTTCTTTGGCTTTATTGTCTCGACTCTGGATTAAATGATTTTTTCGCCTCGGGCGAGTTTGGGCAAATTACCTTCCAGACCCATTGCGCTCCGCATTACCAAATTTTTAGCAGGAGTGATGCGTCCGGCCAATCCTAGTCCCAAGTTACGTAAAAATTTAACCGGCGCAATCTCATTACTAAAGACCCGGTAAAAAATATCCATAACCGTCATCATTTTCAGATTTTCATTACGCCTTAACTTTTCGTAACTTTTTAACACAGTTAAATCGCCAAGTTCAAGGCCCCGTTTATTAGCATCCAATAATATCTCGGCCAATGCTGCAGCATCCAACAAGCCGATATTGACGCCCTGTCCAGCCAGAGGATTAATCATATGTGCAGCATCGCCAACCAACGCGACTCCGGATTTGACATAATCCTGCGCATGCTGTCTTTTCAGTGGAAAACTGGCGGTTGCCAACACTTTGTTTACCTGTCCCAAACAGTCCGGGAATGCCGCCATTAATTCATCCTTTAACTCTTCGTATGGCAAGGATTTTAACCGGTTAATCTCATCTGGCGAGTGGTACCAGACAATAGAGCCAAAATGCCCGGTCAACGGTAAAAATGCCTGTGGACCGGTAGGTACAAAACGTTGCCAAGTGATATCCTGCTGGCCATAAGCGGTTTCAATATAAATCACCAGGGCATGTTGTTTATAGTCCCAACTTGTTACACCCAAGCCAACTGTTTGCCTAACTCTTGATTGTCCGCCATCTGCCGCGACCAACACTTTTGCGGACAAAATCCGTCCATTGTCAAGCTCCAGTTCAGCCGCTTTTCCAGCGGAATAATTAATTTTATTAACATTGGCGAGGCAGATTAGCTCAACATTGTCAAAGTCATGGAGACGCTCAAATAGAGCTAACTGAGTGATTCTGTTCTCAACAATGTAACCTAATTCAGGATAGTTAATATTATTACTACAAAATTCAGTGCTTCCGGCAGATTCCCAAACTCGCATTCTTCTAAACGGACAAAATCGGCGAGTGCTGATACCCTCCCATGCGCCAATTGTTGCCAGTATTTTTTTTGATGCAATACTAAGTGCCGAAACTCTCAAATCGTGGGGCTGATCAGGAGAAAAAGGTAATGGTGGTGAATTTTCTATCACGGCCACTTTTAGCGGACTACCGCCGAGACAACATGCCACCGCGGCTCCAACCATGCCACCGCCAACGATTAAAACATCAAATTGTTCTTTCATAACTAACCAAAATAAAATAAAGCAACACCATCAAAAGGAACACCCAGTGCACTATAACCATCGAAGACCTATCAACGCATCTGCCAAGAAAAATTGGGTCTGAGATGTCTATATCGAGATGATTAAATCCTTAAGCCAGCAGGAAAAGATGCAATAGCTATAAAAAAATAGCTCACGGTAATAACAAAATTATCAAATTCAGCAGTTTACAAATTAATTTAGGTAAATATCTAAGTAACGCCTAATTTGCAATACGCTTTTAAAATCTTTAGTTTCGGGAATTAAAAGACGACGTGACAAAAATAATCGTCGTCCGTATAATTGAGCAGATTTGCCCCTATACACTCTGGGCCAGAAAAATGGCGCAGACATAGGACTGGGGTTGTAAGGGAAGGATTATAACCCTTGATTAGTATATTTTGGAGATAACAATGAGTCAAAGTACGCTGCCAACCAGACAGGGTTTATACGATCCTCGCAATGAACATGATGCATGTGGAGTGGGCTTTATCGTTCACATCAAAGGACAAAAAAACCATGCAATCGTACGCCAGGGACTGGACCTGCTGACCAATTTGACGCATCGCGGGGCGGTGGGTGCGGATCCTTGCGCAGGCGACGGCGCCGGTATTTTGATTCAATTGCCCGATGCTTTTTTGCGGGCGGAATGTCAAAAAATAAATATTTCCTTGCCCGAGCCCGGAGAATATGCCGCCGGCATGGTCTTTTTACCTCGTGATCCTGCCAATCGCAAAGTCTGCGAATCGCTGTTTGCCGCAATCATTTCCAAAGAAAAGGCCGTGCTGTTGGGCTGGCGCGACGTGCCCGTTGACAACAGAACCCTGGGCGAGTCGGTAAAACAGGTGGAACCTGTTGTCCGGCAGATTTTTATCGGTTGCGGCCCCGGTTGTATTGACCGTTCCGGGTTCGAACGAAAATTGTTCGTGATCCGCAAACAGGTCGAAAACGCCGTCCGAGACTTGAAACTGGATAACGGACACGCTTTTTACATCCCATCCCTATCGTCGCTGACTATGGTCTACAAAGGCATGTTGCTGGCGGATCAGGTTGGAACCTACTATCCCGATTTGAGTGATGAGCGCATCGAAACCGCGCTGGCTCTTGTGCATCAGCGTTTTTCCACGAATACCTTCCCAACTTGGGATTTAGCGCATCCTTTCCGCATGATCGCCCATAACGGCGAAATCAATACGGTACGCGGCAATGTCAACTGGATGGCAGCACGCCGTCATTCCATTGCTTCCAAAATACTGGGCGAGGATATTAATAAATTATGGCCGTTGATTGCCGAAGGTCAATCCGATTCAGCCTGTTTTGATAATGCCCTTGAATTACTTGTGGCTGGCGGCTATTCTCTGGCCCATGCCATGATGCTGCTGATTCCAGAAGCCTGGGCGGGTAATGTGCTGATGAACGAAAAACAACGGACGTTTTATGAATATAATGCTGCATTGATGGAGCCCTGGGACGGCCCCGCTGCGGTTGCCTTTACCGATGGCCGTCAGATCGGGGCAACGCTGGATCGAAACGGTTTGCGGCCCGCACGTTATCTTGTTACTGATGATGATTATGTCATCATGGCGTCGGAAATGGGCGTGCTCAATGTTCCGGAGCATAAAATCATAAAGAAGTGGCGTTTGCAGCCGGGCAAAATGCTATTGATCGATACCGTGCAAGGTCGCATAATCGATGATGCGGAACTGAAAGCGGATCTCGCGTCCCGTCATCCTTATGCCGAATGGCTTGACAAAACCCAGATTCTGCTGGCCAAGCTACCTTCAGAAATAGCCGCCATGGCGCCTGATACAAGAACGCTGCTGGATCGACAACAAGCCTTCGGTTACAGTCAGGAAGACATTGAATTTTTACTGAAGCCGATGGCGTTAACCGGACAGGAAGCGGTCAGTTCCATGGGCATCGATGCAGCACTGGCCGTGTTATCGCAGCGTTCGCGGCTGCTGTATGATTATTTCAAGCAAGGCTTCGCCCAGGTTACCAATCCGGCCATCGACCCCATCCGCGAAGAACTGGTCATGTCACTGGTTTCGTTCATCGGCCCCCGGCCTAATCTGCTGGGGCTGGATGAAGGTGGCACACATATGCGGCTCGAAGTGGACCAGCCCATTCTAACCAATCAGGATCTGGAAAAGATTCGCCTTATCGAAACGCGAACTGGCGGCCTGTTCAAAACCAAAACCCTGACGCTTTGCTATCCTTCCGATCTGGGTGCGAGCGGCATGAAAACTGCGCTCGATAAACTTTGCTTGGCAGCCAAGCAGGCTGTTGAGGAAGGCAATAATATCCTGGCATTGTCCGATCGCAATATAGATGCGGCCCATGTCGCCATTCCGGCGTTGTTGGCCACTTCCGCCGTGCATCATTTTCTAACCCGGGAAGGTTTGCGCACCAAGGCTGGCCTGGTTATCGAAACAGGCGAAGCGCGGGAAGTGCAGCATTTTTGCCTTCTTGCCGCTTATGGTGCGGAAGCGGTCAATCCGTATCTGGCCTTCGACACCTTGTCCGAACTTTGCAAAAGCTTGCCGGGACTTACTGAATACGAAGCGCACAAGCGCTATATCAAAGCGATTGCAAAAGGCATCTTGAAAGTCATGTCTAAAATGGGCATTTCGACTTATCAGTCTTATTGCGGCGCGCAGATTTTTAATGCCATTGGTTTGTCGGAACCGTTTCTGGATCGTTATTTTACCGGTACCACCAGCACCACTGAAGGCGTAGGTCTAACCGAAATCAGCGAAGAAACGATTCGTCGCCACCGCCTGGCTTTCGGTAATGCGCCTTTATATCGGGATGCTCTCGATATCGGCGGCGAATATGCCTACCGGATCCGCGGCGAAGCCCATATCTGGACTCCAGCCACGATCAGCAAACTGCAACACGCAACTCGAAGCAATAGCAGGGAGCTCTATGACGAATTTTGCCAGCTGATCGACAACCAGAACGAAACCCTGCTGACTTTGCGCGGTTTAATGATCTTCAAGGAAAAGCTGCCGCCGGTACCATTGGCTGAAGTCGAGCCGGCGGTGGAAATTGTCAAACGATTTGCGACCGGCGCAATGTCGTTTGGTTCGATTTCCTATGAGGCCCATACCACACTGGCGATCGCGATGAACCGTATTGGCGGCAAATCCAACACCGGCGAAGGCGGCGAGCTTGCCGAACGCTTCGTGCCCTTACCAAACGGCGATTCAATGCGTTCGGCCATCAAGCAGGTGGCTTCCGGGCGGTTTGGTGTCACCACCGAATATCTGGTCAATGCTGACGACATTCAGATCAAAATCAGCCAAGGCGCAAAACCCGGCGAAGGGGGGCAATTGCCCGGGCATAAAGTCGATGCTGTTATCGCTAAAGTGCGCCACTCCACACAAGGCGTCGGTTTGATTTCACCACCGCCACATCACGACATCTATTCAATCGAGGATCTGGCTCAACTGATCCACGATTTGAAGAACGTCAATCCAAGCGCCCGCATCAGCGTCAAACTGGTGTCCGAATTGGGCGTCGGCACGGTCGCAGCAGGCGTTTCCAAAGCCCATGCCGATCATGTCACGATCGCAGGTTATGACGGCGGCACCGGTGCGAGTCCGATGACATCAATCAAACATGCTGGCTTACCGTGGGAAATAGGTCTTGCCGAAACCCATCAAACGCTGGTGCTTAACCGCCTGCGTGGACGCATAGCCGTGCAGGTCGACGGCGGCTTGCGCACCGGCCGCGATGTGATCATCGGCGCACTGCTGGGTGCCGATGAATTTGGTTTCGCGACTGCACCGTTAATTGTCTCCGGCTGTCTGATGATGCGCAAATGCCATTTGAATACCTGTCCGGTAGGCGTCGCAACACAGGATCCCGAACTTAGAAAACGGTTTACCGGCCAGCCAGAACATGTGGTTAACTATTTCTTCCTGGTCGCGGAGGATGTGCGCCGCTGGATGGCCAAACTGGGCTTCCGCCGTATTAACGACATGATCGGACGTTCGGACATCCTGGACATGCAGCCGGCAATTTCACACTGGAAAGCGCAAGGTCTCGACTTCAGCCGAATTTTCTACAAACCGGATGTTGACATCGCCACCGCTATTTATCAATCCGAACTCCAGGAGCATGGGCTGGAAAAAGCGCTTGATCATGAATTGATCCGACAGGCACAGCCAGCTTTGGAACACGGCAAACCAGTCTTGATAAACACGCCGATCCGCAACATCAACCGCACGTTTGGCGCGATGCTCTCCGGCGAGGTAGCCAAACGCTATGGACATAAAGGTTTGCCAGAGGATACCATTGCGATTCATGCCAAAGGAACCGCCGGGCAGAGTTTCGGCGCGTTTTTGGCCGAAGGCATTAGCATTCAGCTGGAAGGCGATGGCAACGACTATGTCGGAAAAGGCATGAGCGGCGGACGTATCGCCATCTTCCCACCGAAAGAAAGCCGCATCGATCCGGCAGATAATATTATTGTCGGCAATACCGTGCTTTACGGTGCTATCAGCGGCGAATGTTATTTCAACGGTGTGGCCGGTGAACGTTTTGCCGTCCGCAACTCGGGTGCCATTGCCGTTGTCGAGGGTGTCGGCGATCATGGTTGCGAATACATGACCGGTGGAGTGGTCGTCGTTCTCGGACCGACGGGGCGTAACTTTGCCGCCGGCATGTCCGGCGGCGTTGCTTATGTGCTTGATCAAGACAACAACTTTAACATTCGCTGCAATCTTGCTATGGTTGAGCTGGAACCGATACCGGCGGAAGATGACGTTCTGGAAGCGGTGGCACACCAGGGCGGTGACATGGAAATGCATGGGCGTGTCAACATCATGCATGATATGACCCGTTATGATGCGCAGCGATTGAAACATTTGATCGAACGACACAAGCACTATACAGGCAGCCAGCGGGCACAGCATATTCTGGATAATTGGCAGGATTATTTGCCCCGCTTCGTTAAGGTGATGCCGGTCGATTACCGCGAAGCACTGAAGCAAATACAGGCCATACAAGCCGCCGTAACTGCGTAACTGTTTTAATTAATTAGAAGGTATTAAAAATGGGTAAACCAACCGGGTTTATGGAAATTCCCCGCACAGACCGGCGTTACATACCGCCGCGTGAGCGTATCCAGAATTATCGTGAATTTACGATAGCGCTGACTGATGCTGAACTGTCCCAGCAAGGGGCAAGATGCATGGATTGCGGGATTCCGTTTTGCCATCAAGGCTGTCCCATCAACAACATAATACCTGACTGGAATGAGCTGGTTCATCGCGGGGACTGGCTGCACGCTGTTGAAGTTTTACACAGCACCAACAATTTTCCCGAATTTACCGGTAGAATCTGCCCTGCGCCCTGTGAGGCGGCCTGCACATTAAATTTAACCGATCAGCCGGTCACGATAAAGTCGATTGAATGTGCAATTATCGATAAAGCTTGGCAAATGGGCTTAGTCAAGCCGCAAATTCCGGCTCAGCGCAGTGGCAAGCGTGTGGCCGTGATCGGCTCCGGCCCGGCTGGCATGGCCTGCGCCCAACAATTGGCGAGGGCAGGCCATGAAGTGGTGTTGTACGAAAAAAATGACCGCATCGGTGGACTGCTGCGGTATGGCATTCCGGATTTCAAAATGGAAAAATACCTGATAGACCGGCGCATCGCGCAAATGCAAGCCGAAGGCGTCCGCTTCAGACCCAACAGTCACATCGGCAAAGATATTTCTGCGCAAAAAATACTGGCCGATTTCGATGCGATAGTGTTGACAATCGGTTCGGAGAAGCCGCGCGATCTGGAAGTTCCTGGGCGTTATGACTATCAAGGCATCTATTTCGCTATGGATTTTCTGCGCCAGCAAAACAAGCGCGTGGCCGGCGACGCTATCGACGAAACCACCGCCATCAGCGCCAAAGGCAAACACGTAATTGTAATAGGCGGCGGCGATACGGGCTCCGACTGTATTGGCACCTCCATCCGCCAGGGTGCCGCTTCGGTAACGCAAATCGAGATTCTGCCGAAACCCCCGGAAAAAGAAAATAAAATGCTCGTCTGGCCGAACTGGCCCAATAAATTGCGCACATCTTCTTCGCAAGAAGAAGGCTGCCAACGCCATTGGAGCGTCAATACTAAAGACATTATCGGCAAAAACGGCGCCATCACCCGTCTTAATGCCGTCAAAGTGGACTGGAAGCAGGAGAACGGCCAATGGAAAATGACTGAAGCCCCCGGCAGCGACTTCACACTGGAAGCTGACTTGGTGCTGCTGGCCATGGGTTTCGTGCATCCCATCCATGAAGGTTTGCTGGAAGAGCTAGGTGTTGAACGCGACGGCCGCGGCCAGATCAAAGCCAATGAGAGGCAATACCGAACCTCGGTCGACAAGGTGTTCGCCGCCGGCGATGGCCGACGCGGACAATCTCTTGTCGTCTGGGCCATCCGCGAAGGCCGACAGGCGGCTAGAGCGGTAGATGAATATTTGATGGGAAGTTCGGAATTGCCAAACTAACATATCCTGGCAACAGTGAGTAGAAAATGTTCCGGATTGAATCATATCTATATCTTGCTTCCAGTAGAGAGCGATGTTCCTGCCGTAAACAAACGGTAGCCAGACGAGTCGCGCTAAGCTAGGCAATAGCCTATCATGGCCCTGCATTTTACGATTGAACATTAACTATAACAAAATCGTCGGGTTATGCTTATGCGGCGACGAAGACTGCTGAAATGGCAGTAACTATGAAGTGAGTGACGCTGTGGTCAGGATGATGGGGACCATAGTGCGAACATATCGTGATGGTTTTTCAAGCCCTTCAATTTTACGCTATTGCCAAGCGCTGAAAACCAACGATGAGACGATTTTATACTGGTTAAAACGAACTCCGAAGCGTTAGTTCTGAGCATTAAAAAAGCCTGCGCTAACGCCTTCAATCTTTTTTCAAACAAAAAATCGTTTTACCGGTCTGTAAAGTATGGGTTACTCTGCCTTTCATCATCTTCCCCCAAAAGGGCGTATTAATGCCCGAGCTTTGCCAGTTATCGGCATTCACCTGCCAGTTCAGTTCCGGGTCAAAAATACAGACATCGGCGGTCCAGCCTGACGTTAAGGCGCCGCTGTTTAGTTGCAGAATACGGGCCGGATCTGTGCTTAAGCGCGCTACGCCCTGCATTAATGTGATGGCCTGCTCTTCCACTAGTTTAAGCATTAATGGCAACAACGTTTCCAGCGAAGAGATGCCAGGCTCCGTTTCGGGAAACGCACCTAGTTTTGCATCCATGTCATGCGGCTGATGATCGGAGCATAAACTGTCAATTGCGCCACCGGCCAAACCTAGTCTCAGATATTGTTTGTCCGCTTCGGTACGCAAAGGCGGCAACACATGAAAGGCGCTATCAAAAGGTGCGATATCATCCTCTGTCAGGTGCAATTGATGGATGGCGACATCGGCACTGACATTCAATCCGTCCTGTTTGGCCTGTTGTATTTTAATGACAGAGCGCTTGCAGCTTAGCTGGCCGAAATGCACCCGGCAACCGGTCAGTTCGACTAATTCCAAGCAGTGCGCTAGCGCAATCGTTTCAGCGGCGGCAGGAATGCCCGGCAAGCCATAACGCGTGGCGACAGTGCCTTCATGCGCACAGCCGTTATTGCCGAGCCAATAATCATTCGGTCGAAACATCAATAGCAAGTCATGACTTGCCGCATATTCCATGGCCCTTCTTAATACCAACAAATTCCAAACAGGTTGACTGGCGTTTCCAACGGCAATACAACCGGCTTGTTTAAGCGCAAGCATTGAACTTAACTCGGTCCCTTCGAGCTTTTGGGTCAGCGCTGCAATCGGATAGATTTGGCGGTATTCTGCTTTGTCCGCAAGCTCCCTGATGAGTTCAGCAACGGCCGGTGTGTCAATAACCGGTATCGTATCGGGTTGTAGACACAGTGTCGTAACACCGCCAGACGCAGCGGCACGCGTTTCGCTTTTATAAGTCGCCTTACGGCTTTGCCCGGGTTCACGTAACCGGCAGCTTAAGTCAATAAATCCGGGACACACGATTTGATTACCGGCATCAATTACTTCATCCGGGCTAAAGTCGTCGGGCTCGTTAATGACGGATACAATCTTGCCTTCAGCAATAAATAGAGGGCCTACGCCATCGATATTGTTTGCTGGATCAATAATTCTTCCTTGCTTTATGAGTATTTTTTTCATAGCGCAAGGCCCTGTTTTTGCATGGCCATCGCCATAATTGCCATACGTATTGCGATGCCATTACTGACTTGTTTCAGTATGACCGACTGTGGTCCATCGGCAACCTTTGAATCGATTTCCACGCCTCGATTAATTGGCCCGGGATGCATAACGATGGCATCGGGTTTAGCATATGTTAATTTTTCTTCAGTCAGTCCGAAACATTTAAAATATTCGCTTTCGCTCGGCAACAGCGCGGACGTCATGCGTTCCTTTTGCAGACGCAACATGATAATAACATCGATGTCTTTAAGACCTTCCGTCAGATTATGGGAAACGCTCACACCGAGGCTTTCGACATGCGCTGGGAGCAGTGTTTTGGGAGCAATGACTCTAACTTCGGCAGCGCCCAGTGTGTTTAATGCCAGGATTTCCGAACGAGCCACTCGGGAATGCAATATATCACCGATGATAGCGACTCTTAGCTGGGAAAAATCGTGTTTGATTTGCCGAATGGTAAACATATCCAGCATCGCCTGCGTCGGGTGCGCATGCTGTCCATCGCCGGCATTAATAACGCTGATATGCGGCGCGGCATGCCGGGCAATAAAATGAGCGGCACCGCTGATAGCGTGCCGAACAACGAACATGTCGACAAACATTGCTTCCAGGTTGCGGATCGTATCGAGCAAGCTCTCGCCTTTTGCTGTTGAAGACGTGGCAATACTAATGCTTAAAACATCGGCAGACAGTCGTTTGGCCGCTAGTTCAAAGGTTGTGCGGGTTCGTGTGCTGTTTTCGAAAAACAGGTTGACGATAGTTTTGCCGCGTAATAATGGTACTTTTTTGACCTGTTGATCGGACATGCCAATAAAAGATTCTGCCGTATCCAGAATTTCAGTTAACAGACCCTTGCTCAAGCCTTCAATCGTAAGAAAATGTTTAAGTTTGCCCTCCGAGTTCAATTGCATGTTATCGGTCATTTTTCAAACCATCGCATTGATGGTTTGCACATCGATAGCCAACGGCGCGGGGCCTGTCAGTTTGATGCGCCGGTCTTGATCCAGGGTGATGCTGGCGCCTATGCAATCGGGGCTCAACGGTATCTGCTTGCCATTGCGTTCGATCAATACGCCCAAAACAACTTGATTAGGTCTGCCATAATCAAAAATTTCATTCAGTGCTGCCCGGATGGTGCGGCCGGTATAAAAGACATCATCGATCAGGATGATATTGCGACCTTCGATATTGATTGGCAACTGGCTGGGTTTGACATTGGGGTTAACGCCTATTTGCGAAAAATCGTCGCGATAGAACGAAATGTCCAGCAAGCCCAGCGGTTCGATAATGGCAAGCCGCCGGTGCATCTGTTCGGCGACCCAGACTCCGCCAGTACGTATGCCGATCATCAAAGGGTTGGCAAGCTTCCTTTCAGCGATGGCTCGTTTCAGGCTGGTTTCCAGGTTATCTAGTAATTGGGGGATTTCTAGCACTTATTGTTCCTTCTTGGTATAGTCGTTTAGCCATGTTTGCAGGATTAGCTGGGCGGACAATTGATCCTGCACTTCCCAGAGCTTGGTTGCATTAACACTTATTTCATCAAACAATAGTTGTTTGGCTTCAAAGGTTGTCAAGGCTTCATCTTGTTGATAAACGGGTAGCTGGTACCGCCCCTCCAGTTGTCGGCAAAATTTTAACATGCGTGGCGTGATGGGGTTGTCCGAGCCATCGGCTTGTCTTGAAATGCCAACCACAATGCCGGCTGGCTGCCATTCCTGAATCAGCTTGCCAATGATGCGCCAGTCCGGGCTTTGCTTAATGGAACGAATGGTTTGCAAAGGGCTTGTCGTCAACGTAACCGTTTGACCTACGGCGGCCCCAATTTTTTTATTGCCGAAATCAAAGCCGAGATAGGTATCAGTCGTTACCCAGGCCAATAATGGATCCCGTTCAGCCATGTCCGGGCGGCATGGTCAGCTTATTGATGTCGACACCGATTTGTCCTGCTGCTGCGCTCCAGCGCTGGTTGACGGGGATATCAAATAAAACTTCGTCGCCGAACGGCGTGTTCAACCAGGCGTTGGCCAGCATTTCCTTTTCTAACTGGCCCTCGCTCCAGCCGGCATAGCCCAAAGCGACCAAATAACGTTCCGGGCCCACCCCGGCAGCAATGGCTTCTATAATATCGCGTGACGTTGTCAGCGAAATGGAATCGGAGATGGCCATTGTAGCATCCCATATTTTGCCGGACGTATGAATCACGAAACCCCGATCCTGCTGTACCGGACCACCTGCAAATATCGGTGCATCTGCTGCGCCAACTGCAGTAACGCGGATATCCATTTGTTTAAAAATTTCACCCAATTTCATTTTGGCCGACCGGTTAATGACGATGCCCAAAGCCCCTTCTTCATTGTGCTGGCATACATAAGTCACCGTATGAAAAAAATTAGGATCGCTCAGATTAGGCATCGCGATAATGAACTGGTTATTCAAATAATTAGCTTTGCTCATAATTCTACTATCAAAAGTTGTTGGCACTGCGATAAATTACCGTGTGACAAGACCAGATTCATCAGAAAACTTCCAAACTCTGGTGATAACCAGCACATTAAGCTCTTTTAGCAATTCTGTAGGTAACGGTGCAAATGGCGCGCTCATTCGGACAATTCTTTTTGCCGCATCATCAAGAGCCGGATTTCCAGAAGACTTGTTGATGCGAATGCTGTAAATGGTGCCATCCGCTTTAATACCCACATCCATGGTTAATGTAGCGGAAAAATTTTTTTTTGCAGCAACTTCCGGGTAATTTAAATTTCCTGTGCGCTCAACCTTCCCTTCCCAGTCCTTGATATATTGGGCGGCGATATATTTATGAGCACTGACCGAATCAACAAATTTTATTTTGGTATCGTCGGCGCTTTGCTGGCTAAACCTAATTTCGGTGCCTAATTGAGTAACTTGTTGCTGTAATGATTCAGCCGATATATGTGGTTTTGTCTCAGTATTCCTGACCGGATCGGGTTTATCTGCCGGACTAACTTTAGCCTTGGCTGTAGGCTGGGTGATCAGTTTTTGCGTGGCTTTCGGTTTGCTGGATTCGGTCGAGTTTTTGTGAATCTGTATTTTCTGGCTATTGCCCTGGCTTGGCAGTTTTTGGGCTGGGGGCTCGGGTTTTTTACTTTTTTCACCTGCGCCGATCTGGTTTTCCTGGGCAAGAAATTTGGCGTTATTGGGTGCTTTTTTGACAGGAGTGTTGATCAGGGTGACATCGATGGACCTGCTAATTTTTTCAGGTTCAGGCTTGGAAAAATTAAGGCCCATTACCAGCACTATATGAACTATCGTCGCTATGAATAGCGATATCAATAATGTATCCTTATTGTATAAGGATACAGGATAGCCAAAAATTGATTGACTTGTCATATTCGAATAGTTTTTTCAATATGATCCATTAACAACCCGGCAATATTAAGTCCAAACTGTTTATCAAGCTCCTGGACGCAGGTAGGGCTCGTCACATTTATTTCGGTCAGTTTATCACCAATAACATCCAATCCGGCAAAAACCAAACCCTTTTCGCGCAGTGTCGGCCCCACCTGATTGGCGATCCACCAATCCCTTTCCGTCAGTTCCCTGCCTTCGGCGCTGCCTCCCGCAGCCAGATTGCCACGTGTTTCACCCTGGGCAGGAATACGTGCCAGGGCATAGGGCACGGCCTCGCCATTGACCATCAGGATGCGTTTGTCGCCGTCTTTAATGGCAGGCAGATAGCTTTGCGCCATTACATAACGTCTATTGAAATTTGTCATAGTTTCCAAGATCACGCTCAGATTGGGGTCACCCTGGCGTAAATGAAAAATCGATGTTCCGCCCATTCCGTCCAGCGGTTTTAAAATAATTTCTCCCTGTTCGTGCAGAAACTCCCTGATCCTTACCGCTTCGCGGGCAACCAATGTTTCCGCACAACATTGCGGAAACCAGGCAGTAAAAAGTTTTTCGTTGGCGTCTCGCAACGATTGCGGCTTATTGACTACGTATACTCCCAAACTTTCGGCACGTTCCAGAAGATAGGTAGCATAAATGTATTCCTGATCAAACGGCGGATCCTTGCGCATCAGAATGACATCCAACTGATCCAGGGGCAGATCCTGATCTGTTATCCATTTGTGCCAATGCTGCGGATTCCTCTCAACGCTCAGCGTCCTGGTTCTGGCGTATGCCCGACCGTTTCTTAAATATAAATCGTTCAGTTCCATGTAGTGCAGTTCCCAGCCCCTGGCTTGAGCTTCTAGTAACATGGCAAAACTGGTGTCTTTTTTGATATTGATTTGGCCTATGGAATCCATGACCATACCGAGCTTAATAGGCATTATTTTATTTTAAAAATTTCTAAGCAACATGAGTTAGTGTTCATTTTATAGATAGTTATTTACGTTGAAAAGAATTTTTGGTATAAAGATCGGCTAACTTTAGAATATTAGGTACAAACGAGGTTTATCATGTCCAGAGTATGTCAGGTAACAGGGAAGCAGCCTGTTATTGGTAACAACGTATCACACGCCAACAACAAGACCAAGAGGCGCTTTCTTCCTAACCTGCACCATCACAGATTCTGGGTCGAAAGTGAAAATCGCTGGGTTCGCCTAAGGGTTTCGGCGAAAGGAATGCGAATTATTGATAAAAAAGGGATAGACGCCGTTTTGGCGGATATGAGAAAAAATGGCACCAAGGCTTAAGATTTAGGAGATAAAAATGCGCGATAAAATTAAACTGGTTTCCACCGAAGGCACAGGTCATTTTTATACAACAACCAAAAACAAAAAAACAATGCCTGAAAAAATGGAAATAAAAAAATTCGATCCCGTTGTTCGCAAACACGTCATGTATAAGGAAGCAAAAATCAAGTAGCCCGTGGTTTGTCTTGCTAACCACGGCACCTCACGGTGGTTAGGCTGTTGCGGGTGGCTTAGTTTATTTGGCTTGAGTTAACTTCTCAAGTTTCTGCGACAAGGTAATGCATTGTTTGGCTATAGCCTGCTTTTCCGATTCCAGCCTATGGTATTTCTCCTGCAGATGCTGATTGATTCTTCTAAGCTGCTCGTTTTCCGTTTTAAGAATTTTTAATTGCTCTTCGATCTTGCCTCGATCCTCTATATTCGGATCGAAATCTATCAATTCCGAGCGTCGATCGTAAGAGGTGAATTTTTCACGGGCCTTATCAGGATCAAGCAGGGTTTCAAAACCGTCATCGATATGAAAAAGCGCCGCCTCATTCTCCGGATCCGGCGCGACACCCTCTATACCACCTTTAAGAATCATTGCCTCAAATTTATTTCTTAACAGCAAGAAGGCGGCCGCCTCGCTTACTTTACCGTTACTGCAAACAACAATGACGGGCTTCCCGCGCTTCAACGATTTCAAATACATTCTCAATGAAAAAAAAGGCACATTGATACTGTTTTTCAAATGTCTGGCTTCATATTCATCCTGTGTCCTTACATCAAGCAAGTTGGCGCCATGCTTTAGCTCCTTTAGCATCTGGTCATAATCTACAAACTTTAACGAAGGCTCTTTGATTAGCGTAATAAATTGCTGCTTATCCAATCGCAATAAAGTCGTATCGGTTAACGCGGTAACAGTTACGTTTCTGGCCACATCGGAAAGCAACGCATCTTCTCCAAAGGTGTCTCCTGTGCCGAGCTGTCCCAATCTTATTTCTTTGGCATTTAATGAAGGCTTCCGGGACACTTGGCATTGCCCGCTTTTAATCAAATAATAATAATCGCCCGTGCCGCCTTGCTCAACAATAGTTTCACCTTTGCTGAAACTGACATCTTTAAGATTGAGCAGTATTTTTTGTAGGTTGGCAGGCGGTAAACGTTGAAAAATAGGAGTTTTTAATAACGCCGCCATCCAATCATCCGATCCATCTTCAGATTCTTCGATGACCATATAACTTTTATCCTCTTTATAGATTAAAGGGGGTGGATTATTCACAATATCGGCATCCAAGCGCAAAATACGCACCAGCCCATTTGCGACCGCATCAATTTTTCTTGGAATTTGGTGAGCTAATGCAAATCTGGCTGATTCGCTGGCTGCGCTGATAACTTCAACAACAAGCCCATCGGCCTGAAGAATTACTTCACCGCTTATAAGGTAAATCAGATGTGTATCAGTATTCCCTTTTTTAAACAAGAACGCGTCTTCAATTTCTTCAATATTCATTTCGGCGCATAACTCAGCAAATATAGCTGACGGCAGCCTCTCCAAAGGAACCAATTTACGAATTACTCGTCCCTCTTTGGAGTTAACGTCTACAGCCATGAATATTTCTCAAACAAGACCAATCTTAATTTATATTAGATCATTTTTTATTGATTGCTTAAAAATATAGGCCTCGATAACTCTTGTATTAAAGAATTTCACCCATATTGTCTAGCAAATGCAAAAACAACTCATGGGAAACCATAATGCTTATTAAATCAGCAAAAAAGTCATTATTGCTTTTGCTTTTACCGGTTATTATTTATTTACCTACCTTGCCTCAGGCAGCCGGATTACCGATTTCCGCAGAAGGAGCGCCAATGCCATCCCTGGCGCCCATGCTTGAACGCAGCATGCCGGCCGTCGTTAATATTTCAACTTCTACCCAGATAGAAGTCAAAGAAAACCCGCTGTTGCAGGATCCATTTTTTCGCCAATTTTTTCAGATACCTAACCAGTCGCGCCAACAGCAAAAAAACAGTTTAGGTTCGGGCGTGATCATCGATAGCGACCGAGGGTTAGTGCTTACTAATAATCACGTCATAGATAAAGCAGACAAAATCAGGGTGACGCTGAATGATGGCCGCCAGCTCACGGCAGAATTGATCGGCACCGATCCCGAAGCCGATGTAGCTGTTATTCAGGTTCCTGCTGGCAATTTGACCAAGTTGCCCATTGCCGACTCCAGCCAGCTTAAAGTCGGCGATTTCGTGGTTGCCATCGGCAACCCTTTTGGCCTGGGCCAAACCGTGACTTCCGGAATTATCAGCGCATTAGGCCGTTCCGGGCTCGGTATCGAAGGTTATGAAGATTTCATCCAGACTGATGCTTCGATTAATCCGGGTAATTCCGGCGGCGCACTGGTTAATCTACGTGGCGAGTTTATCGGTATGAATACCGCAATTCTGGCACCTACCGGTGGCAATGTTGGAATTGGTTTTGCCATTCCTTCCAATATGGTCATGACCATCAAGGATTCTTTGATCAAACACGGTGAAGTCCGGCGCGGTTTATTAGGCGTAACAACCCAAGATCTGACCCCCGAATTAATCAATGCCTTCAACCTAAAGAGCAAGCATGGCGCTGCGATCAGCCGGATCGAAAGCAATTCGCCAGCAGCTAGAGCGGGCTTGGAACCTGGTGACATTATTGTCGCAGCGAATGGCCGTTCGGTGAAAAACAGTCATGATATCCGCAACATCATCGGTCTGATGCAAATAGGCGATAAAGTTAATATTGAATATTTTCATGGCAACGAGAAAAAAGAAGCCACAGCGATAATCGGTAAACCGGATCGTCCTCAGCTGACCGGCAATAAGTTGCATTACACCCTACAAGGGACGGTTTTGAGCTCAACCCTAAAAGATCAGGTCGAAGGCGTTTTAATTGAAAAAATTGACACCTCATCCAATGCCTGGCGGGTTGGCCTTCGCCCCGGAGATGTGATTGTGTCAGCAAATCGCTTTCGTGTTCGCAATCTGGACGAACTAAAGCAAGTTGTTGATCCGGATAATGTTCTACTAATTAATATTCAGCGAGGGTCTGAAGGCTTTTTTGTTGTGCTAAAATAAGCCTTCAATTATTATGCCGCGCTTGAGTCTTTTTAAAACAAGACTAAAACTGCTTCTTACTAAATTATTAATAACTTGTGACTGCAGACAAACACTTTATTCCGTTAAACATCGCTGTACTGGTTGTGTCGGATAGCCGCACGGAAGTAAACGATGTGTCGGGCAAGACACTGGTAGATCGAGCAATGGAAGCGGGACATCGGGTCATTGAAAAGAAAATCGTCCCCGATAACATTTATCAGATCAGGTCTGTTGTTTCCCGCTGGATCGCCGATGATAATACACAGATTGTCATTACCACGGGTGGCACGGGTGTAACCGGCAGAGATGGCACGCCTGAGGCACTTGAGCCCTTACTCGATAAGGTTCTGGACGGTTTCGGCGAAACTTTCAGGATGCTTTCCTATCAGGATATTAAAACTTCAACCATTCAATCCAGAGCAATTGCCGGTGTGGCTAATGCCACTTATATTTTTTGCTTGCCTGGTTCATCGAACGCCTGTCGCACGGCGTGGGATTTATTAATCAGAGAACAACTGGATTACCGCACCAGACCCTGCAATCTGGTCGAACTGATGCCCAGATTGTCGGAAAAATAGTATGAAATCGATTTTTTTATTCCTTGGCGCAATATCTGCACTGATAGGCGTTGGCATGGGCGCGTTTGGCGCCCATGGCTTAAAAAGCATTTTAAATCCCGAGCTGATGGCTATTTACCAAACGGGTGTCACCTACCAGATGTGGCATGCTTTAGGTTTGATTGGTATCGCCATCATGCGTCATCAAAATCCTGTATCCAAATTACTTAGTTGGGCGGGATGGTTGATGTTTATCGGAATTATCTTATTTTCCGGCAGTTTATATTTTTTAGCGCTGACTCAATCAGTATGGTTAGGCATGATTACACCTATTGGCGGAGTCAGTTTTTTGACAGCCTGGTCGTTAATCAGCGTTTATGCCGCTAAAAAACAACAAAGCAAGAGATATGCTTAAGCAACAGAACGCATTATGTGAAACCACCCACCAGGTTCGAGCTTGATTATCGGCTAAACATTAAGCCTGAAATCAATCAGAAACCTTTTGTTTGCCTCGCGTTGAAGTCGAGCTTATCCGTTTTTTGCTTTTGTCCACTTTTTTAATTGAATGATCCGATTTTGAGGGTTGGACACCGCCTGCAACTCTTGAAATATTGAGTTGTTGACCTGCCACCCTTATTCTTTTCAATTCCTGAAATAACTCTTTCGGCATTCCTGCCGGTAACTCGACAGTGCTGTAGTCGTCTTCAATTTTGATACGGGCAATATGATCACCATCAATACCCGTTTCATTGGCTATTGCGCCGACGATATTGCCTGGCTTCACACCATGATTACGGCCAACCTCAATACGAAATAGCTCCATTTCGATTTCTGAGCTGCCGCCAAAGCTGCGTTTAGATTTACGTTCGCGATGGGCTCTATCTTCTCTTTCGGGCCTTTCAGTTTTTTCGAAGCGGTCTTCTTTGTTATCCCTGGACCTTTTAGGCAGATTTTGCATTAACAGCGGTGTTTCTCCCTGAGCCAGCTTGGCTAACGCCGCGGCTATTTCCAATGCGGTAACATTATGCTCCTGCTGATATTGTTCGATCAGTTGAGTGAAGAAACCGAGCTCTTCAGCCGCGAGTGTATCGGTAATATTTTGCTTGAAGCGGGAAATACGTTTGTTATTGATGACCTCGGTTGAAGGCAAGCCCATTTCTTCAACCTTTTGTTTGGTTGCTTTTTCAATATTCCCTAGCAACTTCCTTTCCCTGGGGGCAATAAATAAAATTGCGTCGCCTGTGCGTCCTGCACGGCCAGTCCTGCCAATACGATGAATATAGGATTCGGTATCGTAGGGAATGTCATAATTGACGACATGAGTAACACGATCGACATCCAGTCCCCGGGCAGCCACATCAGTTGCAATCAGGATATCGAGTTTACCGTTTTTGAGATGGGCAATGGAACGCTCCCTCAACGTCTGGGACATGTCACCGTTAATCGCTGCTGCTGAAAAACCGCGGGCTTCCAGTTTTTCCGCCAGTTCTACGGTTGCTGTCTTGGTTCTGACAAAAATGATCATGCCATCAAAGGTTTCAGCTTCCAGAATGCGGGTTAAGGCATCCAGTTTATGCACTCCGCTGACCAGACAAAAGCGCTGGCGTATGTTTTCTGCGGATGCGGTAGTCACCTTGATGGTGATTTGTTCCGGTGCATCAAGGTATTCTTGGGCAATTTTTCGAATAGCCGGCGGCATGGTGGCAGAAAATAAAGCAGTTTGCCGATTCTCTGGTGTTTGTTCCAATATCCATTCAACATCATCGATAAAGCCCATACGGAGCATTTCGTCGGCTTCATCCAATACCAGGACGCTGAGATTATCCAGCGTCAAGGTGCCTTTACGCATATGATCCATGACCCTGCCCGGCGTGCCGACCACCACATGAGCACCCCGTTTCAGTTGGCGCAACTGAGTGCTATAATCCTGACCTCCATAAATGGGCAGCACATGAAAGCCCTTTAAATGCGCAGCATAACGTTGAAAGGCCTCGGCCACCTGTATCGCCAACTCACGGGTAGGAGCAAGGATCAAGACCTGAGGCTCTTTCTGCTTGATATCGATACGTGATAAAATTGGCAATGCGAAAGCTGCCGTTTTACCAGTTCCTGTTTGGGCTTGTCCCAGAACATCCTTGCCCTGCATCATATGAGGAATCACTTGTGCCTGAATGGGCGAAGGCGTTTCATAACCCACATCGTCCAGTGCTCTTAGCACAGGGTCTATCAGTGCCAGATCACGAAAAGAGGGTAAGGGTGAAACATCATTGGACATTGATTTACCTGTTGGAATAAGAGGGCGCGATTGCGCTGGGAACTGTTTAATCGGGCATTATAACCATAATCTTTGGAATCTGCTAATTTAGCCAGTAAGCAGATCCTTTTTGCCTTGTATCCGGTACCTTTTTTGTATATATGCTTGCTATAATGGAGCCGTTTTGTAACCCCAGCAATTCTGATCGAGAAATTTCATGATTCAAGGTAGTATCGTAGCGTTAGTGACACCGATGGATGAACACGGCGCCGTTGATAAGGTAAGCCTGAAAAAATTGGTTGAATTTCACCTTGAACAAGGTACTGATGCGCTGGTCGCTGTGGGCACGACAGGTGAATCCGCGACGCTCGATGAAGAAGAGCATTGTGATGCCATCAAGACAATCGTTGAATATGCCGGTGGACGGCTTCCTGTAATTGCCGGAACCGGCGCCAACTCGACATCGGAAGCCATTACACTGACTCGGCGGGCTAAAGCGGCCGGAGCCGATGCTTGTCTGATTGTTACCCCATATTACAATAAACCGACACAGGAAGGCTTGTATCAGCACCATAAAGCCATAAGTGACGCTGTCGATCTTCCTCAGATTTTATATAATGTTCCCGGGCGTACCGCATGCGATATGTTACCGATAACCGTAGGCAGACTGTCCCATATTCCCAATATCGTCGGTATCAAGGAAGCAACGGGGGATTTGTCAAGATACAGGAAAATTAGGCAGCTCACAGGAGCCGATTTTGCCATCTATTCAGGTGATGACGCCACCAGTTGCGAATTTTGTCTGTTAGGCGGTAATGGCTCGATCACGGTTACGGGCAATGTCGCACCGAAGTTGGTGCACGATATGATCAAGGCGGCCATCAGCGGCGACAGAGAAACCGCTTTCGCCTTAGATGCAAAGTTAACCGGTTTGCATCAATATTTGTTTATTCAATCGAATCCCATTCCTGTCAAATGGGCTGTCTCCGAACTGGGTCTGATCGGCAAAGGCATCCGTTTGCCGTTGACCTGGCTGACTCCGGACTGTTATAACGCAGTGCGTGATGCGATGCATCAGGCCCAGGTCATCTAATCCATAAAATGAATTTTAACTTCAGTTCGCTAATCATCGTTACAGTTTTACTGATTCATGTGACGTCGTGCAGTTACATTAAATCTCTGTTTCCCGACAAGGAAAAAGATTATCAGTACACCACCCAAATTGCCCCCCTTTCAATCCCGGATGATTTGAAAAAAAAGCCCTCTTCAGTGACTACAGAACCCAAGTTGCCTGACACATCAGCTCAAACCGATGCAACAGATACAGCAATAACGTCTGAGAATGCCGGGAATTTGAATAAAGAATCCGCTGCGCCTGTTGTCGAAAATATACAAAAATACGAAAAAATTTCAGTTGAGCTCATTCGATTTAATGATGGTGAAAACAGACTGCGTCTGGGCACTGAAAGTTCTCGAGCCTGGCGACTGGTAAGTAAAGCCTTGAGCCGTAATTCAATCGAGGTGGTCAATCGAAATCAGGCGGAAGGATTTTTTGTCGTTCAATACGATCCCAACGAAAAAAAAGTCGAAGACGGCTCGTTATGGGATGAGGCCGTATTTATTTTCAGGGGCTTTAGCAGTAATGAAAAGGAATATTTTCTGAAATTGGAACAATATGACCACATTACGGAAGTCATTGTTTTGGACAAAGACCAGCAACCGCTATCGGATGATGGTGCCGGTTTAAAATTGCTGACTTTAATACAAACTACAATTAACACTGACCTGGCAGACAAATAAATTTATTGATTCTATATTCCCGAAGCGCACCTTCTGAAGGAACACTCTCTCATGCGTGAGGTGCGTTGGGATTAATCATTTGATGTTCCTTAACTGCCTGACTCTATTACAAAATCAATGTTGACAATTTTTGGTGCATCCGCCCTTTCCGATTTCCGTGCTAACAACCTGCTGGCTAGGCTGCAACTCATAGAGCCAAACATTTCCTCCGTCCGGGCACGATTTATTCATTTTGTCGACATTCAAGAAGCCTTGAGTGATACCCAGCTAGGGCTATTAAATCAGTTGCTTTCTTACGGCTGCGGACAGTCAATTGCCGCAACCATGGATGAGCGTTTACTGGTCGTGCCAAGGCCAGGCACGCAGACACCTTGGTCAAGTAAAGCGACAGAAATAGCGCAGCGCTGTGGATTGTCTCCGGTGAGGCGTATTGAAAGGGGTATCGAGTACTCGCTCACCGCCACCACCTTACCGTCATCGGCTAAAATGCAACTTTCGGCATTGCTGCACGACCGTATGACACAAATCGTGCTGGAAGGCGGTCAAGAGCCATTTTTATTTGCCCAACATGACCCACAGCCCTTGCAGCGTATTGCAGTCATCGAGCAGGGACGCTCTGCACTGATTGAGGCAAATCAGGGGCTGGGTTTGGCTTTATCGGACGATGAAGTGAGCTATCTGACCAATTGTTTTGAAAAACTGGGCAGAAACCCAACCGATGTCGAATTGATGATGTTTGCCCAGGCCAATTCGGAGCATTGCCGGCACAAGATATTCAACGCCGACTGGACAATTGACGGTATCGAGCAAGGTTTGTCGCTATTCAGCATGATACGCAATACCGCCAAAACAAACCCGGACGATATTTTATCGGCTTACAGCGATAATGCTGCTGTCGTCAACGGCCATGCTGCAAAAGTATTTATCCGCGACTCCCGGACTGGCGCATATGGCTATATTGACGAAAATGCGCATTTGCTGATGAAAGTGGAAACCCACAATCATCCCACCGCCATTTCGCCATATCCAGGCGCCGCTACCGGCTCGGGCGGTGAAATCCGCGATGAGGGCGCGACTGGCCGCGGCTCGGCAACCAAAGCAGGTCTGACCGGATTTTCCGTATCGCACTTAAAAATTCCTGGCTTTTCCCAACCCTGGGAAGATGACATCGGCAAACCAGAACGTATTGCTTCAGCCTTGGACATCATGCTGGAGGGCCCTCTGGGTGGCGCAGCTTTCAACAACGAATTCGGCAGGCCAAATCTGGCGGGGTATTTTCGCAGCTTCGAACAGCCTGTTGTTGCTGGTAACGGCAACGAGTACAGAGGTTATCACAAGCCTATCATGATCGCCGGCGGCATGGGCTCTATCAGGCCAATGCTTATTGAAAAACAGCCAATTCCGGCCGGTTCGTTGATTATCATTCTGGGCGGCCCCGCGATGCTGATCGGTCTGGGCGGAGGCGCGGCTTCCTCGCAGGCGTCCGGCGCGGGTTCCGAAGCGCTGGACTTTGCTTCCGTACAACGCGAAAACCCGGAAATGCAACGCCGCTGTCAGGAAGTGATCAACCACTGTACCGCCATGGGGAGCGCATCGCCCATTATTTCCATCCATGACATCGGCGCCGGCGGTCTGTCCAATGCCGTGCCGGAAATTATTCATGATTGCGGACGTGGAGGCCGTTTTGAATTGCGCCACGTGCAAAATGCCGATCCCGGCATGTCGCCGATGCAAATTTGGTGTAATGAAGCGCAGGAACGCTATGTGGTTGCCATCAGACCGGCAGCGCTGGAGTTGTTTACAGCCTTTTGCGCACGCGAACATTGCCTGTATGCCGTCATTGGTGAAGTTACTGAAAATGAGCATTTGACGTTGAGTGACAGCTGGCTGGGCGAAAAACCCATTGATTTGCCGATGTCAGTCTTGTTTGGCAAGCCGCCTAAAATGCACCGCGAGGTAGCTCACAGACCGCCTAAACTGCAGCCGCTGGTTTTGAGCGCCGTCGATCTGGCCGAAGCCGTGCGCCGAGTGCTGTCATTTCCGGCGGTGGCTGATAAAAGCTTTTTGATTCATATCGGAGACCGCTCGATTACCGGGCTGGTTGCACGGGATCAGATGGTCGGTCCTTGGCAGGTGCCGGTTGCCGATGTCGCCGTTACCGCGTCAGGTTTTTATGCACTTACCGGAGAAGCGATGGCGATGGGCGAACGCACACCTATTGCTCTGATCGATGCTCCGGCTTCCGGGCGCATGGCCATCGGTGAGGCAATCACCAATCTGGCGGCTGCGCGTATCGATTCACTGAAAAAAATAAAACTGTCGGCCAACTGGATGGCAGCAGCCGGTTTTCCGGGAGAAGATGCCGCACTTTTTGATACCGTAAAGGCGGTGGGTATGGACTTATGTCCGAAACTCGGCATCGCAATCCCGGTTGGGAAAGATTCATTGTCGATGAAAACCGTGTGGCGAAGTGATAGCGGCGCAAAAATCATGACGGCTCCATTATCTTTGATCATTACCGCTTTTGCCCCGGTCAGCGATATCGGTAAAACGCTGACACCGCAATTACGAGACGTTGTTGAAAGTATACTGATCCTGGTTGACTTGGGCGCTGGAAAAAATCGTCTGGGTGGCTCGGTGCTGGCGCAGGTTTATAAGCAACTGGGAGATCATTGTCCCGATCTTGACGATTACACTTTAGTGAAAGGTTTTTTTGATGCCATTCAAACACTCAATCAGTCCGGTCTGGTGCTCGCCTACCATGACCGCTCCGATGGCGGCCTGCTGGCTACCGTTTCGGAAATGCTGTTCGCCGGCAGACTTGGCATCACCTTGACGATCGATAATCTGGGTGATGACCCGTTGGCGGCGTTATTCAATGAAGAGCTGGGCGCGGTGCTACAAGTTCGGGCCAGCGACAGCGATGAAGTCATTAAGGTGTTGAATCATGCGGGGCTGCTGGAGTGCACGCATAAAGTAGGCGCGATCAATAACACCCAGCAATTAACGATCATTTTGGCGGAACAAACCATTTATTCCGCCAGCCGTGTCGATTTACAATCCTGTTGGTCTGAAGTCAGCTACCGTATGCAGGCGCTGCGGGATAATCCCGATTGCGCGCTGCAACAATTCCAGCGCATCGCCGACAATAGTGATCCGGGCTTGCACGCCGTATTGAACTTCGACCTTAACGACGATATTTCAGCGCCATATATAAAGGCAGCCAGGCCTAAGATGGCTATTCTTCGGGAACAAGGAGTCAACGGCCATGTTGAAATGGCTGCAGCTTTCGACCGCGCCGGCTTTCACTGTATCGACGTGCATATGAGCGATATTATCAGCGGACGCGCCAGCCTGCGCGATTTCAAAGGATTGGCAGCCTGTGGCGGCTTTTCCTTCGGCGACGTACTGGGCGCAGGCGGAGGCTGGGCAAAATCCATTCTGTATAACGCACGGGCACGCGATGAATTCGCCGCTTTTTTTCAGCGGAAGGATACCTTTGGGGTGGGCGTTTGCAACGGCTGCCAGATGATGTCGGGAATCAAGGAAATCATTCCGGGCGCGGGCTATTGGCCGAAGTTCTTGCGCAACCATTCCGAGCAGTTTGAAGCCAGAGTCGCAATGGTCGAAGTTCGCCAATCGCCTTCGATTTTATTGGCAGGTATGGAAGGTTCCAGAATGCCGGTAGCGATTGCTCACGGCGAAGGCCGCGCCGAGTTTGCGATGGACCCGACTATTGTCCTAGGTGCGCAAGCTGTAGCCTTGTGCTACGTCGATAACCGTGGTGCACTGACGACCGACTTTCCCGCCAACCCGAATGGCTCGCCGTTCGGCATTACCGGATTGACTACCACAGATGGGCGCTTTACCATCATGATGCCGCATCCTGAACGCTGCTTCAGGACGCTTCAGAACTCCTGGTATCCTGGAGATTGGGGCGATTACGGCCCATGGATGCGGTTATTCCGGAACGCCAGGGTTTGGGCTGACAGCGCAGGTTAAAAAAGAAAGATTCAAATGCCAGTCGCCGGCCTTCAGTCTTCAACTCAGCTTCATTTGATTCAGGACTATTTATGACCATGCCGGCCACACAAAAAATACGCTATAGCCTGGTTCTCATAGTGGTTGCCATCCTTGTAACGATGCCCGACGTGCTGTTCGACTTTTTGCTTGGCATGGCCCAGACTCTGTTCAATTTTATTCTCGACTCTATACATACCGCGGTTGAGGCTATCGAATATGTGCTTGATATTTTGATCGAGCATCTCTTTCACACTGATCTGCAACAAACCCAGCTCATTGTGTTTTATATCTTGCTACTGATGGGTCTTGGGGTGTCGTATGGCTTGGTAAAATCGCTGGTGCGCCTGTTTCGTTGGAGCAAAGATATGCTCTTTTCGTTGTGGATAGAGGAGCAGACTCTATTTTCAATCTATTGGCTGAACATTTCGTTAACGAATAAAATTAAGGTGATAGCGGTTATTGCAATTCTTGGCTATCTGTTTTTTTTAATGTCTTTTTAAGACATTACCTACTATTTGGCATACGGTCTTTATCATGCCCAGGGCCTTGAAAAATCGTCAGATAACCTCATATTTACTGCGAATACCGGAGAAAACGGTTTTATGCTAGTTAATTTAAATTTAAACTGTATCGGGAGGCTATATGGCTATCACTCGTTATCAACCCTGGGGATTGTTGAGCCAATTACAAAAAGAACTGGAGCGTACTTTTGAAGGCACCAATGGCGACGGCTCAATCGCTACAGCCGAATGGACGCCTGCAGTCGATATTAAGGAACAAGCCGATAAATTTGTTTTGCACGCCGACATCCCCGGCGTGAAACCGGAAGACATCGACATCAGCATGGAAGACGGCGTTTTAACCATAAAAGGTGAGAAAAAAACCGAGGCCAAAACGGAACAGGAAGGTTATAAACGTGTAGAGCGGACTTACGGATCGTTTTATCGTCGCTTTAGCTTGCCGGATACTGCCAATGCTGATGAAATCAGCGCCAAATCGACGCATGGCGTGCTGGAAATCGTTATCCCCAAGCAAGAAGCGGTTAAACCCAGAAAAATCAATGTCGCCTCTGCACAATGATAAAACGGAGCCCCAAGGCTCCGTTTTTAATCGATCTGCTCCTGGGAATATCATCACCGGCTAAGACCATAGCAGGCTATATTTGGCAATTCAAGCACGTAAGTCGTGAAGAGCATCATTCAAATTGTTATTCACCTGATTGGTTTTGCGTAGGCTTTCAAGAATGGGAAGCCCAGCAAATAATCATTGTCTTGAAGAGAACCAGTAACGGATAGACCATTAATCGTCTGTATGAATCCGATTTATTAAAACTGGCGTATTTATCGTTAACAATTTTAAAAAATGGTAAAACCGGATATTGGAAACGATATAGAAATAAACGACGGGCTTCCGGCAATCAATACCGAGGCGTCTTTGTCGAATGCGGCAACTGGCGCAGCTCAGAATTGCACGCATGAAAACGTGGACAATCATCGGCTGCAAAAATGGCTTGAAGCGATCGTTGATCGTGACCAGAAGGCATTTTCGGCGCTTCATGAAATGATGTTGGGACGAGTTTATGGCTTGGCACTCAGGATTACCCGTTCGGAACAAATGGCTGAAGAAGTTGCCGAAGAGACCTTCTGGCAAATATGGCGGCAGGCGCCCCGATTTGATCCCGTCCGCGGATCTGCGGTGGCATGGATTATGACGTTGGCGCGCAGCCGTGCTCTTGACGCTTTGCGCCGAAAGGATCCGGCCATAGGTAGCAGCGATCCGCGGGCTTCAGCCGAGATGGCTTTGAGCGGCGATAATCCGCCGGATTTATTGGCCGCGCTGCAGGACGGTGAATGCCTGCACACGGCTCTCAGAAGCCTTGATCCGGTTCCACGTCAGCTATTGGCCCTGGCATTTTTTTATGGTCTCAGCCATGAAGAAATAGCGTGTCGCGCCGGGCTGCCGCTGGGAACGGTGAAGTCACACATCCGGCGTTCTTTGATCAGCTTGCGGAAAATCCTTGCTAAGGATGCTGATGTTAATTTTTAACCCGGCGCCAACGAATCCTCTCCTGCTCGGCGCCAGTGATGCCAACGAGTTGACGCTCGTCCTGAGCTCGTCCCAGGACCTAATTCGGAATTTCCTTAAGAGTCTTTAATTTTACAGTGGCTTATGAACTTTAGTACAGATGATCCAAATGAAATTGATGCATCCAGCCAGGCCAGACTGGACCGCATGCTAGTGGAGAATCTGACTCCCATCTTGCCGCCATCGAAGCGTTTAAAGGTGTTCGGATCTCGTCTTGAACAAAGAGTTGCCAGAAGCATAGCCGAACATGCAGGCCTATTGACAGTCAGACGAAGATACGAAATGTGGCGCAATCTCAAGGAGGGAATCAGAATCAAACCCCTGTGGCAAGGCCCGGAAGGCAATTCGCTGCTGATCGAGTTTGCTCCCGGCGCTTATCTGCCTGTACACCGTCATAACTGGGCCGAGGAAGGCATAGTTCTGGAAGGCGGATTGCAAATGGAGGAACTGGACCTGGGTCTCTTCGATTATCATTTTTCTCCGGCCGGTAGCCGGCACGGCCGAATACAATCCCGGCAAGGGGCGCTGGCTTTTCTGCGCGGCACAGCCATCGGTCGCCCCTATTCGATGGCAAGGGAGCTGCTTGGCGGCCTATTGCCATTCAAGGGCGGCACTGCACAAACGGTTTTTTTTACTGGGGTAAGCTGGGAATCCATTGCGCCGGGTGTGTATAAAAAAGAGCTGCATTCAGATGGCATATGGTCTTCCCGGTTCTTTCGACTGGAGCCTGGAGCAACGTTAAAGGGCCATTCCCATCTTCAACATGAGGAGTGCATGGTGCTGAGCGGCGAATTATTTCTGGGCGACATTTTGCTGCGTTCCGGAGAATATCAATTAGCATCGTCGGGAAGCCACCACGGCGAGATCGGCACTGATGTCGGTGCCGTGCTTTTCGTGCGCGGCACCGCGGACTGACCAAAGCGCTATCTATTCAGGCTGACTAAATGCCGCCCGCTAAAAAACTTATCAAAATCGCATCCGCTTTATCAATCTGTTCGTATAAATCAGTGCAATCTTAAAATAAAAATTCGGACACTTTTGATTTTACCATCGTAAACCGTAAAAACTGTTCCGTAAAGATTGCATCATGGCCTTCTAACCAATGTTTATCGGGAAAAACGACCGAACCAGTTCAGTAACGACTGAATTGCCGGCACCGGACCAAGTCTTTTAGACCCGAAAACCGTAGCAGAGAGAGAAATCTTATGAAACTGATACTAACTATCTTGACGGCGGTTATTACTGCCGCCTTATCGGCATCCGGCTTCGCCGCCAGTCATCGGGAAGCGCCCTTGATTGCCCTGGATCCGGCGGCGGATATTACCGATGTTTACGCCTTTCGCAGTTGGGAAAATCCTGACAGTGTGATTTTCATCATGAATGTCATTCCAGGCCAGGAACCCAGTTCCGGCCCCAATTATTTCAATTTCGACGATGACGTGGCTTATGATATCAATCTCGATACCGATCAGGACGGTAAAGCCGACGACATCATCTACCGGATCCGGTTCCAGACCCAGATACGCCCGCCTTTTAATGATCTTCCGGTCTCTTATGCCGGCGTCGATAATGTAAAGGGATTGCCCCCCTCAATCCGCGATCTCGACGGGCCGGGTTCGGCCGGCCTGGGTTTGCGCCAGAAATATACCGTGACTGAAATCAGCAAAGGACATAGCCGTTTATTGAACCAAGATTTCATGTTCACCGTCCCATCCAATATTGGGCCGCGTACGATAGCGGATTATGAGGATCTGACCGAACGTGGCATCTATGATATAAAAGGCATCTATCAGTTAAAAAATGGCGGGCGGGTTTTTGCCGGGCAACGCGACGAAACCTTTTATATCGATCTGGGCGCGGTTTTTGACACTCTTAATTTCCGCCGGGCAAAGCCTATCCTGCAAGATAATGAGGATGCCAATGACGGTGTGAATCCGTTCGGTAATGACATGTTTTCCGGCTTTAACGTCAATACCATCGCACTGGAAGTCCCGATCGACCAGATTCTGGACGATCTGCACGATAAGAACAAAAAAATAATTGGTATGTATGGGTCCACCAGCCGTCCCCGCCTGAAAATACTGGGTCAAGGCAAGGCCAAAACCGTTGGCGGCTTTGTGCAGGTGGCACGAATGGCCAATCCGCTGGTGAATGAGCTGATTATCGGTACAGGGTCAAAAGACCGCTGGAACGCAACCGACCCCGAAGACGAAAAGCAATTTCTAAATTTCTATTTGAACCCCAGACTGGCGGACCTGATTAATCTGGCTTTCGACACGAATTTCGCTACTACGGGACGCACAGACCTGGTTTCGGTTTTACTTAAATATCCCGGCCAGAAAGCCAATAAATGCGATGCATACAATCCGTGTTCCGAACTGCTGCGTCTTGATGTCGGCATCGACCCCACTCCACCCGATTCACAAAAAAGGCTGGGCGTCCTTGCCGGCGATCCGGCCGGCTTTCCGAATGGCCGGCGACCCAACGATGACGTGACCGACATTGCGCTGAGAGTGGTCGCGGGTGCGTTACGCGGGCCGGTGCCCAATCTAGGTGACGGGGTAAACTTTAACATTGGCGCGCCAGGTTCGCAGGTGACAAGCAACGGTATTTACCAAGCGTTTCCATTTTTACCGACGCCGCACGACGGACGTAATCGCCGGCACATCGATTGCGGAGAATCGCGTGCCAACCCCTGTAAATGATGTTGTATACTAATAACATTTTCTCCAGCAGGAAAGGAAGCCAAGGTGCTGAAACTTGAAATGCCATGGGTATAGCATCAAAATTAACGTTATTTTAGAGTCCGAATGAGGATACGGCCGAACATCACTAATTCTGGCGTCCCGAATCATGTATTGCCTGCAAGGGCTGATTTCGGGACGGCGTCCGTGAAAAAACGGTTAGCGCACGCATTGCAACCGGCGGACTGGCCGGGTACCCGCTTAAAAGGTAAAACATCGGGATGAGTTTTTTTGACTTTCCAGGAACAGCCGGCAGTGTCAGGTGAAATAAACGCAAGCCCTATCGGCGTTTTCGATTCGGGAGTGGGGGGCCTATCGGTTCTGCGTGAAATTCGCCGTGAATTGCCGTTTGAAAACCTGTTGTACGTCGCCGATTCAGCTTATGCACCCTATGGTGATAAGCCCAGCCAATTCATTGAAGCCCGATCGGTTACCATTTCCGAGTTTTTAGTCAGCCGCGGCGCCAAGGCCATTGTCGTCGCTTGCAATACAGCAACCGGCGTAGCGGCGGCATCGCTGCGAGCAAAATTTACCTTGCCCATCGTGGCCATGGAACCTGCTGTTAAACCGGCGGCCGCCCACACCCGGTCGGGCATTATCGGCGTGCTGGCGACCAGCAGAACGCTGTCCAGCAACAATTTTACCGAATTGTTTAACCGTTTTGGGGCTGATGTCGAAATTCTGATGCAGGCTTGCCCTGGCTTGGTCGAACAGGTCGAAGCAGGCGATTTATCCGGCGCTGCCACCCGGAAACTGCTTGAACGTTATCTTGTCACCTTATTGCAACGCGGTGCGGATACGATTGTATTGGGCTGCACCCATTATCCTTTCCTGACCGCGCTGATTCAGGAAATTGCAGGCCCTGGCGTGACCGTTATCGATTCGTCCGCAGCCATTGCCCGCGAACTCCGGCGCAGGCTTCATAATAATGGCCTGTTATCGGATTCTGACCAGGCAGGTTCGGATCAATTCTGGACCAGTCAGGAGCCGGATAAAGTCAAAATGATCATCACAAAATTGTGGCAGACAAATATTGAGGTGTTGGGCTTACCGGTCACTTACTGAACCAGACTTATCGGCCTGTTTTCAAAACGGATGTCACAATTATCCAGAAAAACATCCTTTGTCTAGATAAGAAACTGATTAAATACGGCTGTATCACTGTCGCGGCAATATTGATCAACAACCAATATTAATGAAGCTTAATCAAGTCAGGCTTTCCAGCGCCTCTCTTGCAGGAATTTTTCAGCGCATTGGCTGGTCTGACTTTTGCTGTGTATAATCTCCCGGCTATTCGAGCAATTAATTCGCTTGACTAACGACCTTCATAGCCTTAGTTTTCTTCGTGGTGAATAGTTACAAGTTAAATAAGTTCACTGTTATAGTACCCACCATTTATTCACATTAACAAAGGCTAGCTTTCATGGATTTGGCATATACATTTTCCGGCTTTGCGGTCGGTTTTTTGGTCGGACTCACCGGTGTGGGTGGAGGATCTTTAATGACTCCCTTACTGGTTTTTTTATTTGGATTCAAACCTGCCGTTGCAGTAGGCACCGATTTGTTATTCGCAGCTATTACCAAGACGGGCGGTGTATTCGTGCATCATGGCAAGCACGGCTCGGTCGATTGGAAAATTGTGGGCTTGCTTGCTTTAGGCAGCTTGCCTTTTTCTGCCATCACTCTGTTTGTGCTAAAACATTTAAATGATAGTGGCAAAGAAACGACGGGGGCCATTACCTTTTCATTGGGCATTGCCTTATTGCTGACAGCATGCTCAATCCTGATCCGCAGCCTGTTGCAGCGTAAAGCGGCAAAGCTAGGACAAATTGATGATGCGCATAGTAATGAAGCAAATGCAGCACGCTTTCAACATTTTCATGGCCCGGCCACCATATTGACCGGTGCCGTACTAGGCGTACTGGTAACCCTGTCGTCTGTAGGCGCAGGCGCATTGGGTACTGTTGCCCTAATGTTTCTCTACCCCAGAATGACCACGCTAAAAATCGTCGGCACCGATCTGGCGCACGCGATTCCACTGACAGCGGTAGCCGGTATGGGACATCTCGGTCTGGGCAATGTTGACTTGGTGTTACTTGGAAGTTTGCTTATCGGTTCGTTGCCGGGCATCTGGATAGGAAGCCATCTAAGCGCAAAGGTGCCGGAAAAAGTGCTACGGCCCATCCTGGCATCCATTCTGCTGTTGATCGGACTTAAATTTGTTTTGCAATAAGACGTTTTTTATTGTCCGGTTTTGAGGCGTTTTTTTATAAATGTCGCGATATATTCCATAAACAGCAAACCTCGAGCCCTGTAGCCATAACAACATAATCTTGGATGGGGCCGGGTAAAACCAGCCCATCCAAAAGCCACCTAGTAAATCATCGGCACTGATTTTTTTGACACAGGACGCCGCCAATCCATCCATGATAGCTCCCGATAGTAACTAATAGCCAAGGTTGCAACTCTGCGGTTATTTGAGATGCGATGGTTATGAATCATGAATGACAACGTTGATCAGAATGTTGCCATTTCAAGGCTGCGAGTAACTATTCAGCGTTTTTTGCAAAACGCTTGATTGTACTGTCATTTCGACCTTCGGGAGAAATCTTTTAAGCGCTGGAACATAGGTGAGCTTTAAGATTCATCGCATGGTTTTGAATGACAAAATATGCTGAATAGTTACGGCTGCGATAAGATAACTTATAAATGGATAGCTCGATTTGGGTTACAGTGTCTACCGTGAAAGGCGGCGTAGAAAACCGATCTGTTATTTTTTGTTTATTTATGTCTATTTTACATAAGATAATTTTATGTTATTTTATAAAGAAAAATTAACATTAAAATAACAAAGAATAGTATGAAACGTCTTCGAAAACTCATAATTGCCGGAGCAATCAGTCTGCTCAGCGCCGGCACCGGAAATGCGGTTGCTGGAGATGACTTTTGGTATCATGTAACTAAGCGCATTGCAAAAGAATATCAAGCCAAGGAGTGGCAAGAGCTTCCCGATGAAGCTCTGATTCCAGCCAGCAAAATTAAATGGAACCGTTTGGCGAAAGCCGCCTTGAATCTGCCGGACTGGATGGAGTTCAGTTTAAGCCAGCGTACCCGTTTTGAATCCGTCTCTCATCCGTGGCGCCGAGGGCAGACGGGCGGCACCGATGCGCAATTGGCACTGCAATCGCGGATACATGCCGGCGTTAATCATGGGCCGTTCTGGTTAATGTTTGAAGGCCAGGATTCCCGCACTCATTTTGCCGAAAACCATGATTTTAACGGCAACACAGTAACGGACACCTTCGACATTCTGCAATTATTCGGCTCGGCCACGTTTCGCAATATTAACGACACTGGTTTGAGAGCCGACTTTCATGTGGGTCGTATTACCCTGCAGGTCGGTTCGGGACGCCTGGTTGGTCGCAATGGCTTCAGGAATACAACCAATAGTTTTGATGGCGCTCAACTGGCTGTCGGCAATGATAAAAAATGGCGAATAAGAGCTTTCTTGACAGCGCCGGTACTGATCGATCCAACCGAATTGGACGAAAGCAGCCATAAACGCCTGTTTTGGGGTGGGGCTTTCGAGTCGACGCAAATGCCATGGTTGAACGGCGAGGCTTATTATTTCGGTCTTAATGATCAGAGAAATGCCGATCAGAGTAAAAACACATCTTTTTCAACCCTAGGTGCCAGGGCGTATAAAAGCCCGGCCAAAAGCACTCGGTTTGTCAAACGTGATTTTGGCAAAATGGACTATGAATTCGAGTTTGCCGTGCAAACCGGTGACAAAGGTGCAAAGGATTTTTTTGCCTATATGGGTCATGCCGAATTGGGCTACACGGTTAAAATGCCTTGGTATCCCCGATTTAACGGCGAATACGACTATGCCAGCGGCACCCGCGATCCGAGTGGCAGCAACCATCACACCTTTGACCGATTGTTTGGATTGCGCCGTTCCGACTTGATGCAAACCGGTATTTTTGGACCATTTTTCCGCTCCAATATTGAATCGGCAGGCTCACGGTTTAGTGTGCAGCCTCGCGATGACCTTAAAGTGTTTATGAAGCATCATGTCTGGTACCTGGCCGAAGCCAAGGATGCATTAGCCGGATCGAATCTTACAGGCAACGCCTTGCAGGACTCCACTGGCAGATCGGGGCGGTTTTTAGGCCATGATCTGGAGCTAGTCGCCTCCTGGAAGTTGAAAAACAACCTGATAGTCGAAGCAGGTTACGAACATTGGTTTAAAGGCGATTATTTCAAGCGCCTGCCGACATCGGCCGGACTGCCTGCTGGTGGACAGAAGGACTCTGATTATTTCTTTGTCAGCAGTGAGTTACGATTCTGAATGCCTAACACAGCATAAAAACAGGGCCAATATTGGCAACTGTTTGCCATAAAGGACAAGAAGTTTGTTGTAAAACCTGTTTACTTGCTCGATAGCCTAACTAATTCTTCTTGTGCTTCAAGAAGAGCTAAGCCGTTACCTTATGAAACGCCAAATAGTAACATCAATCTAATCAGTATCTTATTCGGTTTATAACCTTCATTTGAGAGCATTAAAATGAGACGATTTATCATAACTCTGGGCATCTTGTTGTTCACTGTTAATGTTAATGCGGAAACCATCCTGCGTATGTCAACGACTACCAGTACAGCCGATTCAGGATTACTAGACGTACTGAATCCTGTTTTTGAAAAAAAACAGCAGGTGAGACTGGATGTGATTGCCGTTGGTAGCGGCAAAGCCCTGAAACTTGCCGAAAACGGTGATGTTGATGTGGTTTTTACGCATGCACCCGACGCAGAAATGGAATTTGTTAAAGCTGGTTTTGGTGTGGATCGCGTCCCGGTCATGCACAATGATTTTGTCATCCTAGGCCCGGAAGCGGATAAAGCTGGCGTTAAAAAGTCGACAACAGCTGTTCAGGCTTTTCAGAAAATGGTTACCGGAGCTGCGGAATTTATTTCCAGAGGCGACGATTCCGGTACCGAAAAAAAGGAGCTGGAATTATGGCAGGCCGCCGGCATTAAACCCGAGGGCGCATGGTATGTTTCGGCAGGCCAAGGCATGGGCGCCGTTTTGGAAATCGCCGATGAAAAACAAGCTTATACATTGTCAGATCGCGGCACCTTTATTTCATATCAGAAAAAACTTGATTTAGTCGTGTTATTCGAAGGCGATCCAGCTTTAAATAATCCTTATCACATCATGGCAGTAAATCCTAAACGATATTCCCATGTGCAATATGAATTAGCAAAAAAATATATCAATTTTGTCACCGGAAAAGAGGGTCAGGACCTCATACGCTCGTTTAAAAAAGGCGGTCAGCAGTTATTTTATCCGGATGTAATCAAATAACATTGCCCATCGGCTTCAAATTTTGGCGCCTTACCCTTCTCAGACAGATATATTTTATGCAATAGCTGCATAAGCCACCTGCAGGTGGCTTATGCAGGAGATAGGGCGCGCTTGCGTGGTTGCCCTGAGAATGGGCAGGAGAATCAATAAAGGCTGCAAAAAGTGCAACAGATCTTGCGCAGCTTTTGTACGAAAGAGATATGCATTGTTGTTACTGTCTGTTTTGTTACTTTTTGGATCGAAATCTTCAAATGCATAAAAGTAACAATTCGGGGTTGTTCGTTGGATGTCTGATTTTATTGCCATTTAGTTCAGCGGGAGAACTCTAAATAAGCGCTTTTCATGAGTAATGACTTAAGATTCCTGGCTTTACTCGGCGTGATATTCTAGGCTGACTAGTTATAATTTTTGAATACTTTCGCAGTCTCGAACATGACTCGCACTGGCTGGCTGGATGGCCGGCGCCAGCTTGGTTGCGCTGCCGATGCAGCGAACACGCGGTAATAGAAAACTGGAAACTTTACGCTTATAAATAAATGACTTCCGGTTTACCTTCGGACCCAACCAGTTCACCGATGACATATGCGATTTCTCCCGCTTGAGTCAGGATTTCCATTGCCGTCTTTTCATCTTCAGGGGCAACACAAACTATCATGCCGATACCACAGTTAAAGGTAACCAACATATCCGCAATTGCGACATTACCCTGTTTTTGCAGCCATTGAAAAATGGCGGGAAACTCCCACGAGGAAAGCCGTATATGGGCTTTGAGTGCGTCAGGAATAACTCGTGGCAGATTTTCGGTCAGACCACCACCGGTGATATGCGCCAAGGCATGGACGGGTATTTGGTCAAGCAATGCCAATAACGGCTTGACATAAATTTTGGTTGGTTCCAGTAACGCCGTGCCCAAGGTGGCACCGTTGAAGGAATCCGTCAGCGCGGCATCGCTATGCTCAAGAATTTTACGGATTAATGAATAGCCGTTGGAATGCGGACCGGAAGAGGCAATGCCGATCAGTTTGTCACCGGCTTTTACGCGGCTGCCATCCAGTACTTCACTTTTTTCGACGATACCAACGCAAAATCCAGCCAAATCGTACTCACCATCGGCATACATTCCTGGCATTTCCGCCGTTTCACCACCCACCAGCGCTGCACCGGCCTGTTCACAGCCTTTGCCAATGCCTTCAATGACCGCCGTCGCCGTATCGACATCGAGTTTGCCGGTGGCAAAATAATCAAGAAAAAATAAGGGCTCTGCGCCTTGGACAATTATATCGTTGACGCACATCGCAACCAGATCAATGCCCACTGTATGATGGATGCCCAATTCGATAGCCAGTTTCAGCTTGGTACCAACGCCGTCCGTACCGGAAACCAGTATCGGCTGCCGGTAACGCTCCAGCGGCAGTTCAAACATTGAGCCGAACCCCCCCAATCCTGCCAAAACTCCTGCAGTGCGGGTGCGGGCGGCAATAGGCTTGATGCGTTCGACAAGAGCGTTACCAGCGGCAATATCGACGCCAGCGCTTTTATAAGTCAGGCCTTGTTGATTTTGTTCAGTCAATGTCATTTTCTCTTGCTATAGTTTAGATTCAAATTGCCGATATTGTACAAGACAACATCGCTTTAAGGTGAGGCTTATGCATGTGCTTTTAAGAAGTTTGATTATTTTAGGATTTTTTTGGTGCTCGAAGGTTTTGGCGGCAGAAGTTTCAAGCTTGTATGAAACGGCTGTGATTGCCAAAAGCCAGTCCGTGGAGGATAGGGATAGTGCCATCAAAGACGCGTTGACGATTGTACTGAACAGGATTGTAGCAGGAACTGATAGCCTGAATGACCGAGTCGTCCGGGCTGTTTTATCCGCCGCCCCTCGTTATGTTAGACAATATCAATATTCTCTGGTGGAAAACGGACTTCCCGGCAGTAGCAGCAATAGAACTGCAAGAACCATGAGGGTTTTATTTGATGAACAGGCATTATTACGTGCGTTGAAAGTGGGTAATCTCAAAATTTGGGGGGAAACCAGACCGGAAACGCTATTATGGTTAGTCATTGAAGAAAATGGTCAACGCACATTTTTTAAACCGGAAGCCATGCCAACCGTGGACGCTGCCGTAAAAAGCATGGCTAAACAAACTGGTTTGCCGCTCCTGTTGCCGCTTATGGATCTCGATGAACAAAAACAACTATCGGTCAATGATGTGTTAAGTGCTTATCCGCAACATTTACTCGCTGCCTCCGAGCGTTATGGTGTGGTTTCAATTCTGGCCGGCCGGGTTGCAAAAAGTGGAGATTGCTGGACAATGGATTGGGCCTTTTATTTTGATCAGACCATCGAACAGTGGTCAAAGCCTTGCGGCACGCTGAACGACGCATTTCTGAGCGGTCTTAAGGGTGTTTATAACAAGCTTTCTAGCTACTATGCCGTTAAACCCTATGCACTTGAAATGAATGTTGTCACTTTGAAAATTTCCGGCATACTGGGCATGAAAGACAGGGAGAGAGTCAGCCGTTATCTGAACTCTTTAGACATGGTAAAATCGGCGAACTGGATAGCGGAGGACAATGGCCTTGCCAGGTATCAAGTGAACTTTGAAGGTAATCAAACAGATCTGGAAGAATTATTAGGCTTGGGTCGGGTTTTGAATCCGCAGGACTCCGAAATTTCAGGAACTAACGAGCTTGGCTATCGATTATTATCGGAGCGTTTTCCATAAGGAATCTCTGAATGAATTAGCTCCGTTCTTAGCTCGACTGTTCGCCAAGCTCTCTAGAAACCGTAACGAAGGAATCAACAGTTGCCGTTCGTCCTGAACTTGTCGAAGGATTTGAATTTAAGGGATCTGTTGAGTTTCATTTAAAATAAATTTAAAGTGTCCCATGATCTGACAATAACAAAACATAAAAAGTCTGCATTTGAGGAATAATCAATGAAAGCATTAACAATATTTAACAGTATAGCGATTATTACTGCCCTTTTGTTTAGTTCTACCGTGGCAGCTTACAGTCCAGAAATGAAGGAACAGGTATGTAAAAAGCCTAAATACCGAGAATTTAGCCTGCCCGAATACAAAGCGCCGGAGTACCTGGAAGTTCCGGCTGAATCAGAATTTACCTTTACTCTGTCGGTATGGGCGGACAAGGAAACCATCAAATTGACAGCCAAAAAAGAGCCGATCCCTTTTACAGTTGAAAGTACCAGTACTTATCATCGGGTTAAGGCAAAATTACCGGCCAACCTGAGTGGTCAGTTTGTCAGAATAAACGCTACCGTCAAAGCTCAGTTAGGGTGTGACGAGCAAGCGGGCTGGCTGGTTAAGATAGCTGGGAAGCAATAGGGCTACTATTCATTAGGCTCCCCGCTGTGGGCAACCATTGGTTTCCCGAATTGCCTTAGGGCCCTGGCATACCCGGTTTTATCTGCTTAATTACGTGTTAAGAAGCAAACTCCCAAATTAAATAGTTGGATTTTTAATGCCGCATAACCGGTAACCAGACCGACACGATCAAATTTTTATTCGACATGAATAATAATGTGTTGGTTTTTATATTTCAACAAACGATTACCATTTGTATAGTCATACAGAAGACGATAAAGTGGCAAAAAAGACAATAAAAAGTGGGAATCGCTGGCTTATATCGGTTTCCTAAAGTAACCCGATTTGATGAGGAGGTAAGGGATCATTTCTTTGTTGCCCTCTCTAAAAAAGCTGGTTTGTGGCCAAACTCATTAAAAATGAGGTTTTTGTTCATAGAATATTCAGCAACACCCCGTTAAAGTTTAGTCTATCCTTGATACATAACTGAGGTATAGCCAAGACTTTATGCCTTAATAAATTAAAGCTATTCAGTTTGGTGTAACTAAAAAGGCTTTAATACGATTAGCCGACGCGGGTGAAACAATAATGAACGCAGTAAACAAAGACAAAACGCCTGATAATAACCTAAAGAATACTTTTGATATCCTTTGCCAGGAATTTGATGGCAAAAATTTCTATGGCTTGGAATATATTCTCGAGGATTTCTTCCAGAGTACAACAATTAAATCGTCTGGGCTTACCCGCTCTTCCATCGATTGGTTTGGTTTATACAGCTAAATGACCATGACAAAAGCTGCCCGCTCATCTATTAACCACAGGCAGGCTTAAGTATTAAAATTTTACCTCTAACTAAAGTAGCAAGCATCTCTTGATCTAATCAACCTCTCGCTTGCTGACAATTTCCACTGTTAATTCAAGCAAAATGAGCCCGCTTCATTCAGCCCAGATTCCGTCGCGTTACCGCCGGAGGCAACGGTTTTTTAGCGACCATAGGCTTGATTACAATGACGTTGCCCACTTGATCATGAAGCTCTCTATCTTTCATTTAAACTTTGGTTGGAGTTTTTGTGTACTTCGCTGATCCTATTAGCTTGAAAGCCAAGGTTTTTTATGGTGTTCAACATGACTTGTCTAAATACTCCCAATCCTTATATTTATGGATGAATATGTTCAGTGCCTTAAAAGTGATGCTAACGCCTATTATGTTTCTACTAAAAATCATATCGAAAAAACGTGGCTATGTACGCCAACGAACAGAAAAACACTTGATAACTTTATATGATAAATAACAAATCCAGAAAACACTAAAGTGAGGGAAGTAATTAGTATGAATATTCGACAAAAAATATTAGCTGTTGCAGGGATTACGCTGCTAACGATAGGTAGTGCTTGGGCTGATAGGGGAGGAATTCCTAATCAAAACGCCAATGAAAATGCGCGTGGGCGTGTGTCGATTCAAGCGCCTGAAATAGATGCCGCATCCGGAATCAGTGCGATTGCCCTGTTAACGGGCATTGTTCTATTGATGAAGGAAAGATCTCGGTCTAGACGCTCTTCTAAATCGGACGGATAGGTAAGCGTTGGATGGTATTTTCTAACATCTGACATAACAGTACGATCCAAGATCTGGCTTCTTCACATCAAAGACAAATTAAGCCGCCCTTTCGGGTGGTTTTTTTATGGAGTAATGAACACTAGACAGATCGATACTGACTGTCTGGTGTTTTGGTCTACTGTTCATTTAAACGTTACCTTGTTTTAAAAACAAATTGGACTGTCCGCTGTGGATCGGGGCGGCATGCCAGGCAATGTAAAATTTTTCAGTTTCTTGAAGGCCGCTTTAAGAAAGCCTCTATTTATTCATACACTGCGGACTTGGGTGCTATTTAAATATTGCCGAAGTAATTCCTACTCGTCCAGTTGGCAATCCGCCATATAATGGCTAAATAGGCTTGGATTTAGGTGCCGAAGCCTGGACCTAAGGCTAATGGTTGTTTCATTGATTTCTTTTTCGGCGCAAATGGCTAAATCGCACATCAAGTGGAATGCGTTATGACCGATGTTTTCTTTATCAATATTAACCTTTAATTTCGCTAAAGCCGGCTTTTTCAGCACCGTCCAGGCGGGAAAAAAGACAGCATCAAGTTCCGGATCGAGTTCATTGAAATTATGCCAATCGGTTCTCAGCAAAAAGTTGTCGGTACTATCAACGAAACGTTCGGCGCTTTCAGGGAAAAGCATATACAATCTGAACCAGCTTGCTAATCCCTCCGCTTCCCTATTCAATTTAAAACAAGCTTCGGCATAACGATAAAGCAATACCGGTTGCCTTTGCCAGCCTTGTTCATTTTCGATCGCAACAAGAACCTCCCGCCAGTCAAACGCCTTAATGGCGGTATAGCTTAAATGATCTTGAGGGGTTTCCGCGTCAAAAGGTCTTCCAGAAATTTCTAGTGATAACTGTCGCCAAATAGGCGTGAGGTAATCGTTCGCAAACTGTCCCAAAACGCTAAAAGCCAAGGGTGTCATTGTGTCCAGCAAGCATTCAATTTTGCTTTTGGTTGTAGGGTAATGGCATAATTGTTTTTGCTGTACCAACAAACGCTCAAATGAAGAGCATGTCTCCGGCGCTAACAGCTTTAACCGTTCCATTAAATTCGGGATGTCGTTAACCCGCCTGTCGACGATGGCACTTGTCAGGGCTTGAGCCGCTAAAATGGGTGCGCTATCGAAAAACAAATCCATCTGAACCCGGTTCTCAGCGGGTTGATAAAATGTGGTTAAGATAATTTCGTTAGTCTTGGATCGGCAAAAAGGGAGCGTTTTTTGCTCTATTGATGTATAGGGCTGACAAACAGCATCCAAATTTAGTTTTTCGGCGTAGTCTCGTGCCAACTTCAAGCTTGCAATAATCTCCGCCAACGGGATCTTGAAATAATCTTCAAGAAAACCTCCACCGCCGTTTCTCCAACTATCGTAATCGGCATAATCAAGATGGCCTACCTTGAGCAGCCAGGGGATTGCTGAAAAACTTCCTTGTTCGAACAGAATCGAATCGAATTGGCTTTGGATAGCATTGGGCATAATCGAGTTAAGGTTCGGTATTAAACACTCTCACTATATTCCACAGAACCTGTCCATTAAGTACCTGCAAGATAAAGCTCAACAGTGGCTGTCGTCCAAGTTGCAATGCCAGCGCCAAAAAAATCTCTGTCCTCCATCCATATGGGGCCGTCGAGCCGGAGTGCTGCAGCCAATGCATTCCCGTCGTTCACGTCACGGGACGAGAGGCGTTCTTTTGCTTTAAACTCCGCATCCGTTAAGATGTCATCCGTAATGATTTGGACGGTATTCATGGAACCATTAAAAAACTGGACGCCAAATCGATTTAATCAAGTTACGCTTCGCAGCCAATTCTGTTGAGAGATAAATCCGCCTCGCCTACATTCGCTTCTACGGTGTAGAAAGCCACTGATTCCCAGCAGTGCTCTATTAAATGTCTTACTT
>Ga0209798_10000107_pt1 | contig 44218 bp, 31 predicted proteins | sample DOMMetBare3Fresh_FD_187475 | JGI IMG/M metagenome (GOLD analysis project Ga0209798, IMG submission 187475) | Wetland sediment microbial communities from St. Louis River estuary, USA, under dissolved organic matter induced mercury methylation -... | ecosystem: Environmental > Aquatic >...
AAAGACACAAGCTGGAGCGAGGATCGGGGCAATAGCAGAGGCAAGCGCCGAGTGGCCGTCACCAGTCGCCGGTTGTCGGGTCCGGCGATGGTCAGCACACAAGAAGCAGAGGCGTGAACGGGGGCAGAGGCGTGAAGCGATATCGACCGCATATCCTGGTTTCGTGCGTTCTGGTGCTTGCGCTGCTGACCGGGCTGCGCGGCATCTTGCAGGATGCGCTGACCGACATGCGGTTTCGCTGGTTCCCACGCCAGGCCAGCGGCGACATCGTCATGGTCGCAATCGACTCGCCGTCGATCCGTGAGATCGGCGTATGGCCATGGCCGCGCCAGCTGCATGCGGATCTCATCGACAAGCTGAGCCAAGCCGGGGTCAGCGATATCCTCTTCGACATCGACTTCAGTTCACCGTCGAACCCGGCCTCCGACCAGTCCTTCCTGCTGGCGCTCCAGCGCGCGGGCGGATCGGTCGTGCTGGCGGCATTCAAGCAGCCGTCAAACGGCAGATCGGCCGAGACCGTCCATGTCAATCGTCCGCTGCCGCAATTCGAGGAGAACGCGTGGTCGGCGATCGTGAATGTCGCGGTCGATCAGAGCGGCCTGGTGCGGCGCTATTCGTTCGGCGAGGCATTGGACGGTCAATTCCTGCCCTCGATCGGCAGCCTGTTGGCGGGGCAATACCAGGCCCATGACGGGCGTCATCTGATCGACTTCAGCATCCGCGCCGCCTCCATTCCGAGCGTGTCCTATGCGGATGTGCTGCGTGGCGACGCGGCAGCGATCGAGAGGCTGAAGGGCAAGAGGGCAATCATCGGCGGAGCGGCGATCGAGCTGGGCGACCGGTTCAACGTGCCGAACGGCCAGGTCATCTCGGGCGCGCTCTTGCATGCGCTCGCCGCCGAATCGATCCTGCAGGGCCGCACGCTGCAGATGTCCTCCGGCATCCTGGCGCTCTGCGGGCTTTTCCTCATTGTATTCGTGGCCGCGACCTTGCGGCGGCGCCTCCCCATCGGCATGCGGCTGGTGGCACTGCTTGGCGTTGCGGCCGCGGTCGAATTCGGCGCCATGCTGTTGCAGGCGAAGCTTGCCGTCATCCTCGATACATCGCTCTGGCATATTGCGGTCGCGGGCTATCTCCTGGCCATGGCGGTCGACGAGATCGACCTGCGCGGCCTCTTGCGCGGAGCCGAGGAGAGGCGCTTCCAGCAGATCGCGATGTCGCTCGGCGACGGGCTCGTGTGCACCGACCAGGCCGGCCTGATCAAGGTCTGGAACCCGGCGGCCACCGCCATGTTCGGCTACTCGGCGCCGGAGATGCTCGGCCAGCCGCTCGGCAGCATCTGTACCACGAGCGGCGCAGAGCCGGGCCGGCCGTTCTCGGTTCCCGTCGCCCTGTCCGCGGCGCTGCAGGGCCCGCACGGCAAGGTCGTGGAGCTGACCGGGCGCCGCAAGACCGGCGAGACGTTCCCATTGGAAGCCTGCCTCTCCGCCTGGCGCGGGATCGACGGCTTCCAGTACGGCGCCGCGATGCGCGACATAGCGGCCCGCAAACATGAAGCGGAGAGGATGCGTCATCTGGCGGAGCACGACACCCTGACCGGCCTCGCCAACCGCAACAAGCTGTACGAGCATCTGAGCGCAAGACTGGTCGAGGCGAAAGCGCAAGAGGACAAGGTCGCGCTGCTGCTCCTCGACCTCGACAAGTTCAAGCAGGTCAACGATACACTCGGCCACGCCGCGGGCGATCAACTGCTGTGTGCCGTCGCCCGCCGCCTCGATGCCCTGGTCGAGAGCGATGGATTGGTCGCCCGCCTGAGCGGCGATGAATTTGCCATCGTGATGAGCGGCGCTGACGCGGTGAAGCGGGCCGACAGGCTCTGCGAGCGGACCTGTCTCGCGTTCGACGACAGCACCTTTGCCATCGACGACAATCGCCTGCGGGTCAACGTCAGCATCGGCGTGGCCGTCTACCCGGACCATTGCACGACGGCGGACGAGCTTTTTGGCAACGCCGACCTGGCGCTCTATCGGGCCAAGGCGACGGGTCGCGGCCGGCACGTCATCTTCCAGCGCGAGATCCGCGACGAGCTTGAAGCACGCCTGTCGCTTGAAGCCGAGCTCGGGCACGCGATCGAGCGCAACGAGCTTGAGCTGTTCTATCAGCCGCAGGTGCGCCTGAGCGACGGCAAGCTCCTGGGCGCGGAGGCCCTGGTGCGCTGGCGCCATCCGACCCGCGGCCTCTTATCGCCGGCCGACTTCATGCCGCTCGTCAATGTTTCCTCGATCTCGGCACGCACCTCGCTCTGGATCATGGAGACCGCCTGCCGGCAGGGCCGACGATGGCAGCGCGACGGCCACGACATCCGCCTCGGCGTCAATATCCCGCCCTCGCTCATCCAATCCGGCGATCTGGCGACCACGGTCGAGGGCGTGCTGAAGGACACGCAGTTCCCGCCTCACCTGCTCGAGCTGGAGGTCACGGAAGACATTCTGCTCGAGGACGACGAGCGGGTTCTGCAGACGTTTATCCGGGTTCAGAAGCTCGGCGTCCAGATCGCATTCGACGATTTCGGCACCGGCTATGCCAGCCTGACCTACCTGAAGAAGTTCCCGATCAATCGACTGAAGATCGACCGGTCGTTCGTGCATGAATTGCGGGCGGGCTCGAACGACGCGGCCATCGTGATCTGCACCGTCACGCTCGCCAATCTGCTGGGCCTGTCGGTCATTGCCGAGGGCGTCGAGGACGCCGCCAGCATCAATCTGTTGCGTGGGATGGGCTGCGAAGAGGGCCAGGGCTTCTATTTCGCACCACCCCTGCCGGCCGCGGAGTTCAAACAGCGCTTCCTGCAGCGGACAGATTCAAGCACTGCCACTGAGGCAGAGCGGGAGCCGACAGCAACAGCCGCATAACCGCATCGCGCCGGCGGCCGCGCCGACCTCACTTGCGTGAGAAATACTTCAGGTCCGGCGGGGCTTGCCCTTTCCGGGTCGGCATCAGAAAGCCGTCGCCGCTCAGCATGTAGTTCTCGTTGCCGATGCGCACGAGCTGCTGGCCTTCGGCGCAGATGTACTCGACCCAGGCCGGCCGCGGATCCGGGTTGCGGCGATAGGTCTTTGACACGGTCCAGGGCCGCGTCAATCCATTGTCGATGACCGTGATGTCGTCATGCAGCAAGTTGGGATTGGCCTTGTCGAGATAGATGCGCTCCTTGAACACCGACTTGTTGTCGCGGTGGAGCGGCAGCCCGCTGGCGTCGTAGGAGCGCGGCCCCTTGAAGCCGCGGGTCTCGACCTCGAGCAGATCGAAGCGGCCATCGCCGTCGCTATCGATCCACTTGCCGATCGAATAGCCGTCGAAGGTCGGCTCGATCTCGGCCGGCCAGTCGCGCCCGTCGGTGTAGATGCGCCGGCGCGTGTCGCGGATATGGTCGACCCGGATGTAGGTGGTCTCCGGCAGAAGGATGATCTCCATCGGAGAGTGCGCATTCATCACCATCGGCATGCCGGGCGCTAGGCAGGTGCTGGTGGCGTTGGTGCCCTGCCCGCCGGCCCGCTGGTCGGCCAGGTTGGCCTTGAACATCGCGTCATATTCCGGCGTCAGCGGCGCGTCCTGCGTCGTGCCCCAGCGCTTGACGGGATCGAACGACGGCTGGCCGCCGCCGGCTGTGCCGCGGACCCCGAACCATTGCCCCTTGAGATTGGGATAGCTCGCGGGATCGAAGGCGAAGGCTCCGCTTGGTGCCGTGCACAGCACGGCCATGATCGCCAGGACACCCATCGCGGCACGAATTGCGCTCCGGTTCTGCATCGCCGTCCTCCCGCTAATTCTGCGTCGGCGCGAAGTATCGCAGGTCAGGCGGCGCCTGATCCTTCTTGGCCGGCATCAGGAAGCCGTCGGCGCTGAGCATGTAGCCTTGCCCGGCGATCTCGACATGGGCGTTGTTCTCGGCACAGACGCTCTCGCGCCAGACCGGGCGCGGATTCTGCGCGCGGCGATATGTCTTGATCGCGGTCCACGGGCGCGTCAGCGCATTGTCGATGGTGGTGATCTCCACCACCAGGATGTTCGGATCGGCCTTGTCCTGATAGATCCGTTCCTTGAAGACGCTTTGATTGTCCGGATGCAGCGGCAAGCCGGTGTTGTCATAGGAGCGCGGCCCCTTGAGCCCGCGGGTCTCGATCTCGAGCACGCTGTAGCGGCCGGTGCCGCCCTCGTCGATCCATTGGCCAATCGAATAGCCCGCGAAGGTCGGCTCGATGAAGGCAGGCCAGGGACGGCCGTCGGTGTAGATGCGGCGCGAATCGTGGATGTGCTCCATGAAGATGTGGGTCGTGTCCGGCGTGACGACGAGCTCCGCCCCCTCGTAGTTGTTCATGATGCGCGGCATGCCGGGCGAGAGACAGGTATAGGTCGGGTCGCCGCCCTGTCCGCCGGTCTTCTGCTCCGCGAGGCTCGCCTCCAGGAACGCCTGAAACTCGGGCTTCAACGGCGCCTGCTGACCCCGCCCGGACGGCTTGCTCGGGTCATAGCGGGGAGCGCCGGCATCGGTGCGCACCCACTGGCCCTTCCAGTTGGGATACTTTGATTCATCGAACGCCCCGGCATCGCCGACGGGCAAGATGGTTATTGCCGCCAGCGCGGCGGCAGCGAGCCAATTGCGCTCACGCATCTCTGTCCTCCCTGCGATCGCTTCCAAGACGCCCGCGGCGCCGTGGACGCGTCGCTTGTTACTTGTCGACTTGTCATGTTGTCGAAATGCGAATGGATCGAGGCGGACCGAAAAAGAAACGGTCCCAGAGATTCCAGTTCCTCCCAGTGGACGTCGCAGGCTGCCTGCTTCTGGCGGAGAGCTTAGGCTCCCTCGGCGGCTCGCATGTCAACGTCGGAGGAGAAGCCTATCCCGGATGCCCTCGCGCCGAAAGGGGGAACGCAAAAGCCTGTTCAATACCCCAGTAGAGCCTGCGGAGCGCGCCGGCGAACGGTCCAACACTTCCATTCTGCTTGCGTCAGTGTCAGGCTCGCGATCAGAATGCGCGCAAGCAACGAGGCTCAGACAACACGAGCCAGAGAGCAACGACGGCAAGACTTGAGGGAGGATCGCCATGTCGAACCGCAGCTTGAGTGGGCTCTTTGCGGTTGCCCTTGCATGCGTCGTGATCATGACAATCGGCGCGCAGGCCGCCGACCTTGCGGCCTATCCGGACTTGCGCGGCGGCTGGTCGCGCTTCGTCGTGCGCGGCCTTGGCGGCCAGCCGTCGTTCGACCAGACCAAGCCGTGGGGACGCGGACAGCAGGCGCCGCTGACGCCGGAATATCAGAAGATCCTCGACGACAGCCTCGCGGACCAGGCCAAGGGCGGCCAGGGCAATTTTATCGACCACGCGCTCTGCCACCCGGCCGGCATGCCGTTCATGATGGTGGCGACGCGGCCCTTGGAGTTCATCGTCACGCCGGACACGACTTACATCCTGGTCGGCGGCTCGGACCATTATCGCCGTCTGTTCACCGACGGGCGGAGCTGGCCCCAATCGATCGAGCCCTCCTACTCGGGTTATTCGATCGGCAAGTGGATCGACGAAAACGGCGACGGCCGTTTCGACGTCCTCGAGGCCGAGACGCGCGGCCCGTTCAAGGGCCGCCGCGCCTATGACGCGACCGGCCTGCCGCTGCACTTCGACAACCAGTCGGTCTTCAAGGAGCGCATCTATCTCGACAAAGCCGATCCCAACGTCCTGCATGACGAGATCACGGTGATTGACAACGCCCTGACGCGGCCCTGGACTGTCGATAAGAAATACTCGCGCAAGCCCGAGCGGCATCTCGACTGGGTTGAATCCTATTGCACCGAGGGCACCGCGCTGGTCGGGGTCGGCCACGAGATCTACTACCTGAGCGCCGACGGCCTTCTGATGCCGAGCCGCAAGGGCCAGGCGCCGCCGGACCTGCGCTATTTCGATGCGACGCGGAAGTGAAGCGCGGCGCGCCGCCCCTCACCCGCTGATGCGCTCGATCGCGGCGCCGCAGGCGGCGAGCTTGTCTTCCAGGTGCTCGAAGCCGCGGTCGAGGTGATAGACGCGGTTGACCATGGTCTCGCCGTCGGCCGCGAGCGCCGCGATCACCAGCGACACCGATGCGCGCAGGTCGGTCGCCATCACGGGCGCACCCTTGAGCCGCGCGACGCCCTCGATGGTGGCGGTCTCGCCTTCGAGATGGATGCGTGCGCCGAGCCGCGCCAGCTCCTGCACATGCATGAAGCGGTTCTCGAAGATCGTCTCGGTGATGCGCGAGGTGCCCTTGGCGCGCGTCATCAGCGCCATCAGCTGCGCCTGCAGATCGGTCGGGAAGCCGGGGAACGGCGCGGTCGTGACCTCGACCGGCGCGAGGCCCGCGCCGTTGCGGGCGACGCGGATGCCGGAATTGGTCGGCGTGATCTCGACGCCCGCCTGCGTGAGCACGTCGAGGCCGGCCTGCAGAAGCTCGGGCTGCGTATTTTCAAGGACCACGTCGCCGCCCGTCATGGCGACCGCCATCGCATAGGTGCCGGTCTCGATGCGGTCGGAGACGACGCGGTGGCGCGCGCCGCCAAGCCTGGCGACGCCCTCGACCACGATGCGCGAGGTGCCGGCGCCGGTGATCTTCGCGCCCATCTTGTTGAGGCAGTCGGCGACGTCCTTGATCTCGGGCTCGCGCGCGGCGTTCTCGATCACGCTGGTGCCGTTCGCCAGCGAGGCCGCCATGATGGCGGTGTGGGTGCCGCCGACGGTCACCTTGGGGAACACGATCTCACCGCCGCGCAGCCCCTTCTTGGCGCGCGCGATGACATAGCCGGCGTCGATCTCGATCTCGGCACCAAGTTGCTCCAGCGCCATGATGAGGAGATCGACCGGCCGCGTGCCGATGGCGCAGCCGCCCGGCATCGAGACCTTGGCCTCGCCCATGCGCGCGAGCAACGGCGCGATCACCCAGAAGCTCGCCCGCATGCGCGAAACCAGCTCATAGGGCGCGGTGGTGTCGATGATGTTGGCGGCCGAGATATGGAGCGTCTGGCCGTCATATTGCGTCTCACCCGGGCGCTTGCCGCCCACCATGACGTCGACGCCGTGATTGCCAAGGATGCGCTGCAGGAGCGCCACGTCCGCGAGCCGCGGCACGTTCTCGAGGATGAGCGTCTCGTCGGTGAGCAGGCTCGCGATCATCAAGGGCAGCGTGGCGTTCTTGGCGCCCGAGATCGGGATGACGCCATTGAGCCTGCGGCCACCCTTGATGCGAATGCGATCCATGCTGCGCTAGCCCCCTTGTTGGTCCGCTTGGTCTGCTTGGCCCTCGCTCGTCCCGGGTCAGGTTCGTCCGGCAACGCCTTCAGGCGCTGCGGAGCCCCAGCAGATCGCCCTCTATGGACCATCCGGGCAACCCTGCAAAGCCTGGATTTCGCACAGGCTCCCCGCGTTGCGCTCACTTCTCGGCGCCGATTCCGGCAGAATCGTGAGGCTGGCCGGTCGATCCCGCTGGCTCTCCGACAGACTCCTGGCTCTGCGGCCGGCCCTCCTGGCGCCCTCGAGCCTGCGCCTTGCGGCGCTTGAGGTTGTCGCGCAACGCCGCCGCCCGGCGGCGCTGGGCGCTATCTTTCCGGTGCTCTTTCGGCCGCTCGCTCATGCGGACAGGTTGCGCCTGACGCCCCCTTATGGCAAGGAACGCCGCATCGGTTGGTTGTTGAATGCGCCCCGCGGCGCTCGATCGATGCTGCCGTAGCTCAGTGGTAGAGCACCCCCTTGGTAAGGGGGAGGTCGTAAGTTCAATCCTTACCGGCAGCACCAGAATTCGCTGAAGAATCAGAGCCGCTTGCGCACGCGGCGATCTATGTATTCGGCAACAATCGGCAGAACGAAACGCGAAATTCCGGCCTCAATGTGGGGAAAATCGGGGGACTTTGTTCGGCGCTTGTTCTGTTCGGGAGACTCTCATTATGAGCTGGCCGATCAGCCGCCGCCAGTTGTCGCCGGATCCGCTGTTTCGGTCTGACCGCCCGCTTAGACACCACGTCTCCGCTCCGCAGTGAGCTCGTAAATGCGGCTTTTGGCCCGAAAAGGCCAATTGCAACTTATCCTATTCGGGAGCGATCCGCAGAATGACAGATTACGGAACGGAACCAGCGACCATCGCTCAACGACGGTCCAGCTATGACGTGGCTTCCCACGATAGAAACCGTTGGAGAAAGACCCGGGCACCATCATACGCAGGTATGTGGCGATAGCCGAAAGCGCGATACGCCACTCGCCTGCAAATCCGGTAGTTCCTGGATAAGATTGAGGTAATCATGCGAGAGCGTCTGAATGCCATTCACGGTCAGCAACGAGCGGCCGTCGATCGTCCGCAATTGAAGACCATCAGGATCGTTCTCGCAGACGAACTGGCAACTGTCCCTCGCTCGCCCGTGAGCCCGCGCGCGGTAGCAGCGCGCGGAGAGCGCCAAGGACATACGACCTGGACTTCGATCATCACATCAAGGTGCCGCGTGGGCACCGATATGGCCGAGAATAGGCTGCATGAGAGCCAGCGGAACCGGCGCCAAGAGCCAACGCGGCAAATCATGGAGCAGGCCCGGCATGAACGAACGCGATGGGGCTTGCAGGGGAGTAGGCATTGGTAACACCTAAGCCTTTGCGCACTCCTCACGTTTGACCAACGTCATGCGTCAACAATGACGTCTCGCACTAAGGGCAATCCATTCTCGATCCGGCGCCGAGTGAAACTATCGCTATGACATCTGGGGCTGCCGGCATGATAGCAGGCACCAGTCAAGAACGGCTTCTTTCGCAGGCGATAGATCAGCTGCAAGGCCGCCATGAAACTCGCCCCAGGCCTCCAGATAGGGCTCGCGCACGGTGGTCAGAACCGGAACTCCCGCAGTCGCCGCCTCGGCAAAGCATGAGAGCAACCCGAATCCCTCCGACTCGGCTCTGCCGAACTTGTTGATGATGATCAGGTCAACGCCAGCCCTGATGGCATCGCTGACACAGTGCGATATATCGGCGAGGCCACGCGGGTCGAGCTTGCACCCACGGGCATCCCGGCCGCGCTCCTGCGTGATCCGGGCGGACTTTCCGGTGCGGATATCGACCACATTGAGCTGCACGCAGCTCGGATCGCCGCCAGCTTCCGCCTCTTGCAGAATGCCGCCGATCTTCAATCGCTCCCTGCGCAGAAGAGCGACGACCTCGGCAAGGAGACGATTGATGTCAAACCCGGCTTCATATCGAACGGCAGCGATCAGCGGGATCGGGTCGACCGGCATGTCACCCTCTCTTTGCGGTTTCCAAGGCATCGCCGCTCCCCTTGATGCGCTCGTCATTCGTCCTGCTGACTGTCACTTGTACACTTTCACCTGAACGCAGTGATCCAAAGCGGACGAGATCATGTCGATATGATCGATATCGGTCGGCAACAGGCTGTTGAAGTTGATGCCCTTGTTGCGGGCGATCGGCATGCCCGGCGAGGTGTGGCCGAAGTGCCCGCCCACTCCCACGGCCTGCGGGTGAATGCACTGGGTCAGCTTGACGGTCGCCCTCACCTTGTGCACCGGCGATTCCAGCCAGACGCTGTCGCCGTCGCGCAGGCCTTTTGCCTTGCCGACGGATTCATTGAGCAGGATGCTGTAGGCGTCGGTGTGCTCGCAGATCTCGTTGAGCCAGGGGTTCTCGTTGCCGAATGCGCCGTAGATGTATGGCACCTTGAAATGCACCGCGATCAGGTCGTATTCGCCGCTCTCGACGGCCTGATAGGACGGGCACGGCATCCAGTCGGAGATCGGCTGGTAGTCGGACAGGTCCCAGGTCAGCCCCATCTCGTCGAGGGTCTTCTTGAGCTCCTCCCCGCGCTGGAGAAAGTGCTCCAGATAGATCGGAATCCGAGCTGTAAGGAACGGGCCGATATAAGCCTCGTCGATGCCGCGCTTCAGCCGCATGACGCCGTTCTGGCGGAACCAATTCAGATCATGGTCGTTGCCGAACCACGACCGTACCGCCCTGTCAATGTATTGCGCTGCGGTGTAGCGCTCGTCCGGCTTCAGTGCGTGCTCGCCCTCGATCACGCACGTATGATTCACGATCCGGTACAGGTCACCCAGGATGCCAAGCCGCGCCGCAATCTCCTGCACGACCTCCTGCGGGTGCCGTATGCTCCCCGCCGGCTCGACGACCGGCTGCCGCACCTGCCAATGGAAGTCGTGGTCGCCGCAGGGCGGAATGCTCGTGGTCGCGAGACCGGTCTGGAAATCGTAGCGCTCCAAGTAGCTCGGGAACGGAAGGACGACATCATCGAATAGGTTGGTCTCGTTGATCTCGACCGCGAAGCCAGCGACGAACTTCAGATTCTGATAAAGGCGCTCCACCTTCTTCTGATCGCCGAATGAACCCAAGATCGAGTTCACAGGCATGTGCAGCAGGACCTCGACGCCGTAGGTCAGGCCGAAGGCCGACGGGTTCTCGGCCGTGATCGGCATCAGCGTGTGGAAGTGCGACGCCAGCGGAAACAGCTCCCCGATATCCACCCGCACCGGCTTGGTCGCCAGCCGCCCGGGAAACGCCTTGGGATGGGCGACCGGCAGGTGGTGGCCGCCATCCTCCAGCATGCCGTCGGTGCCGCCTTCGGGCCACCAGTGATGCGGCTGCTTGCCGGCGGCGCCGGTGCTCAGGATGCCGCCCGGTACGTTCACGGCGCCGACCACAATGTTGAGGAGCTTGAGCGGCCAGCACTGGTGGAAACCATGCTTGTGGCCCTGCGACCCCTTGGCCCAGTCCACACAGGCGGGACGATACGGAAACTCGACGCCATCGATCGTGATCGTCTCGCCCACGCGCGCCGCCTCGCCAAATTCCTTGCTGATGCGCCGGATGGTGGCGGCCGGAATCGTGGTGATCCCCTCCACCCGCTCTGGTGGATACTTGGCGACATGCGCGCGCAACAACTCGAAAGCCGGACGGCCCTGCCTGTTCTGGGCGTAGTGCGTTCCGGTAATGGCCGGATCCTTCAGGCTCGGGTCGTTGTGGACCTTGGCCACGCCGTCCGCCGCATCGCAAATCAGCGGCTCATTGGTCGCCTCATCGCGAATGTAGCGGCCGTCCTCGCCGACCAGGTAAGGCGCGTTGGTCTTGTTCTTCAGGAACGGCACGTCATAGATGCCAAGCTCGTTGATGAGCACATTGAGCATGCCGAGCGCCAACGCCGAATCAGTGCCGGGACGGATCGGAATCCACTCGTTGGCCTTGCTCGCCGCATAGCCGCCGACGGGATCGACTGCCACGAGCTTCATGCCGCGCTGGCGCGCCTCTGCCATATCGAGCGCATGGTGATTGTATGAGCCCCGCGTCGCGACACCGAACTGGGTTCCCACCAGCATGCAGTAGTTGGCGTAATGCAGGTCGGGCTGCTGGTGAAATCCGCCTCCTGAAAAGAACTCCACCGGATGCACAACCTTGCCGCAGGTGGGCGAGGCAGCCGAATTGACGTGGGGCGTGCCGAACGCCGTGCCCAGCGATTTCAGCCAGTTGCCGGCGTCGCCCTCGTGCCCCCAACCCTGCACCCACAATTTCTTTGGAGTCTCGCGAATGCGATCCAACGCGGCAACGATCGTCTCGAATGCCTCGTCCCAGGATATCTCCTGCCATTCAGGATCTTCGTTGAGCCCCTTTCTCGGGTTGGTTCGCCGCAATGGTGTCTTCACCCGGTTCGGGTTGTAGAGATTCATGATGCCAGCCTTGCCTCTGGCACACATCTTGCCCCGATTTTGCGGATTGTCCGGATTGCCCTCGACGTTTACGACGACGCCGTCTTCAACTTTCGCCCGGATGCCACAGCCGATGTAACACATCCCACACGCGGTGGTGATCCACTGTGAATTTGCTCCGGGCTTCGCCATGCCGAGATCGGCGCTTATCGGGCGTGGTCCCTCGCCACGGGCTGGACTGAGATCCATGGTCCCCTCCTCGCGCGCTGCTGTTATTTGTAGACTTTTACTTGAACACAGTGATCCAAGGCGGACGAGATCATGTCGACATGATCGATATCGGTCGGCAGCAGCGAATTGAAATTAATGCCCTTGCCGCGCGCCACCGGCATTCCTTGAGACCAGTGGCCGAAGTGCCCGCCCACGCCCACCGCCTCCGGGTGAATGCACTGGGTCAGCTTCACGCGAGCCCTGACTTTGTGTACCGGCGACTCCAGCCACACAGTATCACCGTCCCGAATGCCTCGCTTCTTTCCGACCGTCTCATTGAGCAGGATGTCATAGGCCTTGGTGCGCTCGCATATCTCATCAATCCAAGGATTCTCGTTGCCGAACCCCCCATACACATACGGAAACTTGAAATGGACCGCGATGAAGTCATAGTCCTTCTTCTCGCGCAGCGCATTGTATGATTGACACGGCATGAACTCGGAGAGCGGCGCGTAGTCGGACAGGTCCCAGTCCAGTCCCATCCGATCGAGCACAGCTTTCAGCTCTTTGCCGCGATCAAGGAAGTGCTCGAGGTAGATAGGAACGCGCGCATCGAGAAACGGGCCATGATAACACTCCTGGACGCTCCTTGGCAGCGTGATGAAGCCATGCTCTCGGAACCAATTGAGATCATGATCCTCGCCAAACCATGATCGCGCGGTACGATCCACCACCTCGGCAGCGGGATAATGCCGCCCGGCCTTCAACGCATGTTGTCCGTTAATGCGGAATGTATAATTCACGATCTTGAAGACATCATCCAGAATGCCAAGACGATCCGCGATATCTTGGATAACTTCCTGGGAATACCTCACTTGCCCGGCCGGCTCGACGGCCGGGAGCCGAACCTGCCAATGGAAATCGTGCTGACCGCAGGGCGGTATTGAATGCTCGCCGGAGCCGGTATTGAAGTCGCAGCGCTCGAGCGCGCTCGGAAACGGCAGCACGATATCGTCGAACAAGGTCGTCTCGTTGATCTCGACCGCAAAGCCCGCGATGAACTTCAGCGATTGAAAAAGCGCCTCCACCTTCCTGATATCGCCGTATGAGCTCAGCAGGCAATTGGTCGGCGAGTGCATGAGCACTTCAAGCTGGTAGGAAAGGCCATAAGAGGCAGGGTCGGCAAGCGTGACCGGCAGCAGCGTGTTGGAGTGCGTCGCCAGCGGAAATAGCTCCGTCAGGTCCATCCGAACAGGCTTCGTTGGTGTCCGCCCAGGAAAGGCCTTTGCATGCGGCACTCCGAAAATATGACCTCCATCCTCAAGCATTCCATCGGTGCCGCCCTGCGGCTCCCATCGATGCGGCAGATCGCCGCGCGCAGAAGTGCTCAGAATTCCGCCCGGCACGTTAACGGCGCCGACAATCATGTTTAAGAGCTTGAGCGGCCAGCACTGATGAAAGCCGTGCTTGTGACCTTGCGTGCCCTTGGCCCAATCAACGCAAACCGGCCGATAGGGCAATTCCACGCCATCGAGCGTGATCGTCCGCCCAATGCTGGCGGCAGCGCCGAATTCTCCGGCAATCCGTCTCACGGTTGCGGCAGGGATCGTGGTGATGCTCTCGGTCTGCTCGGGCGTGTACTTGGTGACATGCTCGCACAAGAGATCAAACGCCGTGCGCCCCTGCACTCCTCCGATCTGATAGCTACCGCGTAACGCCGGGTCGCGCAGGCTCCGGTCGTCGTGTGCCTTGGCCACACCATCAGCCAGGTCAAAGATCACCGGTTGGTTGGTCTTCTCTTCTCTCAGATAGCGCCCATCCGCGCCGACCAGATAGGGCGCATTGGTCTTGTTCTTCAGAAATCCCTGATCGTATATGTTCAGCTCGTTCAGCAGCACATGCAGCATACTCAGGGCGAACGCGCTGTCGGTTCCGGGCCGGATCGGAATCCATTCGTTTGCCTTGCTGGCCGCGTAGCCGCCGACCGGATCGACCGCCACAAGCTTCATGCCGCGCGCCCGCGCCTCCGCCATGTCGAGCGCAATATGGTTATAGGACCCGCGCGTGGCGATTCCCATCTGAGTGCCGACGAGAATGCAGTAATTGGCGTAGTGCAGATCGGGCTGTTGATGGAATCCGCCTCCGGAGAAGTATTCGACCGGATGTATGACTTTGCCGCAGGTCGGCGAGCCATTGTTGGTGAAATGCGGCGTACCGAACGCCGCGCACAATGCCTTCAGCCAATACACGGTGTCGCCCGCAGACTCCCAGCCCTGAACCCAAAGCTTCCTGGGATTGTCGCGAATGCGGTCGAGCGCGGCCACGATCGTCCCGATCGCCTCGTCCCAGGAGATTTCCTGCCAGAGCGGATCCTCGTTGAATCCCTTCTTGGGGTTGGTGCGCTTGAGCGGCACCTTCACCCGATTGGGATTGTAGAGATTCATGACGCTGGCTTTGCCTTTGGCACACATCGCTCCGCGATTCTGCGGGCTGTCGGGGTTGCCTTCGATGCCGACGACGACGCCGTTCCTCACCTCGGCGAGGATGCCACAGCCGATATAGCACATGCCGCAAGCAGTCGGAATCGACCCGGACTTTACGGAATCCGTGCCTGCTCGCATCGCACTCTCCCCTGCATCTGGTGCCGCGCAGAAAAAGCACTTCCGATGACGCCGTGAGCGACTTCCTCCAGAGCTGATATGCTCCTTTCTCATGTTGGTTTGGCGACGTCCATGGTCCTTGACTTTGCTCAAGGACCAATCCGCCTGCAGTGATTTTCCTGCTTCATTCATCCCACCAAGCTCGCTTTCCTGGAGGGCTATCGATCGCTGCACTGACCACCACGGAGCCGACGCTGTGAAGCGAGCATACACCTGCCTCCTTGCCAGCATCCTCACCCTTCCGATCTCAATGGCGGCAGGGCAGGAGTGGCCGACGAGACCGGTTCGCATCGTCAATACGTTTGCGGCCGGCGGTACTGCCGACATATTGGCGCGGATGGCTGCAGATCATCTGTCAGCCACGCTCAAGCAACCGTTCTATGTCGAGACGCGCGCCGGAGCGGGTGGAGTCATTGGCGTCCAGTCGGTCGCGAGCGCGCAACCTGACGGCTACAATTTCGTCATTACGACATTTTCCCTGCTGGTCATCGGTCCAGTGACCAACCCGAAGATCGGCTACGATCCCCTCACGGGCCTGACGAATATTGCTTATCTCGCCGGATCCCCGACGATACTGGTGGTCAATCCATCAACCGGGGTCAAAACGCTGCCGGAGCTTGTCGCCTATGCGAAAGCAAGCGGTAAGTCGCTGAGCTATGGGACATCGGGCCTGGGCAGCAGCGGGCAACTGGTGGTCGAGTCGTTCGCGCGCAAGGCCGGGATCAAGGTTGAGCATGTTCCCTATAAGGGGGCGGCGCAAAGCCTGATGGACCTTGTCGGCGGACATATCAGCTTTGCATCGCCGACGGTGTCCTCTGCCGCCGGCCAACTGAAGGGCAACCTGCTCACCCCGCTCGTCCATACGGCGAAGGAGCGCATGCCGGAATACCCGACGGTCCCGACCTTCAGAGAGTCGGGTTACCCGGAGATCGTCGCCACAACCTGGTTCGCGCTCGCGGGGCCTGCCAAACTGTCGCGATCGATTGCCGAGACAGTGAATCGCGCAGTCGTTGCGCTCATGGCCAAATCGACAGTCGAGACGCGATTGCGGGACGATGGATTGCTCACCGAAATCATGACTCCAGACGAGTTCCAGACTTTCGTTGCCGATGAGATTGCCCGCTGGAAGCCGGTCATTGCCCAGGCCGGGCTAATCGAGAAGTAAAGACGCCTTGCAATCGTAGCTCGCGCGCCGCGGCATGACCACTCCGCGACAACAACGCCGCGCGCACTCCGGGCGGAGACGCGACCACGATCGCAACACGTAGGCTTCAAAAAAGTGCGAGCTATGCGTTGTCATTTTTGATCGAAGTCAAGGCGCCTTGTTCAGCCGCAACCGGATCATACAGACGGCTATTGCTGTCGTTACTCCGAGTCGAATGAAAGCGAGAGCGCCGGGCAGACAGTATGGAGCGTAGAATAGAGCGGCCGTGCGTGCGAATACGCAATTCGTGTTCGCGATCGGCCTGTTGTCAGGAAAAGAATTGGTCAAACGAAGGGAGATGGCAATGGCCACAAATGGGAATCCCGACACTTCTGGACCCATCAAGTGGGGCGTAGCCGTCGACCTCAAGCGCTGCACGGGCTGTCAAGCGTGCACGCTCGCCTGCAAGCTGGAAAACGGCACACCGCCAGGCATTTTTTGGACGCGCGTGCTTGAGAAGGAAGAGGGCACTTTTCCACATGCCTATAAGGTCTTCATGCCGCTGCGGTGCAATCACTGCGGCGACCCACCTTGTGTGCCAGTATGCCCCACTGGCTCCAGCTATGTGCGGGAACGCGATGGCCTGGTGCTGATCAACCAGGACCTCTGCATCGGCTGTCGCGCGTGTGTGGTCGCGTGTCCCTATCAGGTCCGTTTCATTCCCGACGACGACAAGGGCTATTACGATCAGCATACGCCATACGAGGACGTCAGTTACCAGAAGTGGCAGGCTGGGACGGCCCAGAAGTGCACGCTTTGCGTTCACCGCATCGATAAGGGGCTGAGCCCGGCCTGCGTCGAGACCTGCCCCACCAAGGCATTGGTGTTCGGCGACTTGAACGACCCGCAAAGCGACATCTCGAAGCTGGTTCGTGAGCGGCCACATTTCCAGCCGCGCGCCGAGCTCGGGACCGATCCGCGCGTATTCTATCTGACGTAGCTGCCGGGGAGGCGCTCATGGCCAACGTCTTCAATATGGAATTGCGAGCCCAGCAGGAATGGTCCTGGCTGCTGGCGATCTGGCTGTTTCTCGGCGGCACCGGCAGCGGCCTCTTCCTGCTGTTCCTGGCTTTCGAGCTGGCCACCCTCTACGGCGTTCTTTCGCTCGGTCTCATCATGGCTGGCGGCGTCGTTCTTCTGCTGGAGCTCGGCAATCCGCTGAGAGTATGGCGGACACTGTTCCGTCCGGGCACGTCGTGGCTCAGTCGGGGGGTGTTCTTCGTCCTTATCTTCATCGCGTCGTCTGCGGTTGTCCTTGCTCCCAGGCTCGGCATTTTGCCCTGGCTGTCGCCGCTCACCGACAGCCTGGCCATACGCCTGCTGGGATGGGTCGCCGGGCTTAGCGCCCTGATGATCGTCCTGTATCCCGCGTTCTTCTTCCTCACGACCTCACGCGCGATCCCGTTCTGGAATACTCCGCTGCTCCCGCTCCTGTTCGTCGGCTACGCGGTGTTGGGCGGCGCCGGCGGGGTGCTGTTGCTGGCCGGCTTTTCCAGCATACCGTCTCAGATTGAGCCTTTGGCCGTCACCATGATTCTGATCAACGCGGCCATGATCCTGATCTACCTGCTGACCATGTATCGCGCGGGCGGCTCGGCGCAGGAATCCGTGCGGCTGTTGAACCGGAACGCTCTGGGTCTCATCTTTTGGCTCGGCGTCGTCGTGGCTGGCATGGTCCTTCCGCTGCTCGAAATCCTGATCGTTCGCTGGAGCATGGCGCCGGCCGGAGCGCTCATCCTCGTCGGCGGCCTTCTGTTCCGCTACTGCCTGCTCAAAGCCGGAGTCTATATTGCACCCGCCCTGGTCGAGGCCGACGTCGACCTGAAGACACTCAATCGAACCAGCGCCGAGTTCGAACGTGAATACGCCGGCATGGGAGCGCAGAGCGCCGGTCGGTCCGGATAGGGAGCATGACCCATGCTGGCACCGCCCACCATCACGGCGCGGATCAAATTCATGGGGGACCTGCCCACGGTCGTCGGCCGGCGCACCCTGGAGCTTGAGGTGCCGGCGGGACAAACTGTTCGCGATCTGCTCCGGCTACTGTCGGAAACCTACGGAGAGGCGTTTACATCGCGCGTATTCAGTACGCCAGACAAGTTGCATCACTACATCCTCGTCTTCGTCGATGGCGAGAACATCAAGGGCCATGGCGGTCTGGACGCGACGCTGGGCAAGGGCGAAGTCGATGTCGTCATGCTGCCGATGTTCGGAGGTGGCTAGCAGTGCACGCCCCCGCCGCCGCCAATGCCAAATGGGTCCCGACCGCATGCGGGATGTGCTACGTGGGTTGCGGCGTCCGTGTGCAGGTGGTGAACGGCATCGCCGTCAACATTGAAGGCAATCCGGAAAGCCCGCAGAACCGCGGCAAGATGTGCGCCAAGGGCAAGGCGGGCCTGATGAACCTCTACAACCCGAACCGGGTCAAGGTTCCGCTCAAGCGCACCAACCCGCGAAAGGGCTTCGACGTCGACCCTGGATGGCGGGAGATCTCCTGGGACGAGGCATTCGACACCATCGTCGCCAATCTGGAACGCATCCGCGACAACCCGGCCAAGCTCTGGATCCAGTGCTGGGAATCGGTCGGGGACAACATGTTCTGGTTCAAGGCGTTCGGCAGCGCCTTTGGCAGTCCCCATGTCAACAACACGGCCTCGGCCACCTGCGGCAAGGTGGTGCATCCGGTCGAGTTCTTCTCGGGCGGCGGTTTCCATCAGCAGCCCGACCTGCATTACGCCAATTTCTGCATGCTGGTCGGAACCCAGATGGGAATCGCGACGCGCGGCTCCTACAATCACCTGGCGCTCGACATGGCCGACGCGCGCGCCCGCGGCATGAAGCTCGTGGTCGTCGATCCGGTCGGCGGCTATGCGGCGAGCAAGGCGAACGAGTGGATTCCGATCCGGCCCGGCACCGATGCGGCGTTTGCGTTGAGTATGCTGCATGTGCTGCTGAACGAGCTCGCCATCTACGACGCGCCCTTCCTCAAGCACCGGACCAACGCGCCTTACCTGGTCGGCGACGACGGCCGCTATCTGCGCGACGGCGTCAGCAACGAGCCTTTGGTCCATGATGCCGATGGCGGCGCCGCCAAGGCTCACAACGACCCGAGCTTGCGCGATCCGGCGCTGACCGGCTCGCATTATGTCGATAACCGGCGAGGCCGGCCGGCCTTCGAGCTCCTGCGCGAGCACGTGAAAAAATATACGCCCGAGGCAGCCGAAACGATCACGACCATCCCGGCCGCGACCATCCGCCGGCTGGCGCGCGAGTTCGGCGAGGCGGCGCGCATCGGCGAGAGCATCACCCTCGACGGCGTCGCGCTGCCATACCGGCCGGCCTGCGTCGATTGGGCCAAGGGCACGCAAGGCCACAAGCACGGCTTCCATCAGTGCTGGCCGCTCAAGCTTCTCAACATCGTCGTGGGAGCTGTGAACGTGCCGGGCGGCATCATGAGCACCATGGCGGCCGGCGAGAAGCCGCACCATTGGGGGCCCAAAGGCGGCACCGACGGCATGCTGGAGGACGGCGGCCATGTCATGCCGCTCCCGCACCCGAAGGCTTTCCCGGGCCGCAAGCCGGCCAAGCCCGTCCGCATGGACATCGGCGAGTTGTTCCCCCTCGCCTCGCATTTCCACCCGCTCTTGCCGATCACGGTCGAGGAGCCGTCCCGCTACGGCCTGACCTACGGACTTGAAATGCTGATGCACACGCCGACCAACCCGCTGCTGGGCTCGTTCGGCGACGTCAAGAAGGCGATGGCGCTCTACCAGTCGCTCAAGTTCATGGTCGGCTTCGCGGTCGAGATCAACGAGACCAACCTGCTCGACGACATCATCCTGCCGTATCCGAGCTATCTGGAGCGCTACGACTTCAACAGCGGGTCGGGCGTCCACTCCATCCCGCCTTGCGGCATGCACGACTTTCACTGGCAGGTCCGCCATCCCGCCGTCGATCTGCCGGGCGAGACCAGGCATCCGCAGGATGTTCTCCTGGCGATCGCCGAGCGCGTCGGCACGGTTGGCGACATGTATCGCCTCTTGAACCATGCCTACATGCTCAAGGAGCAGCATGCGCTGAAGCCCGACCGGCGCTATGGCATCGCCGACATCATGGACCGGACGACCCGCTCATGGTTCGGTGAAGACCGCGGGATGGATTGGTTCCGCGAGCACGGCGTGATCCGCATGCCGCGCGGCGTGGAGGAATGCTACATCGGCCCGTTCCTCAAGGCGCGCGTTCCGATCTACCTGGAGCATTTCCTGACGCGCGGCGAGGAGCTCAAGACCGTCGTCGAGCAACTGGGCCTCGACTGGGATCTCTCCGATTATAAGCCGCTCTCCGACTGGATGCCGTGCCAATCCTATGACGCCGTCCAGGCCGGCGAGTACGATCTGATCGCCGTCCACTTCAAGTTCCCTTACGTGTATGGCGCGTTCGGGAACGAGAATCCCTGGATCGACGAGATTTGCGAGCGGACCGGCGCCTATAACATCCTGCTGAATGAAACGGTCGGGAAAGCGAAGGGCATCCGCAACGGCGACACCGTCTGGCTCGAGTCGCCGGTGGCCAAGGTGCGGGCCAAGGTCAAGCTGACCCAGTGCATACACCCGCAAGCGGTCGGGGTCGGCGGCCATTTCGGGCATTGGGCGCCGGGCATGCCGGTCGCGCGCGGCAAGGGCGTGAACTTCAATGCGCTGCTGCCGACTGACCTCGATCATATCGACAAGATCTCGACGGCCTTGGATCACTGCGTGCAGGTCAAAGTCTACGCATAGGCCGGGCGCCCAAGCGCTTTGCGCACCGTGAGTTGACGTGTGCATATGCGGCACCGCCAAGGCGCTCGCTACGGAGAACTGCAATGAAAGCGACTGCGGAGGCAACAAAGACGGGCTGGGTCCCGACGACGTGCGGCATGTGCTACATCGGCTGCGGCATCCGTGTGCAGGTCAAGGACGGCATTGCGGTCAACATCGAGGGCAATCCAGAAAACCCGCAGAACCGTGGCAAGATGTGCGCCAGAGGCAAGTCCGGCCTTATGAACCTGTACAATCCGAATCGGGTGAAGGCTCCGCTGAAACGAACGAATCCGAACAAGGGGATCGGCGTCGATCCCGGATGGCAGGAAATCTCCTGGGAGGAAGCCCTCGATGCGGTGACTGCCAACCTGGCACGCATTTGCGAAGAGCCGAAGAAGCTCCTGGTCATGTGCTGGGGCCCCGAAACCGACATGAACCACTGGATGAAGGCATTCGGCAGCGCGTTCGGCAGCCCTCACGTCAACAGCACCGGCTCGCCAACCTGCGGCAAGGTGGTGCATCCGGTCGAATTCTTCTCCGGCGGCGGCTTTCATCAGCAGCCCGACCTGCACTACGCCAACTTCTGCATGCTGGTCGGCACCCAGTTCGGCATCGCAACGCGCGGCTCCTACAACCACCATGCGCTCGACATGGCGGAAGCGCGCGCCCGCGGCATGAAGCTCGTGGTGGTCGATCCGGTCGGCGGCTATGCGGCGAGCAAGGCCAACGAATGGATTCCGATCCGCCCCGGCACCGATGCCGCGTTCGCGCTCAGCATGCTGCATGTGCTGTTGAACGAGGTTGGCATCTACGACGTGCCATTCCTCCAGCACAAGACCAACGCGCCCTATCTGGTAGGCGACGACGGCCGCTACCTGCGCGACGGCAAAACCAATGCGCCGCTGATCCACGATGCCAATGACGGAGGCGCCAAGCCCCACAACGATCCGAGCCTGCGCGACCCGGCGCTGACCGGCACATACTATGTGGAGAACAAGCGCGGCCGCCCGGCCTTCGAGCTCTTGCGCGAGCACGTCAAGAAATACACGCCGGAACAGACCGAAGCGATCACCACGATTCCAGCCGCAACGGTGCGGCGCCTGGCGCAGGAATTCGGCGACGCCGCCCGCATCGGCGACACCATCACCCTCGACGGCGTCGAGCTGCCACACCGCCCCGCCTGCGTGGACTGGGCCAAGGGCACGCAAGGCCACAAGCACGGCTTCCATCAATGCTGGCCGCTCAAGCTCCTCAACATCGTGGTGGGAGCCGTGAACGTGCCGGGCGGCATCATGAGCACCGGCGCCGCCGGCAAGCAGCCCCATCAGTGGGCACCCGCGGGCGGCACCGACGGCATGCTGGAGGAAGGCGGACATCATCTGCCCGGCGGACATCCGAAGGCGTTCCCCGGACGCAAGCCGACGAAGCCCGTGCGGGTGGACGCAGGCGAGCTGTTTCCGCTGGCGCCGCACTATCATCCGCTGCTGCCCATCATCGCGGAAAATCCCGCGGCCTATGGGCTGTCGTATGGGCTCGAAGTTCTCATTCACACCGCCACGAATTCCCTGTTAAGCTCATTCGGCGATCACAAGAAGGTGGAGCGCCTGTTCCAGTCGCTGAAATTCAGCCTGGGGTTCGCGGTCGAGGTGAACGAGACAACGCTTTTCGACGACATCGTTCTTCCGTTCCCGAGCTATCTGGAACGCTACGATTTCATTACCGGACTCGGCACGACCACGATCCCGCCATGCGGGCAGCATGACTTCCACTGGCAGATCCGGCACCCCGTGGTCGAGCCGGCAGGCAGCGTGCGACAGCCACAGGAGGTCTTGCAGGAGATCGGGGATCGGCTCGGCATCCTGGGCGACATGTACCGGCTCTTGAACCACTCCTACATGATCACGGGGGACAACATGCTGAAGGCGGGCCGGCGCTATCCGGCCGCCGACGTTCTCGACCGGGCGGCGCGCTCGTGGTTCGGCGACGCGCATGACTTTGACTGGTTCCGGAAGAACGGCGTCATTCGCCTGCCGCGCGACGTGGAGGAGGCTTATATCGGCCCGTTCATCAAGGCCCGATCGCCGATTTATCTCGAACATTTCCTGCAGCGCGGTGAGGAGCTTGGAAAAGTTGCCGGCGAGCTCGGCCTCGACTGGGACTTGTCGGACTACAAGCCGCTGTCGGATTGGATGCCATGCCATTCCTACGAAGCCGTGATGAGCGGCGAATACGACCTCATCGCCGTCCACTTCAAGTTTCCCTATGTGTACGGCAGCTATGGCAATGAAAACCCATGGATCGATGAAATCTGCGAACGCACCGACGCCTACAACATCCTGCTGAATGAATCGGTGGGTAAGGCCAAGGGCATCCGCAACGGCGACACCGTCTGGCTCGAGTCACCGGTGACCAAGGTGAGAGCCAAGGTCAAGCTGACCCAGTGCATCCACCCGCAAGCGGTCGGGGTCGGCGGTCATTTTGGCCATTGGTCGCCCGGCATGCCAATCGCCCGCGGCAAAGGTGTCAATTTCAACTCGCTGTTGCCGACCGACCTCGACCACATCGACAAGATCTCCACCGCACTCGATCACTGCGTGGAGGTCAAGGTCTACAAATAACAGCGATTGCAAACCAGACGATGACAAGCGAGACCAGCGCAGCAAAGATTGGAATTCTCACGGTCTCCGACCGGGCGAGCGCCGGCATCTATCACGACGAAAGCGGGCCGGCGATCGAGCAGTTCCTGCGCGAGACGTTGACGTCGCCGTGGAGCCCCATCAGCCGCGTGGTCCCCGATGGCGTCGAGAGCGTGCGCGATGCCCTGATCGCGCTCGCCGACCGCGACGGGTGCGTGCTGATCCTCACCACCGGCGGCACCGGCCCGGCCCCGCGCGATCTGACGCCCGAGGGGACCGAAGCCGCCTGCGCCAAGATGATGCCGGGCTTCGCCGAGCTGATGCGGACCGAAAGTCTCAAGCAGGTGCCGACCGCCATTCTGTCGCGCCAGACCGCAGGCATTCGCGGCCGCACCCTCATCGTCAACCTGCCGGGTCGCCCCAGCTCGATCCGCACCTGTCTGCAGGTGGTGTTTCCGGCCGTTCCTTATTGCCTCGATCTCATCGGCGCGCCGGGCCTGCAGACCGACCCCACGCGCTGCAAGGCGTTTCGGCCGGGCAAGTGACACTGCTTCGACCGTGCTGAGCGTTGGCCATCACGGGCCGCGTGTTGACTTCAATCAAGAGCGCTTTGAGTGCTTTCAGTCTTGATGATGGGGTCTGCTCGTCAGGGGACGAGACAATATGCGGAAAGCCACGGACACAAGCCATGAGTGGCGAGACCGAGCGACACCAGACGAAAGTATTGAAGAGCGTCTGTCGCAGCTGCCACGGCGGCTGCGGCGTCCTGCTTCATGTCCAGGATGAAAAGCTGATCAAGGTTGCAGGCGATCCACAATCGCCGCTCAATCATGGCCGGCTCTGCCCGATCGGAACGGTCACGCTCGACCTCGTCTATCATCCCGATCGCCTCAAACATCCACTCCGCCGCCTGGGTCCGCGCGGCTCCGGTCGATGGGAACGAGTCTCCTGGAATCAGGCGCTCGACCTGATCGCCGAGCGACTGCTGGCGATCCGGGAGCAATACGGACCGGAAGCGATCGCGCTCGGCACCGGGACCGGGCGCCACCACATCCGCTGGGTATCGCGCTTTGGCCATGCGCTCGGCACGCCCAACTGGTGCGAGCCCGGCTTCGCCCAGTGCTTTCATCCGCGGGTCAACACCTGCATTCTCACCTTCGGCGACTTCCCGGTGTGCGACTACACCGGCGACACGCCGCCGCAATGTGTCCTGTTCTGGGGACACAACCCGCTTAATTCCGGGCCAGACGGCGAGACGCGCTTTAGCGTCCGGGAAGCGCTCGACCGCAACCCCAAAGTGATCGTGGTCGACCCGCGCGAAACCGAGCTCGCGCGCCGCGCGGAGGTGTGGCTGCAGGTGCGCCCCGGCGCGGACGACGCGCTCGCGCTCGCCATCCTGAACGTCATGATTGGCGAGCGCCTGTACGACGCCGCGTTCATCGAGCGCTGGACTCACGGCTTCGACGCCCTGGCCGAGCGGGTCCGCGCCTGCACGCCCGAGTGGGCGGAGCCGATCACATGGGTCGGCGCCGACAAGATCCGGGCCGCCGCCCGGCTGTTCGCGCAGAGCAAGCCGGCCATGCTCGAGTGGGGATGCGCCATCGAGCACACGCCCAAGTGCATCCAGACCGTGCGTGCGATCTCGCTGCTGCCCGCGATCACCGGCAATATCGACATTCCGGGCGGCTGGGTGTTTGGGATGCATGGCCTCGGGCGCTTCCCGAGCCTGATCGAGCAGCTGACTCCGGCGGCCAACGCGAAGCGGCTCGGCGCCGATCGATTCAAGCTGCTGGGTGGCGAAGGCGCCGATCTGCCGGCCGCGCACATCCCGACGCTGCTGCAAGCCATGCGCGAGGGCAAGCCTTATCCGGTCAAGGCGTTCCTCATTTTCGGCAACAATACGCTGACCACCTACGCCAACGCGGCGCAAGTCTACGAGTCGCTGATGCGCCTCGACTTTATCGTGTGCGCCGACCTGTTCATGACCCCGACCGCAGAGCTTGCCGACATTGTCCTACCAGCGGCGTCATGGCCCGAGCTCGATCAACTCGCCGGCCTGCCGACCGTCGCAGCAAACGTCGTTCTGGCGCAGCAGAAGGCCGTGCAGATCGGGGAATGCAAGTCAGACGAAGAGATCTTTGTCGCGTTGGCGCGACGCATGAAGCTGTCGGCCTGCACCGAATCCGTTCAGGATGTCTTGAATTCGCAGCTTGCGGCGGGCGGCCTTGCCATGACGTTCGACGAGCTCAAGCAGGACGGGTTCGTCAAAGTCCCATTCAAGTATCGCAAGTTCGAAGATGGCGGGTTCCGCACGCCGACCGGAAAAATCGAGCTCTATTCAACCCGCCTGGAGCAGCTCGGCTATTCGCCGCTGCCGTTCTACGAAGAGCCGCCCGAGAGCCCGCTCAGCGCCCCCGCCGTCGCGGAGGATTATCCGCTGGTGCTGACCACCGGCGCGCGCATTCCATTCTATTTCAATTCAGAGCACCGCCAGATCGCCAATCTGCGCAAAGCCTATCGGGAGCCGCGCGTCGACATCCATCCGCAGACCGCCAGGCAACATGACATCCACAACGGCGACTGGATCTGGATCGAGACGCGGCGCGGCCGCATGCAGCAGCGTGCCAGGGTCACGACCGGCATCGACCCGCGCGTCATCGCGGCTGAGCACGGCTGGTGGTTTCCCGAAGAGCCGGCGCCCGAATACGGCGTCTGGCGCTCGAACGTCAATCTGCTGACCGACAATCAGCCGCCTTACGATCCGGCCATGGGCACCTATCAGCTCAGGGCGCTCTTGTGCCGCGTGCGCAAAGTCGCCCCAGAGGTCGAGACCCGCAACGCAGCCGAGGCGCCGGCGCCGAGCGGATAGAGGCAAGTCCATGCCCGACAACACCGGCCGCATCGACGTTCATTGTCATTTCATGCCGCCCGCTTATTGCGAGGCCCTCACCGCTCTGGGACCCACGATCCGCACCCCGGACTGGACCGCGCAGGGCGCCGTCGACTTCCTCGATCGCCACGGCTTCGCGGCAGCCGTGCTGTCGCTGTCGGTGCCGGGCGTGCATCTCGGCGACGACGCTGCGGCGCGCACGCTCGCCCGGCGCTGCAACGAAGACGCGGCGGCGTATGTCCAGAAGCATCCAAACCGGCTCGGCGCGTTCGCGACCCTGCCCATTCCCGACGTGGAAGGAGCGTGCGAGGAGGCCCGCTATGCGCTCGACGTGCTCAAGCTCGACGGGATCGGACTGCTCGCGAGCTACAACGGGACCTATCTCGGCGACGCCGCGTTCGATCCGATCCTGCAGGTTCTGGACGAGCGGTCGGTCGCCGTCCTCGTTCATCCCAACAACCACCCCTCGACCCGATCAGTGCGCGACGGGATCAGTCAGGGGATCGGCAATTTCCTGGTGGAGTTCCTGTTCGACACGACGCGGGCGGCGTTGAATTTGCTCTACTCCAACAGCCTCGACCGCTTTCCCCGAATTCGCTTCATTCTGTGCCATGCCGGCGGAACGCTGCCTTACGTCGCCTGGCGCATCGCCGAGATCACCGCGCGGCAGATGACCGTGCCGCCGTGGGATACGCAGTATCCATCGCCGTTCATGGATCAACACGCCGGCAAGGTCACCTCGGAACTGATCCTCTCGCAGCTGCGGCGGTTCTGGTACGAGACCGCCTTGTCCGCCGGCCCGCAGACGTTCGGCTCCCTCAACGCCGTCGCGGCGCCGGACCGTATTCTGTTTGGCAGCGACTGGCCTTATTGCCCGGACGACATGACCGCGGACATGACGCGCGCGCTCGATGCCGAGACTGCGCCTGACCCGAACAGGCGCGCCGCGATCGCGCGCGGTAATGCGCTTCGATTATTTCCGCGGTTCGCGCCTTAGTGCAGGTCGGCAGGCGCCTGCTTGTGGATCTTGACGGGGACGCAATGGTCAAGCGCGGTCGAGATCATGTCGATATGCGCGAGGTCGGTGGGCAAGAGCGAGTTGAAGTTGATGCCCTTGTCGCGGGCGATCGGCATACCCGGCGCCCAATGCCCGAAGTGCCCCGCCACGCCCACGGTCTCGGGGTGAATGCATTGGGTCAGCTTGACCCTGGCCTTGACCTTGGCCACCGGCGATTCGAGCCACACGGTGTCGCCGTCACGCAACCCCTTGGCCTTGCCAACCGTCTCGTTGAGGAGAATGTCGTAAGCGTTGGTGCGCTCGCAAATCTCGTTGATCCAGGGGTTGTCATTGCCATAGGCGCCGTACGTATAGGGCAGCTTGAAGTGCACGGCGATCAGGTCGTACGTCTCCTGCTGGATCGCCTCAAAGGAGGGGCACGGCATCCAGTTGTATAGCGGGGTGTAGTCGGAGAAATCCCAGTCGAGCCCCATCTTGCCGACCACCTCCTTGAGCTCGTCGCGCCGCGACAGGAAGTGCTCGAGGTAGATCGGAATGCGGGCGTTGAGAAACGGACCGTGATAGGCCTCCTGGACGCTGCGCGGATGACGAATCACGCCGTGCTCCCGGAACCAGTCCAGGCCGTAGTCGTCGCCAAACCAGGAGCGCGTCATCCGGTCGATCACCTCGGGGATCGGATAGCGGCGGTCCGGTTTCAGCTCATAGGCCTGGTTCACCATATACGTGTGATTGAGCAGCCGGTACATATCGCCGAGAACCCCGACCCGCTCGGCCAGCTCCTGCAGCACCTCCTGCGGATGCCGGATCCCGGGCGGCAGCTCGACCACCGGCTGCCGGACCTGCCAGTAGAAGTCGTCCTGTCCGCACGGCGCGATCATGTAGGCGCCCATGCCGGACATGAAGTCGTAGCGCTCGAGATAGCTCGGGAACGGCAGGATGATGTCGTCGAACAGGTTGTTCTCGTTGATCTCGATCGCAAACCCGGCGATGAAGCGGAGCGACTGATAGAGCTTCTCGACTTTCTTGACGTCGCCGAATGAGCCCATGATCGAGTTGACCGGCGCGTGCAGCAGGACTTCGATCCGGTCCTTGTCGGTGAGACCAAAGGCGGCCGGGTTCTCGATGGTCACCGGCATCAGCGTGTGGAAGTGCGACGCCAGCGGGAATAGCTCCCCGATATCCATCCGCGCCGGGCGAGATGGCGTGCGGCCCGGGAAGGCCTTCGGGTGCGCAATCGGCATGATTTGGCCGCCGTGCTCCAGCATGCCGTCGGTTCCACCCTCCGGCCACCAGTCGTGCGGAAACGTACCGGCCGCGCCGGTGCTCATGATGCCGCCGGGCACGTTTACCGCGCCCACCACGATGTTGATCATCTTGAGCACGTAGCAATTGTGGAACCCGTGCTTGTGGCCCTGGGTTCCGCGCGCCCAGTCGACGCAGGCTGGCCGATAGGGAACCTCGACCCCGTCGATGACGATTGTCTCCCCGACCCGCGCGGCTTCGCCGAACTCCTTCGACATGCGCCGCACCGTCGCGGCCGGGATGGTGGTGCTCGTCTCGGTCGCCTCCGGCGGATATTTCTTCACGTGCTCGCGCAAGAGCACAAATGCCGGCTGTCCTGTCTTGCCGGCCACCTCGTAGGTGCCCATGAGCGCCGGATCGCGCAGGGTCGGATCGTTGTGGGCCTTGATCGTCCCGTCCGCGGCATCGTGCACCAGCGGCTCCTTCGAGACCGCATCGCGCAGGTACTTGCCATCGGCGCCGACCAGATAGGGCGCATTGGTCTTGTGCTTGAGGAATGGCCGGTCGTAGATCTCAAGCTCGTTGAGCAGCACGTGCAGGATGCTGAGCGCCATCGCGCCGTCGGTGCCGGGGCGAATCGGGATCCATTCGCTGGCCTTGCTGGCCGCGTGACCGCCGACCGGATCGACAACCACGAGCTTCATGCCGCGCTCGCGGGCTTCCGCCATGTCGAGCATGTGATGGTTCATCGAGCCGCGCGCGGAGATTCCGAACTGGGTCCCGACCAGCATGCAGTAGTTGGCGTAATGCAGATCGGGCTGCTGATGGAAACCGCCGCCGGAGAAGAATTCCACCGGATGCACCACCTTGCCGCAGGTCGGCGACGAGGCGACGTTGACATGGCATGAGCCGAACGCGCTGCCAAAAGACGAGAGCCAGAACATCCCATCGCCCATCACGTCCCAGGCTTGTACCCAGAGCTTCTTCGGCTGGTCGCGGATATGCTCCAAATTGGCGACGATGGTGTTCATCGCCTCGGTCCAGGTGATTTCCTGCCAGGCCGGGTCGACGCCAATTCCCTTGTTTGGGTTGGTGCGCTTGAGCGGAACCTTCACCCGGTTCGGGTTGTAGAGGTTCATGAGCCCGGCTTTGCCCTTGGCGCACATCTTGCCGCGGTTCTGCGGATTATCCGGGTTGCCTTCGATGCCGACCACGACGCCATTCTGCAGGCTGACATGGACACCGCAGCCGATGTAACACATGCCGCACGCCGTCTTGACCACCGTTGGCTTGCTCAGTTCCGCTGCCGCCGTTTGCATCGTCAGTCTCCTGTGATCTCCTGCGACCACACACAGGCGAATTTGGATTCAAGAAAGCGGAACAGCTTTGCGCCCCTTGAACGGCCGAGCCGAACATCGACAACCAGATGGTCGACCTCATAGATCGGCCTGCCCGCCGCCAGCGCGTCGCGCTCGTCCTTCTCGCTGAAATAGGCGCCGACATCCGGATGCGAATGATAGACGACGATCGCCGGATCGCCGCTCAGGAAACTCATGCCGAGCAGGTAGACGTCGTCGGGCGCAAGGCAATAGGCCTCGCGCGCCGAGCGCGGCCATTTCACCGGATCTTCCGAGTGGAGAATGTCCTGGTAATTGGCAGCGCGATGCACCTGCCCGCTCGCCCGGATGAACCCGCAGCATTCGTTCGGATAATCCGCGCTGGCGTGGCTGTAGACGTCCCGCAAGGCGGCGCCGCTTTGCTGCGGCTGTTCGGCCATGAGCCGCTCCCAAGGATGCCGATGCAGACAGATGCCCGATGTCTGACTATCGCTCATGGATATTCATCCATCCCGCTCGCAGCTGCAGCGCTTCAGTTCAACCCCAATAGTTCCCTGGCGTTTTCTCCCAGCATGCGCTCCTTATCGTCTTCAGAAATTGCCAGCGCCCTGATGTTGTCGATGTAGGTCTTGATCTCCATCGGATTCTTGTAGTGATTTTGCGGATAATCGGTCGCAAACACCAGGCGACGGGGACTGATGCTGGTGAGCGCGCAGACGACCGAGTTCATGCCGCCCCAATGGCCGGCCAGGTTGAAGTAGAGCCTGCCGAAGTACTCGTCGAACGAGCGCCGCATGCGCGTACCGGGCGCCCCGGGCTCCGCGAACCGATAGAGGATGCGCTCCCGCAAGGCCGCGATGCCTCCGCCCTTGTGGCTAATCACCGGCTTGAGATCGGGGAAGTCTTCCAGGGTTCCGCTCAGGATCAGTCTCGTGGTCGCGACGATCAGGTCGAGCTCCCGGCCGATCTGCCGGTAGAGGTCATAAGGCGCATTGAGAATATCGAAGCCCGACGGCACCCCGCTTGGATGCACGAAGATGGGCACATTGAGCTCGCATACCTTCTTGTAGAAGGGATAGAACTCCCTGGCATCGAGCGAGAGCCCCGACGCCTGGGAGCGGATCACCACGCCCTTCAAGCCGAGGGTGTTTATTGCTCTATCCAGCTCGTCCAACGCCCGCGGCCCGCCCAGCGGAGGAACCGGCGCAAAGCCCACGAATCTGTTCGGATATCTCTTGATCAGCTCAGCGACCTTATCGTCCCAGGCCCTGCATTCTTCCAATGCGAGGTCCGGATCGTCGTTGCTGACTGCGATCGAGAGGACGGCGACGTCGATTCCCACCGCATCCATCACCCGCAGATGTTCTTCGATGTCGTGAAGCTCGGCGTGCAGGTTGCCCCTGGGCAGCCCGCGCTCATAGAAGATCGTGCTTTCGCCCTTGACGCCGCCCTTCTTGAGCCAGAGCTCCTCCGGCAGGTAGTGATGTTCGAAATCGACAATCATGCGGGCCACCCCCGCTCGGGATCGGCGTGCGCCCACGCAGACGGAATCGGCTGGAACGAGAATCCACAGCGCGACATGACGGCTGCTCCCTGATGCACTGAAGGAGCGATACAGTCATTAGCGCCTTGATTTTGATCAAGGCTGCACAGGCCCCCCGATCGGCGAAACTGCCACGCGTCCCGCCTCGTCGCGAGAACTTCAGCAATGAGCAACCTGCGCCTGACCCTCGCCATGGGCGATTACGAGCACACGCGCGATCTCGCCTCCGGACGCGTGCGGCCGGAGGGCATTGATCTCACCGTGCTGAACTTCAATGTCGAACAAGTCCACTTCCGTTTCTTCAAGAAGCTCGAGTGGGAGGTGTCCGAGCTGTCGATGGGCATGTACACGTCGGCACTCTCGCACGGCGACCGGCGCTTCATCGCCATTCCGGTGTTCACGTCGCGCGTCTTTCGGCAGTCGGCAATCTACGTCCGGCGTGACGGCCCGGTGCGCACACCGGAGGACCTTGCCGGCAAGCGTGTGGGGGTACCGAAGCTGTCGCAGACCGCGACCATCTACGTGCGCGGCTATCTCAGCGCAACGGTGGGTGTTCCGCTTGCCAGCATCAAGTGGTACCGCGGCGGCATCAACGACCGCGGGCGCACAGAGACAGGCACGCTGCGCGTTCCTTCCGACATCGATATCACCTGGGTGCAGGACCGCAGCCTGACCGAGATGCTGCTCGCGGGCGACCTCGACGCGCTGATCAGCGCACGACCGCCGCGCTCGCTTCTTGAAGGCGATGCACGAATTCAGCGGTTGTTTCCGGACTACCCTGCCGTCGAAAAGGCCTGTTTCGAAAAGACCGGAATATTTCCAATCATGCACACAATCGTCATCCGCCGGGATACCTACGACGCCAATCGCTGGATTGCGCGCAATCTGATGATGGCATTCAACGAAGCAAAAGAGCGCAGCATCGCCCGCATCCGCGATTTGACCGCTGCGAGCATTCCACTTCCCTGGGCGGCCGACTCGTTGGAGCGCGCCCATGCCCTGCTCTTTCAGAACGGCACCTATTGGCCCTATGGGGTCGATGCCAATCGACGCACGCTCGAGGCGTTCCTTCAATTTTCCTGCGAACAAGGCGTATGCCATCGCCTGCTGAAGCCCGAAGAACTCTTCGCAGAAGAAACGCTGCCCAACATGGACGTGAAGATCTAGCGGCCGGCGCTCTTTGACGAAACAACAGGAGCGCCACACGTATTGGCACCGCCACGTCAAGCAGTCATAACAGCACGCCAGGGCCCTGCTCAGCGCCCGGCCAGCCGCCGACGCTCCGCCCGTAACCGTCCATTTCTGACACGTGGGTCAGGCCGCGGAGATTGACCGGGCCCAATTCCAGGGCAGCAGGTCATCCAGCCGGCTCATCGGATGGCCGTTGGACAGGCGTTGCAAGACGTCCTTGAGGTAGGCGAACGGCTGGAAGAGCGAAAAGATGGTGTTGCGCTACGCACACGTGAACGTGGAGGGCCCGGATGGCGGCAGCGGTCTCCTGTCTTGCGGGAAGGCCGGAAAAGCCCGACTATTTGCGCCTGGGGAACCCCAGACAAGACGGCGAGACAATTCCTCAAAGGGAGCACTGAAATGGCGACAGCGATGCGTTTGTCCGTGTTTGCGTCCGTGGCTTTGATGTCGCTCGGAATGAGCGGCAGCGTTCCGGCGCAACAAGCCAACATGACTTTCTTCATCACCAGCGCGGGCCCCGGCAAGGGCGCCGATCTCGGCGGCCTCGCGGGCGCCGATGCGCATTGCCAACAGCTCGCGCAGGCGGCCGGCGCGGGTGGCAAGACCTGGCGCGCCTATCTGAGCACCAACCAGGCCGCGCAGGGCGGTGCAGTCAACGCTCGCGATCGCATCGGTAACGGTCCGTGGCAGAATGCCAAGGGCGCGGTGATTGCCACCAGCGTCGCCGATCTGCACAGCGCCAACAACAAGATCGGCCGCACGACCGCGCTCACCGAGAAAGGCGAGCCCGTCAAGATGCGGGGCGACACGCCCAACATGCACGACATTCTGACCGGTTCGGATATGGAGGGAAAAGCGTTCCCGGGCAATCTCAACCTGACCTGCAACAATTGGTCGAGCAGCACGTTCGGCAGCGCCATGCTCGGCCACGTGGACCGCGAGGGTAATCCCCCGCCGACCCAGTACAACACGTCCTGGAACGCGGCTCATATGTCGCGCAGTTGCAGCCAGCCGGACCTCGTCGCCACCGGCGGCAACGGCCTGTTCTACTGCTTCGCACAATAACGCAGTGCTCAAGCCGCCCGCGGCCGTGCGGCGCGGTGAAACCGACGAGTGGCCCGCGTGGCACGACGCCGCGCGGGCCACGCTGAATCTAGGCTTATCCGCGCGGTATCTGACCGCTCGATCTTCGTTCCAGCCCTGGCGTTGATCGCCACTGTCGCCGGCGCTTGAGTGCGAGTTGTTCGGGCTCCAATGCAGCGCCTCGTCGCCATCTTCCGAGCGGCAATACCGCTACCCACCGTCATTGCTCCGTTCACGCAAAGGCGCAACAATCTCCCCGCACGGCATCGCCCGAATGCCGGCAAAGGAGGAGCCCATGTTGTCACGCCGCGATGTTCTCGCCGCCGGAGCAGGTCTCGCGATGGCATCTCAAGCATCCGCACCCGCAAAAGCGCAGCCCGCGCGCCGCATCATCGTCGACGCGCAGGTCCACATCTGGCAGGCGCACACGCCCGAGCGGCCCTGGCCCGCCGACGGCATCGGGCAGGCGCACATCCCGCGGCCGTTCTCCTACTACGAGCTGATCGCGCGCATGGACGAGGCCGGTGTCGACCGCGTCGTGATCGTGCCGCCGTCCTGGGAGGGCTATCGCAACGAATATGCGATGGAGGCGGCGAAGAAATGGCCGCAGCGCTTTGCGCTGATGGGGCGGCTGCGGCTCGACGATCCGAAATCGAAGGACCTGCTTGCCACCTGGAAGGATCAGCCCGGCATGCTGGGCGTGCGCCACACCTTCAACCGCCTGCAGACCAGCTGGCTCACCGATGGCACCGCCGACTGGTTCTGGCCGGCCGCCGCCAAGGCCGGCATTCCGGTGATGACGCCGACCGCCGGCCGCGCGCGCGACTTCCTGCGCATCGTCGAGCGCAATCCGGAGCTGGTCTTCATCATCGACCACATGAACGTGTCGGACGAGACCGCGAAGGCGGGCAAGATCGCGGAAGCGATCACCGAGTTGGTCGAGTTCGCCAAGCACCCGAACGTGCAGGTCAAGATGTCGTCGATCGCGCACAAGTCGTCGCAGGCCTATCCATTCCGCGACCTGACCGATCACCTCAAGCGCGTGTTCGACGCCTTCGGGCCGCGCCGCTCATTCTGGGGCACCGACCTCACCGCCGGCATCGACCGCTATCCCAACTTCACCTACCAGCAGCGCATCACGCACTTCACCGAGGAGCTGCCGTTCCTCAGCGAGGACGACAAGGACTGGGTGATGGGCCGCGCGATCATGCGGCGGCTCGGCTGGGCGTGAGTGCGCGGTTTGAAGAATCTCCGTTCGGTCGACCCCCGTTCGTTCCCGCGCAAGCGGGAACCCAGAGCCACTTGCTCGAAGTCTTCAGTCTGTCGCACTGGGTCCCCGCTTGCGCGGGACAAACGGTTTGAGATGCAGCCGTTCAATCAAGGATGCCGCGCCAGGAAAGCCCCGATCGCCTCGACCAGGCTCGGCGCAATCGGCAGCGCCGGGTTCCCGTAGGTCGCGAAATTGGCGGCAGGCTCCGCAGGCGCGATCTTGAGCACATGATTGACGCCCTCGAGCGCCACCATCGTGACATTGGCGCGCGCCCCCGCGAGGCGTTGCGCGTGCTGCATCGACACCTGCAGGTCGGTCGTTCGCTGCAAGACGAGAACCGGACCCGCGTAGCGCGAGAGGAGATCGGCGGGATCGTACGACATCTGGTCGATCAGGAATCCCTGCACGGAGGACCGGAACATTCCTGCCAATGCCGGATGCATGCCGGCATCGTCGACGCGCCGGCCCGCTTCGAGCTCGCTGATGGCCGCCAGCGCCTGCGGCAACAGCGGTCTGTTCGCTGGATTGGCCTGCAGCAGCTCGCGCAGGAAGTCGCCCATTTTGCGGCCCACACCCGCGACAAGGATGAGACCGCAAATTCCCTCCGGCTGTTGCGCCGTGATGAGCGCGATGAGCGAGCCCTCGCTGTGGCCGATGAGCCAAGCGCAGCGTGCCGACGTCCGCTTTTGCGCCTCCGATCTCCACGCTTGCACGTCGGCCGCATAGTCGCGCATGCGCACATCGTCGGCGTTGGCCGCGGCTGCATTGCTGCCGAACATCCCGCGCTTGTCGAAGCGGATGGTCGACACGCCTTTCGCCAGCAGCGCTTCCGCCAGGAGCCGATAGGGCGCCCCCGTCACGCCCAGCGGATTGTTGCCGTCGCGATCGGTCGGGCCGGAGCCCGGGATGATGATGGCGATCGGAGCTTTCGACGCGCCGTCCGGCGACGACAGCGTGCCTTTGAGCACGCCAGAGGGCCCCTCGATGCTCAATAGCGTTTCCGCTGCCAGCGCGCTGGCGGTGGCGGCCACGATGGCGGACAATGCGAAGGCTGCAAGCTTCATCGCGGAGATTCCTCGGCACGTTCCGGCACAAAACGTTGGATCGGTCGCGACGCGTAGCTTGTCATTGGCCCACAAACATCCAAGCGGTCGGGCGCTACCTCCTGCGCGACTGCGTTTTCGCCCCTTCCGCGTTAGCGCGAAAGTGCGGTAGCCTAGCCCAAAAGCGAGTGACCGGTTTGCGGTACAGCTCGATGGGAGGAATGAGCATGTTTTTCCGGACTCTGATTGTCACAGCCGTCGCAGCAATCTCCTTCGCCTCAACGGCGCACGCCCAAGTCGTCGACTTCAGCAAATACCCCGATTTCTCTGGTCAGTGGAAACGGCCCGATGGCGTCGGCATCCAGTGGGACCAGAGCAAGCCGCTCGGCAAGCAGCAGGCGCCGCTGACGCCGGAATACCAGGCTCGCTATGAAGCGAACCTCAAAGACCAGGCCTTGGGCGGCCAGGGCGACGACACGACCGGTCAATGCATCCCGCACGGCATGCCGCGGGTGATGACGATCGTCTATCCGATGGAAATCGTCATCATGCCAAAGACCACCTACATCCTGACCGACTACACCGTGCCGCGGCGCATCTTTACCGACGGCCGCGACTGGCCGAAGGAGGTGGAGCCGACCTTCAATGGCCTCTCGATCGGCAAGTGGGTCGATCCGGACGCGAACGGACGCTTTTCCACGCTCGAGGTCGAGACCCGCGGCTTCAAGAGCCCGCGCACCTACGAGGCGAGCGGCATCCGCCTGCATGACGACGGAAAGACCGTCATCAAGGAGCGCATCTACATCGACAAGGCCAACAAGGATGTGCTGATCGACGAGATCACCACGACCGATAACGCGCTGACGCGTCCCTGGAGCGTGACCAAGCGCTACGTGCGCGAGACCAGCCCCAACATTGTCTGGCATTTCAATGATTGCGCCGAGAACAATCAACATGTGTACATCGGCAAGGAGAGCTACTTCGTGACCGCCGACGGCTTCCTGATGCCGGTCAAGAAAGGGCAGCAGCCACCAGATCTCCGTTATTTTGGCGAGGCCCGGAAGTAGCGCCGTCCGCGACGAACGCCGATCTGAAAAACAGCATGGCCGGCGCGTGCCGGCAAAGGGGAGGAACTGCGATGAACAAGACGATTCTTTTCGCGCTGGCGGTGGGTGTCGCCGTCGGCGTCGCGGGCGGCAGCCGGCTCTTCAACCCGCCGGCGGAAGCCCAGACCGGGGCGACGACCTCGTTCAGCGCGGTGCCGGGCGCGATCGGGGAACAGGACATTTCCGGGCCGTACCAAGTGCAAGCCGGCTGGCCGAAGGATCTCAGCACCCTGCCCGGCCACGAGAAATGGACCTATGGCGGAGCGCGCGGCATCTTCGCCGAGAGCCCGAACCGCGTGTTCCTGCTTGGCGGCGGCGAGCTGCCCAAGATGGCGCGTCCGCAGACCAAGCTTCTGACCGACGTCGGCCCGAACGTGCAGTTCCCGGTTCCCGGCCTGCCCTGGCGCAACGCCAACACCGCGTCACCGCCGGGCGCAGGCGGCTCGCGCCAGGATGCCGCCAAGGGCATGGAGATGTGGCGCGGCTCCGCGGCGCCCTTCCGCGAGCTCGGCGTCGATGCGCGCTGGCACCACTCCATCATCGTGGTCGACGCGCAGGGCAACATCACCGAGGACTGGACGCAGTGGGACAACATGTTCAAGCGCCCGCACGCCGTCTACATCAGCCCCTACGACGCGCAGAAGCACGTCTGGATCGTCGACGACCACACCCACGCGATCTACAAGTTCACCAACGACGGCAAGCAGCTGGTGCAGACGATCGGAACGCCGAACGTGCCGGGCGCCGACGGGACGCACTTCAACCGGCCGACGTTCATGGCCTGGCTGCCGGACGGTACCTTCTACGTCGCCGACGGCTACAACGGCACACGCGTCGCGAAGTTCGATGTCAACGGCAAGTTCCTGCTCGACTTCGGCATGCCGGGCGATCCCGGCAAGGAGACGCGGCCCGGCTACATGAACAACGTGCACGGCGTCGCGGTCGACGTCGAGACGCGGCGCGTGTTCGTTAACGATCGCGACAACAACCGCATCCAGATCTTCGACGAGAACGGCAAGTATCTCTCCGAGTGGAAAATCACGGTGCGGCCATCGAGCCTGCACTACGTGGTGATCGGCGAGGACCGCAAGCTCGTGACCTTCGATCGCAACACCCACAAGATGCTGAAATACGAGCTTGACGGGCGGCTGATCTATTCCTGGGGCACGCTCGGCGATTTCCCCGGCACGCTCTGGGGCGTGCACGGCATGAGCACCGACCAGGAGGGCAACCTCTACGTCGCCGAGGTCGACGCCGGGCGCTTCCAGAAGTTCCGTCCGCGCCCGGGCGCCAATCCGGCGACGCTGATCAGCAGGCCGGTCTATTCGGCGTGGCGGTGACGCGCCGAGTTGAGGCGCCGACGGATTGAAGGCTTCAATCCTTGTCGACAGGCTCGGCGGGCCATGTCCGCCGAGCGCCGTGGCGGATATGGAGGATCTCCACTGCATCGGTCTCGACGCTGTAGAAGACCTTGTAGCCGTGTCGACGGACGATCTTGACGCGGACCGTTGGATCAGATGTCAGCCGAGCGCTCAGCGGAAATTGCGCGATATCGTCGATCGCCGCATGATGGCACCCATGCCTTGCCGAGCGCCGGCCGGACTTCATTCCTCAAGGTACCGGAAGATGCGATCGAGATCGGAGAGCGCAAGTTCTCGGTAAAGAACTTTCATGGAGCGCCGTAGCGGCTCCAAAACGCCGCCACCTCGCCGTCGGATGCAAGGCCGCTCCGCCGGGCTGCATCGATCGCCGCCTTCTCGTCGTCGCTCAAGGCATATACGCCGGTCCGGCGCGCCTCGATCTCGCGCGCCAACGCCGCAAGCTCTTCCTGGTCCTCTTCAGGCCAAGCCGCGACCCGATCGAGGATGCTCTTGACCGTTGCGTTCATTAGTTAATGATATCACAGAACTACAGTTCCGAGAACAGTATAGCGGCCGCGCAGAAGCTCTAATGCCGCAGCCCGGGCCCGGGCTCCTTCTCATACTCCGCCTCGAACTCCGCGATATCGCGGACCAGCTCGTCCTTGATGCGCTGACGTTCCGCCAAATCGGTGCCATGGGTCAGGTCGGCGACGGTTTTGGCGAGCGCCGCCAGGGTTTCGTCCATGTCGATGACGTCGGTCTCGCCGGTTGACGTGCCGTACTCGGCATAGAATTCGTCGATCAGATCGCCGATCAGGCAATGCAGACACGGCCGCTCGTTGGACGATGCTGGGTTTTCGGACATGACGTTCCTTGCGAGATCACGACGGCGACCGGCGGCGCGCCGATGCCTGAGGATTGCTGCTGACACCGCCCGACGGACTTACCCGCGTGGCAGAAACCCGCCAGCACGGCAGAAGCCCGCGGCGATCAATGATAGCAGCAGAGCTGGCCTGCCAGCAGGCCCCGGGAAGGCCCAACGAGGGCCCTTGGTTAACGCGTCGAGCGAGATGCCGCCCTGTTCAGGCGCGCCCCTCCAGACACCGGAGATAAGTCGTCGCCGGCCGTTTCACAAGCCGAACACGTAGAGCACGGTCGCGTTCGACTGGTCGCGCAATTGCGGGTTCCGGCGCACCGCGCCCAAGGAATTGCTGATCTGTCCCGACGGCCGCACGCAGCACACGCCCGAGGCGATGGCGATATATTGCTTGCCGTTCACCGCGTAGGTCATCGGCGCCGCGTTGAAGCCCGTGCCCACGTTGAAGCGCCACAACTCTTCCAGCGTGTCATCATCGAGCGCCACGATCGTGCCGTCGAGCATGCCGGTGAACACGACGCCGCCGGCCGTGCTCAAGGTCCCGGATGCGTTCGGATAGGGAAATTCGGCGCGCTTCTTGATCTCGCCGGAGACCGGATCGATCCTGGTGACCGAGCTGGTAATGGTTCCATCCGCGCCCGGAGAGCCGCCGAAGAACTTGCCCTTGACGTGTGCGCTGGTGTCGACCGTGATCTTGCCGCAACCCTCGAAGGCCGGGATATAGAGCGAGCCGGTCTTGCGGCTGTAGGACGACGGCCAGAAATTGGTGCCGCCGCTGATGCTCGGACAGATCTGGCGCGTTACCTGGTCGGCGAACAGCGCGGCGTCCTCGGCATAGGCCTGGATGTCCTTGCCCGGATCGTAGTCGACCGGCTTGCCGGTCTTGGGGTCGATGCCCTTGGTCCAGGTCACCTCCTTGACGTGTTGCGTCGCCTTGAGAAATTGCCCATTGAGGCGGTCGAAGCTGTAAGTGAAGCCGTTGCGGCCCGGATGGGAGACGATCTTGCGATCCTCGCCGTTGATCCTGGTGTCGATCAGGATGTGAGAGCCGGTCTCGTCATAGTCCTTGTTGTCGTTCGGCGTGTACTGGTGCCACCAGGTGATCTTGCCGCTCGACGCATTGAACGCGATGGCGCTGTTGGTGAAGAGATTGTCGCCGGGCCGGAACGACGAATCGAAGGCCGGCACCGGATTGCCCGAGCCCCAGTAGGTCAGGTCGTTCGTCGGATCGTAGGCACCGGTGCCGTAGAATGAGCCGCCGCCGGTCTGCCAGGCATTGTTCTTGTCCTTCCAGGTCTCGCTGCCGGGCTCGCCCGGCGCCGGGATCGAATAGGTCTTCCACTTGATCTCGCCGGTCTTGGGATCGAGCGCAGCGAGCCAGTTGCGCAGGCCGCGATCGCCGCCGGAGCCGCCGACCAGAATTGAATCCTTGAGCGCAAGCGGCGCCGCCGTCAGCTCCAGGTCCTCCTGGTCAAGGAGGTTCTTGTCCCACACGACCTGGCCGGTCTCCTTGTCGGTCGCGATGACGTGGCCGGCATAGCCGGTGACCGAGTAGACCAGATTGCCCCACAGCGCGACGCCGCGGTTGCGGTCCTGCTTGTCGAGCTTGGGATCCATCTTCCACACGATCTTGCCAGCCGTGCCCGATCGCACGTCGATCTTGGTGACGACGCCCCAGCTGTCGACCATGTACATGAACCCGTCGTCGACCAGCGGCGTCGCCTCGAGGCTCTCGCCGGCCGAACGCCCGCCCAGCGGCACCGCGAACATGAGCTTGAGGTTCTTGACCGTCGACTTGTTGATGGCCTCGAGCGGCGAATGGCGCTGCGCGCCGAAGTCGCGATGATGCATCAGCCAGTTCTGCGGCTCGGGATTGAGCAGCCGCTCATAGGTGACGTCGGCAGCCTTAAGCGCTGTAGTGGTTGCCATGAGTGCGCCGATGGTTGACACCAATGCGATTGCGCGATGCTGCGGCATTTCTTTCCTCCCTGTCTCCCATAGCCGGCCTTTTGGCCAGATGTTCATCTGGCCAATGGTAAGCGGTTTCGGTGATGCGTGAAACCCAGGCGCGGGGCGCATGGCCCCGCGCCATGCCGAGCCTCAGCCCAGCGCCGTCTTCACGCGCTCGGGTGTGAACGGCGTGTGGCGCAGCCGCACGCCCGCAAGCTGCATGACGGCGCCCGCGATCGCCGGCGCCACCAGCGGCGTCGCCATCTGGCCGGCGCCGGTCGGCGGATTGTCGGTCGGGATCACCTCGACGTGCATCATAGGGACCTCGTTCATGCGCGGCACGCGGTAGTCATAGAAGTTGTTCTGCTCGACCGCACCGTCCTTGATCGAGATGCGTTCGATCAGCGCCAGCCCCAGCCCGTAGACGATGCTCCCCTCGGTCTGCGCCGCAACGTTGTCCGGCTGCACGGCCACCCCACAGTCGATCGCGCACCAGAAATTGTGCACCTTGATCTGACCGGTCGCCCGATCAAGGGACACTTCCACAGCGCCCGCGAGCAGCGAGCCCGAGTAGTCGATGAAGGCGAAGCCGAGACCGCGGCCGTCGCGCTTCTTGCCCCAGTCCGCCATGCGTGCGACCGTCTCCACGACCTTGCGTCCGCGCGGCGTGTTCTTGAGGAGCTCGAGCCGGAACGCCACCGGGTCGATCCCGCGTTTCACCGCGATCTCGTCGATGAACGTCTCGGTCGCGAACTTGTTGGCGGTGAAGCCGATGGCGCGCAGCGGAGCTGTCCGCACGCCCGTGTCCTGGTAGAGCTGCTCGACCAGTTGATGCGGGACATCGTAGCCGGGAAGGTCGGCGCCGTTCATGAGAATGCCGTCCCGCCGGCCGCCAGCTTCGTAGCGGACCGGGTCGAAGAACGGGGTCACCCGATCGCCAGCCAGGCGATGTTGCCATGCAACGAGCTTCCCCGTTGCGTCAAAGCCGGCCCGCAGATAGTGGGCCGACAGCGGACGGAAGCGCCCGTTGTGGACGTCATCCTCGCGCGTCCACATCACCTTGACGGGCTTGCCGGCCTCCTTCGACATCAGCACCGCGTCGACGACGAAGTCGGCATCGCGCGGCCCGCGCCGCCCGAACCCGCCGCCGAGCAGCAGGTCGTTGAGCTTGACCTTGTCGCGCGCGATGCCAAGCGCCTTGGCGGCGCCTCCCTGCGCCATGCTCTGGCTCTGAGTGCCGCACCAGATCTCCGCCGCCTCGCCCGAGGGCGACACGGAGGCGACCGCGTTCAGCGGCTCCATCTGTGCATGATAGGCATAGTCGCAACGGTACTCGGCCTCCATGGTCGTGGCTGCCTTCGGCAGCTCCGCCCGCGCGTCGCCAGCCTTGAACCATTCCGCGGCCCGCGCATTCAGGTCGCGGGCGGTGGCACCCAGCGCTTGCAGCCCCTGCTCGCTGTCGAAGCCCCAGGCCTTCCCGGTCTTGCTCCAGGTCACGGCACCCACGAGCATGGTTCGGGCGTCGAACGCCGCCCAGGGTGTCTCGGCGAGCACGCCAACGCCATAAGGAAGCTTCACGATCTTGATAACGCCTTTGACCGCCTTGGCCTGGGCATCGTCGATCCGCTCGGGCGCAGCCCCCTCGACCGGAGCGCGCAGCACGGTGGCGTAGAGCATGTCCGGCAGCTGGACATCGATGCCATATTTGGTGCTGCCATTGACCTTGCCGGGCAGCTCGACCCGCATCACGTCCTTGCCGATCAGCCGGAACTGGCCCGGCTGTTTCAGCTCTTCCCGCTTGATCTCGGGCGCGTTGGCCGGAACCTCCGCGAAAGCTGCGATCTCGCCGTAACCGAGGCGCCGCCCCGACTTGGCGTGCACGACCGCGCTCGGCTCGGTGGTCAACTCCGCGGCCGGGACGCCCCAATGCTTAGCCGCATTGTCGATGAGCACGCGCCGCACCTGTGCGCCGAACATGCGCAACGGAGCATAATAGCTGCGCACCGCATTGGAGCCGGCCGTGTACATCATGCCGCCGAACCCGGGATTGCCGTAGATCGCGTCAATCGGAGGCGCTGGCACGATGCGCACCTTCGACCAGTCGGCGTCGAGCTCTTCCGCGATGATCAGCGGCAGCGAGGTCATGGAGCCCTGCCCCATCTCGGTCGCGGCCGACATGATGGTGATAGTGCCGTCCGGTGCGATGCTCACCCAGGGCGAGAGCGCCTTGCCGGCGCGCTCGGTCGCGAGCGTGGCGGCGCGCGCCAGCGGACCATCGAGCGCGAGCGCAAATGACAATCCGGCGGCGCCGATCATCACCTGGCGGCGCGACAAAGCAGGGGCGACCGTGTCGATCTTGAGGTGCTGTGTCATGGCCTAGCCCTCCCGCGCGGCGCGTTCGATCGCGCGCACGATGCGCTGATAGGTTCCGCAGCGGCAGATGTTGCTGCTCATGTGCGCGACGATCTCCTCGCGCGTGGGCTTCGGCTTCTGCTTGAGCAGGTCGGCCGCGCTCATGATCTGGCCGGACTGGCAATAGCCGCATTGCGGCACCTGTTCGGCGAGCCAGGCCTTCTGCAGCGGATGGCTCGAATCCGGCGACAAGCCTTCGATCGTGGTCACCGACTTTCCGGCGATCTGCGAGACCTGAGTCTGGCAGGCAAAGGCGCGCTTGCCGTCAATGTGCACCATGCAGGCGCCGCACAGGCCGGTGCCGCAGCCGAACTTGGTGCCGGTGAGCTTGAGACCTTCCCGCAGCACCCACAACAGCGGCGTTGCCGGTGGTGCGTCGGTCGACGCCGGCTTGCCATTCACGACGAAGCTTGTGGCCATCGCGTCCTCCCTGGGTTGGCGCGGAGCCGAGGGCATGCCGAACCGATGGTCCGAGGGCGGCTCCCGCTCGAGGGCAATCATAGCCGAATTCCGGGCGCCCAGTAACCCGCCAGTGAGGGAGCGGCGGGCATGAGGTGCCGGGTTGCCAACACCTGAGCGGAGTATTGCGGATGGCGGGGTGCTCCTACCGTCCGCACTGCCCTGGAACCGGACGGATGGTCGGGGGCGGCTCTGGGGTCAT
>Ga0209798_10000108_pt1 | contig 44177 bp, 40 predicted proteins | sample DOMMetBare3Fresh_FD_187475 | JGI IMG/M metagenome (GOLD analysis project Ga0209798, IMG submission 187475) | Wetland sediment microbial communities from St. Louis River estuary, USA, under dissolved organic matter induced mercury methylation -... | ecosystem: Environmental > Aquatic >...
CGGCATTGCTCCCCGGGGTATAAATCGTGAACTCGGCTGCGTCTCGCAGTTTTTTAATGCGCGCACCATCCTGGCCCCATTCTCCCAGTCCTTTTTTCCAGAGCGCAGCCTGCTGGGCAGCATACTCTGCAGTTGAAATATTTTTACGGCCGGCGTCTTCTTCGTTTACCCAGGGCTGGAAATCTTCGGGTCGGAGTTCGGGAAAGGTGAGCAAGAGATTTGCCAGGTCGCCTTTCGGATCAATCACGATAGCCGGCACGCCATCGATGGCCGCTTCTTCAAGCAAGGCCATGCACAGCCCGGTTTTACCACTGCCGGTCATACCGACGCAGACCGCGTGCGTAACCAGATCCTTCGAGTCGTACAGGACCAGCCCCTCTTTGGGCTTCTTGCTTGCCAGGTCGTAGGGACGGCCAAGATAAAATGCACCCAGCTTTTCAAAATCTTCCATCGTTGCTCATTCTCCTTCTGAATTCTGACGGTTATCAAACCAACCTGAGCGGGCGCTCAAAATTAGAAACCCGCCGCCCTCAATTCTGTCTGGCAATTATCCTGTCAGAGATGTGTTCATAGGTTGACTCAGGAATAATCTTCTTGCGGACGAGTTCACCCTTATCGTGAAAAGGACGGTGGGCGATGATCCTGTCTGCATATACGTCTCCGATACCGGGAAGACCAGCCAGTTCAGCCTTAGTGGCGGAGTTCAGGTCAAGCTGGTGGCCGGCATCGTGAGAAGTGTTTTTGTTCGGGCGATCATCGTTCTTATTGGCGTTGACCGACTGCCGGTGACAGGCCGTGAACGTCAGGGCAATCGTAAGCACGATCACTGCAGGGCAGTGCTTCATGTCCTCTTCCTATCTCCGTTTGCTAAGACCCAGGCGAGTTTCAACCTGATACGTGTCTCTGCCGAATTTGAGCCTGGCGGTAGCACCGCCTACCCTGCTTGCTGAAAAAGAAATTATGTTGACTTACGACGCATTCTGACATAGAAGCAACTTGATTTACCAGTCAACACACCCCCTGGAGAGAACAAATGATAAGCCCACGAGTCTTGATTCAAACCATGATTACTCTCGCCTCGGCCTCGCTCGGATTAGTCGCCGCTCTTGCCTGGAACGAGGCGATCAAAGCGTTGCTAAAAGAGTGGCTCGGACCCGATGAAGGTGTTAAACCTCTTTTCATTTATGCAATCCTGGCGACGGCAATCGCCGTCGTCGTATTGGTGCTACTCGCGCGCATGGCTTCCCGCGTTGGCGGGGAGGCCGCCATCGCTCGTGAGGCGGAGGGTTAAGGGGGGACCCGACAAATCCGGGTATTATTGTGCTGGGCAGCCCTTTGGTGTTGACAGAAACAGGTGCGCCCGCTGCCGGCGGCAAACAATGGCTTTGCTCGTCGTGCCGGACAAAACACTTTGAGGAATAACATGAGCAAGAAGATGAAACGACGAGAATTTATGATCAACAGCGCCGCCGCGGGCTTGACGATTGCTGCAACTGGCGCGAAGGGATCCCCCGCGACGCCGATAATGCTGATACCTGCCGCCGTTAAGCCGGTAGTGGTCTCCTCAGCCAACGGCAATCGTTTTAAGAATGGCGGAGACATGACCGCTGTTCACAAAGCTTTCACGATGATAACCAGGGGCGAGGACGTGCTCGATTCCGTGATCGCCGGAGTAAATATAGTTGAGCTCGATCCTCTCGATGACAGCGTTGGCTACGGCGGCTTGCCCAATGCAGACGGGGTCGTGCAACTCGATTCGTCCTGCATGCATGGCCCGAAGAAACGGGCCGGCGCAGTGGGAGCGCTTGAGGGCGTTCGCACGCCGTCACTCGTCGCCCAATCAGTTCTGGATAATACCGACCATCACTTGATTGTGGGCCAGGGAGCACAGAATTACGCGCGCAGCATGGGTTTCAAAATCGAAGCCGATCTAAACACCGAGAATTCGCGCCGGCAGTGGCTGGAATGGAAGCGCCGCATAGATCCGGACCACTATCTGGATCCGAAAAAACGCGCCCAGGCCGAACAGCGCGCTGCCCTGGAGATGCTGGCGGAAGGACTACTGCGGGAAGAAAATATGCATGGCACCATCAACTGTGACGGTATCAATTCCAAGGGCGAAATTTGCGGCGTAACCACAACGAGTGGACTGGCATGGAAGATCCCCGGGCGGCTGGGCGATTCACCGATATTGGGGGCAGGTCTTTATGTCGATGGCAATGTCGGCGCGGCGGGCTCAACCGGACGCGGCGAGGCGAACCTCTACAACCTCTGTTCGCTTGTGATTGTCGAAGAGATGCGGCGCGGCGCCCATCCGAAAGACGCCGGTATGGAAGTCCTGAAACGCATCAAGTCCAATACGATTGAGAAGCGTCTTCTCAATAGCAGAGGTGAGCCGAATTTTGGCATCAACTTTTACATTCTGAATGCCAAAGGCGAGTACGCGGGCGTCTCAATGTACCAGGCAAAGTATGCGATGTGTAACGACAGTGGGCCGCAGACCTTGAACACTGAACCGTTGCTGCCGGGCAAGCCGGGTGATTAGGCCGGAGTTTGAGGGCGGACAAGCTGTCCGCCCATTTTGCGATTGCGACGCTGCGTTGGGAGACATTAGACTACGCCGCTTGCTCATCAGCCTGCATCATTCCAAATATGTTTCCCTCTGTGTCTTTGCAATAGACCAACCAGCCAACTCCCGGCACAGGCATTTTGGGCAGCACCACGGTCCCGCCATTCATTTGGGCGCCGGCGATCGACTCATCGACGGATTCCACTCCAATGGTGCACACATAGCCGATCACCGCCTGGCCATCCACCTCGCCTTGTCGCTGCACCAGGCCACCGTTAATGCCCGGTTGATCATTCGGTCCCGTAGTCACGAGCCAGTAAGGCATCGGTCCTGCCCATTTGTGAAAAGTCCACCCGAATAATTTTTCATAAAAACTAATGGCGCGTTCGGGGTCGCCGGCGTGAATTTCGAAGTGAACGACTCGTGACATGGGGATTCTCCTTTAGTTATTTCAAGATCTTTCCAGCTCGCTGCCTGGCTCGCAGGTTTATCCGTGCACCGCCGCCGGAATACGCCCATATTTTTGCGTGGCGAAACCCACGATCAACCCGACGAGGCTACCGGGCAGAACGATTTCTAAATAGTAACCACCCTGCATCAGAGCGACCAGATAGGCCAGTAATGCTCCAATAATCAATCCAAAGAGAATCCCGATTGGTAAAGAGTGGAATTTCCTGGCAAAGAAACCGATGGCGATACCAGCGATGATTCCCTTGATAGTCGAGCCAATCACAATCCCGCCGATTTGAGCGCGTACAGCCGGTGTGAACCATGCGGTTAAACCGTCAATAGCTCCCAGTATGGCTCCTAGTAAGACTCCAATTAATGGTTTGGACATAGACACGCTCCTTGTTTTCAGATTCAGGGGGGGTATCCCAGGTTCCCTGCGGCGAAACGCCGATTGACTACTCTTCTATTAAACGAACGCCGGAAATCCTTTAACCGCGGGCGGTCAGGATGAAAAAAATTCGCATAACGAGATATGCAAGTACGAGCAAGACCAGCAGTCGATTCCTCCCCAACCAGCGTCCGGCGAGCTCCAAAGCATTTTCACGATAGGCGCTAACGGGTTCCTCGTCGAGCAGTCGCGCGACTTCCTGAGCCAGTTCCCGGGCATTCGCATAGCGCGACGCAGCGGCTGTCGCTTTCGCTTTCAGACAGACAGCCTCGGCAGCTTTGCTGACTTTAGGATTAACTTCGCGGGGGCCGGGTAGCGGCTCATCGCCGCCCGTGCCTGGAGTGCGATTGGTAAGCAGGAAATAGAGGATAACTCCCAGGGCGTACACGTCCGCACGTTCATCCAGCCGGGCCACCTCGCCGCTCGCTTGCTCGGGAGACATGTAATGCTGCGTTCCGATAATCGTCCCCTGAGCCGTTTCGTGGTCAGCGGCCCGGTCGAATCTGGCCGCCTGATCCTTACCCTTTGCCAACGGCAGCGTATCAATTTCCAAAGGATTTCCATTTGCCTGATGGCCAGCATTTATTTTCGCGACGCCCCAATCCAGCACCAGGACTTCACCAAACGAACCGATCATGATGTTTTGTGGCTTGAGGTCCCGATGAATGACGCCATGCGCGTGCGCAAAGGCCACCGCTTCGCACGCCGCCTGAAACTTGCGCAGCCTGTCCTTGATTCCTGGATTACGCGCGGCGTAGTCATCAAGCCTGCCGCCACGCACGAGCTTCATCGCGTAAAAGACGCGGCCGTCAGCTAATATGCCGACATCATGAACCGGGACGATGCCCGGATGCTCCAGTCGGGCGATGATTTGCGCTTCGCGCACCATTCGTGCGGCAACGCTGGCGCCAGCTTCCGGCTGTCGCATGACCTTGATGGCGATTTCCCGGTTCAACTCGGTGTCCAGGGCGCGATAGACCGTGCCCATTCCACCGTGTGAGATTTCTTCCAGCAGACGGTATTTGGTGGCGCCAAAGTCAGGATCATTTGCCACCGCCAGCAGATGCTTCAGACCTTTGTCCGATATCCACTTCATTTGATTTTTAATCCCAGGAGAGAGCGGGCTTCGTGCTCGAACTCATTGTCGCTGGCGGTCAATTCGCGCAATTTTGTCAGCACGATCTTCCGAAATTCGCGTCTTGTTGCGGCCAGGTGATTAGTCACGTCGCTAATGCTTAAACCAAAATCCTTAGCCAGAGATGAGTACGACACTCGCGCCGGCGTCTCTGTTTCAGCTTCGCCCAGCAGGTCCTCGCGCAGGTCGTACGCCTCAAACAGCTGGAAATGAACGTTCTTTCCCAGCTCGTCGAAATGCGTTCGCAGCCCTTCAACGGCGAGTGCAAATAAGTGCCTGACCCATTCGCGATGGAAGTATTCTTCCGGCGTTATTTCAGAAACGTGGTACGGCAGGGAAAGTTCACTTTCCGCCTCGTTGAAATCAAGCGAAAGATGATCCTGCCCACCACCGCGCTTCAGGCGTTGTTCGGACTTTTTCTGATTGGCGATGAAGCGATCGAGACAGGTGCGAATAAAGGTCTGAAAACTAGCCTTCGAGGGATCGTAGCCGGCGAAGTAATGTTTTTCGATCGCAATCGTAAAGAACGCCTGCGTTAAATCTTTGGCATCTTCGTTGGCAGCGCCCCACTTGATGCGAATGTATTTATAAACAGGCTTCCAGTAACTTTCAACGATTGTGGTAACAGCCCGGGCGCGCTGCTCGACATTCTCGCTGCGTACGCCTTCAATGGCCGAATGCCTGGTCTCCGGAAACCGGTGCTCCGGCCCGCCAATATCTGTGTCCTGCTCCATTTTCGTAAAGCAGAAGTATCACAAACGGAGTTCTTTCGGGAAGCGTTGATCTCACCGCGTCTTTCGACGATCCCAACTTCGCCTCTGTGGACGCGGAGCTCTGGGGGCAGTCGGCGTTGAGCGCGAAGGTATTGAGACCAACTAAGTGACGATGGAAGTAAAAGAGAGCTTTTGGGTTTCGGCCTGACGTTTGACGATTACCAGTGTGATGTCGTCGGCGGCGCGGGTACCCTGGGCAAACTTGGTCAGCGCCGATTCGATTCGATCGCGAATGCCGGCAGCGGAAGCCTCAACATTTCGCTGCACCACTTCATATAAACGGGTTGGGCCAAACTCTTCTCCTGAAGCTGTACTGGCCTCGGTAACGCCGTCAGAATAAATTACCAGCACATCGCCGGGCTGTAGCTGGGTCCGCCCTTCCCGGTATTCAGCATCGGCCTTGATGCCCAGCGGGAGACCGCCGGCCGCTAATTGTTCAACCGTTCCCGACGAATGCACAATCAAGGGCGGGTTGTGGCCCGCATTGAGAAATGCCAGCGCGCCCGTTTCGGGATCCAGTTCGGCACAAAACAAGGTGACAAAACGATTTGACGGAATGTTTTCGGCAAGGTAGCGATTGACAGCGCTGATCGTACCTACCAGCGTGTCGTGCGAGCCTGCCTGCGCATGAATCGCCGCGTGCAACGAGGACATCAATAAGGCCGCGGCTGTTCCCTTGCCGGAGACATCGCCCAAAGCAATTACCCAACGACCATCGGCGCGCTTAATAAAATCATAATAGTCGCCCCCAATTTCATAACAGGGAAAACTAATGCCCTGGAATTCATAACCCGGGACTGAAGGCGGTGCGGTAGGTTGAAGCCGCTGCTGAATCTCGCTGGCCAGTTGCAGTTCGCGCTCGAGCCGTTCCTGTTGCAGCCGAGCCTCCATCAGCCGAGCATTTTCCACGCGAATAGCAGCAACCGACGCAAGCGTAGTCAGAACCTTCAAATGGTCTTCGGTGAAGCGGCCTTCAGCGATAGGCGAATCGACATAGATAATGCCAAAAACTTTGTCCTCGACACCCAACGGCACAGCGAGAACTGAGCGCACGCCCTGCAGAACCATGGTACCGCTGGCAAACCGGGGGTCGTGCTGGGCGTCCGAGGTAAGCACGGACTTGCCACGCATCACCACCTCCTCGAGAACGTTGCGGCTCACCCGAATCTCACCCACCTGGCCGACACGGTCGCGCAGCCGCGCGACCGGTACCTTTAGTTCGGTGCTGCCTTCATCGCGCATCATGATCAGGCAACGATCGGCAGGCACGGACTCAAACACCAGCGAGACGACTTGTTCGAGCGTTTCCACCAGCGTTGCCGAGGACAAGAGTGTCACGCCGACTTTGCTTATTAGCGCCAGCAAATCGCTGGTCTTTTCCTTACGCGCGGCCGAGATCTGTTCCGGCTTGGTGCGGGCGCCTTCGATCGCCTCCAATAACCCTGAAGTCGTGCGGTCAGATGACTGCAAAGCGATCGTGGCCTCGGGCAACGATGTGGTGTTGTCCGTAATCATCGTAGCGCCCATGCTCGAGTTGTAGGTTCCGTCGTCAAAGATCAGTTCGGTCTCGCCGATCTGGATCCTCCCGCCCGGTCTCAGCGTGATATTGCCCTGCACGGAACTGCCGTTGTAGAGCGTTCCGTTGGCCGAGCCTAGATCCTGTAGAAAGTACTCCTCACCTTCGCGGCGCACTTCCGCATGTACGCGGGAAGCGAATGGATCAGGCACGCAGAGATCGTTGCGCGCTGAGCGACCGATGGTGATGCGTAAACGTCCGAGGGGAAAATGATCGGGAGCGCGGTCCGGATATTTAACTATTAACTCAGCCATGCAGATTAATTTTTCTCTCAGACTCAGACTTAAAGTTACGGCCGTTCACTGGTTCTCGCTCTTGAGTACAAGAAGCCGGGCTTCTCAAGGCTCGCCATCCAACACCACAATCTCGTCGCGAACAACCACCGTATCGGCAATTATGTCCTCGAGAGTCCGCCCGCGGGCGTTGACAGCCCCTAACAAAAATCCCAGTCCGAGGGTCAGCAGCGAAAGGGGGTAGCCTACAAAGTGTCGCAGGAAGGCACGTCCAATGCTCAAACCCTGGCCGTCGGCCCGCTCGATCCGCAGACCAGCGGCCCATTTCCCAATCGTTTGGCCGTGCAAGCCCGGTAAGATCCCAAAATTGACAACGGCGACTAACAGCACAATCAACCACCCGACCGTTTCCGTCGAGTTTCCTGTGGAGCGTCCCGCCGAGCCCAACAAACGCGAAACCAGCGTCGTCACGGCGGCGATTGCCATCAACGCAATATAGTCGATCAGGAAAGCGCCGCACCGCAGCGAAAAGGGCGCCCGCGTCTTGTGCACTTGAACTCGCCGCTGCCTCCGAGCGCCCTGTGGAGGTGACATTGCCGCCGTTTCTGCCTGGGTCATTGATTTATTTGGGTTCCCCGGTCTTCGATCTACGTTTGTTATCGCGCCTTCGGCTTTGAAAGCTTGCTCTGCCTTATCGAACGTGCCTGACACGATCCCGGGTTCCGGCATACTCACGGGCACACCAGTCCGTTCTAAAGCAAAAGACCCGGAAACAACAGCATTACCCCACCAGAAAATGTAAAGTCGTTTCTCCGAGGCGAATTCTGTCGCCGCTGTCGAGCACCCGCGGCTGGCGCGGCGCCAAACGCACCGAATCGTTAATTACGGTGCCATTCACCGACCCCAGATCCTCAACCAGGAAAGTGTCGCCTTCGCACCAGATGCGTGCATGGCGTCGTGATACCTTAGTATCCCGATCAAACTTCGACAAATCTATCTCCGGGAAAATATTGGAATGCGGATCCGCACGGCCCAGAAGATTGCTGTCTTTCTGCAATACAAAGGAGGAGTCCAGTTCGGTAGTTCCAGCCACAATTAGTTTGGCCGTCAGTCGCGAAGCTTTCAGAGAGGCACTCGCGCCCACGGCGCCCAGCGGTTGACGGGCGCCGCAGTGGGCACAGAAAACATCGTCGACAGCAATGCGCCCGCCACAGAACCCACAAAAAACAGTTTGCACCTGAACGGTTTCGCCCCCGAGTTCAGCCAAAGGCTGACCGTAGCTGACTTTGCCGCTCATCAATTTTTCAAGGTGTTCCGCCAGTACATCGCGCAACTCACCAGCTGAGCGAAAACGATCTTCCGGCTTATACTCTACGGCCCGCATCAGGATCTGTTCAATTTCCGACGACACCGAAGGTACGATTTGCCGCGGTCGCGGGTTCTTACTGAAGTCAAAGATCAGCAGGGGATTGTCCTGGGGATCCGAACCAGTTAACAGATGAAACAAGGTGGCGCCGAGGCTGTAAACATCCGATCGAGGTTCGACCCGCCCGCTAAACAATTCGGGGGGTGCGTAGCCCATGGTACCAACTGCGGTTACGCCTTTCTCCTGTTTGGCAACCCAGCGTGCGATACCGAAGTCAATCAGCATCACTCTCCCTGAATTACCGTCGATCATCAGATTCGCCGGTTTCAAGTCCCGGTAAATAATCGGTTTCGGACGGGAGTGCAGGTACTCGAGCACATCGGCAACCTGCATACCCCAGTCGGTAATGGTCTTTTCATCGAGCTTACCGCCTGGAGAACTCCGCAGCCGTGATGCGAGATCGCCACCTGAGATATATTTCATCACGAGGTAAAATCGGTTCAAAGTACTGTCGTAAAAGTAATCGTAAATAGTAGGGATCGAGGGATGTTCCAACGAGGTCAATAACAACGACTCTCTCTTGAAATCTCCAATGGCTTTTTCATGCTGCGCCTCATCGAGGTGCGTCTCGACCATTTCCTTTACGGCCCGCGGTGCATCGCCAAGATTGCGATCCTTGGCCAGATAAACCGCGCCCATACCTCCTCCACCGATGCGGCGCACAATCTCGTAACGATTATTCAGGACGGTGCCGCTGTCCAGCTGCTTGACCGCCGGTTGACGGCCCCCGGTAGTTCGTTTCCGTTCAGGTTGAGCAGTTGGTGATACTTGAACCACCTTTTCCACAACCGGATCGGCCGCTGCAGTCTTTGACGGATCCGACACACGGGTAACAATGGCCGGCTTGCCTGAGTCCGGCGTTTGGTTCGGGTCATCGGCGGGCGCCACCATTCCACCGGGATGCGGCGGGGTTGGCGAGACACTGGCCCCACATTGTCCGCAGAAGGGGACATCAACGGCAACGTCGGCCTGACATTGAGAGCACTTTTCCATAATGCGCAATGACTCGCTGGAACTGGAAGCAACTAACTGGGCTGCGGACAGCGCTTAAAAACCTGAAACCTGTCTACTTAACAATATGAAATCGCAGGAACGTCTTGCCTACGATAATTTCGTCACTCTCACGCAAGGGTTGAGGCTGGCCTGGCAGCAACCGTTTGCCACGGTTCACGAACGTTCCGTTGGTTGAGCCCAGGTCTTCGACAAAATATTCTCCATTGATCATCGTCACGCGAGCGTGGCGGCGTGAGACCTTGGCTTCCGGATCGTCAGCGTCCAAATCAACGTCGGGAAAAATCCCACCATCAGCATCCCACCGGCCGATCTGGGACTCAGCTTCGCTGAGCATGAATTTCTTCCCCGCCGAACGACCGCGTTCAATCACGAGCCAGGCATGGGGCCGGGCCAATGGTTCGAGGGCCGCCGACACCCGCAACACCGGCGTGGGTTGACTGCTTGCGAATTCCGGCTGCTGCTGACTAGGGGCAATTGTCTTCCGGCCGTTCCCCTCAATCGCCGCACCAAAGCCGGGCCCACCTGAACGGGGATTAGGCTTTAGAGGTGCTCCACACTCGTCGCAATACTGCGAGCCATCAAGATTTTCGGTTTTACATCTCTCGCAAGTAATCATAGACAGCGCCGGCGCCCGCCTGACTTTAACATCGCCTGCAACCTCATCCGCAGTAAAGACCTGATTTTAGCGCGAATTCAGCGGGGGCGCCAATTAAGATAAGTCGAATCCAGAAAAGAGCGATAAGCCCGAAGTGGAAACGCTCTGCGGACTGTAGAAAGTCGTCTCGTCCGGGGGTGGTTAGGTTGGCAGACACCGCGCTGGCCCGAAGAAAGGAGTTTTTTCGCGGCTAACTGCTCATATTTGAAACCGTTTGCGTATTCTGGACGTAAAAGGTTTTCGACGATTTCAGCTTTTGGATCAGTAGTACAAATGTGCCAAACTTTGAGCTCGACCTGGCCCGGCGGAAACCCCATAGTAAATCTAAGGAATCAAGATGGCTTTAACGAAGAAGAAAAAGATTATCATCGGAGCAACGGCGCTCGTAGTCCTGGCAGTAGTTGTGATTGTCAGTGTTTTCGCCAGCCGTAAAGAAGAGCCTGAAGTCACGACCATCAAAATTGAAACGCGTCCCGAGCTCCGTCAGACCGTCACTGCCTCCGGTGAGATACGTCCTATCCGCTACATCAAGCTGACCAGTGAAGTGCAGGGACGCATTCAGGAAATCTATGTCAACGCCGGCGATTCGGTAAAAGTAGGAACACCCCTGGTCCGTATCGATCCCACGCAACTGCAATCCAGCCAGGAAGCCCAATGGGCAGCTACTCAGGCCTCCATCAACGACGTACAGAACGCTCGCAACGCGGTGAATTCCGCGCAACAGGGACTGGCCGTCGTCGAAGCATCAGTGGCGGCAGCGCGCCAGCAAGTGATTGCGCAACAAACGGCTGTAGACAGGGCGCAGATTGATCTGACGGCCGCACAACGCGAACTAAAAAGAGTTACGGATCTGATCGAATCCGGGGTCGCTTCGCGCTCCGAATACGACGCCGCGCATGATCGTTTTTCGCAGGCCAGGATTGCGCTGGACACCGCGCGCGCAAATCTCGAAGCGACAAATATCGCCGTCAAGGAGGCGCAGGAGCGCGCCAACCAACAACGCCTGGCCGTTCAGGAAGCCAGAACCAGTATCAGGTCGAGCGAGATGCGCGCCAATCAGCAACAGGCGGTACTTCGCGGACAATCCAGCCAACGGTCAAAGGCCATGCAGCTCTCGCCACTTAACGGGGTCGTGGCCGACATTCCCACCCGCGTGGGAGAATTCGCTGTGGCCGGCCTTTCGACCACCTCGCTCATGACTATCGCGGACATGTCGACCATCAACGTTGAAGTCAACGTGGACGAAACAGAAATTTCAAATGTTGAGGTAGGTCAGCAGGCCAAGGTGAAGGTCGATGCGCTCGGTGATAAAGAGATTAAGGCCGTCGTAACCCAGAAGAACCCGTTGGCAGTTTCCAAGTCCGATACGACCGGTGGTCTTTCGAACCGCGTCAACGTACAGGAAGCCAAGGAATTTAAAGTGACCATCGAGCTACGCGACTTGCCGGACGAGATCAAGAGTAGTCTGCGACCCGGCATGAGCTCCACCGCAACGATTACCACCAAGACGAAAAACAACGTCATCGCGGTCCCCCTCGAAGCAATAGTCGAGCGTCAGCCGAACGCTTCGCCGTCTCCGGCAGCCACGATTGCAGGGAGCGTGCCGACTCCCTCAGCAAACGAAAAGCCCAAGAGCCTAAAGGGCGTATACACGGTGACCGCCAATAAAGTGAAGTTTGTCGAAGTCACAACAGGCATCACTGGTGAAGCGGACATCGAGGTCCTGAGCGGCGTCAAGGCCGGTGATGAAATCGTGCGCGGGCCGAGCCGAGTCTTAAAAACTCTGAAAGATGGAATGTCAATCAAGCGTCAGACTAAGAAGCCTGGCGGTAATAGCAATGCCAATGAGGGTAGCTGATGAGCAACGTCACACTGGAGTCTCCAACAATTGCAGAGACCACGGGACCGTTAGCCAATGGTATCGGGCGATCCGAAGTAGCGTCGCTTATTGCCATGCGCGACATTTGGAAAACCTATGAAATGGGCTCCGAGAAAGTCCACGCCCTGCATGGCGTCACTTTTGAAGTACGCAAAGGTGAATACATTGCGATCACTGGTCCATCCGGCTCTGGCAAGTCAACCTTGATGAACCTGATCGGTTGCCTGGACACTCCCTCGCAAGGCGAATACTGGCTGAACGGGAAAAACGTTTCCGAGATGGATGACGATGAACTGGCGCGCATTCGCAATCAGGAGGTAGGTTTCGTTTTCCAGACTTTCAATCTCCTGGCCCGCGCCACCGCGCTACACAACGTGGAGCTGCCTTTGATCTACGGGGGTATTGGCTCGGCGAAAAGACACGAAATGGCCAAGCAGGCTTTGGCTGCCGTTGACCTGGCCGACCGCGTCACCCACCGGCCGAACGAGCTTTCCGGGGGCCAACGCCAGCGCGTGGCTATTGCCCGGGCCCTGGTAAATCATCCGTCTATTCTGCTCGCAGACGAGCCAACCGGCGCCCTGGACACGCACACCAGTCAGGAAATCATGGATCTCTTCGAACGCCTGCACGAAGAGGGCAACACGGTGGTGCTGGTTACTCACGAAGCCGACATAGCGGCTCGCGCTCATCGCATTATCTCCATCCGCGACGGACAAATCGAAAAAGACCAGGTGGTACGTTAAGGAGGCGCCGCGATGGACCGACGCGCGCCTGGAGTTACGCGCCTCACGCTGGCGACGTTCCTCAAATCAGGCCCGCTTTCATCGAGGCCGCGGTCCGTCTCACGGCTTCGCATTGCGGCACTCTGGGAGGCCTTTTTCGTCGCTGTCGCCAGCCTCCGCTCAAACAAGCTGCGGACCGCCCTGACGCTGGTGGGAATCGTCGTTGGCGTGGCCGCTGTTATCGCCGTGGTCACAATCATCCAGGGACTGGATAACAAGGTCGCCACGACCTTCTCCTCACAGGGTTCCACAGTCTTTACCATCTCGAAGAGACCGCAAATAATCAGATCACGCGAAGACTTTGTAAAATTCAACAAGCGCAAAGACGTTACCCACGAGGACGCTGAGGCGATTGCCCGCTTATGCACATCTTGTTGGCGCGTTGGCGTGGCCGCAAACGTCGTCCAGACAGCTAAACGTGGCGACCAAAAATTTGAGAATGTGCGAGTGCGCGGTGTTACGCCTCAGACGATGTTCGACATCGACGGAGTAACCCTGGACTCCGGTCGCATTTGGACGGAGTCGGAAGGGACCTCCGGCCGGTCGATTTGTGTGGTTGGCTCGGATGTGTTGACTAATCTCTTCGGCGGCGCCAGCGCTGACCGAGTGATTGGGGAGGAGATTAGCATTGCCGGTCGTCCGCATCAGATCCTGGGTGTGCTGGAGCCCCTCGGTTCAATCTTTGGGACCTCGCGGGACAGTGTGATCTATATTCCCTACTCGACATATCAAAAGGCCTATGGCGCGCGCGACTCAATCGTCGTCTTCATCCAGGTTCCCACCGCCGCGGAGTTAGAAGTGGCGGAAGATCAGGTGCGCACCATTATGCGCAACCGCCGCGGCAGAATCTTCGACGACGAAGAAGATCCGGGTTTTGCGCTCGAAACCCAGGATGTGTTTCTGGATCTTTACGGCAAGGCAACTTCGAATATCTATATCGTCACCATCGGTGTAGCTGCTATTTCGCTGATTGTGGGTGGCATCGTCGTCATGAATATCATGCTCGTGTCGGTGACGGAGCGCACCAAGGAGATTGGCATCCGCAAGGCCATGGGCGCGAGACGTAAAGACATTCTCACTCAATTTCTGATTGAGGCCGTGGCTGTCACCGCGATCGGAGGCGCGATCGGTGTCTTCACCGGCTTTGGGTTGGCTTATGTAATTTCCGCCCTGATTGGTTTCCCTTTGCTCATCAATGTCCTGTCGGCGGTACTGGGAGTTGGTGTTTCCTCAGTGGTAGGGATCATTAGCGGATTATGGCCCGCCTGGCGAGCGGCCAAACTCGATCCAATTGAAGCGTTGAGGTCTGAGTGAGAATCGAAGACATCAAAGAATCCGGCCTGATGGCGCTCGACACCGTGCGGGCCAATAAGCTGCGTTCAGCTTTGACAATCCTCGGGGTCAGCGTAGGCGTGGTAACCATCATCTTCATGGTTTCCATCATCCAGGGATTGAACAAGGCCTTTGCCGATCAGATTGAGTCGCTGGGTTCAAACACAATCTTCGTGGCCAAGTTTGAGCCGAGTTTCGGCAAGCCGCCCGGACCCGATGAAATTCATCGCAAGGACCTCACCATGGACGATGCCGAGGCGCTACGCCGGGAAGCCCCATCCATCGCCGGAGTCTCTCCCATTCATCGCCTGCTGGCCGGCACGGCCCGCTACCAGGACAAGCAGACCGATACACCAATTATCTTTGGGGTAACTCCCTACTACGAGTTTGTGCATACGCAATACGCCGCGCGCGGGCGCTTCGTTAACGACATCGATATGCAGGATCGCTCCAACGTCTGTGTCCTGGGCGTCGATGTTGTGCAGGCCCTCTTTCCATACGAGGACCCGTTGAACAAAGAAGTCCGCATCAACGGGAACCCGTTCTACGTGATTGGAGTGATGGAGCCACTGGGTAATTTTTTCGGCCAGTCGCGTGACAACTCGATCTTCATGCCAATCACTACCTTTGACAAATATTATCCGGATCTGCCTTTCCCGCAGACGGTTTTCTTCATCATTGTGCGGCCGCAGTCGCGCGCCTATGTAAAGTCCAGTATTGACGAGATTACTGACATTCTGCGCCGCAGGCGCCGCGTGCCGGCAAACGAAAAGAACAACTTCGGAATTTCTTCTCAGGACTCGTTGCTGGATATTTACAATCAACTAACGGGAGCCACCGCCCTGGTATTGACAGCGATCTCTTTCGTAGCGTTGATGATTGGAGGCATCGGCGTGATGAATATTATGCTCGTTTCCGTGACCGAGCGCACCAAAGAGATCGGAATTCGCAAGGCCGTCGGCGCTACCAAAATGAACATTCTTTCGCAGTTCTTAATCGAGGCGGTTGTGCTGACCGGGATCGGGGGGCTGACCGGATTGATCGTCGGCGAGGCGGCCAGCGTGGTCATGAACAAATATTCGCCCTTGCCCGCCTACGTGCCATTGTGGGCAATCGCCGTGGGTATCGGCATCTCAGCGGCAGTGGGAATAGTGTTTGGGCTGTGGCCTGCCTGGAAAGCAGCTCGTCTCGATCCTATCGAAGCCCTGCGCTGGGAGTAACAGCTTTTGTGTCTTTGCATCTCCTCGCACCGGGATCCGGTCTTACCTGCATCCCTTCCGTTTCGCGAGGCGAACTTTGCTTTGCACGAAAAGTACCCTAAGATTCGGACTCGTCAACGGATTGGCCCCCTGCCTCGGAATCACGCCGGACTGCCGGATGAATGCTGAGGTGTGTGCAACTCTACGAGGATTAGGACCGTAATAACTCAACCGTGAAATTCGTCGAAACCCTGAAACTCGCACTCGCCGCCATTTGGGCGCATAAACTCCGTTCAGCGCTGACGCTGCTGGGGATGATTATCGGTGTGATGGCCTTCGTGGTGGTTGTCTCGTTGATTCAGGGGTTCAACGTGTATGTTGACGAAAAGATTGCTGGCATCGGCACCAAGTCCTTCACTGTCCAACGGTTTAATCCGTTTGAGGACTTCAAGGATACTGACACGATCGCTGCAGCTCAGCGCCGCAACAAGGAACTGACGCTTGATGATTACGATTACCTGCTGCAACGGAGTACGCTGATAGGCAAGTTGGGAGCGAAAGCGCGTGGCACCCCTTCTGAGGTAAAGCGCGAAAACAACCTCCTCGAAGAGGTATTCGTGTCCGGCGCCACCGCCAATACCGCCGATATCGAGAACCGCGACATTGCCGACGGACGGTTCTTCAGCCAGGCGGAGAACGATGCCGCGTCAAGGGTGGCCTATATCGGCGCTGACGTGGCCAGCAAACTTTTCCCGGCCGGAAATCCGATTGGCGGCGAGATCACAATCCGGGGCTTGCCCTACCGTGTGGTCGGAGTCGAGGCTGCCAAAGGTACGGTGTTCGGAATTCCGCAGGACACTTTTATCGTCATTCCGCTCAAGACCTATGCCAATAATTTTGGCGGGCTGATGCGACAGCGTTCCCTCTACTTTCTGGCGACGGCCAAGCGCGACGATCAGTTTGCCGATGCAGTTGATGAGTCTCGGTTCCTGATGCGCGCCCGGCGCAAACTTGCCGCCTCAGAAAAGGATAATTTCGGCATTGTTACCCCGGATGCAATCACCGGCCTGCGCGATCGCATCTTTGGGTCGATATTCATTGTCGCGATGCTGGTGCCGGGTATCGCGCTCATCGTAGGCGCCATCGTCATCATGAACATCATGCTGGTTTCAGTCACCGAACGAACCAAAGAGATTGGCATTCGCAAGTCCCTGGGCGCGCGCAAGCTGGATATCCTGAAACAGTTTTTGGTAGAAGCAGTGACGCTCGCAACCATTGGCGGGGCCATTGGAATTGTGCTGGCATGGCTTATCGGAAGGATTGTGACAGCTATTTTTTTCCCAACCTATCTGTCTTTATTTGCGATCCTTGGGGCACTGGCAGCTTCTGGCGGTGCGGGAACTCTGTCGGGCTTGTTTCCCGCCTGGAAGGCCGCACGACTGGATCCGATCGAGGCGCTCCGGGCGGACTGAGGAAAGCAGGTTTTTGGACTTTGGGTCTTTGGTCTTTGGAATTTGATCCTGGAACTTTGGTTGTGGCTGGTTCGTCCGAATGTAAGATAAAGAATAAAAAACCAAAATCCAAAACCAAAACCAAAAACCTAAGACGAAAAGTCTAAGACCAAAAACCTAAAACCAAAGACCTTTCTTAGCCATGAAAATCCTGCGCAACGACATCTACGAAAACCTGCGCATGGCGCTATCGACGCTCATCGGTAACAAACTGCGTTCGTTTCTCACCGTCTTTGGCGTGGTCATCGGCATCATCACCGTAATGCTGATTGCGTCGATAATCAGCGGCATAGATGTCTCTGTAAAAAAGGAGGTTGAGTCATTCGGCACGCGCTCGATCTACATCAGCAAATTCAATCCGGGGATCCACATCGGACGCTTGTCGCGCGAAGAGCGCATGCGCAAAGAGCTGACCTACGACGACTCGATTGCTCTCTCTGGCCTGCCCACAGTCGAGCTGTCAGTTCCCTTTCTGGATATCACCAACAATTTTTTCGGACAGAAACTGCTGGTCTCAGGGGGCGGCAAGACTTCGGCGGGCGTGGCCCTGCAAGGCACGCTTCCCGAATTTGAGCGAGCCGGCACACAGGTGATTGCCGAGGGGCGTTTCTTCACTGAGTCTGAAAGCGACAGCCGCGAGAACGTTTGCGTTGTCGGCTCCAAAGTAGCGGACGACTTCTTTCCCTTTGGCTCGCCCGTAAACCAGCAAATCAAGATCGGCGCCGATGAGTTTCGCATCGTGGGCCTGTTGCAAAAACGCGAGCAGTTTCTCATCGGCGGCGGCAGTGACGATCAAAACAACGTCATCTACGTTCCATTTTCGGTTGCCAAGAAGCTGAAACCAAATGCCGACGATATCTATATTCTCGCCGTGGCCCGGCCCGGACAAATGGATGCAGCCAGGGATCAGGTAAGGGATTTGCTGCGGGTGCGACGTCAGGTACCGTTCTCGTCCCCGGATAATTTTGGCATGGAGACTTCGGAGAGCATCCTCGATAACTTTCGTTCAATAACGTCGGGCCTGGCCATCGCCATGGTTGTAATTTCTTCCGTGGGATTGATGGTGGGCGGCATCGGCGTGATGAACATCATGCTCGTGTCGGTTACTGAACGCACCCGCGAGATTGGCGTTCGCAAAGCAATCGGCGCGCGACGCAGCGATATCATGTGGCAGTTTTTGATCGAGGCAGGCACGCTCACCGGCATCGGTGGCCTTGTCGGCCTCTCGATTGGCTGGTTGTTAACTTTGCTGTTACGGCTGTTTCTCCCTTCCTACGTACCGCTGTGGGCGCCGATCGGTGGATTTGTTGCCAGTGTTGGAATCGGTCTGATCTTCGGCCTGTGGCCGGCATGGAAAGCAGCCCGGCTCGATCCGATTGAATCGCTGCGCTACGAGTAGCCAGCTTTGGTCCTGGACTCGCAGCCAGGCGAAGCTGTTGGACACCCCTTACGAAACAAAACTCGGGAACAGGGCAGTAACCGAGACAACCAACAACAGACCAATGACCCACAGGGTGATTGCTACGCCCCAGGCTGCCGAAGAACTAACTTTGGTGGCACCCTTGTGCAATCCCCTGGCTATCAACCAGAGCTTGTAAAACGAAAGGATCCCGATCGAGGTGCCGATAACGAAAAAAACCGGATGATCCCTGGGTTCAAACAACACTCCCAGATTGTCCTGCAGCAGGGTTTCCTGACCGAGCAGCGGGTGAATATCGTCCGGGGACTTCAAGTACAAAAGCACAAAACTCACAACCTTGGTGATCACCGCCGTAGGCAGTGCCGCATAAGCAAGTACCGAAACTGACTGCCAGTAATTGATTTTGCCGCCGAACGCCAGCAGGGCGACCAGATAAATGGCGGCAATAAAAAATGTCGCCAGAATGACACCAACCAGGGTCTTAACCGCGTTGAGGACCTTTTGAGCAGGTGCCTTCGCCTGCTCCAACCCCTGTTCCCGGGCCCTTTCGACCGCCTCCGGAGGAATGAAGGGAGTATCGGCCATTTTGTCCACGGTGTAGTTCACTATCCGCTCGGCGGTTAGTCGCTGAGTGAAAGCGGCCTGGTACGCCGCGCTGAGAATCCCAATTATCAACAGTGGCGCCAACCAACCAGGATTTGTACGCAGGCTGCTAAAGATGCGACTGGGTTCGAAGAAGATTCCTGAAAGCCTGTCTCCTATTCCCAGCGCTGGTTCCGGCCCAGCCTCGGGCAGGCCGACAAAGCTCAGGCCCACCAGGGCAATCCCCAGCAGGCAAATGATTATACCCGTGCCGACTCCGCCAGACAGCAGCTTGGCAAATCCGGCAATAACAACTACCAGTCCAATTGCTATGACTACGATGCCTGCGATAAGCATCTTTTGCGGACGCCGCTTAGAGGTTTGTGGTGTCACCGGCTGGGCCGCTGATTGAGATTCGCTGTTCGGATCGCCCATTGGATAATCCTCCTGTTAATAGAGGACGGGGGAATGCGTTCCGTCCGTGATAGGTCATTTGATCGCTGGACTTGTTACGCGAGCCAGACCCGCCAGGTTTCAGTTAGGTCGAAGGGCCGTCACCTTCTTCACTGCTGCCTTTTCTGCCTCCGACCACCCGGGGACGCGAATGCATGCGGCCGTGTGCCCCGCCGAAATCTCGCGCAACTCCGGATCGATGGTGGCGCATTCAGCAATGGCTATCGGACAACGCGTGCGAAAGCGGCAACCGGAAGGGGGATTGATCGGCGTCGGCACGTCACCCTGCAGTACTATTCTTTCGCGTTTCCGTTTGGGATCAGGAATGGGAATCGCCGATAACAGGGCCTGGGTGTACGGATGCAGTGGTTGCCGATAGAGATCTATCGCCGGCGCCACTTCCACAATCCGGCCGAGGTACATTACCGCCACTCGCGTCGAAATGTGCTCAACCACGGCCAGGCCGTGGGAAATAAAAAGATAAGTGAGTCCGAATTCTTTCTGCAGATCCTGAAACAGATTGACTACCTGGGCCTGCACGGAAACATCCAGGGCTGACACCGGTTCGTCCGCCACAATCAACCTGGGATTAAGCGCGAGCGTCCGCGCCACGCCGATTCGCTGTCGTTGTCCGCCTGAGAATTCGTGGCTGTAGCGATTCATGTAATCGGGATCGAGCCCTACTTTGGTCAGCAACGAGGCTACGCGTTCCCGGCGCTCTCGCTTGTCACCAATCTTATGAATCACCAGTGGCTCAGCAATGATGTCGCCTACTTTCATGCGCGGATTAAGCGAGGCATAAGGGTCCTGGAAAACAATCTGCATCTCGCGACGCAGTTCGCGCAGTTCGGTTTTTCCCAGGCCCACTACATCGCGTCCGGCGAAACTGATTTCGCCTGCGGTTGGTTCAATCAGGCGCAGCAAGCAACGGCCGACGGTAGATTTCCCGCAACCTGACTCGCCCACCAGACCCAACGTTTCGCCCTGAAAGATTTCGAAAGACACGCCATCGACGGCGCGCACCACGTCATCGCTGTTCTCGACCGCGAAATGTTTTACCAGTCCGCGCACCCTGACGAGCGTCTCCAGCTGGCTGTGCAGGGTTGGAGCTATGGGTCCGCCCTCAACGTTTGTGGGAAGGGATGTATTCATCACAAAGACGTCTGCGCCGCTGAACCAGGGCGGACAGCTAGATCCACTCCCACCGCCGACGGATCGTGCAATACGCATCTGACCTGAACGTCACCACCCAGATCGTAAAGTGGGATCTCACCTTCGGTGCAACGAGATAAGCGATAGGGACAGCGCGGGGCGAAGTGACAACCGGGCGGCAAGTCAGTGGGCCTCGGTACAGTACCCTCGATGGTCGCCAGTCGCTCCTTCCTGATCACGTCGGCGGCAGTCAACTTGGGCACGGACCTGAGCAGTCCCTCGGTGTACGGATGTTTGGGACGAGTGAACAACTCATCAACGGGCGACTCTTCCACAATCTTCCCCGTGTACATCACAGCCACACGCTCCGCCACCTCAGCCACCACGCCCAGATCGTGGGTGATCAGCAACACCGCCAACTCGCGCGTTTTGCGCAAGCCGTCCAGCAACTCGAGTATCTGCGCCTGAATCGTGACGTCGAGGGCGGTGGTTGGTTCGTCCGCAATCAGCAAGCGCGGATCGCAAGCGAGTGCCATCGCGATCATGACACGCTGGCGCATGCCGCCGGATAACTGGTGCGGGTAATCGTCGATGCGGCGGGCGGGATCCGGAATCGAAACCTCGCGCATGGCGGCGATAGCGGCATCACGCGCGTCCTTGCGCGAGAGCTTGCGGTGCAGACGCAGCGCTTCAGCAATCTGTTCGCCAACAGTAAATACAGGGTTGAGCGAAGTCATCGGATCCTGAAAGATCATGGCGATGTCATCGCCGCGGATGGCCCTCATTTCCGCTTCTGAGAGGGTCAACAAATCCTTGCCAGCAAAAGTGATCTCACCGGCCACGATCTTTCCAGGGGGCGCAATCAAACGCATGATCGAGAGGGCCGTAATCGATTTACCACAGCCCGATTCGCCCACCAGACCCAGCAACTCGCCGCGATCAAGATAGAAACTCACATCGTTGACTGCGCGCACTAATCCCGCCCGCGTAGGAAAGTGCGTTTGCAGATTCTTGACTTCCAGCAGGTGCGGCATCAGATCCAAGCTTTTACAATCCGAGTCTGTCCATTTCCGCCCGCTCGTACTCGCCGTCTTCTGCGGGGTAGCGGAGGTCTTTGTCGATTTTGCCCGTAGCCTTGGCCAAAGCCCAGATAATGCTTTCACCGGCTGGAAGCAATTTCGGTTCAGCCGCAAAAACGGAATCAGTAAACGCCGTTTCCGCATCGATTAACCGCCAGCCTCGGCTTTTGAACATGTCCAGCAGGTCACCGAGAAAGAGGCCATTCAGCAGATTGAAGTGCGTCAGGACCGTATGCTTAACGTTACGGCCCAACACTTTGCGACCTAACTCGTCATAGTAAATGGCGCGCTCCCACATGTGCTTAAGGTAGAAATCCCGATAAGGCTTGAGCTCAGCCCCGGGCTCTCTTGCCAATCTTACACGCAGGCGCTCATCAACAATCCAATCAGAGTTATCGATAGTCACGTGACCGGTTCGATAGTTGTGTTGTTTTAGAAACGCTCGAAATCCGTCACGCTTCTCGGCGGTGTCGCCCTCCTTCAACATTGGAAACCGAAACAGTTTGCGAAAGTGCGGATAACTCTTGAGCACGGCTTCAGCGTGCAGAACATCGTCTCGGTAAGTGGCGGTAGTCATTCGTGGGTCACTGTAGTTTCGATGAGAGTAGGTGTGGTTGCAGATCAAATGGCCGGCGTTGTCCCACTGCCTGAGCAGGCTCTGTCCGGTTTCACTGTCGGCGTTCCGCCCAATGACGAACCCCGCCGCCTTAATCGAATGTGATCGTAGCGCTGCCAGTATCGCGTTTAGGCGTTTTTCAGCAGTGAGCTTAACTGGATTGGCCCAGGTGAAATCGTCCATGGTAATGGCGATTTGCGGAGGCGGCGTCGCCGCTGAAAGTTTCAGCCTTCCCAACCCCAAGGCAATAGTTGCCGCGGTTATGCTCTTTGAAAACTCTCGTCGATCCATGTCTCTCCCGATGGCCGGATTTAAGGTTTTGCTCTCCGTTGTTGACTTCAGATTGTGGCGCTCTCACGATACTCGCCCCAGACGCCGCGCAAAGTATTACTGATTTCGCCAACTGTGACCGAGGCTTCGACGCAGTCCAGGATGCGCGGCAACAAGTTTTCAGTACCGCGGGCAGCTTCCTCCAAACTCGCCAGCGCGGCTGCCGCAGCTGGAGCATCGCGGCGCTCGCGTACGGCGCGGACTCGCGCGATTTGCTCCTGTTCGATGGCCGGATCAACACGCAGAGTCGGTATCGGAGTTTCCTCTGCCAGGCGATATTCATTGACACCGACAACGATTGCCTCTTTCGTTTCAATTGCCCGCTGGTAACGATAGGCGGCTTCCTGAATTTCACGCTGAACAAACCCTGTTTCGATGGCCCGCAGCATGCCGCCCAGGCCATCAATGCGCTCGATGTATTCCACTGCCCGGGCTTCGACCTCGTTGGTAAGTGATTCGATGGCATAAGAACCCGCCAATGGGTCAGCGGTGTCGACAATACCTGATTCATGCGCGATTACCTGCTGGGTGCGCAGAGCGAGACGCGCTGCCTGCTCTGTTGGCAGGCCAAAAGCTTCGTCCATGGAATTCGTATGCAGCGATTGCGTCCCACCCAGGACCGCGGCCATCGCCTGGATCGTCGTGCGGACCACATTTACTTCCGGCTGTTGTGCAGTTAATGAAGACCCGGCTGTCTGGGTGTGAAATCTCAGCATTAGAGAACGTGGATCACGCGCGCGGAACCGCTCGCTCATAATCCGGGCCCAGAGCCGACGCGCGGCCCGATATTTCGCAATCTCTTCCAGCAGATTGTTGTGGGCGTTGAAAAAGAACGAAAGGCGCGGCGCAAAATCATCAATCTGCAAGCCCGCTTTGAGCGCCGCTTCCACATAAGTGATCGCATCGCATAACGTAAACGCCAGTTCCTGGACCGCCGTCGAACCCGCCTCGCGAATGTGATAGCCACTGATTGAGATAGTGTTCCAGTGCGGGACTTCCCGGGCGCAAAATGCGAACAAATCTGTCACCAGGCGCAACGAGGGGGCAGGCGGATAGATGTAGGTCCCGCGCGCTATATACTCTTTGAGAATGTCATTCTGGACCGTCCCCCTTAACTTGTGGAGCGGGATGTTTTGTTTCCTTCCCACCGCGAGGTAGAGGCACAACAACGTTGCCGCGGTCGCATTAATAGTCATTGAGGTCGAGACACCGTCGAGGGGAATGCCTGCAAACAGGCGTTGCATGTCTTCGATAGAGTCAACGGCCACGCCTACCTTGCCGACTTCGCCGGCGGCCAGCGGATCGTCCGAATCCAGGCCAATCTGCGTCGGCAGATCGAAAGCGACCGACAATCCTGAAGTGCCCTGGGCCAACAGGTACTTGTACCGCGCGTTCGATTCTTCGGCGGTGGCATAACCGGCGTATTGGCGCATGGTCCAGAGGCGACCCCGGTACATGTTGGGATAAATGCCACGCGTGTATGGGAACTTTGCCGGCGCGCCCAGATCGCGCTCGTAATCAGGTGGTTCAGTATTTGCGGGATTGTAGTCGGGCGGCAGCTCGATTCCCGAAGTGGTTTCAAAGCGTTCGCGTCGTTCACCAGGGGTCTTGATCGCCATGACAACAATTATGCTCTAAGTTATGACTATCTCTCGTTGTTTATAAGAAATCTCCAGGTGTTTCGAAGCCTAACACACGGTTGTGCAGCCCGCAATTAGCTCTCCGGGAGCCTCCTAATGCGCCTGAACCAGGCGGCGGGGTGGCCGCCTGTCAAGGTACGGAGGAACGCGAGGATCAATCTCCGCTTGGCCGGGTGGCGCAACCTTCCCTGCCTGTGCCAAAGTACTGCGCAATGAATAGCGTCATAGTAAACAAACGCGGAGCTGATCGTCTTCGCCACGGTCACCTCTGGATCTATCGCAGTGACATTGTCGATAACGGCGGTTGCGCCGGTGGCTCCGTCGTCAGCGTAAGCGACCCGCGCGGGAACTTTGTCGGCCAGGCCCTCTTCAGCGACCGGTCAGAAATCACTTTGCGCTTGTTGACTCAGGCGGAGGAGACTATCGATGGCGAATGGTGGCGCAGGAAACTTCGCGCTGCCGCGGCGAGACGCAGCCAAATCACGCTCGGCACCAACGCCTACAGGCTGGTTTACTCGGAAGGCGATCTGCTCCCGTCTCTAATCATTGATGTGTATGACAAAGTGTTCGTGCTGCAAACGCTTTCGCAAGGCACCGAAGCGATCAAGCCTTTGCTCGTTGAATTGCTAAAAGAGGAGTTCGCGCCGCGGGCCATTGTCGAGCGCAACGATTTGCGCGTTCGCCTGCTCGAAGGTTTGGCAATGACTTCGGGCACCCTCGATGGCGAGTGTCCGGACGAATTTGAAATTATGCAGCACGGTGTTCGCTACATGGTTTCGCCGCTCGCTGGACAAAAGACCGGATCTTTTCTTGACCAGCGGGAGAATCGGCTCGCCGCGCGGGCAGCGGCGCATGGGCGGGCCCTGGATTGCTTTACCTTTACGGGAGCATTTGCCCTCAATCTGGCTCCGTCCTGCACCAGTGTCCTGGGCGTCGACATCTCTGCCGAAGCCGTGGCCGGAGCCCGCCGGAACACGGAACTGAATGGCGCCACGAATGTCGAGTTTCAGGAAGCAAATGTCTTTGATTTGCTGCGCGAGCTGGAAGCCAACGGCGAGCGCTTTGATACGATTGTTCTTGACCCTCCGGCCTTTGCAAAAAACCGCTCCAGTATCAAGGCCGCGGCGCGTGGCTATAAAGAGATCAACCTGCGCGCGATCAAGTTGCTGAACCCGGGAGGAGTGTTAGTCACCTGCACCTGTTCCTACCACATGTCAGAAGAATTGTTTTTGGATATATTGGCGGCCGCCGCCAACGATGCGCGACGGAAATTGCAACTGCTCGAAAAAAGAATTCAGGCGAGCGATCATCCCGTACTCTTCGGGATGCCGGAGACCTACTATCTAAAGTGTGTTATTGCGCGGGTCGTCGAGTGAGCCTCAGCCCTGCGAGGCAGCGTTGCGAACACTTTCAGCCAGCCTCTTGGCGTCCGGCAAAGCCTCAATGGCCCGCATCACCTGTGGGTCGCTGTCGAGCAGGATGCGCGCGCCGTCATCAGCCCCGTAGGCGGCGGTAATCATCTGCTCGCGCAAGCGGAGCTTAACGAAATCGATTTCCGTCTCAAGCTGTGCCAGCGTCAGTCCGGCATCGACATCCGCCTTCACGTAATTGCGAAAAGCCTCGAGCACCTGATCCGTGATTGCATAATCCGTGGCCCTGGGGTTGTGTCTGTATTGGACCTTTTCGACTTTGTATGACTCCAGGCCGGGAATCGCACCGGCGGCCCATAGCCTGGTAAAATAAAACGCCTCGTCAACGATGCGGTTCCGCAGCAAACTGCCGGGAGGCAAATGGCTCTCAATGTCCGGCGTGATCCCGCCACCGCCATAGAACACTCGCCCGTTCGCAGTCTTCACTGCCGGACCAGTGGGAAGATGCGTGGGCGGTGAAGCCTGCGAGAGTGGGGTCTGATTACTTTTCGGGGATGCCGCAGGCGTGGGCTCAGCGACTTCAGCATCATGTCTAACGTAATAGTCGTAGAACGAGCCGTTTGAGTAGTCCCGCTGCAGCGATCTGCCATAGGGCGTGTAATACCTGGCGGTGGTAAGTGTCAGCCCATTATTACCGGGCAACGGAAAGATTCTCTGGACCAATCCCTTGCCAAAGCTTGTCTCGCCAACAATCAAACCGCGTCCCTGGTCCTGAATCGCGCCAGCCACGATCTCAGAGGCTGAAGCAGTGTTGCGATTGATCAAGACGACCAGCGGCACGTCTTCAGGATCGGAGCCCTTTGATTTGTAAACGATCGGGTCGCTGTACTCCGTGCGGCCCTTGACCGAAACAATCACCTGGCCACGGGGCAAAAACTCACTCGACACATCAATCGCCTGCTCCAGTAATCCCCCGGGATTGCCGCGCAGGTCCAGAACCAGTTGGCGCATTCCCTGGCTTTTCAATTTCGCCAGACTCTCGCGCAACTCGTCATCGCTGGTACGCTGGAAGCCGCCGGTCAAGCCGATATAGCCCGTGCCGGGACGAACCATGTAAGCATTGCGAATCGTGGGCAGGGCCACGGCGTCTCGCACAATCGTAAAATAAAGTGGAGCCTCAGAACCGGCACGTTCGACTTTGAGATTCACCGCCTCGCCACGGGCGCCTCGGACATTCTTTGAAACCTGCTGGCTATCCCAGCCGCGCGCGTCCTTCCCATCAACTTCTACAATACGGTCGCCGTAGCGCAAGCCGGCACGTGCTGCCGGAGTGTCTTCTACGGTCGATTGAATATAGACGCCGTCGCGATGTTGATTGATGGTCACGCCAATACCATAGAAGCGCGAATCCTGATCTTCTTTCAGCTTGCGAAACTCGTTATAAGTGAAATAAGAGGAGTGTGGATCGAGCGTGGACAGCATTCCCTGAATCGCAGCCTGAGTAGCCTTCTCGTAATCGACATCTCCGGCATAGTTAGCCGAGACTGTTTCTATGGCTTCGTTATAGTCGTCCTCGATGTCGTCGGTAACTGTGTAGAGGGGAACCCCGGCGGACGACTTGGCTCGCCGTACATGTTTTGAAGCACCGCCGGCCAGGGTGGCCAACAGCACGATCGAGCCCGCCAGGATAAGAAAGTTTCTGGTCATATTCTGCTGCCAGCGATCGTCAGGCAAAGCGTTTCTTCGATGCCCGCCCGGGCCGAGAAGCTCGCCATTCGAGCTGAAATATAACACAGGCGGGCCACCTTACTCGAAAGGTGCCACGCCGAATCGTATGTTATAGTGCGACCATGGCGCCCGCGCTATCTATTATCGTGCCCGCCTTTAACGAAGCGGCGCGTTTGGTCCAGAGCCTGCCCATTATTCTTGATTACCTGAATAAGACGATGCCGGGATCTGAACTCATCCTGGTCGACGACGGCTCGTCTGATGGGACTGCGGCCCTGGCCGAGCGAGCCCTGGAACACCGCGGCACCGTGGATGCGCGTGTGATCAGCTATGAGTCGAATCGCGGCAAAGGCTATGCAGTGCGCCGGGGTCTACTCGCCAGCCAGGCCCCGGTGGCGCTTTTCTCAGATGCCGACCTGTCGTCGCCAATCACCGAAGCACCGAAATTAATTGACCCGATCGAGCAGGGTGAGTACGACATCACCTTCGGCTCGCGCGCGCTGGATCGCCGCCTGATTGGCATTCATCAATCATGGCGCCGCGAGCAGGGCGGGCGGGTCTTCAATTTGATGGTGCGTCTGGCCACCGGCTTGCCTTTCTGGGATACACAATGCGGTTTCAAGGCTTTTCGCATGAGCGCGTGCCGGCCCATCATCGAAGCCATGACAATTGATCGCTTCGGCTTCGATGTGGAGTTGCTTTACGTGGCCCAACTGGCTGGTTTGCGACTGAAAGAAATTCCGGTGCGTTGGGACCATAAGGTCGGCATGCTGGACGCGTCCGGGAATTATGCTCGCGACAGCCTGCGGATGGTGGGCGAGGTCAGGAGAATCCGGCAGCAGGTAGAACAGGGGATCTATACGGAAGCCATTAGCGCTGCGCGCACAATGGCCCTGGTGGAACAGAAGCAGGCCCTGCACTTTAGCGGGGCGCCGGGCGCACGCCGCTGAAATCCGGGGGAGCATACAGTTGGCGCAAAAATGTCGAGTTGACGGGATTTTTCGTAAGCCATAGCATCAGCTTCATGACTATCCGACTAAACGTAAATATCGATCATGTCGCTACTGTCCGCGAGGCGCGGCGAGCGCCGGAACCCAGCGTGATCGCCGCGGCAATGATCTGCGAACTGGCCGGCGCCGATGGCATCACGATCCACCTGCGCGGCGACCGGCGGCACATCAAGGACAGCGATGTCCATTTGCTGCGCGACAGTGTCATCACCTATCTCAACCTGGAAATGGCCGCGACCGAAGAAATGTTAGGAGTCGCGCTCGAGGCGCGACCCGACGCAGTTACCCTGGTCGCCGAAAATCCGAACGAGATAACTACGGAGGGCGGCCTGGACGTAAAAGCAAACCTCTCAATCGTGCGTGCTGCAGTCAACCGTCTACGTGAAGGTGGAATCCTCTCCAGTCTGTTCATCGATCCGGACCTGCACCAAATCGAGGCAGCGCACGAAGTCAATGCCCAGCAGGTTGAGCTCTGCACCTCTGCCTACGCGCACGCCACTCTCGGCGCAGCAGGCGTACATGGCGAAGGTTCGCTCAAGGCCAAGCACGAACTCAGGCGCTTGCGAGAGGCGGCGGCGCTCGCTTCTCAGTATGGATTACATGTGGCAGCCGGTCATGGACTGACGTACAGAAATGTCAGGTACGTCGCGGAGATAGGCGAGATCACAGAATTTAATATCGGGCACAATATCGTGGCGCGGGCCGTCTTCGTGGGATTGGATCAGGCTGTGCGTGAGATGCTCGCCGCGATCCGGTCTGCATAAGCCAAGCAAGAGGCAACGGTAGAAGGAATTCGCTGCTGAGGGGAGGAAGCACGCCGGCAGCGCGTTCCAGTCAATTGGATTGAAAATTAATTACGGGGAGCGCCGGTGGCAAGCTGGAGGCGAACAATCGAGCGTTCAAGCTTGACCCGGGCCTTCTCAAAATCCTCTTCCAGACCGGTCCAGCCGCTCAGGCTTTTCTCCAAACGTTCACGGGCTTGACGCGCCCGGTTGGCGTCAATCTCTTCGGGGCGCTCTGCGATCTCAGCCAACACTGCAACGTGATCATCATTGACTTCGACGAAACCACCGGAAACGTGCAGCTGTTGGGTTTGGCCCTCTTTGACATAGGCCAGCACGCCGGTCTGCAGGCGCGAAATCAGGGGCGTGTGCCCTGGCAGGATGCCTAACTCGCCACCATACCCGGGCACAGTGACCATATCGACAGCTTCCGCGAGTACGCGGCGTTCAGGTGTGACTACTTCCAGTTGCAGTTGCATATGAGTTTAAGGCTGAAGGATAAAAAGTGAAGGAAATCCTTTATCCTTCATCCTTTGCTTACTCCGCCGCGATCTGCTTCCCACGTTCGATCGCTTCTTCAATAGTGCCGACCATGTAGAAAGCCTGTTCCGGCAGATCGTCATGTTTACCGTCGCAGATTTCCTTGAAACCCTTGATGGTGTCCTCGAGCTTAACGTATTTACCTTCGCGTCCAGTGAATTGTTCAGCCACGTGGAATGGTTGTGAAAAGAAGCGCTGGATCTTGCGGGCGCGGGAGACTATCAACTTGTCGTCGTCCGACAACTCGTCAATACCCAGAATCGCGATGATGTCCTGCAGATCCTTGTAGCGCTGCAGAATTCGCTTCACTTCCTGCGCCGTACGGTAGTGTTCATCCCCGATGATGCGCGGATCGAGAATACGTGACGAAGACTGGAGTGGATCCACGGCCGGATAAATACCCAACTCGACAATCTGGCGGGAAAGCGCGGTCACGGCGTCGAGGTGGGCAAAGGTTGTCGCGGGCGCCGGGTCGGTATAGTCGTCGGCCGGCACGTAAACGGCTTGAATGGAAGTGATCGAGCCGGTCTTGGTCGAAGTGATGCGCTCCTGCATCTCGCCCATCTCGGTCGCGAGGTTCGGTTGATAACCTACTGCGGAAGGCATGCGACCGAGCAGCGCCGATACCTCAGAACCTGCCTGAGTAAAACGAAAAATGTTGTCGATAAAGAGCAGCACATCCAATCCCTGGTCGCGGAAGTATTCGGCAACGGTGAGACCCGAAAGGGCGACCCGCAAACGTGCTCCCGGCGGCTCAGTCATTTGACCGTAGATCAGGGCCACTTTCGACTGGCCAATCGTTTTCATGTCGACCTTTGTCAAATCGAATTCGCCGGTCTCTTTCAAATGCTTATTGAAGGTCTCGCCAAATTGAATAACCTCTGACTCGACCATCTCGCGCAGTAGATCGTTTCCTTCACGCGTCCGCTCGCCGACTCCGGCAAATACCGAAAAGCCAGACCGGGCCTTGGCGATGTTGTTGATCAGCTCCATCACGATCACGGTCTTGCCGACACCGGCGCCGCCAAACAGGCCAATCTTGCCACCGCGCACGAATGGCTGGATGAGATCGATAACCTTGATGCCGGTTTCGAACATCTCCAACTCGGTGGACTGTTCGTCAAACGTCGGCGCGTGACGATGAATGGGATAACGCTGCGTATGGGTTACTTCGCCGAGATTGTCGACTGGCTGGCCAATAACGTTGAGGATGCGCCCCAGGGTTCCCTCGCCCACCGGCACTGTTATAGGACCGCCGGTGTCGATGGCCTTCATGCCACGCACCATACCATCAGTGGGCAACATTGAGACTGCGCGCACGCGGCCTTCGCCTAAGTGCTGCTGCACTTCGGCAATCACATTGATCGGCGTAGGCACGTCGAAGCCCTCTGAAACAATATTCAGAGCTTCATAAATAGGCGGTAAGTAGTTATCAAACTCAACGTCAACGACTGGTCCAATAATCTGAACCACTCGGCCGACCTGGCCGGCAGCGTTAGTTCCATTAGGCGTAGCCATACTCTTGTTATTACTCCTCAATCGGCCTGTTCAGGCTAAAAATCGGAAGGTTTGAAAGCCAGACAAGATACCATAGCGCCCAAAATCCGCAAAGCGAGGTTTGCGAAAATTTGGCGATTGTTTTGCGCGGTGCCGCGTCAGCTCCGGCAGGATATTCCAGGAGGCAGCAGAAATTGTTCCGAATAGGACTCGCGTCATCAGCCGAGAAATGGCACCTGCCACTCTTTTTAGGCGGCCGAAACTGTCGGGGATGACGGTCAGTCCGGATCGATGCGGATCTTCATGCGCTGCAGGATTTGCAGGTCTTCATCAGTCAGGCTGAGGGCAGCTGAATCTTCGTCCCCTGTGTCGTCGCTCGCATTAGGGCGCAGGCCGATCTCTAAACGTAAGGTAAGTTCCATCTCGTAGCCCGCATCGCGCAAACGCTCAATGGCCTCCGCTACTTTGGAAGAGTTCTCGACTGATTCGTTAATCGCTGTGCCAATCTCCTGCACAATCTCTTTAGCTCGATCGTCGATTTCCAATGGGCCCGCCTCTTTAATGGACTCTGGTCCCCAGCGAGATAGTCCTATTCCAGGTGAAAATTCACAAACATATGCTACGCGAGCCCGCCTGAACTGGTCAACAAATGGTTCGTCGGCGACAGGGTGTTAGGGAACCGGGCGCCTGGCCTGTGATGTTGCCGACAATCTAAGCCGGCAGCCGAGCTGAGATTGCACGGGGCTGATAGCCGGTTTCATCCGACCAAAGGCTTTTATTTTCCGGCACGCATAGCGTAAGCTTGTCACGAGTTAAAAAGGCCATGTACAAGAGAATCGGAATTGTGACCGGCGGCGGCGATGCCCCGGGTCTTAACGCTGTGATTCGCGCCGTGGTTAAGACTGCCGTCTGTGAACACTCCATGCAGGTTATCGGCGTAGAAGATGGCTTCGAAGGACTATTGGGCGAAACGCGGACCCGCGATTTGACCTTTGCCGACGTGCGCGGCCTGCTGCCTCGTGGCGGCACCATGCTGGGCACGCGCAACCGAGGAAAGTTTTCGGCGCCAGCCGGGGCCGACAAGTCTGCTCTGGAAGGAGTTTACAAAGAGGCGCTGGCGAATCTGGAAAAACTTGGAATCGAAGGTCTGATAGTAGTCGGAGGTGAAGGTACGCTGGGACTCGCAGCCCATTTTGACCGGCTGGGTTTCCCCGTTCTCGGTGTCCCGAAGACTATTGATAATGACCTGGCCTGTACGGAATTGACTTTTGGTTTTGCCACTGCGCTCGACATCGCGACTGAGGCCCTGGATCGTCTGCACACGACAGCCGAATCACATGACCGCGTGATGATCCTGGAGGTCATGGGGCGACAAACCGGCTGGATCGCCCTGCATTCAGGCATCGCCGGCGGAGCCGATGTCATATTAATACCGGAGATTGGTTTTTCGATGGCATCAGTGGCCGAGAAGGTCATCTCGCGCGAGCGGGCCGGTTCGAACTTTAGCATTATCGTGGTGGCTGAAGGGGCGACTGAGGTCGGACACCAACAGATCTATCAAGACACAGGTGATGCCTATCATGCGGCCCGGCTCGGCGGAGTCGGTGTGTATTGCAGAGTGAAACTGGAGGAACTGACCGGCAAGGAAACTCGCTGTGTCGTGCTGGGGCACCTGCAGCGGGGCGGCCGGCCCAATGCCTTCGACCGCATGTTGGCTACCAACTTCGGCGCTTGCGCCGTGCGTGCCTTCGCTAATGGTGAACGTGGTGTAATGGTTGCTTTACAGGCTGCCGATGTGGTCACCGTCCCGATTTCTACAGCGATAGCAAATACCAAGAGCGTCCCGCCTGGGGGGCAACTGGTACAAACGGCCAGGGACACGGGTATTTCATTCGGATCGCCCGCCGAAGTCAGGTGTCACCAGCGGAATCAACCCCTTGATCCCCTGACGGCGATTCAATGCGAGCGCTGAACAACACTTAGATCGAATAACAGAAAAAGGAACAAAGTAATTGTCTGCGGATATCAGGAAACGACTACAGGCGGATCTGGACGAACTTGAGAGTGAATTACGGATTCACCTTCCCAAGGAAATAAAACGCGCGTTGGAATTCGGAGATTTGCGAGAGAACTCCGAATATCACGCCGCGCTCGACCGGCAAAACATGGTCAAAGCCCGGATTCGTGAACTACGCCAACGGCTAAGCGAGGTGAGCTCAATCGATCTCTCGCGGATTCCCGCCGGCAAGGCTGCTTATGGATCGATCCTCGTCCTGTACGACGGGGAAAAACAGGAAGAAATAACTTACCGGCTGGTTACTTCCGAAGAGAGCAACCCGCAGGAGGGCTTCATCTCAACCACCTCGCCGATCGGCAAAAGCCTGATGGGCAAGGAAGAGGGGGATGAAGTCGTGGTGCGCACGCCCGCCGGCGCGCGCAATTTTGAAATCAGGCGCTTAATTACGCTCCACGACCAACCAGCCTCGTCTGAGTAATTAATGAAAAGCCCTGGTTCCTTTTAGGTACCCCGGTGGAATCAGACATCTGGTCTTTTTGACTGTTCAGTTCTCTTGGTTTTGGGCATAATGCCCCGCGGAGGAAACGCGAAAATGTTTGGGGCAAGATTCATCGGCAGAAACGCCCAGCGGATCATCGACGCCATGGTGCGCTGGTTAGCCTACGGGCACATCAACCCAAACATCCTGACGGTCATCGGCGTTGCTTTGAATGTCGGCTGTGGCCTGCTCTTTGGACTGGGCCATTTTTTTTGGGCGGGCATTGCTCTCATCGTGGCGAATCTTTTCGACATGCTGGATGGGCAGGTGGCCCGTTTGTCAGGCAGAGTCACTCGTTTTGGCGGTTTTCTGGACTCCTCGCTCGATCGGCTCTCGGACATGGTCGTGTTTGTGGGCTTGATGGTCTTTTACTCGCGCACTACCGAGTTTCACTCGACCCTCAATGTTTTTCTGGCGGGTGCAGGACTAATGGGGTCGGTTATGGTAAGCTACGCCAGCGCGCGTGCGGAAAGCCTGATTTCAAAGTGTGACGTCGGCTTTTTGAAGCGCCCTGAGCGCGTCGTGTTGTTTATTATTGGCGCCCTTTCGACGCACCCCGGTTCTAATAATTTCTTCGCGAATCGGATGCCGGCTGTTTTGTGGGTTCTTGCCGTTGGTTCCTACTGGACTTTTGCGCATCGCATGTACCATACATGGCGAGAACTGAATAAGCTGGAAACAGCGCCACCCGAAGTGTCGACGCCAGCGACGTATACGAAAGCGGACGGCTCAACGGAACGGCGCGCAGAAAGAAGGCTAGCTCACAAGACGGGTTAGTCAGGCAAATTTGGAATCTGGATAATCCAGGCATAGTCTCTCAAAAACTTAGGGGTATATATACGTGACCATCTGTCCCTGTTGTGGCTTCAGGTTCGAAGGTAACCTGCGAAATGGCTGCGAAGGATGTGGAGCCCGCTCAGTTGGGGAACCGCTCCCCAAACCTGAGCGAGAACTGCCGGCTTACGGTCGTCCACTACTGCTGGCGCTGGCCGGGCTCGTGATGGTGGCTGGATTCCTTGCCGAAACCATTGTTGCCCTCCTGAAGAATGTCCCACTCTCGTTCGGCTTCTGGGACTGGATAGCCGCCGGCGAGACGGCAGCCTGGCAGCTAAAATGGATCGCCATACCCATTAGCTTGCTCGTAGTGTTAGGCGGGCGGCGCATTTATCTCACCATGATGCAAACACCGGCGCGCTTTGTCGGCCTCAGGACCGCGCGGCGCTCCCTGTTGGCGTCGGCTCTGGTAAGCGTGGTAGTAGTTACCCTGATCGGCATTACCGTTCCGGCTCGTTTACGGCAAAGACGAATGAGGATCGAAGCGGGAATCAATGCCCGAGCCTATACTTTGAGCCGGGCCCAGCTTGAGTACAAAGCCCTCCACGGCACCATTGCCACCGACCTGGTTAAGGACCTTTCGGAGCTGCCTGATCCCGACGGCTCGATTGCGGCTGCGCTGGTCGATATCGACCCGGCCGGATATCAACCGCGCGGCGCTGATATCGCTGTCCTGCCCAAAGGAAAGAGTCGTACTCTGCCGGGAGCAGCGCTGAGGAACGCCTCCTTTAGTACGGAAGAGGTGCCGGCAGGAGAACTCTCATTCACGAACTACGAATTGCGCCTGGCCGGTGAAGACAGGCTGATGAATACCGACGACGATCTACTCATCCGCGACGGCACAGTCCTGAAGGCCTCAGAGGTCAAGGACGCTGTTCCGGTTAGAGTACCAGTGCGCGCCGGCAAGCGATAAACAAATTATCAGATGGGCTTTTGGGATCCCTTCCGACGCAGGAAGGACGACGAGTCTTCGCGGATCGCGCGGCTGCTGCTAACCGGACGCATTGTCGAAGGGCGAGTGCTCGATGTGCTCGAAGACGCCGCAGGTAACATCACCCAGGTCTTTTATAGCTACAATGTTTCGGGTGTTGACTACGAATCCTCCCAGTCACTAAGCCCGGAACAGCAACGTCTCAGAAGTCGTTACATTCCCGGCGCCCGGGTAACAATTCGTTACGATGCGCGCCAACCACCCAATTCAATTGTTGTATGACTTCCAGACTGAGCTTTGCACTTTCTTTGGTTTCCCCTAAAAAGTCGACCGGACTTTTTTAGAAGTTGCGTTGGCACGAGTTACGAGTCAGAAGAGATCTAGCGCAATTCTTACGACATGTTTCGCAAAATACTCATTGCCAATCGTGGCGAGATTGCTGTTCGCATCATTAGAGCATGTCGCGACCTGGACGTCTCGCCGGTGGCTTTGTACTCGGAGGCTGACGCTGATGCTTTGCACGTTCGTATGGCCGATGAAGCAGTCTGTGTTGGTCCTCCCGCCTCTGTCGAAAGCTATCTGAACATCGAGGCAGTAATCGCTGCCGCCAGAAAAACCGGTGCTGAGGCAATCCATCCAGGCTACGGATTTTTGGCTGAGAATGCCGACTTTGCTCGCGCTGTTGAAGCAGCCTCAATACAGTTCATCGGGCCCTCCGCCAATGTCATGCAAGTAATGGGGTCTAAGACCAGTGCCCGTCGTGCGGCAGTCGCGGCGGGAGTGCCCGTCGTGCCGGGCACAGTTGCACCGCTGCAGTCGTTTGCCGAGGCACAACAGGTTGCCGAACGCTATGGCTACCCGGTGATGCTAAAAGCGTCGGCCGGCGGGGGCGGCAAAGGAATGCGGCTGGTCGATTCGGCCGCCGAACTACAGTCGGCTTTCGATACCGCACAGTCGGAAGCGTCAGCGGCCTTTGGAGATTCCGAACTCTATCTGGAAAAGGCGGTCGAGCGCCCGAGACATATCGAGATCCAGGTTTTTGCCGACGCGCACGGGAATGTCGTTCATCTGGGCGAGCGCGAGTGCTCTATTCAACGGCGGCACCAAAAGGTGATCGAAGAATGTCCCTCCCCGATCAACGATCCTGACTTGCGCGCCCGGATGGGTGAAGCAGCGGTGCTCATAGCCCGCTCCGTTGGCTATCTGGGTGCAGGCACGGTCGAGTTCCTGGTAGCGGATGCCACTCGCGAATTCTATTTCCTCGAGATGAACACGCGATTGCAGGTTGAGCATCCGGTCACCGAACTGGTCACCGGTTTTGACCTGGTGCGCGAGCAAATCACCGTGGCCGCCGGCGCGCCGCTTTCGTTTACACAGGCAGAGGTCCGCTGGTCCGGACACGCGATTGAATGTCGCGTTTATGCCGAGGATCCGGACAACAACTTCTTCCCCAGCCCGGGTATTATCAGCTTTCTACAAGCGCCGGCCGGGCCAGGCATTCGGGACGACGCCGGCGTCCGCTCAGGTTCAGAGGTTTCCATTCACTACGATCCATTAATCTCCAAGCTGGCCGCCTGGGGCAGTACCAGGGTCGAAGCCATCGATCGTTTGCGGCGCGCGCTCGATGAATATCAAATCGATGGGATTCGCACGACCCTTCCCTTCTTTCGCCGCATCGTGCGCGACGACGAATTCATCGCCGGCCAATTAGATACCGGCTTCATCGCTCGCTTCCAGGACCGCGCCTGGAACCGCGCGCATCCCGGCGCGCATCAGGTAGCTGAGCAGTCCTCCCCCGATGAAACGCGCCAACGCGACCTCGCCCTGATAGCTGCTGGGCTCCATTACACCCGGCAAAGCAAAGCCATCTCCCTTTGCGATGCTGCCGCACCGGAAACCGCGAGTGGCTGGCGTTTGAGCGGGCGCTTCGCCCGCCTCGACTCGCGCAGCACGCTCGCGAAAAGCAGCCCTACAGCCGTACCGGAGACCGAATGAAACTGGCAGCCGAACTAGACGGACAGGACCACGAAGTGATCGTGCGCACCGAAGAGCACGCGGTGTTCGCCCGGATCGACGGCCGCGCTTATGAACTTCAAATCAATAGTGCCGCCCACGGCGAGTATCTGTTGCTGGCAGGCAATGAGGTCCATAACTGCCGCGTAGAGAACAGCGCGCAACGGCCGGGCTTGTTGGTTGTGCATGTGGGCACGCGCCGGTACGAAATCAATGTTACCGATCCCCGGCGTCTCAACAGATCCGCCGGCGCGGGAGTTCATCACCATGGTTCTGCCGAAATCGTCGCCTCAATGCCCGGCAAGGTAGTCCGCGTGCTGGTCGAAATCGGTAGCCAGGTCGAGGCTGGAGCAGGCATTGTGGTGGTTGAAGCGATGAAGATGCAGAACGAAATGAAAGCGCCCAAAGGGGGCGTGGTGGTCTCAATCAATCTGGAAGCCGGCGCCACCGTCAACGCCGGCGATGTACTGGCGGTGATTGAGTAAGGATGAAGGATGAAGGATGAAGGATGAAGGATGAAGGATGAAGTGTTCCGAGAACTCAAGGCCAAGGTTCCAGGAAACGATAATACTCTCGCACGATCTGAAGAAACTGAGCAGAACACTCTGCTTCATCCTTCATCCTTCATACTTCATACTTCCAACACATCCTTACGTATCCTCCTCTGGGACATCGACGGCACCTTGATCCGATCCATCCGCGCCGACTCGTTCAAAGACTACACAATCCCCATGCTGGAAGAAGTCTTTGGCACTGCCGGTCGGTTGGCTGAGATGCGCGTGTCAGGGATGACTGATCTGCAAATTGTAGCCGAGGCACTGCGCGATGAAGGCTTCACGCATGAGCACATCCGTACACGCGTCTCCGAAGTGCGCGCTAGCTATATGACAGCCATGCGTGGTGTCACCGGCAATGGCTCTGAACATTTTTATGTTTTGCCGGGGGTACGCGAAACGCTTGACGCGGTGACCCGGCATCCTCGTTACCAGTCGGCGCTACTGACCGGTAACATCGAACCCGCCGCCCACCTGAAGATGGAGTTGGTGGGGCTCTCAGAATTCTTCACATTGCCGGGCGCCTTCGGGGATGAGTCTCACGATCGCCGCGACCTGCCTGCCCTGGCCGCCAATCGTATCCGGGAACATCTGCAAATCGATCTCGCTCCCGAACAATTCATCGTTATCGGCGATACCCCCAACGACATTGCCTGCGCTCGCCATTTCGGCGCGCGGTCATTGATTGTCGCCACCAGTCGCCTATTCAGCGCGGCGGATCTAATCGCGCACCATCCTGACGCGCTACTCCTTGATCTTTCTGATCTGGATCTCGTGCTGGAAACACTCGCGAAGCTGTGATCAAAAAGCAGAACCCTGAACACTTCGCTTTGTTGCCGGTCTTGAAAGTTGGGCGGCTAAACAACTTGATTCCCGTGCGCCAACCCTTGGGCGTCTCCACAGTTGCCATCACTTCCTGAGAAGGTGGTTCGTCGCGAGAAATCCCTGCACCGTGCCAGCGAACTCCTGAGGCTTTTCCATCATTAGAAAGTGGCTCACGCCATCCCACATATGAAATTCCAGTTTCGGAGCCAGTGAGCGAAGGAATGTTTCTGTATCCCCGGACCAAAACGGAGACCTCGCGAGTACAGCAAGAACTGGGACGTTAATCAGATCTTTGGCGTAGAGCTTCTCATCAGCCATGCTGCTCATGGCACTAATGGCCACATAATCGGGCGTCGCCAGCATCGCACTGCGTATCTCATCTTTTAACTTTGCATCCTTAATCGGCGCCAGCATGCCATCAACCATTTGCGGCGCCGCCAATTTGTAGTTCGAGCTGAGATTAATGACTAACTGATCCATCTGTTCCCTGGGAAAGAAGAGGCGTAGAGCCCCGTCAACGATCACCAGGCCAAGAGTTTTCTCTGGATAGAGCCGGTAGAATTGCCTGATTACTGGCGTGCCCATGCTATGACCTACCAGCACCGCCCGTTTGACCTTTGCATCGCGCATCACTGCTGCAATCGAGCGGGCGAAGTATTCCATTGAGTACTCCACCTGAGGCTTGTCGCTCTGCCCATGTCCGGGTAAATCGACGGCAATCACAGGCACGCCTGGAAACGCGTCAAGTTGACCGCGCCAAAAATCCCCATTGCAAGTCCAGCCATGGACGAAGATGAGTGCCTCGTCACCCTTGCCTCTCATCTGGTAGTGAAGTTTCGCGTGTTCGGATTTTGCAAAACGGCTTTTTAATTCGGCGCCGCTGGCCGCACTCGCGCACAGCAGCAGGAAGAGCAAAGCAGAAAAGCGAACGATCTTATGAGCTTGATATTTCATGGTGAGCATCCTCTGTGGTACTTTTTTTTCTTCCCAAACGTGGCGTTCATCGCTCTAGATTCGGTGAAAGCCTTTCAGAATGTCTTTCGTCGTCAGCCTCAGGATTACCGGTCGCCCGTGTGGGCAAGTCGTTGGTGATGAAGTCTGCAACAGGCGATCAATCAGCCAGCGCATCTTTTCCGCCGTCAGTGACATATTCACCTTGATGGCAGCGTGACACGCCAGCGAGGCGGCGATGTCATCACGGACTGTTTCGCGTGCAGAGCCCTTCTTGTCCGCATCAACGGTATCCAGGACCTCAGCCAGCATGTTCCTTGCCTCGCTGGCGGGTAGATCGGCAGGCGTTGCCTTGATGGCCACGGTGCGACCTGAGAGTCTCATCAAAGCGAAGCCATAATTCTCCATCTCCGTGGCTACGGAATCAAACACTGCGGCCTGTGCGGGTGTCAGATCAAAAGTCTCGGGAATCAGGAGCCTTTGCGACTCAGGCGGCCGGCTGGCTTCGAGCGCGCGATACTTATCAAACAAGACTCGCTCGTGGGCCACGTGCTGATCGATCAGCAACAGGCCCTCACCATCGGTGGCGATGATGAAGCTCTCATCAAGTTGCCCGAGCGGCCGGATGCCGGGATGTAGCGACTCAACCGGAACCTCCCGCACGAATTTTTCGGCGGAGGCGAGCGGTGGCAGGGCGGTCTCTGACTCGCGGCCCGGAAATTCTGAGCATGCTGGAGCGGAAGAAACATCCTCAGGAGTAATCGGCTGTTGTCGTAAGGCGGTAGCGCCGCGGTCTTCCTTGAGCGTGGAAAACGAATTAGCCCATTCCGGAAATGTGCTCGCGACGACCACGGGATCGCTGGTCTCGCGAGCTGTTTGCGCCGCCCGAGCCGAGACCGCTACACCCTGTTCAGTTTCCTTGTGGACCAACGGTAGGGGCGTGGCTTCCTGATGAGATGAATCAGGAGGCGGCGCGGCATGCTGCGCAAGGTATTGATTGACCGCGGCGGCAACAGGCTGGAAGCCGGCTGACTCGATTGCTTCTTCGGGGCGCACGAATCCGCCGCTGGCCAGCGCGGCGCGTACGGCTTCACGCACCGCCTCGGCGACCGCGGCATTGCGGCGAAAGCGCACCTCAGTTTTGGCCGGATGGACGTTGACATCGACTTCTTCGAGCGGTGTTTCCAAAAACAGCAATGCCGCCGGATAAACCCCATGCGGCAAAATTGCCCGGTAACCTTCCGAGAGGGCGCGGCTGATCAGCCGGTCGCGCACAAACCGGCCGTTGACAAACAGGTATTGCGCATCGCGCGAAGTGCGACGATCGCGTGGCGCAGATACGTAGCCGCGCACGCGCACCACTTGCGCATGCCCTCCGTCAACCGGCAGCAGATTTTCCAGAAACTCTGCCCCAAAAATCTGGTAGGCCCGTTCCCGTAAATCTTTAGCAGGCGGCGTCCGCAGGATTTCCCGGCCGTTGTTGGATAATGTAAAGGCTATCTCAGGATGAGCCAGCGCGTAGTGTGTGACCAGGTTGGTCAGGTGAAAGCTCTCAGTTGCCTCGGAACGCAGGAACTTGCGCCGCGCCGGCACATTGAAAAATAGATCGCGCATCACGATGGTAGTGCCGCGCGGGTGCGCTGCGTCTTTGACATCGCGCATGCGACCCCCTTCAATTACGACTCGCGTAGCGGCGGCGGTTTCGTCAGCGCTACTGGTGAGCTCAATCCGCGCGACTGATGCGATGGAGGCCAGCGCTTCGCCGCGAAACCCGAGGGTGCCAATAGCGGCTAAGTCCTCAGCACGAGCTATCTTCGAGGTTGCATGGCGTTCAAAAGCGAGAATGGCATCATCCCGATTCATTCCCTCGCCATCGTCGGTCACCTTGAGCAAGCGCCGGCCTCCTGCTTCTACTTCCAGGAACAGCCTCGTGGCGCCGGCATCGATCGCGTTTTCGACCAGCTCCTTGGCGACGGAGGCCGGACGCTCCACGACTTCGCCGGCGGCTATCTGGTTGACGATTTGGTCGGGCAGGACGCGAATCTTGGACATGACTTTGATAGTTATCAGTTCTCAGTTCACCAGCAACTCAGCGGCCGGACAGCTGCTACGGTTTCGCTGCTCTCCTCTGGGAAAACAGCGCCGGGAAATGACTATTGACTGATTAGTGACCACCGACTACTAACTTATTTAAAGTTTTACGATCTGATGTTCGGTAGATTCCAGATTGATCGCATTAAAGATCCAGTCAATGACATAGCGGCCGTGGCGAGCCAGCAGTGATGAGATGTTTATATGCCGCTCCTGCAGATCCTTTTCCGGATAGAGCTGATCGAGCGCTCGCTTCAATTGGCGGTGGGCGGCATCATCGCGAGACATCTGGGCCCGATGAAAGCGCGTGCGCAATCCCTCGAGTTGATAATTAATCTTACGCCGCCCGGTTTCCAACGCGTCAGCCAGAGTCGGGTCAATGCTGCTCAACTGTTCTCTTAGTTTGTCGAGTTCTGCGTTCACTGCTTCTTCGGATTGTGTGAAGGTCTGGGCCGTTTCCGCGCCCAGATGTTCTTCGACTACTCTCCGGATAACATTTTCCAATCCGGTGAAGAGATCGACCAATTGCAGAGCGTAACGCTCGAGCACGCGACCGGTGTGTCGTTCGATCATGGTCAAACTTGAGCGTGGCAGGATCGGAGTCGCAGGCCGCTGCAGCAGGCGGTAAACCTCGGAGGTCTGCGCGAAGTAGGCAATCTCCGCTGCACCGCCGCAATAAGCAATGGTGGGCAGCAGGTAATCCTGAACTACCGCGCGCAGTGTTACATTGGGACTAAAGCACTCGGGTTCACGGAGGGCGCGCGCAGCCAATTCTTCAGCACTGTAATCAGTGGCGCTGACTTTGGTGCGATACTTGCCGTTTTCTCCGCGCGTCAGGGCATGCCGGGCCCCCTCGCCGTCATGCAGAAAGAGCGGAAACGAATTGGCTGAAGCGACGACCTGGGCGTGATAGCCGGACGTTTCCAATTCGCGGCTGCGGGCTGCGACCGCCTCGGCTATAGATGCCGCCTGCCGTGCGGCCTCGGCATACAAGGGCGCGGCCAACTGTTTCAAGCGCGCCTGGCGCGGATCAAGAAAGATCAGACCGTGAGCACCCAGCAGGGTGGTCATCATGCACGCGAATGCATCACCATAAGATCGGCCCGGTTGCCACGCGTCGCGCAGGATGTTTCGCAGTTCGTCAATGAATTCCGACTGCGGCAGGTGTTCGATTAACTGATCTATGACCTGGGTTATTGAGTCGTCAAGTATCACCTGGCCAACCGGTTGTCCTTCGCGATGGAGGCTGGTGGAGACATCGACACTACCGAGCTGACATTCGCGGTTAATGAACTCAGCCCTGGCCACCTCGGCAAAATCGTGATCTTCGGTGGCAATCCAAAAAACCGGAACTGCTTTTGTATTGCGTTGAGTCAAACAACCGGCCAGCTTAACGGCGTTTAGCGCCTTATAAATCGTGTAGAGTGGCCCAGTGAAAAGTCCGGCTTGTTGCCCGGAAACCACGGCAAGGCAATCGGCTTCGCGCAGCCGTTCAATATTTGCCAATGTCTGCGCACCTGCCCCCCAGGCGGTGTTCATGTCTCGCAGTGCGTCGCATAAATCGCCCCGGTCGACCTTTTGTGCCGCAAGAACTTCCGGGGCACGAGCCGGCAGTTCGTGATGAAAGCGCACTGCGGACGGATAGAATTGCCTCAGGGTGAGGGGATCGCGCAGGTATTCGAGATACAGCTTGGTCTGGTGCGGAATACGCTCAAACGCGAGCGACTCGACACGTAAACCCGCCTCTTCTGGCGTGCTGTAACAGGCAGTTTCGACGATACTCAAATTGTTGATTGCTCCAGGGAAAACATTTTACGCAGTACCGGCCGGTTGTACCAGTGAAGCAGGTAATCCGGGTCAGAGGTCAGAGGTTAGTGGTCTGTCGCCAGTCGGCTGTCGTCAGCCGTCCTCAACAACTCTCTAATCTCATTCTGCGCGGCCACGTCAGGCAGCAGCAGAGGCGCGCGGACCGGCCCCCCATAATATCCCAACAGATCCAGAGCGGTTTTTAGGCCACCAATGCCGTATCTGGTGGTGACGGCCTGGGCCAACGGAGTCAACTTTTGCTGGAGGGTTCGCGCTGCCTCACGCTTTCCAGTCCTGACGGCCTGCAAGACATCAAGGCAAAGCTCCGGCGCGACGCAGCCCACGGCGAGAATCCCACCGTCGGCTCCGGCCTCCAGCGCCTCGCACAGCACCGTGCCATTGCCGGTAAAGACGGCAAAGTCTTCACGCGCTTGCT